>Ga0209611_10006866_pt1 | contig 18445 bp, 15 predicted proteins | sample S1TSphgellanicum_3_FD_187693 | JGI IMG/M metagenome (GOLD analysis project Ga0209611, IMG submission 187693) | Host-associated microbial communities from peat moss isolated from Minnesota, USA - S1T2_Fc - Sphagnum magellanicum MG (SPAdes) (version 2) | ecosystem: Host-associated > Plants > Peat... | reverse complement strand
TGCCGACGGTGATGAAGTGATGCTGCCGACCTCGCCGACCTCGCCGACCTCGCCGACCTCGCCGACCTTGCCGGCGACGGACCGTTAATGCGCGCCGCCGCGATCGCCATGGTTCTCGGCGGCGCCGGTTGCGCCGCCGGTTGCGCCGTCGGGCCCGACTACCGCAAACCAGCCGCCGATACTCCTCCGGCGTGGCAACCCGCGGCGCCCTGGCACGAAGCGGCGCCGAACGACACGGCGTTGAAAGGTGAGTGGTGGCGGCTGTTCGAGGATGACGCCCTCAATCCGTTGGTGGAGCGGGCGCTCGCCGGCAACCAGGATTTGCGCGTCGCCGCCGCCCGCCTGGAGCAGGCGCGCGACCAGGTGACCATCGCGACCTCGAACTTGTTTCCGTCGGTGAGCCTGTCGGCCGGTGCCGCCCGCGGCAGGGTGTCGGCGAATCGGCCGCTCGCCGAGTACGGGGTGCCGAATCAATCGACGGTGCAAAACAATTTCGCGTTGGGCCCGAGCGTCAACTATGAAGTGGATCTGTTCGGCCGGGTGCGCCGCGAGGCCGAGGGCGCGCGCGCCTCGGCGCAGCAGGCGGAAGCGGATTATCAGAACACGCGCCTGGTATTGACGGCTCAACTGGCGTCGGATTACTTCGCATGGCGCGAGCTGGTGGCCGAAATCGCGGTGGTGCGCAACAGCCTGGAGCTGCAGCGCGATGCCTTGGGTTTCATCACGTCGCGCCATGACCTGGGCTTTGCGACCGGGCTCGACTTGGCGCAGCAACAAGCGCTGGTGGACTCGAGCGCCACGCAGCTCGAGCTGCTGGATGTGCAGCGCGCCGAATACGAGCACGCCATCGCCACCTTGGTCGGCACGCCGGCACCGAGCTTCTCCCTGCCGGCGGCGTTGCCGGCTTCCTCCCTGCCGTCGATACCCGTCGGCGTGCCGTCCGACCTATTGCAGCGCCGCCCGGATGTCGCGTCCGCCGAACGCTCGATGGCCGCGGCCAATGCGCGCATCGGCGTGGCGCGCGCCGCCTACTATCCCGACATCTTGCTTGGTACCGGTTTCAGCGAACCGAATGCCGGCTGGCAGAGCCGTGCGCTTGCGACCTTGTTCGAGGCGCCCAGCCGCCTCTGGTCGGTTGGATTGTCCGCCACGCAGACGGTTTTCGACGCCGGGAAAACCCGGGCCAACGTACGCTTCGCGAATGAGGATTACGATGCGGCCGTGGCCGTGTACCGGCGCACGGTGCTCGGCGCCATGGAGGAGGTGGAGAACGGCATCACGGGCTTGGCTTCGTTGGATCGCGCGGCCACCCAGGCCGATGCCAGCGTGCAGAGTGCCCAACAGGCGTTCGACCTGGCCACCGCCAGGTACAAAGGCGGCGTGGATACCTACCTGGAAATGATCACGGCCCAGCAGGTGCTGCTGAGTAACCAGCGGCAGGCGGTGCAGGTGCACGGCCAGCAATTCGCGGCGGCTGTGTACCTGGTCAAGGCTCTTGGCGGGGGCTGGAGCGTGCAGAGCGACAGGAGAGTGTCGCAGTCGCTGCCCGGATCGGACCGGCTGCCCGACTAGGTGTCAGGGTGGCTCGGGAATACGCTGCCAACTTCGGCGCCGACACCAGCCAGTCATCGTACGAAAATAATGCGGAGAGTGGAGCCGTGCTGCCCGGCTACTGCGAGGGTTTCGACGGGCCCGGCGGCTTCGTCAGCGAGTCGATGGCCACCGGCGGCGACATCGAGTTCGACTGGACGAAGTCGACTCCGAGTGCCGTCAGCCATTCATGTTCGGCGGTGGTTTCGGTGTGCTTGGCGACGGTGTGCATGCCCAAGACGCGCGCCATTTGCACGACCGCGGTAATCGACGCCTGCGACAGCTTGTCGATGCGCATCTTCGCCGTGATGGCCGAGGACAGCTTGACGTAGCGCACTCCGGGCAGTCGCAGCAGCGCGAAACACTCGGTGCTCATTTCGAAGTCGTCGAGCACCAATGGACAGTTCAGGCGATGCAGCGCGGCGGCGACCTCGGCCATCTTCCCGGCCATACCGACGGCCGTCACCGTATCGACTTCGAAGGCGATCATGCCCGCGGGCAATGCGGATTTGGCCAGACACAGCCCGACGAATTTGATGAACTGTTCGTCGTGCAAGGCCGTGGTGGTGAGATTGACGGAGAACATCACCGCATTCGATTTCCATACCGCGGGATTACGAACCAGAAAGCCGATGAGTTCGATGAGCACGCGGCGGTCGATCATCGAGCCCAAACCGTGTTCGACGGCCGCCTGTAGCATCGCCCGCGGCGCCGAATTTTGCGATCCGTCGGATTTCATGCGCAGCAGTACTTCGTAACGCTTGAGCGGACTGCCCTTGGTGAGCGGGACCAGGCGTTGCACCTGCAACGAGATCGGGCTGCGACGCAGGGCGGCGTGCAAGCGGTCGATTTTCAAACTCACGCCGCGCCGCACGCGTGTCGGGATGCCGGCCTTGGTGCCCGGGATCGTCAGTGGCAGAGGGCTCGGCAAAAGGATCGCCGCCGCGCCGGCGGCCGTTGCGGATGCTGCGGCCTGCGCGGCGGGGGCAGTGCGCGGCGCGGCGGGGGCTGGCCCGGCGGGGGCAGTGCGCAGCGCGGCTGGGGGCTGCGCGCCGCCGGGAGCGGTGCGCGGCGCGGCGGCGGACTGCGCGCCGGGAGCAGTGCGCGGCGCGGCGGAAGCAAGCTGTGGCGCGCCAGGACGTTTCGGCGCGGCACCAGTGTTCTCGCTCCCCGGGGCAGGCGAACGGGGAGGTTCGTCGACCAGCGTCAGCGGGACATCGATGGCGACCGCGAGTGCGGGAGGCAGCGTGCCGTCCGGACGCATCTCGGCAAAGTCGGCGAGGGCGCTCTGCAATTTGCTCGACATGATCGTGAGCGCACTGCGTGCGTCTTGCTTGATGACGCGCGTATCCATGATGAGCATGATCGCTCCGACCAGGGCCCGCCGGCTGTTGACGGCCCTCAACAAGACGGCCGTGCGCGAATCGCCGAGAGCGGACATCACCAACGGCGGACCGTTTGCGACGGAGAATTTCGCAATCGCCTCGCGCGCAGCGTCGTGTTCGTCAGGACCCATCGAGCTTTCGCTCAACCACAGCACTTCGCCGCGCTCGTCATGCAACGACACCGCGTGGGCGCGCGCGGGTTCGACGGCGGCGCGCACTTTTTGGCAGACGGAATCAAAATCGACGAGCGGTCCATCTGTCCCGCTGAAGGGTATGCCGTGCACCATAATTCCGTTGCTTAGGGGATGTGAATACTACATGTAACGGAGCAGCGGCGTTCTTGGTGTGATGTCTTCGCCAAATTGCGACAGTGCCGCGGATGGTGTTACATATGCTCCATGGCGCGCCGCATTTCCGAATACACTTGACAAAATGACGACACCGCCCGCGCAGCGCCAATACCGCTATTACGATTTCGTCATGGCGGCCTACGTGTGCGTCTTGCTGTGCTCGAACCTGATCGGGCCGGCGAAGGAAACCTCGATCGAGGTGCCGATATTCGGCACCGTCACGTTCCTCGCAGGGGTGCTGTTCTTTCCGATTTCCTACATTTTCGGCGACATATTGACCGAGGTGTACGGCTACGGCCGCGACCGGCGGGTGGTGTGGGCGGGATTCGCGGCGCTGGCATTCGCCTCGGTCATGGCGGCGGTGGTCGTGCACTTGCCGCCGTCCGCGGCGTCGCGCGACAGCCAGGCGTCGGTTGAGGCGATTTTCGGCAACACGCCGCGCATCGTAGTGGCCTCGATCACTGCATTCCTGTGCGGGACGTTCGTCAACAGCTTCGTGCTGGCGAAAATGAAGATATGGACGCGCGGCCGCTGGTTGTGGACGCGCATCGTCGGTTCGACCGTGTGCGGCGAGCTGGTCGACTCGGTGCTGTTCTACTTCATCGCCTTTTACGGCCGCATGCCGGCAGCGCACCTGATTGCCCTGATGTTCACGCAATATGCCCTGAAGAGCGGCTGGGAGATCGTCGCCGCGCCGCTCACCTACCGCATCGTGGCGTTCCTGAAACGCGCCGAGAACGAGGATTACTACGACACCAACACCGATTTCACGCCGTTCTCGCTGAAAACCTGAATTGGCCGCAACTTCGCCACAATTTGCCCGGATTCGCACCGGGCCGCGCCAGAATCTCAAGTCCTAATAGCTCCCATGAGGCGACGGTCGTCGTCTCTCGAATGTGAAACGAGGAGCTGTCATGAATACCGTATTGACCAAGAGCGTGGGGACCCTGGGCCTGATTTGCATGAGCGCGGCGGCATGGGCGGACGAGCCGAAGCCGGCGACCCCGCACGAACCCATAGGCTTCGTGACGGGCGGCGTGATCGGAGGGTTTGCCGCCGGTCCCATCGGCGCAGTCATCGGCGCCGGTCTCGGCACGTGGCTCGGCAACCGCGTGCATCGCGCCGGCGACGCCGCCAAGGCCGAGGCCACGGTTGCCGCCCTGCAAACCGACAAAGCGTCACTGCTGACGGATCAAACCAAACTGCAGGAGGAGAAATCGGCATTGCTCGACGCGGAGACGGCGCTCGCCGAAACCAACCGCCGCTTGAGCGTCCAGCTGCAGGATGCGGCGCATCAGGCGCAAACCGCGGAGAGCGTCAGCGCGAGCGGCAGCGAGGTGCTCGACGGACTCGAAGGCGACGTGTTGTTTCGAACCGGCAGTGCCGAGATTACGCCGGAAATAGCGCATCGGATTCTGGTGCTGGCGCAGGCTGTCGCCAAGACAGCTGACCTCAAGGTGCGGGTCGACGGCTACGCCGATCCGCGCGGCAGCGAGGATGCCAACATGAAGCTCTCGCAGGCCCGCGCCAATGCCGTGCGCGACCTGTTCCTCGCCGCGGGGATCAGCGAACAGCTGCTCGAGGTCAATGCGTTCGGCAAGAGCCAGAGCGTTGCCGCCGACAGCGACGGCTACGCATTCGAGCGGCGGGTGCGCTTGACTCTGCAGGCGCAAGCCGAGCCTCAGGTGGCCAAGACCGGCAACGGACGGTAATCCGGCGGAAATCGCGAGAGTCGCGGCCCGGAGCGATTGTTCCGGGCCGCACTTGTTTCCGGCGGCTGCCGAAGCCTACGATAGCGAGATGAGCGCCGGCCCCAAGATCGTCATCCTCGACCGACTGCAGAGCGGAGAATCCGCCAATCCCGCTCCGGAGAACATCCTGGCCGGCATTCCGCGGGCACGCGTATCGAATCAGTACGGTGAACCGACCCAGCAATTCTTCTGCGGCGTCTGGACCAGCAGTGCGGGCAAGTGGCGCGTCCGTTACACCGAGCACGAGTTCTGCGTGATGATCGAGGGGCGCGTGCGCGTCGAATCAGCGGCGGGCGAGCGTCACGAGCTGCGCGCCGGCGACGCCTTCGTGGTACCGGCAGGATTCGAGGGCACGTGGGAAGTCACCGAACCGTGCAAGAAGTGGTACGCGATCTTCGAACCCAAGAGCCCGCCTCAAGAGCCTGCTTGATCCTTCGGCCGGTCGGTTGGGTTCATACGAATTTCCCACAGTCCATGGCCTGAAAGACCGCCCCGGCTTCGTGCAGCGGCGTGCGCTCGTGCGGCCGCCGGGTCAGGCTATATGACGGACCGCGGCGGCGAGAGTCTCGACCATACGCGCGATCTGTTTGGATTCGACGATCAAGGGCGGAGACATGGCGATGGTATCGCCGGTTTGCCTCACCATCACCCCGCGCTCGAAGCACTCGAGGAATACTTCGAAAGCGCGCGCACCCGGCTTGCCGGCGCGCGGCTCGAGTTCCAACGCGCCGATCAGGCCGTAATTGCGCACATCGATGACGTGCGGCAGACCGCGCAGCGAGTGCACCGCGTCTTCCCACTCGGCGGCGAGCGAGGCGGCGCGCGACAGCAGCCCTTCCTTGGCGTACACATCGAGGGTCGCCAAGGCCGCGGCGCACGCGACCGGATGCGCGGAATACGTATAGCCGTGGAACAGCTCGATGGTGTTTTCCGGGCCTTGCATGAAGGCGTCGTAAATCTTGCGATGGGCGAACACCGCGCCCATGGGAATTGCGCCGTTGGTCAAACCCTTTGCGGTGGTCATGAGATCCGGTGTCACGTCGAACGCTTGCGCAGCGAACGGCTTGCCGATGCGGCCGAAACCCGTGATGACCTCGTCGAAAATCAACAGGATGTCATGCTTGTCGCAAATCTCGCGCAGCCGTCGCAGGTAGCCGATGGGGGGCAGGATCACGCCGGCCGAACCTGAAATCGGTTCGACGATGACTGCGGCAATGGTCGACGCGTCGTGCAGGGCGATCAGGCGCTCCAACTCGTTGGCGAGATGTGCGCCCCACTGCGGCAGGCCGCGCGAGAACGCATTGTGCTCGATCGACAGGGTATGCGGCAGATGATCGACGCCCGGCACCATCGAGGAGCCGAAAAATTTTCGATTGTTGACCATCCCGCCGACCGACATACCGCCGAAGCCCACGCCGTGATAGCCCTTTTCCCGGCCGATGAAGCGGATTCGCTGACCGGCACCCCGGGCACGGTGATAGGCAATGGCGATTTTCAACGCGGTATCGACCGATTCCGATCCGGAATTCGTGAAGAACACGCGATCGAGACCCGGCGGGGACAGCTTGGCCAGCCGGTTGGCGAGTTCGAACGCTATGGGATGGCCCATCTGAAACGTGGGCGCGAACTCCATGGTGCCGAGTTGCTTGGTGACCGCCTCGGTGATTTCGCGCCGGCCGTGACCGGCATTGACGCACCATAGGCCCGCCACGGCGTCGAGGATTTCGCGGCCGTCGGCCGTCCAGTAGTGCATTCCGGAGGCTTTCGCCAGCAGTCGGGGATTCGCCTTGAATTGCCGATTCGCCGTGAACGGCATCCAGAAGGCGTCGAGGTCGCCATTAGCAAGCGCGGGGGTGAGTTGGGCGTTCATGCGTATCCTTGAGTGTATGGGCGTCCTACCGCCAGATGATAAGGAAAATCGACATCCGGCTCAATTTTCAGTAAAGATGCGCCCAATCCGTCTATTATAATAGACATGAGCTTGGATGTGGGCAGTCATCTGAAGGCCGTGCGACAAATGTACGGTCTGTCGCAGCGCGAGCTGGCGAAGCGTGCCGGTGTGACCAACGGCCTCATTTCCTTGATCGAGCAAAATCGCGTGAGTCCGTCGGTGAGCTCGTTGAAGAAGGTGCTCGACGGCATACCCATGGCGCTCGCCGACTTCTTCACCCTCGACCTCGGCGGTCAGCCGCAAGTGTTCTTCCCCCGGCAGGAATTGAGCGACATCGGCACGGCGAGCGTCGAGCTGCGCCTGGTGGGCAGCCGCCTGGCCAAGCGCAGCATGGCGATCCTGCATGAGCGCTACGCGCCGAACGCCGACACCGGCGAGGAAATGCTGACCCACGCGGGCGAGGAGGGCGGCGTTATCGTCAAGGGCAAAATCGAACTCACGGTCGGTGGCGAATCGCGGATTCTCGGCCCCGGGGATGCGTACTACTTCAAGAGCTCGCTGCCGCATCGTTTCCGCAACCTCGGACGCGAGGAATGCGAGCTCGTGAGTGCAAGTTCGCCGCCGACGTTCTGAGGGACCGCCGGTGATACCATACGCTCATGAGCAAGGTAACCGTGGCGGCCACGCAGATGGCCTGCACCTGGGACCGCGACGCGAATATCGCGCGCGCCGAGAAGCTGATTCGCGAGGCCGCGGGCCGTGGCGCGCAAGTGGTGCTCATTCAAGAATTGTTCGAAACGCCGTACTTCTGCAAGGACCACTCGTCCCGCTACTTTGAACTGGCCAAGCCCCTGGACGGGCACCCGGCCGTCGAGCATTTCCGCGCCGTGGCGCGCGAACTCGGTGTGGTGCTGCCGATCAGCGTATTCGAACGGGCCAACAACGTATTCTACAATTCCGTCGTCATCGTCGATGCCGACGGCGCGGTGGCCGGCAGCTATCGAAAGTCGCACATTCCGGAAGGACCGGGCTACCACGAGAAGTTCTACTTCTCGCCCGGCGACACGGGCTTCAAGGTGTTCGACACGCAGTACGCCAAGCTCGGCGTTGCGATTTGCTGGGATCAGTGGTTTCCCGAAGCGGCGCGCTCGATGGTGCTGCTGGGTGCCGAAGTGCTGCTGTACCCGACGGCGATAGGCTCGGAGCCGCAGGATGCGAGCATCGACTCGAGCGGGCACTGGCAGCGCACGATGCAGGGCCACGCCGCGGCCAACATTGTGCCGCTGGTGGCCTCGAATCGCATCGGCACCGAGCAGGGCGACAAGTACAGCATGACGTTTTACGGCTCCTCGTTCATCGCCTCGCCGACCGGCGAAAAAGTCGCTGAAGCGGATCGCGTCAGCGAGACGGTGTTGACCGCGGCGTTCGACCTCGACGAGATTCGCCGTTACCGCGAGTCCTGGGGCGTGTTTCGCGATCGACGGCCCGACCTGTATCACCCGCTGTCCTCGCTCGATGGACGCGGCTGAGGGCACGATTCGATAGGCGCCGGGTAGAATGCGCCCGCGCGCTCATCGCTCGATGGACGTGGTTACGGGCACCCGACGCCAGACGCCGAGGTACAATCAGCCAGGCGAGACCGCAGCTCGTGCCGACAACCATGGGGACGCTAAACATGAATCCACTCAATTCCGTCAAGGGTGCCATCACCACCGGCGTCGTGCTCGCCATCATCATCGGCATCGCCCTCAGCCTGTGGAACGGACTGGAAATCTCCTTTCATCCGATCAGGATCGACCGCTGGCTGCACATCGTCGCCGGCGTCACCTGGATCGGTCTGCTGTATTACTTCAATGTCGTCCAGACTCCGGGCCTCGCGGCCGCGGCGGCGGACAAGGGTGGTCCGGGCGGCGCGGGGATCAGCAAGTACATCGCGCCCCGCGCGCTGCTGTGGTTCCGCTGGGCCGCCGTGGCCACGTGGCTGACGGGTGCGATCTACCTGATCGTGGGCTACGGTGCCGCCTTCGGCCTAGCCAGGGCGTTCGCGCTGCAGCCCGGATTTCGCACCATCGGGGTCGGTGCATGGCTCGGGACCATCATGCTGTTCAACGTCTGGGTTTTCATCTGGCCGAATCAGAAGAAGATCCTGGGGTTGGTGCCGGCAACCGACGACGAAAAGGCGGCCGCGCGCAAGACGGCCGCCAAGGCGTCGCGGATCAATTTCATCCTGTCCCTGCCCATGCTGATGTGCATGGGCGGTATGTCGCATGGGTTGCCGTTCTAGCAGCAGCCCTTCCGACTGATGGCCGCCCTCACGAGGGGTGCGACGCATGCGTCGCACGGGTGGCCATGGATGGCCACCCCGGGCTTGCGCGGAGCAGGGACTGCGCAGCGCAATGCGACGCATGCGTCGCACCGAAGATTGCGAAACCGCGGTCGATGCGCCCGTGAATGAAAACGTGCGCTACTGGATCGCGACGGCGCCGGTCGGCGCGGCCTCGGTGCTGGCAGAGGAACTCGCGCAATTCGGCGCGATGGAGGTGCGCGAGCGCAGCCACGACGTGAAATTTCAGGGCACGCTCGAGGTGGGCTATCGAGCGTGCCTGTGGTCGCGAACCGCCACCCGGGTGTACCTGAGTCTGGGGTCGATCGACGCCGGCAGCACCCAGAGCCTGTACGAGGCGGTCAAGCGCATCGACTGGCGCGAGCATCTGGCGCCGGGCGCCACGCTGGCCTGCGACTGCAGCGGCGGCAACGAATCCATCCGGCACACGCTCTATGGCTCACAGCTGCTCAAGGACGCGGTGTGCGACAGTTTGCGCGACGCCACCGGCGAACGGCCGAACATCGCGCCGGAGCGTCCGGACGTGCTGCTGCACCTGCATGTGGAGGGCGCTCTGGCGCTGTTGTCGGTGGATTTCTCGGGCGAGAGCCTGCATCGGCGCAGCTATCGTCTGGAGGGCGGACGGGCGCCGCTCAAGGAGAATGTCGCCGCCGCCGTGCTGCTGCGCGCCGGCTGGCCCGCCATTGCGGCGCGCGGCGGCGCGCTGCTCGACCCCATGTGCGGTTCCGGCACCTTGCTGACCGAGGGCGCATTGATTGCGGCGGATGCGGCTCCCGCGCTCGGGCGCGAGTACTTCGGCTTTCGCGGTTGGGCCGGCCACGATGCGCCGCTGTGGGAGCGGCTGCACGCCGAGGCCGCGGCGCGCCGCACGGCGCGGGTGGCGCGGCGCTGCATTCTCGGTTCCGACGCGGACGCGGATGCGGTGCGCATGGCGCTCGGGAACGGCCAGCAGGCCGGCGTCGCCGAGTGGCTGCACGTCGAGAAGCGCACCTTGAGCGACGTGGTGCGTCCGGGCGGCGAGCCGGGTCTCATCGCGACGAATCCACCATACGGCGAGCGCATCGGTGCGGAGTCCGGTCTTCCCGCGCTCTATTCGGAACTCGGCAGCGTGTTGCGCGAACGATTCCACGGCTGGGAGGCGGCGATCCTGACCGGCAACCCGCCGCTCGCAAGGAATCTCGGTATTTACGCCCGGCGTACGCACCGGTTTTTCAACGGCACCATCGAGTGTCGTTTGCTGCGCTTTGAATTGACGGAGGCGAGCCGGCAACGATCCGCGGAGGCCGTGCGCGCCGATTGGTCGAGCCGCCCCGGCGCGCAGATGTTCGCGAACCGCCTGCGCAAGAATCTGCAGCGCCTCGATGCCTGGGCGGCGCGCGAACACATCGATTGCTTCCGGGTGTACGACGCCGATATGCCGGAGTACGCGTTTGCGATCGATCTGTACGACCGCGCGGTGCGCCACGTGCACGTGCAGGAGTACGCCGCGCCGAAGCGCGTCGATCAGGAAGGTGCCAGCGCGCGGCGCCGCGAGGCGCTCGCGGTATTGCCGCAGGTGTTGCAGGTGCCGCTGTCGCAGGTGCATTCGCGGGTGCGCAAGCCGCAGCGCGGTGCCGAACAGTACCAGAAACACGACGCCCGAGCCGAACGCCACGCGGTGCAGGAAGGAGGCCTTAAATTCTGGGTCAATTTTCGCGACTATCTGGATACCGGGCTGTTTCTCGATCACCGCATGGTGCGGGCCAAACTGCGCGCGTGGGCCGACGGGGCCGATTTTCTGAATTTGTTCTGCTACACCGGGAGCGCCACGGTGTACGCCGCCGCCGGCGGCGCGCGGCGCACGGTGAGCGTCGATCTGTCGAACACCTATCTGGACTGGGCCCATGACAATCTGGCGCTCAACGGCTTCGGCGATGCGCGTCACGAGTTGCACCGGGCGGACTGCCTGCGGTGGCTCGAGGAGCAGGAACCGCACGGGCCGCGCTTCGATTTGATTTTCATCGATCCGCCGACGTTCTCCAATTCCAAACGCATGGAGGGCGTCCTCGATGTGCAGCGCGATCACGTCGGCATGATCCGCCGCGCGCTGAAGCTGCTGCGTCCCGGCGGCCGGCTGGTGTTCTCCACCAACTACACTCGCTTCAAGCTCGACGCGCCGGCGCTCGAGGACCTGGATGTCGCCGACATCAGCGCCGAGACCATCCCCGAGGATTTCGCGCGTCACGCGCGCATTCACCGCTGTTTTGTGCTGCGTTTCCGGCAGTAACCCCGGGCGCGGATGCGCGCCTCGCGGGTGCGATCGAGCTTGGTGCCGAGTCTCGGCAAGGAACAGCCGCGCCGCAAACAGGACCCGCGGCTCGGACGACTACACCGACTACAGGAGATCGCGCAGCCGGAAGTACAGCATGGCCAGCATCAGCGAGGGGCGCCGGAACAGCCGGCCCCCCGGAAAGTCGCGATGCGGAATGCGCGCGAACACATCGAATCGCTCGGCGGTCCCCGCGACCGCGTCGGCCACCAGCCGGCCGGCGAGCCCGGTGAGCGACATGCCATGGCCTGAGAAGCCCTGCAGATAGAACACATTGGGCGCGAGTCGCCCAAAGTCGGGCGCCCGGCTCAGGGTGATATCCAGAAAGCCGCCCCAGGCATACGCGACGCGCACGCCCGATAGTGCCGGAAACACCCGCAGCATCCGCCGGCGCATGGACTCGACGAGCCGCGGCGGCTGCACGGCGCTGTAGCTCACGCCGCCGCCGAACAGCAGTCGATGATCGGCCGAACAGCGGAAGTAATCGAGAATCCAGTTGAGGTCGGCGACCGCGGCATCGCTCGGCAACAGGCTTCGCGCCCGCTCCTCGCCCAAGGGTTCGGTGGCGATGATGTAGGTTCCGACTCCGAGGATGCGGCGCGCCAGCGACGGTGCGACGGCGCCGATATAGGCATTGCCGCACAGAACCAGATGGGCGCAGCGCACCCGGCCCGCGGCGGTGTGCACCGTCAGCTCCGGGCCCTCCTGGTAGCGCAGCACCGCGGAATTCTCGAACAGGGTGGCGCCCACGGTTTCGGCCGCGCGGGCCACGCCTTGCGTGTACTTGAGCGGGTGGAGGTGGCCGCTGCGCGAATCGAGGAGTCCTCCCAGGTAGCGGTCGCTGCGCACGTGCGCAGCGAGTTCGTCGCGAGTCACCAATCGCGCGGAGCGGTAGCCGTAGTCCTGCAATTCGTGTACCGACGACGCCAATTCCGTGAGGTGGCGTGGTTTGACCGCGAGGTGCAGATGGTTGGCGCGATAGTCGCAATCGATGGCGTACTCCTCGATCAACGACTGGGTGAGGTCCAGGGCGTCGATCGACATATCGAACAGGCGCCGCGCGTCGTCGCGTCCGACCTGCGCCTCGAGCGTCGCTTGACCTGCCGCCAACCCGAAGATGGTCTGGCCGCCGCTGCGTCCGGAGGCGCCGTAGCCCACCGCGTGAGCTTCGAGCAAGACCACGCGATAGCCGCGCTTCGCCAAATGCAGCGCCGTCGAACAGCCGGCGATGCCGCCGCCCACGACAACGACATCGGCGCGGTGATCGCCCTGCAGCATTGGGCGCGCCGGCGGCCTCGGGGCCGAGGCGGCGTAGTAAGACGGGGCGGGCGGATAGGATAGGCGCAACGTGTTCTCTCTCTCGCTAAGGAATCTGACTCCTGAGGAACTCACTGAAGCTCAAGAAACCTCACTGGAGTTAAGGAATCTCAACGCTCAAGGTGTTTAAAATATTATAGCTATTGACAGTATTCCATGCCTGTGCACCGCCGTGCGTTTGGGCCGCGCATCGTGGGATGTTGTGTCGCAACAATCGAGCCTAACTTATGGAAATGCCTAAATCTTAGCCAGTTGAGACCGCGTTGGCGGGACGAGGCGACGCCGGTGTGGTCTAATAGCTTCGCTGAGGAAGCCAAATCGTCCATCTGGACGTTTAATATATTAAACATGTCTCGCGTAAGCGTCATCGGAATTCCAGCCGACCGCAGGCTGTGTGGGAAGCACTATTTCCACGTGGTCGGCGAGAAGTACATCGAGGCCGTCGCCGCAGGGGCGAAGGCCATGCCTTTGCTGATACCCGCTCTCGGGTCGGAAATTGATTTGCCTTCGCTTCTGGATGTCTGCGACGGATTGTTGCTGACCGGAAGCGCTTCAAATGTCGAACCTCACCACTACGGAGGACCGGACAGTGAGCCCGGAACGCTACATGACCCAAATAGGGATGCTACGACGCTTCCGTTGATTCCGCGGGCGGTGGCCGCCGGTTTACCGGTGCTTGCCATCTGCCGCGGATTTCAAGAGATGAATGTTGCCTACGGGGGCACCTTGCACCAGCGGCTGCACGAGGTATCGGGGCTGCTCGATCACCGCGAGGATGAATCGACGCCGCTCGCCGTGCAGTACGGGCCGGCCCATGAGGTGCTGCTCACGCCCGGAGGGGAATTGCGCAAGATCGCCGGGCAGGATCGCCTGCAGGTCAACTCGCTGCATTGGCAGGGAATTCAAACGCTCGGCAAGGACCTCGCGGTCGAGGCGCGGGCACCCGACGGAGTCATCGAGGCGTTCCGCGTCGCCGACGCGCCCACCTTCGCCCTGAGCGTGCAATGGCATCCGGAATGGCAGTTTGCAAAGAATCCATTTTCGCGCGCGCTGTTTGCCGCATTCGGCGCAGCGAGCCGCGCGCGTTCAGCCGAAAGGTGATGTATGGCGAGCACGATTCAGCAGTTCCTGAAGGAACACGGTATATCGGAAGTCGAGGCGATCATCCCGGACATGGCGGGAGTTGCGAGGGGCAAGCTCATGCCGGCGGAAAAATTCGCCGAGGAGGAGGGCATGCGTCTGCCGGAGGCGATTTTCCTGCAGACGGTGACCGGCGACTATCCGGACGATCAGAGCGCCATGAACCCTTCGGATATCGACATCGTGCTGAAAGCGGATCCGAAGACGGTGCGCGTGGTGCCCTGGGCCGCGGAACCCACCGCGCAGGTGATTCACGATTGCTTCTACGGTGACGGCCGGCCGGTCACCATGGCGCCGCGCTACGTGCTGCGGCGGGTTCTCGACCTGTACGAGGCGCACGGCTGGGAGCCGGTGGTGGCACCGGAGCTCGAGTTCTTCCTGGTGGAGCCCAACGTCGATTCCGATTATCCGTTGAAGCCGCCGGTGGGCCGTTCGGGCCGTCCGGAGATCGGCCGCCAGGCGTACAGCATCGCGGCGGTCAACGAGTTCGACCCCTTGTTCGACGACATGTATTCGTTCTGCGAGGCGCAGGACATCGAAATCGACACGCTGATCCACGAAGCCGGCGCGGCGCAGATGGAAATCAATCTGCTGCATGGGTACCCCATGAGCCTCGCGGATCAGGCGTTTCTGTTCAAGCGCACCGCCCGCGAAGCGGCCATGCGGCACAAGATGTATGCCACGTTCATGGCCAAGCCCATGGCCAAGGAGCCGGGCAGCGCCATGCACCTGCACCAGAGCATCATCGACGCGAAGACCCGCAAGAACATCTTCAGCAATGCCGACGGCTCGCCGTCGCAGCTGTTCTTTGGACATATTGCCGGGCTGCAGAAGTATCTTCCCGGCGCCATGTCGCTGTTCGCGCCGAACGTGAACAGCTACCGGCGCATCAGCCGCTATTCCTCCGCGCCCATCAACGTGCACTGGGGCTACGACAATCGGACGGCCGGCCTGCGCGTGCCGATGTCCGGCCCCGAAGCCCGGCGCGTCGAGAATCGGGTGGGTGGCGCCGACGCGAATCCCTATCTTGCGATCGCAGCGTCGCTGGCGTGCGGCTATCTCGGGATGATCGAGGGCGCAAAACCCTCCGAACCCATCGCCGGCAGCGCGTACGACCTGGCGATCGCCCTGCCGCGCACGCTGGCCGAGGCCCTGCGCCTGCTGCGCGAGTCGAAGCCGCTGGTGGATCTGTTCGGCGACCGCTTCGTGCTGGCGTACACCGCGGTCAAGGATGCCGAGTACGAAACCTTCGCCCAGGTCATCAGTTCCTGGGAGCGCGAGCATCTGTTGCTGAACGTATAGCGGTCCCCTCCCGGCTGCGCTATAAAGCGGAGGTGGGATTTCGACAAAGGGGATGCGTTTGATGTCGTTCAGCGTCGGTCGGATGGCGGGTCTGTGCTTTGCGATACTGTTGACACTGAGCGCCTGCGGCGACCACAAGAACGCATCCGGTGCGCCGGGCGGCGCCACTGAAGGCGGCGACAAGGTACTCAACCTCTACATCTGGTCCGACTACCTGGCGGCGAACACGCTGTCGGATTTCGAGAAGCAGACCGGCATCAAAGTGCACGTGGCCTACTTTGATACCAACGAGACGCTGGAAACCAAGCTGTTGGCGGGCAGCAGCGGCTTCGACATCGTGGTGCCCACCGCGCCCTACTTCGAACGGCAGATCAAGGCCGGCGTGTATCTGACGCTCGACAAGTCGAAGCTGCCGAACCTCAAGAACATGGACCCGCAGCTGATGGCGAAGGTCGCGCTGCACGATCCGGACAACGCCCACGGCATCATTTACACCTGGGGCACCGACGGCATCGGCTACAACGAGAAGATGGTCAAGCAACTCATGCCGGATGCGCCGCTCGACAGCTGGCGCCTGGTGTTCGACCCGGCGGTGGCGGCGAAAGTGGCCAAATGCGGCATCAGCGTCCTCGATTCGCCCGCCGATATGATCCGGGCCGTGTACAGCTATCTGGGCAAGGATCCGAATTCGCAGAGCCCCGACGATCTCGTGCAGGCGGAGGCGGTGCTCGGCAAGATCCGCCCCTATATCCGCAACATCAATTCCTCCGAATACATCGAGGCGCTGGCGAATGGCGATCTGTGCATCGCCGTCGGCTACAACGGCGACGTCTTGCAGGCGCGCGATCGGGCACGCGACGCCAACAAGGGCATCGAGATCAAGTACGTCGTGCCGAAGGAGGGTTCGATCCTGTGGTTCGACATGCTCGCCATTCCCAAGGACGCGCCTGATCCCGCCAGTGCGTATGCGTTCATGAACTACATCATGACGCCGCAGGTCATCGCCGATATCTCGAATTTCAAGCGCTATGCGAACGGCAACGCCGCGTCGCAGTCCCTGGTGCTGCCGTCGGTCAAGGATGATCCGGCGATTTATCCGCCGCCCGAACTGCGCGACAAGCTGCCGGTGCAGCTCGCGGACTCGGCCGAACAGACCCGCGCGACGACCCGGGTGTGGCAAAAATTCAAGACGGGCCAATAGGCCATGGCGACATCCGGAGGGGCAGTCAAGGCATCGCCGTGGAAGGATCCGAACGCGCGTCCCTATGTGCAGGTCGAGCGCGTCACCAAGTCGTTCGGCGACTTCAAGGCGGTCGATGACGTCAGTTTGAAGATCTACAAGGGCGAAATCTTCTGCCTCCTGGGAGCGTCGGGTTGCGGCAAGACCACGCTGCTGCGCATGCTGGGCGGCTTCGAAACGCCGACTTCCGGCAAGATTTTCATCGACGGCGAGGACATGACCGGCGTGCCGCCGTACGAACGCCCGGTGAACATGATGTTCCAGTCCTATGCGCTGTTCCCGCACATGAACGTCGAGCAGAACGTGGCCTTCGGATTGAAACAGGACGGGGTCGCCAAAAGCGAGATCCAGGAGCGCGTGGCGACGATGCTCGACCTCGTGAAGCTGGGCAATTTTGCAAAGCGCAAACCGCATCAGTTGTCCGGCGGGCAGCGGCAGCGCGTGGCGCTGGCGCGCTCGCTGGTCAAGCGCCCGAAACTGCTGCTGCTCGACGAACCGCTGGGCGCGCTCGACAAGAAGTTGCGCGAGCATACGCAATTCGAGCTGATCAGCATCCAGGACAAGCTGGGCGTGACGTTCGTCGTGGTCACGCACGATCAGGAGGAGGCCATGACGCTCGCGAGCCGCATCGGGGTGATGAACCACGGGGAGATCGTTCAGGCGGGTACGCCGTCGGAAATTTACGAATTTCCGAGTTCGAAGTTCGTCGCGGATTTCGTCGGATCGGTCAACATGTTCGAAGGCAAGTTGATCGAGGACGAACCGGAGCACGTGCGCATCGGGTCGGAGGAACTTGGCGGCATCATCTACGTGAGCCATGGCATCAGCGCGCCGCCGGAGGCCGTGGTGTGGGCGGCCGTGCGCCCGGAGAAGATCTTCATGTCGACGGCACCGCCGCCGGGTACGGACAACGTGGCGCGCGGCGCGGTCCAGGACATCGCCTATCTCGGCGACCTGTCGATCTACCTGGTCAAGCTGCCCACCGGCAAGGTGGTGCGCGTGACCCAGCCCAACACCTCGCGCCACGCCGAAGCGATCACCTGGGATCAGCAGGTGTACCTGTCGTGGGATGCGACCAGCCCGGTGGTGGTGACCCGTTAGCTCCCCGACGGTAGCCGCTCAGCTGCGCCGCGTCGGCGTGACCGGCCGTGGGCTGGTCGTGGCACTGCCTTACCTGTGGCTGCTGCTGTTCTTCGTCGTGCCCTTCGTCATCGTTCTGAAAATTTCATTTTCGGACATCGATCTTGCGATACCGCCCTACAAGCCGCTGCTCGAATGGATCGGCAAGAACTCGCTCGCCATCAAGGTCAATTTCAACAACTACGCGTTCCTGTTCACCGACCGGCTGTACATCAACGCGTTCCTGAATTCGATCAAGGTCGCGTTCATTTCGACGCTGTGGTGCCTCGTCATCGGCTATCCCATGGCGTACGGGATCGCGCGCGCGGAACCCCGGACCCGCAGCTTGCTGCTGCTGCTGGTCATCCTGCCGTTCTGGACATCGTTGCTGCTGCGTGTGTACGCCTGGATCGGGCTTCTGAAGGCCAACGGCGTGATCAACAACGTGCTGATATGGCTCGGCGTCATCCGGGAACCGATCACCATGCTGTACACGCCGTTCGCCATGTACGTCGGCATCGTGTATTCGTATCTGCCGTTTCTGATCCTGCCGCTGTACGCGAATCTGGAGAAGATGGATTGGCAGCTGCTCGAGGCCGCGCAGGATCTGGGTTGCCGTCCGTGGCAGGCGTTCTACAAGATCACCCTGCCGCTGTCGCGCAACGGCATTCTCGCGGGCTCCATGCTGGTGTTCATTCCGGCGGTGGG
>Ga0209611_10006865_pt1 | contig 18447 bp, 12 predicted proteins | sample S1TSphgellanicum_3_FD_187693 | JGI IMG/M metagenome (GOLD analysis project Ga0209611, IMG submission 187693) | Host-associated microbial communities from peat moss isolated from Minnesota, USA - S1T2_Fc - Sphagnum magellanicum MG (SPAdes) (version 2) | ecosystem: Host-associated > Plants > Peat... | reverse complement strand
CTATGGCCTCAAAAAATAAAGTCAAAATTTTAGAAATTTTCTCTTTTTTGGGGTGCAAAATCAAAAAAAAAAAATCCTAGAAAATAGAAAAATTCGCTAAATTTTCAAACTACAAATTTGACAAAAGAAAAAAAAGAGAATTTAAAATAAAAATTATTTTGGTCTTTAAACATGTACACTAGAAACAATTAGTTTTGAGAAAAAACATTCGAGTAGACCTTTTTTTTAAATAATAAATTTGAGAATGGGATGTCAAATATTTTATTTATTTTTGGTATTTTTTCTTTGTTTAGGCATGTAATTGATATAGGTGATCACTTTTGTTCATTGTATATTACTTGCAGTTAGAAAAAAATATATTTTTGAACCATGCATAGGTTGATAAAATTGTATCCAATTTGGCACTAGAACCACTTAAGAAATTTTTTGGAGATTATACATTATTACAATTTTTTAGAGAATTGGGACTTGGGGGCCTTGAAATGTGAAGAAGCAAGTTTATAAATTTGATATAGCCACTTTGACTATATTGATTGATTTTTTTTCCAGAATTAAATGTACCATAAAATGAAAGTCTAATTAGGCATACTTGTTAGGATTAGAAAGAACCATACATAACTCTAGTGTATTAAGGTTCTTATCCTTTGGGGTGCCACTTACCCATTGCTAGATGGGAAATATCCCCCAAAATAAAGATTGAAAAATTTGCAACCATAATTATTTGAAACAACAACTACCAAAAAACAAAAAAAATATCCTCTCAAAAAAATAAAAATCGCATTTGTCCATTGAATAAAATCTTACAAACACAAACATAAATGAGGACACCTTCCTTGTCATTGAATTAGCACCCAAAAATGAACTTAGATCCAAAATAGAACATAATAAATAATTGATGTGATATGCAAATATTAAGAATTCTATAGAGAATTTTATAATTCTATTATCTTTACTAACCATAAAAATATTACCAACCTAATTTTTAATTTCTTTTTTGCCTTTGCAGTGCTTATTTTAAAAGTTCATTTGGGATTAAGTGTTTAGATATCCACCTTAAATTACAACCTAGGATTTTTACAATGCAAACACACAAACACATATATACCCATATTCCATAATGAAAAATTTTAATTTTGGTTTTTCTTATATATTTTTTCATGTTAAAGTACTTAAATCAATCTCGTTTTCCTAAACTTTGATACCAAAGCCAACCCCACTAGTTGGTTTATTCAAACTTGCTCTCATTCACACTACTATCATTGTTATTTCGAATGATGAAATATAATTGGAATCAAGTGCACTATAAGTCAACTACACTTGAGTTAAGTAGTAAGGACACAAGCATAAAGCAAAAAATGAATTGAATGAATATACTCACAACACCAACCTAATTTTTAATTTTTTTCTTGCCTATGCATATATATGTCTATATATATATATATACCCGTATTCCATAATGGAAATTTTCAATTTTGATCTTCCTTATGTACGGATTCATGTTGAAGTACTTACATTAGACTCATTTTCCTAAACTTTGATACCAAAACCAAATCCATGTGAACTACCAACTATTGTGCACTATTCACAAAAGTGAACATAGTTGTATTTAATTTACTCAAATTTTAATTTGTTTCCTCATTTCCTTGAGCAAAATTTTCCCCTCTTTGTTCATTATATGATTTTGATTAAGACTTGAATTACGTACATCCTAGATCAAATACTCATTCAAAGATTAAAAAATTAACACGTGGCTAATGATTATAAAAGAATGAAGTTGAAGTTTAAAAGGCTTTTAAAAGAAAAAAAAATGTTCAACCTAAGCTTCAACATGCATTTGCATTCTTCTATATGTATACATCTAGATTATGTAACTCATAAGGGTTAATTAACTTAAAACATATCTAAATATATTTAGATTATATTTATAAACAATTACATACATATATATTTATTACCTTAATACATTATATATACCTTTGATATATTGAAAGTTGTATTTATTTTAAAAAAAACAACTTGAACAACCATTCCACACAAATTAATACATTTAAGTTTTACACATTATGAATGAATTGTTGCATGAAGCTTCACATTAGAGTGACATTGCTTTTGATCTCATTCTGTTGTCCTTGAATCTAACTTTGCTTCCACTAGTTGGTTTACTCAAACTTGCTTTCATTCACACCACTATGATTGTCCCTTTGAATGATGAAATATAATTGGAGACTAGAGTTAAGTGCACTATAAGTCAACTGCACTTGAACTAAGACATAATAAGAACACAATCATAAAACAAAAAAAATTTAAAGCATAATTCTCAGAGGGAAGAAATTGGCATATGAATTGAATGAATATAATCAAACAATGATCCGAAATCAGTATTTCAAATTTCATACCTATTTAATGTCTTTTGATATTGGTAGATTTGAAGCTATTGGTTACCATTTTAAGATGTTTCCACATTGAATTGAATCTAAACAAAAGTGTTTCAAAAGCCAAAAGACATTCAATTTGTGGTTGAATTAATCAAAACTTATTTCTCTTTCTAAAAATCTTTTTGTGGATTAACTCCTATTACTACTCATGTTTTGTATTTTAATACCTTGGCCATTTTAACACATCTATAAATAATTAATGAATTTTGAAATTTTCATTTCAACAAATAGAATATTTTTAAAAACCCAATATTTTCCTTCACGATATTTTGTGATTTGGAAGAAATATTTTTTGAGAATTCCAACATTTCTAAAAAACATAATTAATGTCAAAGTGGCTAAGGTACTAGGGTATGGTGTTCATCATTTATTGGCCATGCTTTGGCAAGCAGGGATATTGTGACAAGAACAATTATAAAATATACTAAAATAACCTTGGCCATTTCAACACATGTTGATCATAAAGATTCAACAATTTCCATCACAATATGTGGAGGAAAATCTAGATCACATACATCCTTGCACCACAAGGCCCCTTGATATTGAAGATACAAACCTTTCCAAAATTATTCCAAAATGACATTTATAATTGATGAACACATGCAATTGACATGTGTGTAATTCAACATGTTATAAAATGGATGGAAATGCATAAAAAAAGTTATGTTGATATGGTTCCTTCAACCCTTAATCAATGAAACACATTTCAATAATTAAACCGGATTATTACGTATAAAAAGGATTGATAAATGCTTGAATAATGCAAATCCATGGATATCATCAGCAACAAAATGTAATCGTTATTTAAAATTTATAACAACTGTCAAAAAAGATAATAAATCATTAATTTATTATATCACAAAATCATCCATTTACATCACACATGTACTCTCTTTTATAAATTGTAGAACATAAAATTAAAATGATAAATGAAAACTGAAATTGTTATAATCACAATTCAATTGATATTAATCAATGTTTACTTATACATTATTTAAACACTATAAGAAGTCAACATGAAATATTAGCAACCAAAGCAATTAGTTCCTTATTGAATTTACGAAACCACTTAACTAATTATAATTTCATGAACATACCTTGGTATAGTTTATTAATATGATCACATGAGCAAGAAAATAATTACAATATCCATAATGAAAAAGATATAAAAACCAATGAAAATTATGAAATGTTCACAATTGACTGAAACTCATGAAATCTACAATATAACATACATAATTTTAGGGTTGACTACTTGCAAAGATTGAAATTAATTTTTTTTTTGTACTTATGAATTTTTCAACAAAATCAATAAAATCAACAACATCCATTGCCATAGATTGCAAGACAAACACCCTCAATTCAACACCCATAGTTTTTACGAATACAAAAAACCAAAAATATCAGTTTTACAAAGTTACACAATACTAACACAAAGAAATAATCTAGAAAGTTACACTCAAGATATTTGCATTTTATTTATGGTGTGGTGTACAATTTTCGACATAAAAATAGATCTTACTAATATCTTGGGAAATGACATTAAACAACTTGTACCTAACATTTTTTTTAATTTATTAAAAAAGAAAAAAACATAAACATCTTGCACGAATGCAAAGAATGAAGAGATGTAGATAGATTATTCATAATGGAATCAAATCAAACAAAATTTGACATAGAAAATCAAGAAAAAAAACCAATAACGCACCTTTTATACGAAGATGAGATTAAAAATGAGCCTAACCAAAACATCCATGACATTAAAAAACAAAACAATGACATGCAAACCAACATTAGCCCTAAACAAATAAAGATTGAATATCTACTATGTAACACAAACACTAAAACATATGTCACTAAAATAACAACAAACTTAGAGATAATGGAAAAAGACAAAAAAAAAAATTAAACATCAAAATTCAAGACAATTTTTTTATCATTGAACCTCAAAAACTTATCAAATAATGGAACCAAACACTAAGACATCCACAAATACCAAACATTGATACAACAACACCAAAATATTTATGTCCATATTATGATAAAAATAGAACAAATATGATTAAAAAACATCCTAAGTTACATATTTTGCCATTTAATGACATGGAATCGTATGATATCAAAAATGATACATAAAACATAAGTTTTGTTGATGAGATAAATGTTCATATGACATTGTTGATTTAAAAACGATAAAGGGAAAATATCAATTGAATAATCTACAAATTATTTCATTCAAAAATTTCATTGAAAACACACAAAATAAACAATTATTACAATACATTGGAGGAGCCATGAACATTGGAAAAACTCAGATAATCAAAATAGTCCAAAATTAATTTTTAAGTACAAGAAATAAACAAAAATTAAATGTTGCGGCATGTACATAAAATGCAACCTTATTCATAAATAGAACAAAAATCCATGCTTTATTAGGATTATCAATCAACAAACATGCCAATGTAAACAAACCAACTTCAATAATAGACATATGGCCAAAAATTTAATTAATCATAATTGATGAAATATCAATGCTAGGTTGTACCTTATTTGCCATGTTGCATCTAAAACTACATAAATTAAAATATAACATTTTACCATTTGGAGGAATCAACAGAATGTTCATGGGAGATTTTTTGTAATTTCCACCAATAAATGACACACCATTACATTCAACAAACATCCAACCAATTTTTGCTTTCACAAAATCAACTCAAAAAAAGGTCATAGAAAAAAGCCTTTGGAAAAATTACATTTGGTTGAACAACATCATACTCACAAAACAAATGTGACAAAATGAAAACATACAATATGTTAAACTTCTAAAGAACTTAAGAATTGAAAATTTTATGAAATCAAAAATTGACTTATTAAAAACATGTTTTCAATTTAATTAAATCTCAACTAATTTGATGATCCATGGAAGGCAATAACCTTCATAATACCTTGCAACGAATTACAAAATGTCAGAAACCATTACATGATAAATATCCATTTGAAAATGTGAAAACAAAAATGTTATGTTATCGTTGCAACTAACACATACAGAAAAGGGCCAATACGAAAGGACATCAAATACATTATAAGACATACGTTATTCATGAGTAAAACTCAATATTTAACACCTTTCCTTAAAATCTATAAAAGAATGAAAGTAATTGTAATGAAAAATTTGTATCCAAATCTAGGAATTGTCAACGGAATCCACATACCAAAATCAAACACATTCAAGAATTTCACAATCAATAGATATCAACTACCACTGGCCTCGACTTTTTGTTTCATATACTTCAAAATGCAAGGACAAACATTTGACCATTAGATCATAGACCTTTACCAACCACCCGACAATGTCCGACTTAATATGCACAACATATATGTAACGTTATCACATCTACATTCAATAAATGGATTAATAATCCTATAAGATATCATTGTACAAAACATAAACACAACTGAATTCAAAACATGATTGATAGATAGGTAACACATATTTCAAAACATGATATAACTAAAGAAAAACATAAACATTGCACATTGAAATTTGACAACAAAAAAAAATCATGATAGAAGAAGATTTAAACAACATAATTAATGATGATGTTATCAACTACTAGCACAAAGATCTCCAATTAATTATAAATGATGAAAACATCTTTCTAAATCCCTACGGATTGTTGAATGACCAACATATGGCAATAGCAATGCAAATGTTATATGTTCAAAAACTAGAAATGTTAGGATACCAACAACACACATACATAATTATACATAGATACTTATCCAAATGTTCACAACACATTTTCATAAATAATAACCATTGGATCTTAGTCTAGATACACACAACCACACCAGACTTACATTGTATAATATATGATTCAAACACACCAAGAACAAAAATATTACTAGATGATACTATACAATTATTAACTAAAATAATTAATGTTGAACATTTGCTATATACATATGCAAATGTCATGCAATAACCAAATGGTTCATCTTGCGGGCTTTTTTACAATAGCATATTCAACTAATATAACATTTGGATTCAACTTAGAACAATCTATTTACATTGTTCTAGAAATGCAATTGCATTTCCACAACAATTTCGACAATAAAAACACATTTCCATTCCCCAAACACATAACCATGTAGTTGAATGTCACTAGCAATGCGGAGCCCAAGTATTATGAATCCACTAAATTATGTGTGTTTTCAACATCCTACAAATAGGTTGTAGGGGTTGCAATTTTTTTTCAATGTGTGTCATTAATTAAATTAAATGCATATGAAGATGAATGATTTGTTACCACAAAAACTTTACAAGAAGAAAAAAGGAAAGCATAGAAAGTGACCCAAAAATAAAACTGATAAAATGCTTCCAAATTGATTTAAAAAAATAATGTAATTAAGTTTTTTTCAAAGTCTTCTTCTTGATTTCAAATTTTACATTCCTCAATATTTAAATATGTTAGTTAAATCAATTGCATGTCAATCATAATTCGTAAGTTTTTCAACCTACAATCATTATGTATTACACAAAGGCTGTGAAAAACGCAAGATGATGAAACCTTGCCAAACTTTATTAAAAAAAAGCACCCACTAAAGGGAAAGAAAAAGAAACAAGGGGTAAAGACCAAAGTCAAGGCAAACACCTTTTGTGTGTGTTATTATTTAAGAATCCATCATTCACAATCAAGTGCATTTGTGGTTAAGATTTTCATTAAACAACTACAATTTTAAGTTTAATAGCTTATTCAATAATACATTACATATGATTTGAAACATTCTTACTGAAATCCATGATTACAAATCATAAAAAATCTTAAATCTCAAGATTTGGTTTGATACAAAACAAAACATGTTTTGGTGTATTTTAAATTAATAAATCACATTCTATATCCATATGTTCTTTCATGTATTTATTCATTTGTAATTCCAATTTTTTATACAAATCAACAAATTTTAATCTTGAAAGCACAATAAAAATAAAACCATTATACAACTATTTTTTAATAAATTAACCTTTTAACATATATATAATGGATTATTTTATTATATTTGTATTTTTAGAATTTCAGATTAAATTGTTGGCAATTTTTTTATCAAATTCTGTCCTAGTGATTGAGATAATAATGAAAATTATATTTCCTAAGATTATCCATTCATGCAACTTTGATAAAGAAAAGATATCAAACTCAAAAAAAAAATCAAAATTCCTTGAAATATTCATTATGAGAACATCGACAAATCATGGAAAAAAAATACTAAATAACACAATGAAATAATCGACATTTTGTCTAACAAATTTAAAAAATATCAAAAATATGAATGAAACAAAATGACATATAATCAAATCTGGACAATTTTATCTTTTGAAAAGATATAAATCTGATGAACATTCAAAATTAACCCTAGCATATTATTCATAAAGACAAAATTAATTACAATAAAATTATTATGTCCACAAAATCATTTAATTGTTGTCACTTGGTAGTGCGAAGCAGCACGAAACCCAAGTTGAAAATGAAAACAGCATGTCCCTTGGAAATGGCAACAATTTTTTAAATGAAAATTCCTTAAAAATCAAATAAAGATAAATTCGACTGATTTCAGCAATTTTTTAAATAAAAATTTCTTAGAAGTCAAAATAACATAAATTCGAGTGATTTCAGCAAATTTTTGAATTAAAATTTCTTAGAAATCAAAATAAGATAAATTCGAGTGATTTCAGGATGTAAAATCTCTGAATCTAAACCCTAACCCTAACCCTAACCCTAATCTTTGAGTTCGTGCGTGGCATGCAGAACGAACGAGCTTTGAGCTCACGTACGAGAGAGCTCGGGAGCGAGAGACCATGGGAGGAACAGAGAGAATCAGGCAACTCCTGAGGAATCGATCGAGCGCGAAGGAAGGATTCAAAAAGAAAATTTGAGTTTGTATGTGTTTGTGTTTGTGTGTGTGTGTGTGTTTTTTTTGGCTTTCTGAAGCTGGTGATAGTGTTGTTGCGGTTATGAGGGAACGAGGAGGAGAGTGAAACAGGGAGGGGAGAGTGAAGGAAGAAGAAGAAAGAAAACATGGCAATGGGTGCGATGCGTATGAGTATCAACGAGAAGCAATTCATCGAAGCAGCGCTGCGGGAAAATCAACGCATCGATGGTCGAACGCCGTTCGATTTCCGTCGCCTGGTTATCAATTTCTCCAAGTATGTATGTATGTATGTTTTTGTTTCCGTTGTTCTATCTTCCAGGAGCAGCTGTCTGAACCCTTGTTTAAAAAATTCTCTTCAAGCAACGAAGAAAGAATGGAAAGAATCCGTTGCTTCCACGCACTTTGCAGTTTTTTTTCTGTATCATCAACAACAACAGTAGAAATTATTACTTTGGTTTTTTAGTTTCCAAACCTTCCTTCTTGTTTCTGCTCTAAAAGAAAGCCAGAAAAAATATTATTATTTGCAGAGGAGATGATTCAGCTGAGGTGCAGTTAGGGCAGACAAGGGTGCTTGCGGTGGTGAGTGCCCAGCTGGTGCAACCCTATCCAGACCGCCCCAATGAAGGAACCCTTGCCATTTTCACAGAGTTTTCGCCCATGGCTGACCCAGGGTTTGAGCCCGGTCGGCCTGGAGAGATGGCTGTGGAGCTCGGCCGCATTATTGACCGAGGCTTGAGGTAGGTATCTATCAGTCAGCTAAAATGCTTTCAAAATTTCACAACCTTCTCTATTCTCTCCTCCAGAATGGGTTTTCAAGGTATTGTTGTCTAGGTTATAACTTGGCAGTGGAAATTGCCAACTGCTCATTCTTCCATCTTTGACTATGGCAAGGTAGTGTTGTCTAGGTTACAACTTGGCAGTGGAAATTACTGACTGCTCATTCTTCCATCTCTCACTATGGCAAGTAGATTATGGTCTGAGAACTTGTCTGTTCATTGAAGCTTCATCTTATTTGACACGGGAGTGCAGGGAGAGCAAAGCAGTGGATACAGAGTCACTGTGTGTACTGGCAGGCAGGTCTGTCTGGGCAATTCGGCTAGACATCCATATCCTTGATAATGGCGGGTATATGATCATCTCTACTCCCGAATCTAGAACCCAGAATGCACTCTGTTTACCAGAATGGTTTAAGGAAGAAGCCATAATGCTCCTTTGGAGAACTTTAAGTTCAAAATCTTTGGATCAGATATCATGGGTTTTTTGAGGTTTCTAGACATGGAGATGTTTTGACAAAGGAGCAAACCGGATTGCAAGGTTGGTTTTGCAACTTTTTTCTAAGTTGAGCTGAGGATTGGGAGGTCAGGAATCTGATTGATGCAGCAAATCTGGCGGCACTTGCAGCACTGCTTTCTTTCCGAAGGCCAGAGTGCACATTAGGGGGGCCAGATGGCCAAGACATCATTGTGCACCCTCCTGAGGTTTGGCTCCAATGTCTTCCTGACTTGTCATCCATGTATTCTTCTGTCACTTTAATCTATTTAGGTGGGCCAGTGATGGATATGACCTTGTCACAACAGTCTGTGTTTCAGTGGTAATTGCTCATAAAATCTGCAAACTTAAGTTGTATGTCAACATTGACTCCAGTGAGCAGATATGATTAACATCTGTTCTGTGTTAAGTTTCAACAATTGACTAGTGTTTTTGCAGGTACGTGAGCCATTGGCATTGAGTATTCATCATCTGCCAATTGCAGTCACATTCGCTTTTCTGGGTGATGGAGATCTCCTGGTGAGTCTTTTGGCATTGTTCCAATTGCTGCTTGGTGTGAAAGATTAAGAAACTTTGTTAATTTCTGCATGTTGCTCACAGGACAAGCATTTGTACAGGTACTGGATCCGAGCTTGAAAGAAGAATTGGTGATGGGGGGCCGGTTGACAATTACCACAAATACACATGGCGAAGTTTGTGCAGTGCAGAAAGGGGGTGGTGTGGGGGTGTCTGCCAGTGAGCTTATGCGCTGCCTTAGGCTTGCATCAACAAAGGCTGCTGTTTTAACTGAAACTCTTAAGAAAGTGGTATCTTTCTGCCATCCCAGTCTTTCCAACTCTGTCTGCAATAAGCATTTTCCACTGTTGAGATTGTTTTGCTGAACTAGATGGATGCTGATGAAAGGTGAACATAACGGATTTTTTCCTGCAGTGTCCTTGAAGATAAACACTAAGTGAGACCAATACCATGGGATTGTGTATCAGGTGGAAGTTCATGAAACAGAAAGGGCACAAAGGAAGATACGAAGACATCATAACTTCACAGCCTTGTCTCATGCTGGTGCCATTGTTGATACCGGAGTCACAGAAAGAGAAGTGGAGATGGATGATGCAATTGAGAACACCACAGTTACTGAGAGCAAGGAGGATACACTAATGTTAGGTACAGTCAAAGTCTTGGAAGAAGGTGAGATCAGGCATGAGGATGGGGCCTCCAACTTTAAGCAGATTGGTGAGGATGATGAGCAGGAAAGGGTTGAAGTGCACAAGGAAGAGAAGCCAAAAGTTGCTCTTCTGACCGAACAGAGTGAAATTATGTTTGAGGGAGGCATGTCTGGCTGGTATGGATACTTCATCTTTGTCTCTTCATGGTCTCTTTAACATCCTAACGCTCCAGATTTGTGACAGCTGCTAATAGTGACCCTCAACAAAAGCTTCTGTCTGATAGTTTTTGGTGTCATATGGATGGCCCATGTGAAAGCATGTGGACTTGGATGTTAGTAATGATAATTATTTTTTATTATGATCAGTGGAGGGATGCATTCATATGCAGGACAGATCAGAGTTCTGTTGAGCAGTGGAGCTGACTGGAGTTGCTCCGGGTATTTGTGGCCTCCACTCAGAAAGTTTTAATGTCTATGCTGCAGGGTAGACACAAAGTCAACATCACTGAAAGCAGTGGGAAAGGACTCTGCCCATCCTCTCGGTGTGTATTTCTTCAGTCTGGGCTCTAATCAGAGTAAAAGTTCATGTTATATTCATAAGTATCCTGCTTCAATGTATTCCTAAGTAATGTTTGAGGTGAAGTGCATGTGATTTTAAGGGAATCAGAGTAGAGAAATACATAGGTGGGAGTTGTAAATGTGACAAATCCTAGCAGTGACAAGGTTATGACTATTATGGCAGACTTGGAGGCACTAGTTGAGTTTGACAAGGTTGCCAAAGGAATGTTGAACGAGAGCATCTCATTGCAAAAGAAGCCTAGAGAAGTGGTGGCCACACCTTTGCAGCATCAAATTCAAGGCAGCCAAATAGCTGCTGCCACAGTATATGCAAAACTTTCTTCTCAGCATCAAGATAAGGCAAGCCGACCACTGGGGCCTATTTTTCCTAGGAGTTCAGATGTTGAAGCTATGGAGGAAGAAGGATTGAGGGGTGATTTAGGAAATCAAATATCTGTAACAGCAGAAACTCTATCAGGTGCTGCTACTGATCCATCACAAGTTACTGAAGCAGTTCCAATTGATACTCCACTCAACTTGCTTGCTGCTGTGAAGAAGAAAGTTAAGAATAGGAAGAAAGGTGCTGTTGTCAAAGATTGAGTTCTCATAATCCATTCAACAGTTTTAGCCTTCTTTTTGTGGGTAAGAGATGTCTTCCATTATTCCAGACTGACTGGATGTTATGCATACAGGGTGAGGAAAATGGAAGTTATGGCCCTGTGTTGAGTGCTTTGTCTTGAAGGTAGAGGATAAATGATCTTACTCTAATTTACTTGAAAGCCAATGTGGTAAAGGACCCATTGCTGCTATCTGTACACAAGCCATTCTCTGAGAATTTTGTATGGTACTCTTACAGTGACATCACAACAGGTATTACCCTTCAATTCAGTTCCTACAGCAAGATAAGAAAAGAAGTAAACAGTGTGTGTGGGATGTGTCAATATCAGAGTAGAACATTCAAACCCATTTTTTTGGAACAAGACATGAAAATGAAGAACTAGACTTGGGAAATGGAACTTGAAAGGCATGCTGAAATGCATTATGTTTCTTTGCTTTCTTTTTACATGTCAAAGCTTTCTCCTTGTTTATGTTTCTCTCTATCCTCCTAAAGTAATGAAAATACCAGGATAGGTTGGCTGGTCACTGTCCGTGTTGTTTGTTCATGAATTGACAGAGGTAGCCTTTGTGAATTCTCACTGTTTTATTAAGTTGAGATACATTATTGTTGGTTGGTAAGCATCTGTGTTGTTTGTTCTCTGATTGACAGCCTTTGTAATTGACACTGTTTTGTTAAAATGAAATTTGTGGAACAATTGATACCATATACATTCCCTTGCACATAAGGTTTTGGATTGGAAATGTACAACTTTTGATTACTTGCTTCAATTTTCCCATAGTTATAATCTTCTTGTTATGTATTGATTTAACTTGTGTTTTTTATTTAAAATAATCGTATTCTGTTTAAAACCTTGTTCCTATCAAAGGGTGGTTATTGAAGCCAAAATGATATGTACAACTTTTGATTACTTGCTTCAATGTTCTCATAGTTTATTCTTCTTATTAGGTATTGATTTACTTGTTTTGTGTATCAAATGATTGTACAATCTTTTCCATGCCATATGGGTTGACTGGATTAAGAAGCATGGATGGCAAGAGGAAGAAGGAAGAATACCACCTCAGTTAGAAACTGCAGTTTTCAATACACCCTTGCATGCAAGATTGATGATCTGAGGGACTCTTTTGTCTTTTCTGAAGAGAATGCACATGGTCTGAGGCGGTCTTGAGATTACAAACATCAAGACAGGAAAACATGGACAGGAGCAATGCAATTGTCTCCTTCCCTAATTGGCTAGTTAAACCTGGTATAGTTCTTTCATGATCTTGTGCAGTAATCAAGCCTGTTGCCAACCCATAATTATGGAACAAAGAAAGGGAAGAAAAGGGAAGAAACCTTTGTATGCAATTGCAGGGAGTCACTGTACTCATGCCACTCTACCAAAGGCAAAGCCAAATCAAGCTGCCATCCACAACTGAAGCAAGTTTACCCGCTAGTCTCAAAGGTACAAATTGATAATTCAAGATATTATAACCCCAGAATGTTTGAAAATTTTTGCCCAGTATGTGAAAGAATATAGTAGGCACCACTCATTCAGCCTATAGCCTTACATGCTTGCTTGCAATTTGTTGCAACAGCCCTTCCCGTATGTCACAGTGAAACTGCAAAATGCCAATGAGAACAAAATCTCTCTTTAGCTCCAACCTCAACAAGAAATCCAACTTGGTGAATAGTCCACCAGTCAAGTCCTGATGTCTCCAATATAAATATCTGACATCCCTTTCAAGAAGAGACAAAGCATCCAAAGAGCAGTATAAAATGGTTCAAACTGTAGTCACTTGTAAGAGACCGAATTGGGAATTAGTTTCTGGCGGTGAGTAGTCAATACTCATGGCAAGGAGCAATTAAGTTCAGAATGCAGCCAGTGATGGAATCTCAGCAAATGTCAGTTCTCTTTATACAGTTACACAGACTTTCTCAAAATTGAGCACAGTGAGAAGAACTAAGCACACACATGTTATTTTAGAGCATATTCATCATATGTCCAGAAACAATTAGAGGTCGAAGCAAAACTCTTTTACCAACATGGACCTACTTAGCTGCTTTCCTCTTCTGTTATCATACGCCTACAAAACAACTTACCAGAGTCAAGAAAAGAACTCACCCAATTTCTTTGCAAAATCATCATCCAGGTCAAAATTGTCATTACCATCCTCTGCCAAAACATTATCCTTCTTCCCAGTATCTGCCCCATACCTGTTGGTCCCTGCATTGATGAACTTATTCCCACTAGTCCTAACAAAATCCAATTCTTCTGCAATATTGGAATTTACAATTCCAACTTCAAATTGCTACCGGAATGGGTTTGTGTGAAGTAAAACATAAAGGGCTGAGAGCAATCACCAATGTTATGACAAATAAAACAATGATACAATGAGTTGTCAACAACATGCATTATATTTGCATGCAGTGTAACATTCTAGTGGTATTATGCATGTTAAATGATTTGCATGTATTAATCAAAATGTGAGGAAAAAGATGAAATTTCAAAGATCGTAAGAAAAGAAATGAAGTGTAGATGATCTAGGAACAAAAAATGAATAAGAAACAAAATTTGTATTGAATTTGAACAAAAACAATTACAAAAGAAACACAACTAATCATGAAAGTCTCATGACATGAAAGGAGAACACACAAATTAATCATAACTACTCATCTCATGGAATATTTCAAACCAACACAATCCTACATCTTTAAGCATGAGAGAATGAACCTCCACCAACTAAAACATTACTCAAAAGTAAGTTGTAATTGTTTTTAAACTCTTCTTCCTCTTTACTTTAATCCTACCCACTCTCATGGACTCCCCACTTTTGTATCAAACTTCTCCCTTTCTTTTATTATATATATATTTTCTTCAATTTCCTCATTAAACGAATCAGTTTCTTCAATGTGAATTATCACATTTGAGTTTCACATTTTGAAACTCTATGGATTTTTGCATTTGAACAACTCATGTTCCCACCTTTCCTTCATACCACAATTGGGATGAATCAACAAAAGATTTGCAAAACATGTCCTCCCCAAGCCGTAACCTTCACTGCACCAAAAACCTTCTTAACATTTTTTTGGGATTTGTAACAAAACAAAAACAAACAAACATACAAAGACAATTATAAGAATTTATAAACACATGTGTCCTCCTGCTTGTTCCATTGTAACACTTCTATGTTCTTGCCCCTTTTGGTCATGGTTGTTTCAAGTCTTAGGAACCCATACATTTTACAAAACCCAAATTTCAATATAACCATGAGTCATCCTAAAAGTTAATGTAATTCATGACACACCCCCAAAGGCTTGCCACAAGGTATCAAGATAATTTTTTTTGATACAATGCGTTATGGAAAACTTAAAAACCTTGGGCACACTCCTAATTCATCACACTTGAGAGTTTGAAGGGGGTGCAATAATTCCAATATGGGACTAAGACAAGATCTTCAAGTTGAACTCTCTTACATGTGAAAATGCACCAACTAAAATAAGAAGGCAATTTATGTATTTGGAGAAATTGGTTCATGGACTTGCTATGAACTCACCTAGAATCACATAGTTCAAACTTGGGAGGAGTCATCACTTCCTCCCTTATACATACCCTATGGTTAGATTCAACAAAAATCAATTAAAAATCCAGATGTTGAAATTTTTCATAAATTTAAAAAGAAAAATGCTAAAAGTGTAAGAAATTTCAAAACAACATTCCCTAATTTGATGAACATTCCAAATTAACAAAAGCAAAACAAAACACTTGTTGTATCCATATTTTTGAAGTGAAAACTCATGAAACTTCTGATCACATGAAATTCCATATTTAATTATATAAAATTAACTTGACAAAACAAACACATATTATGAAACTCCAAACAATACAATATTGAAATAACACAAAACTTGAAGCCATAACACATTTGGGCTATTAATGGTGCAATTTTATCATTTAAAAAAAGTTCTTTGAAGTCCTAATCTTCAACATACTCCTTTAACACATGTCATAATCATCTGAAAAAATGTTTATTTTCCCTTATACAAGTTGTTAAAAAATTAGGATTGAAAATGTGTGAAAAAATATAAAAATTTAACTTGAGGTGTCAAAAGTTCCTTTGTTTTAAATTTAATTTAGCAATGGGTTGTATCTAATGATACGGTACGGTAATATACTTTGTGATTATCCATAAGGTTACATTGAAATGGCCAAAACTCCTTAGTAGTTTCAAAATGCATTCCCAAAACTAGGACATGTAGTGTCCCAACATTTTGAAGCATCATAACTCCCTCAAACCATGTCTTTTTTTAATGTCTAATCACATTATCTTGAAGTTTTCATTAATTTTTTTTAACACTAGGTTGCAAGCTTCGATAAGAGGTGATTTGAGCCATGTTTCCTAGGTTTTAGTTATCCATAATCAAATTATCACTTTGACTCCCAACCTTTCATTGAGCCATTTAACTCATAAATTACAACTCCAAATGGGGAAAGTGAGGCCACTTTTTATATCTATGCAGTGCATCAAGACCTTTTTAATCGCATGTTAGGGGCCTGATTTGGACCATGTTTATTACATGTACATTTTTGTCCCAAAAATTTAAAACATGTTCGGAAACTTAAGTCCCAAAATGATTTCCCACTTGGAAGTGATTGGGACTCATTTCTTTTGCATTATCTCAACTTGTGGGAATGTGTTTGAATCCAATAACACTTTTACCATTCACTTCCCTTTTTTTATATCTTGCTTTGAGCCCATTTTCTCTTTGGAAGCATGCAATCTTTTTTAAATATTGAGAAAAACGTTGTATTGTCCTTCCTTAAATTAATCATGCACACACACACACACTTTCTTCCCTCTCACACACTTTTCGTTATAATCATAAATATCTCACCATGACAAACAAAATACCATATATTCAAGGAGCCACCCATAAGACCCTTCTTTGAACTTGTTTTCCTTTGGTTAATGAGAGCTCATGAAAATCCCTCTTTCTAATCAATGACCTCATTTCCTTTCATGAATTAATGTTTAATGAATCCATTGGAACTAGGTTGTCAAAGTTTTCATATAGTTTCATTGTCAGAATACGCACTATTGCATATTATGCCTACCTTAATTTTCAAGACAAAAATATTAAACCTTTTTCAAATGCAAATATTAAATTTGTTGTTTCAGGCTACTTTTTGGTTTTTTGTTGAGGCAGGTCGAAATCCAATCATGGCAAATGATGTCATCACATCTTCAAATCCTTTAGTTGAATTAGTATAGAATGAAAGTTTGAAAAAACATCAATTGACGTGAATGTCTTTCAACGGTCACACGAAAAAAAATTAATTGAAAAAGTGGTGCACATTCGAATGGCTCAATCCATATGGGATCATCAAATGTCACCTAATCTTCGTACTTTTGCCATCTACTTAAAATTAGTTCATACTTTCAGAAATAAGCTTGAAAAGTTCGATGAATGTTAATGTGAAAATGATGGCGTTTGTCTTTTTTTACAAACCTAAATCCCTAGTGATGGACATTATAGTTGATCGAAAGGATTGATCAACCCACTACCAATGGAACATAGGGCATAATACCTTGTTCACACCATTCGTCGACTTATCAAATTTTTGTTACTATGAACATTTATTATGTTATCGTATAATAAATTTATTATATTTGTCATCCCATCTTTCATAGGATTTCTTAATTACATATGAAATTTTTTTACACATCTATTAATTGAATATTATGTCACTTGTGGAACACCTTTTATACTTCCGACCTTTTCTTAATCGAATTTTTTTTTGTGTTCAACTAGAATAGTAAGCTTGGCTTTTCATATGTTTCCCTTGTAAATGATCATAATCTAAAACTACACCTGCAACTTATGTAATACTAGAAATGATTATAATGAATAACATTTGGATACTAGTTTACATATCATTATGTTAATAAGGCTATTCAACATATAATATTTCAATAATTAACCCCAATTTACTTAATAAGTTTGAAATGGCTCAAGAAGTTCAATTCAATTATAATTTCTTAAATGCTATTATTACTTATTTTAAATGTTACTTACTAGATAAAAAACCAAATATAAGGCCCAAGGAAAGGATATTGTTGAACTAGGGCTCACAAATACCTTCATATATCACTTATGTTGATAACCTTTTGAAAACAATAACTTGAAAATTGTTTGGTTTGTTTGTTTATTTGTTTATTTTTGGATACCTTGTTATAATATTAATAAGTAATAGGGTCAATGTATTATATATTTAATAGTGGCAAGCTTAAAAGGTAGTACATAAAGTTGAAAGTTTTTTAAAAATCAAGGTTTGAATGAGAAACAACACTACAAACTCTAGAGCTATTCTGACAACATAAGTTTTTTTCCCATGACACCCTCTTTTATATAAACTATCATTTTACATTTCTTTTGTCATTGGTCATTGTGTGTTATTGCTCACATCTTCAAATTAGTACCTTCCTCCCCCCCCC
>Ga0209611_10006864_pt1 | contig 18447 bp, 16 predicted proteins | sample S1TSphgellanicum_3_FD_187693 | JGI IMG/M metagenome (GOLD analysis project Ga0209611, IMG submission 187693) | Host-associated microbial communities from peat moss isolated from Minnesota, USA - S1T2_Fc - Sphagnum magellanicum MG (SPAdes) (version 2) | ecosystem: Host-associated > Plants > Peat... | reverse complement strand
CGAATTGGGGCTCCGCCGCTTCCTCGAAGCGCATGGTCATAGCCTGGTTGTCACCTCCGACAAGGATGGCCCCGACTCCCAGCTCGAACGTGAGCTTGCCGATGCCGAGGTGGTGATCTCGCAGCCTTTCTGGCCGGCCTATCTCACCGCCGAGCGCATCGCCCGCGCACCGAAACTGAAACTCGCACTCACCGCCGGCATCGGTTCCGATCATGTCGATTTGCAGGCGGCGATCGAGCACGGCATCACCGTGGCCGAAGTCACCTATTGCAATTCCATCAGCGTCGCCGAGCACGTGGTGATGATGATCCTCGGCTTGGTGCGCAACTACATTCCGTCCTACCAGTGGGTGGTCAAAGGCGGCTGGAATATCGCCGATTGCGTCGCCCGGTCCTATGATGTGGAAGGCATGCATGTCGGCACGGTGGCGGCCGGGCGCATCGGCCTTGCCGTGTTGCGGCGCCTCAAACCGTTCGACATGCACCTGCATTATTACGATCGCCACCGTCTGCCGGAGTCGTTGGAAGCGGAGTTGAACCTGATCTGGCATCCCACCGTGGAAGATATGGTGAGGGTGTGTGATGTCGTCACCATCAATTGCCCGCTGCATCCAGAGACGGAAAATCTGTTCAACGAAACCATGCTGGGCAAAATGAAGCGCGGCGCGTATCTGGTAAACACCGCGCGCGGCAAAATCTGCGATCGCGACGCGATTGCCCGTGCGCTGGAAAGCGGGCAGCTTGCAGGATATGCTGGCGATGTCTGGTTTCCGCAGCCGGCGCTGAAGGATCATCCGTGGCGCACCATGCCGCATCACGGCATGACGCCGCATATCTCCGGCACATCGCTTTCGGCCCAGACGCGCTATGCCGCCGGAACCCGCGAAATTCTCGAATGCTGGTTCGAGGGCCGGCCAATTCGCGACGAATATCTGATCGTCGACGGCGGCAAACTGGCAGGCACCGGTGCGCATTCCTACAGCGCCGGCAACGCCACCGGTGGCTCCGAAGAAGCAGCCAAATTCAAGAAGGCGAGCTAAGGCATCGTCGGCACATAAGTGCGTCGGCACGCCGACAAAGATGCCGCTTCAAACAAAAGCTTAGGGCCCGTTCGACCCAGCAACCCGATTCGGTTAACGTCGAACGGGCCCTAAGCCGCGTAAAATGCTGCGGCCAGGGGCACCCCTGGCCGCACTCAGGCGCGATCGCCGAGATTGATGCTGATCGCCTTGGTTTTCAGATAGGCCTCCAGCCCTTCACGCCCGAACTCGCGGCCCCAGCCTGATTGGCGATTGCCGCCAAATGGCGTCTCTGGGCTAACAGCAGCATGGTAATTGATACCAACCTGCCCGGAATCGATCTGCTTGGCGATCCTCAGCGCACGCTGGATATCCCGTGTCCAGACCGAACCGGACAGACCATAGACAGTGTCGCGCACATCGCGCACCAGCGCAGCCTCTTCGGAAAAACGCAATACGCTCAGCACCGGGCCAAAAATCTCCTCACGCACGATGCGCATTCCGGCATGGCATTCGGTAAAAATGGTCGGCGCCACGAAATGGCCAATGCCAGGCACAGCCTCATTGCCCAGCACCATGCGCGCGCCTTCGGCAAGGCCGACATCGATATAGGATAGAACACGCTGCTTTTGCCGGGCCGAAATCAGCGGTCCAAGATCGGTATCCGGCAGCATGCCATCGCCAAGCTTGAGTGTGCGCATATGGGCCACCAGGCGCTCGATCACCTCGTCATGAATGTCTTCATGCAGGAACAGGCGTGTGCCGGCCATGCAGGCCTGTCCACTATTCACCAGGCAGGCCATCGCGGCACCCGGCACAACCTTATCCAGATCGGCATCGGGGAATACCACCACCGGTGACTTCCCGCCCAACTCCAGCGACACTTTTTTCAAATTGCCGGCAGCGGCAGCGACGATCTTGCGGCCAACCGCGGTAGAGCCGGTAAAGGCGATCTTGTCGATACCGGGATGCGCCGCCATCGCTTCCCCCACATCTTCGCCATAGCCGTGCAGCATATTGAACGTGCCAGGCGGCGCGCCTGCCTCGGCGAGCAACTCGGCGAAGAACGCCCCCGAGAGCGGCGCCATCTCAGCAGTCTTCAACACCATCGTACAGCCGGCGGCCAGAGCAGGCGCCAGTTTCAGCGCGATCATGCCCGGCGGAGCGTTCCAGGGCACAATCGCCCCCACCACACCCACCGGCTCACGCAAAGTTGTAACGATGAAATCGTTCAGATTCTGACCCACCGAGGGCTCGAAGGTCTCGCCGCTGATTTTCGTTGCCCAGCCTGCATTGTAGCGAAACATCTCGGCCGCCAGCAGCTTGACGACAAAAACCGAAACGGCGCGGGGCGAACCGCTATCCAGGGTAACGATCTCGCCGAAAAGCTCAGCGTGCTCATCTATCAGCTCGGCAAAACGATACATGATCCTGGCGCGTTCGCTGCCATGCAGCTTGCCCCAGCCATGGTTGAATGAGTGGCGCGCCGCGATAGCCGCCTTATCCAGATCAGCGACGGAGGCCGCGCGGATGGTGGCAATGGTCTCGCCGCGCGCCGGATTTTCCACGACGATCTCGCGGTTTCCGGTCGCATCCTGCCATTCCCCGTTGATAAACAATCGATGCGGGCCGTTGAGGAAATGTTGCGCTTTCGCGCTGGGCTGTGGCAAGCAACCCGAACCCGCTTCTATCGGCATGATGAGAATCCATCAGGGTAGTGATATGGCGGGTTCACTATTACCGTTCTCATCCGAGCCAAGGCTACCCTGGTAGCCTCGCAACTACACCATCATGCAATATGTAATTTCTCCCCTGCTGCGTCAGCCAGAAACCGGGATCGGTTGCTGGTTTTGCGATCGATCGCCTGCACCAGGTCCTCCGGCAACATCACATTCACTCTGATCGATCGAACTGGCTTGGCGTGCAGCTCAACCACCATGATAACGGCCTCACGGTTTCCAGGATTGGCAACGATCTCATCAAGGCCCGAAGGTTCAGGGATCGGCTCGCCGTATTGGATCATACCGGTCACATGTAATTCCAGCGCCTTGGTGGCCATGCGCCGGGCTTCCTCAAGCACACGTCCAGCGGTGATGCAGCCCGGGAAATCTGGGAAATCCACGCCATAATCGCTGGCAGAGTCCTTCCGGAGCAACCCGATATAAGCGGCCATCTTCACCTCAATCTCACCCCAGCCTGATTTTCAATGCTGCGCGCTGTCCAATAGGGACATCGCGCTTGGGGTGCGGCACGGTCACGCGGCCAGGGTGCGTGGGGTGCCTGAACTGCCAGTGATCACCCTGGGTGGCGACATGTCGCCACCCAACGGCTTCGATAGCCTGGTTTATGTCCCGGCTGTTCACGAAACCAATATACACGCCTAAAGCGAGTGTGTATGGAGTGTGTTGTTGAAGGGTATTCGACTTGCCCTGCGGGCTTCACATACGTCCGTGCTCTGAAAACGGTCGGTCTGTCTCCTCCATACCCTCCTCCAACCGCCCCCTCTGCCGCCGGCCGATCGCCAGCTCCGTCACCACGCCGTGCAGCGTGCGCAATTCCTGTTCCGTTACCTCGCCGCGCTGGAACAGATGCCGCAAATTACGCACCATGCCGGGCCGTTTGGGCGCGTTGCGCAGAAATCCGCACGCATCGAGCTGATCCACCAGATGGATCAGAAAATTCTCCAATCTTCCTTTGGTGGCAACCGCACTCTCATTCGTCATCAGCGCGCGTGGCGTTGTGTCATCCACCGTCTGCCACCATTCATACGCCATCACCATCACCGCCTGCGCCAGGTTTAATGAGGTGAAGGCCGGGTTCATCGGATAGCGGATCAGCGCATCGGCCTGCGCCATGTCATCATTATCCAGCCCCGCCCGTTCCGGCCCGAACAACAGCCCGCAGCGCAGATCACGCGAACATATCTCCCGCAGCTCCGCGGCCGCGCCACGCGCCGTCAGCACCGGCTTGACGATGTGCCGCGGCCGCGGACAGGTGGCAAAAACATGGTGCAAATCGGCCACTGCATCGGCCACAGTGTCGTGCAGAGTCAGCCCATCCAGCAGCCGCTGCGCACCAGATGCATTGCGCCACGCTGCCGGCTGCGGCCAGCCATCGCGCGGCGCCACCAGCCGCAAATGGAACAGCCCGCCATTGGCCATGGCGCGGGCCACCGCGCCGATATTATCGGCGAGTTGCGGCCGCACAAGGATAACCACCGGGCTGTTGCCGATCGGGTGAAGATCGGCCCCATCCTCCTTGCCGGTCATCGCCGCCTTCCTGTCATCCGCGTCGCCAGGTGGTTCCCGCGGCCGAATCCTCCAGCACAATTCCCTGCGCCGCCAATTCTTGCCGGATCGCGTCGGCCCTGGCGAAATTACGTGCTTTGCGTGCCGCAATCCGTTCGGCGATCGCTGCCTCCACCGCCGAATCGCCGCCGCCCTGGAACCAGGTTTTTGGATCCGCCTGCAAAATTCCAAGCAGCGCGCCACCGGCCGCCAGACCTGACGCCGCCACCGCATCGCCGGCCATTGCCGAATCCGCCAGCACCCGCAAGGCGGCGATCGCGGCCGGCGTATTCAGATCATCGCCCAACGCCGCCAGCACCGGCTCCGGCACATCGCCGCCCGCCGCTGGCGGTGACCGCTCCAGCGCCCGATAAAACCGGTCCATTTCCTGCCGCGCCTCGGCAAGACCCGTTTCGGTAAAATCGAGCAGCGCGCGGTAATGGGTGCGCAATATCAGTAGCCGAATCGCCTCCGCCGGCGCCCGCGCCAGCACATCGCGCAAGGTGAAGAAATTGCCCAGACTCTTGGACATTTTTTCCCCATTCACCTGCAACATCCCGTTATGCAGCCAGTATTTGGCGAAATGGCTGCCGGGAAACGCGCAAAAACTCTGCGCCCGCTCATTCTCATGGTGCGGAAAAATCAGATCGGTGCCGCCGCCATGGATATCGAAATTCTCGCCCAGATACCGCCAGGACATCGCACTGCACTCGATATGCCAGCCAGGCCGCCCCCGCCCCCACGGGCTTTCCCAGCCCGGCTGCTCCAGCGTGGAGGGCTTCCACAGCACGAAATCCCCCGGATCGCGCTTATAGGTCGCCACTTCCACCCGCGCCCCCGCCAGAAGCTCGTCCGGGCTGCGGCCGGAAAGCGCGCCGTACTGGGCAAAACTGGCAACGGCAAACAGCACATGCCCGTCTGCCGCGTAGGCATGCCCACCTTCGATCAGACGCTCGATCACCGCGATCATCTCGGCGATGTGCTCGGTCGCCCGCGGCTCGATATCCGGCGGCAGATTGCCGATGGCCAGCATGTCGGCATGATAATCGGCCGTGGTACGGACGGTGACGGAGGCGATCGTCTCCCCCGTCTCCGCCGCCCGCGCGTTGATCTTGTCGTCCACGTCGGTGATGTTGCGCACATAGGTCACGCGCGGAAACACGTGCCGCAGCACCCGGGCGAGCACATCGAACACCACCATGGCGCGCAGATTGCCCAGATGCGGCAGGTCATACACCGTCGGCCCGCATACATACATCCGCACGTTGGACGGATCAGCGGGCACAAAAACCTCGCGCTGGCGGGTCTGGCTGTTATGGAAAACAAGGTCTGGCATGGTCCGCGCCTTGTGCTGCGATTCAGCCACCGGTGCAATCAGCTGGTATCAGATGCGGTTGACAGCGCCGCCCCGCAGGGTCTACCCGCTAATTGCGAATCGTTCGCATTTTATGCGCCAACGCTGGAGACCACCCGTGCTGGATCAAGCCGCCGACGCCCCCAAGTTGGCCCTGCGCCCCGCCACAACGCGGCTGGCCCGGGCGCTGGCGGTGTTCGGCCCCGGCCTGGTGGTGATGCTGGCAGATACGGATGTGGGCAGCGTGATCACCGCCGGCCAGAGCGGCGTGCAGTTTGGCTACCGGCTGCTGCTGCAACAGCTGATCCTGGTGCCGATACTCTATATGGTTCAGGAACTCACCGTCCGCCTGGGCATTTTCACCGGCCGCGGCCATGGCGAGCTGATCCGCGACAGTTTTGGCAGTTTTTGGGCCTGGGTTTCCGCTGCCGGCCTCGCGGTTGCCACCATCGGCGCCCTTCTCACCGAATTTTCCGGCGTCGCCGGCGTCGGCGAGCTCTATGGCGTACCACGCGCCCTCAGCCTCTCTCTTGCGGCGGCGGCGCTGCTGGCGGTGGTGCTCACCGGCTCCTACCGACGGGTCGAGCGCGCGGCCATCGCCGTCGGCCTGTTCGAATTCGCCTTCTTCTACGTCGCTTGGCGGGCGCATCCGGGTCTGGCGGAGATCGGCCGCGGCGCCATCAGCATCCCGTGGCGTGACCCGCACTATCTGTATCTCTCGGCCGCCAATATTGGCGCCGTCATCATGCCGTGGATGGTGTTTTACCAGCAATCCGCCATCGCCGACAAAAAGCTGCGGCCCGAGCACTATAGCGCCGCCCGCTGGGATACCGCCGCCGGCGCCCTGATCACCCAGCTCGTCATGGCCGCCGTGCTGATCGCCTGCGCTGCCACGATCGGCGCGAAAAACCCCAACGCCTCGCTCTCCACCGTCGGCGAGATGAGCCAAGCCCTCACCCCCTTCATGGGCCAGTTCACCGGCAAGTTGGTATTTTCCCTGGGCGTGCTCGGCGCGGGCCTGGTGGCGGCTATCGTCGCCTCCCTGGCGCTGGCCTGGGGCGTCGGCGAAGTTGCCGGCTATCGCCGCTCGCTGGAGCTGAAACCGCTTCAGGCGCGCTGGTTCTACGGCGTATATTCGGTCTGCGTCGTCGCCGGCGCCGCCCTGGTTGCGGTGTGGCCGAACCTGGTCTCGCTGAATGTCGGCGTGCAGGTGATGAACGCGCTGCTGCTGCCCCTGGTGCTAGGCTTCCTGATCGCACTGGCCATCTTCAGCCTGCCGCCGGAGCGGCGGCTGAAGGGCCCGTATATGTGGATCGTCATCATCGTCTCGGCGCTCACCACGGCACTCGGCGTGTTCGGCGGTCTTCAGGGCGCTGGGCTGGTTTAGAGCTGCCGGAATTTCTGCTGTAGATCGAACTCGCGCGAGGTCACGTAGCCCTCAACCCGCCCGAGCCGCTGATCCAGCCTGGCCATCATGTCGCACACCGCAACCACCCCAGGATGGGTTGGGGCGGCTGGCTCGGGTCTACCGCTGCGCCCGAAACTCGACCGCATCGCCGCCACCCCACCGCCGCGCTTGATGATGCGCCAAACGATATAGGCCATCAGCCCGACCACGCAGGCGGTCAGCAGATGCCCCAGGATGGAGGGCGCATGGGACGAGGTCGTGTCGAACGACTCCCCATTTCCCACCGCCATCGCCACCTTGCCGATCACACTATCCAGCGCATGCGGGCCGCCGACATAGATATCGCTGCCGCCGCCATGCGACCGCCGCACCGTGCCGGTGATGCGGCCCAATTTCACATCGCCGCCGCCATAGGCGCTGACATCGCCATCATGCACGTCAGCCGCCACCGCCAGGTCGCCAGCACCCTGCATGTGCGACACCAGCGTGGCGATGCTGCCGCCGCCAAGCAGCGTGTCGCCCGATCCGCTGCTTTGGATGTCCACCGTCGGCGCTTCGATATGCCCCACCGCCAGATCGCCCGATCCCTGGCGTTTGATAACCAGCGCCCCAAGCACACTCGTCAGGCGCACGTCACCGCTGCCGGTCATCTCCAGCGCGGCGCCCCCCCGCACCACACCGAGCTTGACATCCGAACTGCCATGAACCGCCAATGTCAGATATCCCACCCGGCCGCCGGTCACATCGCCGGAGCCGGTCAGCGTCAGGGTCACCGGCGCATCGGTGTCCGGAAGATGCACTGCCCCATCGCTGGTGTTGGTCAGGGTGATCGGCGCACCAGGCGGCACATCGATGCGGAGCGCGCCGGACTCTGCGGAGCAGCCGCTGGTCGATACCACCGCGCTCGCACCACCGATCAGGCTGAGGCAACCCGTATCACCGCTTTCGCCATCCAGCGTTACCCGCACATGGCCCGACAAAGCCGGATCGACGCCGATGACCGTGTCGCTCGACAGCGTATTGGTCAGGACCAGCTGCGCACCGTCCACCATCTGGCTCTCTGCCTGTGCGCCCCCCGCGGCCATGGCAGCCATCAGCAGCGCCAGGGCAAGCTTCATTGCGCCGCGCGATACCAGCTGCATCACGACCTCGCCCTGGCGCGCCAGCCAGGCGCATCCTCGTCCAGCACCCGCTCAAGCGTCTCAACCCGCTGTTCCAGCCGCCGCCCCATATCCATCGCCCGCTCCAACGCGCTCTGGTCGCCGGCGGCAAACCCGGTGCCCACCGCCCTATCCTGGCGCTTATAATGCGCCCTCACGATCGTCAGAACGATCACGAAGGTGAAAATGACGACTAGGTCCCAGTTCATACCAACATTTCCCGCCAAACGACCCATGCGGCCATGCCTGCGCACGGGCCCGGTGCCTATGGTTAGCATCCGCTGTGCCACGCCGTCTTCCCCGCGGAATCGGGCTTTTCTTCCCACCAACATGGCTTAGAGCGTCATGAATTGGCAAGATCGACCATGGCGCCCCTGCGTGTGCTTCATTGTCAACACGAAGGGACCCGGTTAGGCTACGTAATAATTTCGATTGCACAGAGGGGCGATCAGCATGGAAGGCGCCGAGGCCACGCCCGACCCAGGGCCACCTATTTTGCCGGCCGCGCCGCCCTCGCACGGCGAAATCATCCCCCCGGACGAACCCGCCGCCATCGCCACCATCGCTGCCTCCATTGTCCAGACCGTGCGCGCCGACGCGGCCACCGCCGGCGTCGCCCAACGTGACGCGCACCCGAAAATGCATGGCTGCGTGCAAGCCGAATTCCGCGTGCTGGCCGATCTGCCAGACGATCTGCGCGTCGGCCTGTTCGCCACCCCGCATTCCTATCAGGCGCTGATCCGCTTCTCCAACGGCAACCCGAAAGCCCAGCCCGACGCCAAGGGCGATGGCCGCGGCATGGCGATCAAGGTTTTGAGCGTATCCGGCAGCGTCTCCACGACCCAGGATTTTATTTGCATCAACAACCCCACTTTCTTCGTCCGCAACGCCCCCGATTACGTCGATTTCCAGACCAAGGGGGTTATCCGCTTCATCCTGGCCAGCCTGTTTCCGCCCAAAATCCGCCTGCACGAAGCCGTCACCGCCATCTCGATCGTTCTGAAGAAGCCCGACAACCCGCTCAACCTCCAATACTGGAGCATGACGCCCTATCGTTTCGGCGATACCGCCTGCAAATTTTCCGCTCGCCCCGCCGGCCCGCTTTCTCCTTTCACCGACCGGGCAGATCCGGATTTCCTCCGCCTCAACCTGGCTCGCCATCTCGATCAAGGTTCTGCCGAATTCGATTTTTTGGTCCAGCGCCGCGGCGACCCTGCGCTGATGCCGGTAGAGGACCCGACCATCGCCTGGCCCGACACCAGCGCCCCCTTCATCCCGGTCGCCCGGATAAGAATCCCTGCCCAGGCCTTTGACACCCCGGCCCAGCGCGCTTTCGGCGAAGCCCTCTCCTTCACCCCCTGGCATGCGCTTGAGCTGCACCGCCCCCTCGGCGGCATCAACCGCGTGCGGCGAACAGTCTACGAAACCATTTCCCGTTTGCGGCACGAGATAAACCACCAGGTCAGGGCGGAGCCGGCAACATTGCCTTTTTTGACCCAGCCCGCTCTTGACAGCTGAAATACAAGTGCCAGGCCGCTTGGCCGAAGCAATCCAAAGATCGCGTTGGTAATCGACGCGCTTGGGGCAAGTATCGCCGCGGGACGGAAATGTGATCGGATCGCCAGCGCGGCTATAGCCTCGCCGGCAACAATAAAGCCTCCGCCCCTGCCCTACCCCCTGTTTTCGCATGCGTTTTTACCGGCCTTTGATCGGCGTTGCCCGGCAATCGCCCGGGTGTGGACACTGCCGGGGAGACCACACATAAGGGGATTTGTGATAGTGAGGCCTGCGGCCCCTTGCACGCTGTTGGGGGGCGCGCCCCGGCTGTCCATTCTGGGCAGGCGGCTAGGAAAGTGATGAGTCCGAATGAACGACGCTGAGCCGCCCGCACACCCGTTGACGCCATTCAGCGCAATCCAGCATGCCCGTTCACTGGCGGCGGCGGGGGACCTTGCGGCAGCGGTGGCATTCCTGAAGCAGCATCGAGGCGATTGGAAGCGGGTCAAACCGAATTACGACGCGGCGCTGGGCAATCTGTTGTTGCAGTCCGGCGACGCCGAAGCCGCGGTAGGTTTCCTGACAACGGCGCTTGCGGCATTCAACGACGATATACCCGCCAGCCTGCATCGCGCGCTTGGGGCGGCGTACCTGCAACTCGATCGCATTGAAGCGGCGGGGGAGCAGTTCAGCCTGTTGCAGACGGCTACGGGCGGCATCACCCGGCGGACCGAGCTTCTGGCCATCGAGGCTTTCCGGAACCGTGCGTCGGCGGAGCTGGATACCGGGCCAGCGACGCCATTTGCGGTGATCATTCGTGCAAAAGCGATTGCCGCAGCGGGCGACATTCCCGGCGCGGTGACGCTGCTGGCTGAGTCCAGGAAGAACTGGGCCAGCACTCCGGCGGAATATGAAGACCTGCATCGCCATCTGCGCGCCGAGACGGTTGACCGGGAGGCTGCCGTGGCGCAGCTTCTTGCCGCGCGCGCCAACGCAGGCGATCAGTTTCCAGCCAAAATGCAACAATCCCTGAGTATCGCGCTGTTCGAAATAGGACGTGTGGAGGAAGCGGGCAAGGAGGCAAGCCTCGCACTGGATCATGGCGCAGAGATCAAGCGCCTGGACCTTCTGGTGGCCGCAAATTCGTATCGGCTGCGCAGTGGCGCAGGCCCGCAAATCGACACCACCTTCGGCAAGGGCTTTACATTCGTTGATGACGTAAAGCAGCTTGTGTATATCTCCACACCCAAGAACGCCAGCAGCCTGCTAAAATCGCTGTTTGTGCTGAACTCAGCCAATCGGGACGCGTATCTAGCCAGTAAATCCTCCATCCATGATTTCTGTGATGCACTGAACGCGGCCTCACCCAACAGGCAGCAGGTGATGGCGGACGGCTATTTTCGCTTCACCGTCTTGCGTAACCCGGCGCGCCGGCTTCTCAGCGCGTATCTCGACAAATTCGTACGTGGCAGAACCAGCCGGCATCCGCATTTGCGTGCGCAACAAATGGCCGCGACCATCAGGGCCGCGCAAGAACTGGCTGGCGTGCCGCACGACCCTGAGCGCTCGATAACCTTCCAGGAGTTCGTCCGATATGTCGCCCAGGCGGACGACGCCGAATTCAACATGCATTGGATGCCGCAATGGCGCATTGTCGGTAGAGATCTTGGCGCCTATTCCCACGTAGGTACGGTCGAACGCCTGAAGCGGACGCTCCATCTTTTGACCGAACGCTTCGGTTTCGATCAAAACGTGAGCCTGGCGGCCAATTTGCCAAAGGCAGGATCCCACATCGCCAAGCACAGCGCCGACTCGGATATAGAGGAGCCATTTCGGGTATTGCCGGCTGTCTTGGAGGAGAATCAGGAGCGGCTCCCGCTCTCGGAGCATTTTCTCTCACCCGAACTGCGATTCATCATTTCGGAGCGCTTCGCCATCGATGAGGATCTCTACCGGGAAGCATCCGCTTGACGCTCGGATTGCTCTGAGGAGCGAGGAACCGGATGAATTATCTTGATGTGATCCAGGCCCATCCAGCAATACGTGATACGGTGATATTGGGTTCATCCGGTTTTGCGCTACCTGTACTGAAAGACCCGATCTGTGTTCCGATCAACCGGGAAGGGGTGGAACATCTCCGCACGCGCGGAATCAAGATTGATGGCGATCTGGGTTCGGGCAACTCCGTCATCATCGAAGACGCCCACAAAGCCGGGACAATGAATATTCGGATAGTCCAGGGCAACAACAACATTTTGGTGCTGCAGGAATGCCATTCGCTGATTGCAAATCTCAGCTTCCAGGGCAGCAATCACATCGCAATGATTGGCAAGGGCTGGTATAAATACAGGATAGATCTGGTCGGCGATTCGAATGTATTTTATTCCGGCTTGAATGCTTCGGCGGGCGATGCGCGCTGTACCATTTTTGGCGAAAAGCGCTCCTTGTACATCGGCGAGGATGCCATGCTGAGTTGGGCGATCGACATGCGCACCGGTGAGGCTCACGCCCTGATCGATCTGGCGACACGCGAGGTTATCAACGACCCACGCGATATCACCATCGGGCCGCATGTCTGGGTTGGACATAATGTGGTGATATCGCGGGGTGTGGAAATCGGCACCGGCGCGGTTGTAGGTGCATGCTCGGTGGTCACGCGGCCAATACCGCCATATTGTGCCGTTGCCGGCGTGCCGGCACGGGTGGTGCGGGAAAACGTTACCTGGGCGCGGCCGGCAAAGCCCAATGAACGCCATATAAATGCGCTGCTGGCCCGCGACTATATGCGCGCGGTTGCTGCCAAGACGCCACGCGAGGATGATGCATGAGTGAGCAGAAGTGCCGACATGGCTGGCAGACATGGATGAATGGATGTTCTGTGACACGCCATGAATGGCGGCAACGATTGCGCATGAATATCAAGACCCGCGTTGATTTTTCACCACTGCGTCTCGGGCTGGCGATGACAATGATGGTTCTTCCAGCGGTTGCCCAGGCCAACCCGTTTGCATCCCCCATCATCAGGGTGCTCTCGGGTGTTCAGCCGCTTCCCCTGGAACTGCCGAGCGGCACCAACGCCCATACCGAAATCCCCCCGGTGCTGCTGCCAGCGCCCGACGGCGCGCGCCTGATCTATCTGCCAACCGGGTATGTGTATCAATGCCAGACAACCGGAAACCCGCTGAACGAGGAGGTTCAGCTATTGGCGAGCCAGTGCGCGGTTGTCGACCTGCCGGAAGACAATTCCGCACCTAATGTTTTCAAGCCGCCGGGCCCAGGCGATATCCCCACCGGCAGGAATCAGTGGGAGTTGAATTACGACGCCGTATTTTCCGCGCATATCACCAAGGATACCATCACTGGCAAGCAGATTATCGTAACAGTGAACCATGGTGAGACCAAGAATTACCTGGCCTCCAACGGCTACAGATATCAAAGCCCGTTTGCTCCACGGGCAGCTTCCTTGCCGCCGGATTGCGGTTATCAAGGCTATATGGGCGCCGGACCAAGAGGTTTCCGGAATTGCTGGCTATCTTATGCAGCTTTCGTTTCGGTAGAGCAGAATGACTATTCCGCGGCAACGCATTTCGGACAGACCTTGAACAGATCGGTCTCCGGCCCGGTAATCTGGCCGACAAACGGATATTATGATCTCTCCCGCGGCAATGAGGGCATGCTATCGGTGGGCTTGCGGCATCCAAGCTCCATCATCTTCGGTGGCTATATCTATGTCTACTACTTTGATACCAGCAAAGGAAGCATAGGCGGTCTCTCAGCAATGGGCACCAAGCTGGCCAGAGCACAGATAAACGCGCATGGGTTGCCCGACGCCTTTTATGCCTGGAACGGTGCCGACTTCGAAACCCCGGCTTTGCCCGCGGGGTTCGACAAGGATAACCTTGCCCGATTCATCGCAACGCCGGGCCCACGGATTCCAGCCTTGTTTTCACGAGAGGCAGTTGGACGCCCCGATTATCCGTTGCAGTCCACCCATTTCTCGGTTGCCTATTCGAAGAAGCGCCAGGCCTTTGTCGGCGTCGAGAATTTTATCGAGTATGTCGGCGGGAACGAGATGCACAAGGTTGCCATTCGTCTATCGACCGACCTGGTTCATTGGGGCCCGCGAAATCTGCTTCCCATCGACGGCCACGACCTGAGTTATGCCACTTTCGCCAATGCGAATTTTACCTCGAACTCCGAGGTGGATTTCCGGAACATCTATCTGCTTGGAACAAGCCACGGGCGGGTAAATTTTCTGCGGATCAGCATCGAGTAAGGCAAAAATCCAGAGAATGCGGTTGTCGTTCGGAGTCGCTGCGGTGAAACTCCTGCCTCGAGCACTTTCCGATCACGTTGCATCCGTTTACGCGGTCAGAAATGCTTTAGATCTTTGGTTGCCCGTCATAGCCATGGCATAAGCCTGAGAGAAATTATGTGCTAAATGCACGTGATCCGGCATCATTGTTGCGATCATTCTGAGTCCAGACTCTCCACAACATGATTCGTAACTTTGGCGCGAGATGGACGAAATACTTTGCCGAGACGCATCTTTCCGGGTGCAATATTGTTGACCTTGCACGTATTCGGACGTCTCTACCGCGCCTAGCACGCGCGCCCGTCTCCTGCGTAGGCTGGGCCTTGCAGCATTGGTCCGCGGCATGGGGGCATAGGGCCACCTCAAATGGCGGGCTGCCAGACGGCAACATAGTATTCGCGGCGAGTTCGGGCTATGGCAACGCACCGACGCATTTCTTCGAATATGGCGCCAGCAACGTGATCACGCAAGTTTCCGATCCGCTGCAGAACTCTGCCGGCCAAGGCGCCTATAACTATTTCTTCCTCGATTTGCCGAACGGTCAGATTCTGATGACCGATTTCAGCAACCGGATGGAGGTATATACGCCTGCGAACCAGCCGATAGGCACCTATGCGCCGGTGGTGTATTCGCCGCCCAACTCGATAAAACCGGGAAACACGTACAAGCTTGCCGGCGCGCAACTGGGTGGGCGCACGGCGGGCGCGTATTACGGCGACGATGCGCAGATGGAAACGAATTATCCAATCGTGCGCTTCACGAATGTAAATACCGGCCATGTAGCCTATGCCCGGAGCGCGAACTTCAGCAGTTATTCCGTCGCCCCGAACGCCCCGAGCCAAGCGATGTTCACCGTACCATCGACGATCGAAAGCGGATATAGCCTTATGGAGGTCGTGGCCAATGGCGTAGCGTCCACGCCGAGCCTGGTGAGTGTAAAGTAATTGTCCGGCCGGCCTCCGGGGCAATCTCCCCCGGAGGCCTGTTTACGAACAAAAACTCTTATATTCGGCGCACTGCGTTCCGTCGGACCGAACAGGCCGTCTGGCTGAGCGGCGAACGGCCGATTATGACCATCCCCATAAGCCCGCATCGGCTCTTGGCCATCGACAGCACGCTGCCTTCCACCTAGCTGGAGGACGATCCATCGCGGTGGAGTGGGTTGTGTTCAGTGCAGGTAACGGAACAGCAACATGTGGTTATCGGCTGGCATGGAAACCATCGATGGTGGCCCGAAACCGGAGGCGTCCGCCAGGGCTGCGACATCCTCTATGGCTCGCAAGCCCCATTCTGGATTGCGGCTTTTCAGATCGGCGTCGAACGCGGCATTGCCCGCCTCCATCGTATGGCCTTGCCGGCGGTAGGGGCCGTACAGCGCTAGCAGACCGCCTGGGCCAAGAACGCGCGCGGCACCAGCCACCAGGCCCCTCGCCGCAGCCCAGGGCGCGATGTGGATCATGTTGATGCACAGCACCGCATCGGCACGCTGAATCGGCCAGTTGGGTTGCGCTGCATCTATAATGATCGCCGGCCGCACATTGGCCAGGCCATCGGCCCAGACATCGATGCTCGCGCGACACGCTGCCGCTTCATCACTCGGCTGCCACTGGAGGCCGGGAAGGGAGGCGGCGAAATGGGCGATGTGTTCACCAGAGCCACTGGCAATTTCTAGCACAAGGCCGGATTGCGGCAAATTCGGCCGAAGCACGTTGAGAATGGGATCTCGGTTGCGCGCTGCGGAAGGCGAAAACAGGCGTGCATCGTCGGGCATGGGCTATGCATCGCACGCAAAAGCCAAGCAGGGAAGCTGCCGCTATCCCGTCACCGTGGTCTTGCTGCGTTAGGCTGAGCCACGGCGGACTCCGGCCAAGTAACGACTTGCCGTCTCGGCCATTTCGTTGCGTCTATCACATCGCCTGTTTCGTTGCTTGACACTGTCGTCACTTAAGGTTGACAGTTATGGTGACAAGCTAGATTGACACATGGGCATCCCAGCAAGCCGGGCCCGATGTCGATTGGGCCATGTCTCCGGGAGGACAAAATGAGCGACCCAATAAAAACGGGCATTCTCTACGGTACCTTATTCGTCGCCGTTACTGCAGGCACGCTATTCGCAGTCACCACGCTCAGCAGCATGGGGCACCCGCCGGTGATCGGCGTGCAGCGAGGTTTTCGCGGCACTGGCTTGGTGCAGCTCTATAGTCCTCGCAAATTGGCGGCACTCGCGACGCAGGCGGAAATCCCGCCCATCCTTTCGCCAGCCGACGCCGATGGGCCAAAGGCAAGCGAGGTTTTCCAGAATGTTCGCGTATTGGGAAATCTCAGCGTCGGCCAGCTGACGCGGCTGATGGCCAGCATGACAACCTGGGTGGCGCCCGAGCAGGGCTGCGCCTATTGCCATAACCCCGACAACATGGCGCTCGATACGAACTACACGAAGGTGGTGGCGCGCCGCATGCTGCAAATGACGCAGAATATCAACGGCAACTGGAAAGCCCATGTGCAGAATACAGGCGTAACCTGTTATACGTGCCATGGCGGCAATCCAGTGCCAAAGAACATCTGGTTCAACAACCCGGGCCCGGCAGCCAAAGGCATGGCCGAAACACAGACCGGCATGGCGCATCCGACTCAGCCAATTGGCTATTCCGCCCTGCCCTATGATCCGTTCACGCCGTTCCTGGAACAGGCGAACAACATCCGGGTGCAGGGCACAACAGCTTTGCGCATAACAGGTCCGGGCACGACAAATCTGTCTTCGATGAAGCAGAGCGAATGGACCTACGCGCTGATGATGATGATCAGTCAGTCGCTGGGCGTCAATTGCGACTACTGCCACAACACACGCGCATTCGCCAACTGGGCGCAGAGCACGCCTGCGCGCGTGACGGCGTGGTACGGCATCCGCATGCTGCGTGATCTGAACACCAACTACCTCGATCCGCTGAACGACGTATTCCCGGCCACGCGCAAGGGTGTGATCGGCGACAGCCCAAAGATCTATTGCGCCACCTGCCACCAGGGCATCTACAAGCCGCTCTACGGCGTAAGCATGCTCTCCACGTTCAAGACCGAACTGGGCGGCCCGCCGGCAACGAAGGCCGCACTGATGGCGCCCTATATACCGCCACCCAATTAGCGATAGATGATTCGGATAAGTCTCTGGCCTCACGAGGCAGGTCTTGCCTCATGAGGCACACCATTTGCGCGCGTGGTCGCCTTTAGAGCATAATCGCCTCAAGCTGACTTCAACCGCGATAAACATGCTTGTAAAAACAAAGGCTAGAGCGTGATTTGTGCGTTGATTTCATGTCAACCTTACCCGATCACCCGCTCGGCCGCATCAGGTGGGCCGCACGCAGCGGAAGGAACGGATCAAATTATCCGCCGTCGGGCGGAGCTTTGCGTAGTTGCCGGGATAGAGCGTTTCAATCTGGTCGCGGAAGTTGACGCCCTTGAAGAACTGCCAGATGCCAGTATGGACTTTGATGGACGATATCTTGGAATCGAATTCCCAGCCAACCACTGCCCAGCTGTTCCGGGTTTTCCAGCTCGGGCCTTTGAACTCCGGATCGGCGAAGGCGGCCATGCTGCAACCCTTTACCTGATCGATCGGCGCGGCGCGTACCCAGTCCCCCGCCATGGCGGGCGCCGAAACCAGGGCAAGCAGCAGGCCGGCGCCGGCGAGGGAGGTGAGCGTACGCCGCATGCTACCCATGTCGTGAGACTCCCTCTCGTGCTGACCAGGCCGGGCGGTCATTTGAAGTCGATGTCCTTCGGCGCGTAGGAGAGGCAGTACCCGCCTGGCGAGATCTCTCCATCAACCACACGGCATGAGGATGGCGCGATGAAGTTGGTGCAGACGCCGCAATAATGCCCGTCGGGACCAGGCACGTTCTGATACTTCACGAGGGCGCGGTCGAGTTTCGGCTGATCGTACTCGTCATTCGCTGATTGCGATCTGACGGGCCGTGCTACAAGGCAGCCGGCCAGCAGGGCCAAACCTGATTTTAGAATGTGACGGCGCGGGCCAGGGCCTGCGGTGGACATTTTCCAACTCCCATCTTGCACTGCCGAAACAGAGGTGAGGGATTATTCTACGGGCATGATATCACGCCTTCCGTGACGTTTTCCATCCTTTTCCGCACCAGGGTTCACAGAATCGTCCGCGTCATTGGCCGGCATCGCCATTGTGCCATTGGTGGCTGGCGCGAAGGCGCCATACTGCGCGCCCGCGGCGGCAAGGGGCAAAGCCCCCTGCCCTCAGAGAGTAGGTACTGAAATGAAGCGTTCGCAACATGTCAGCCGCTTGTCAGAAAACCGTCCATAGGAACAGGAAAACCGTGTTGTTGTCGGAGGCGTTGCGGCCGAAACCGTCGTAGTTTTTGCCCGATCCGTTGAATTGTGT
>Ga0209611_10006860_pt1 | contig 18455 bp, 7 predicted proteins | sample S1TSphgellanicum_3_FD_187693 | JGI IMG/M metagenome (GOLD analysis project Ga0209611, IMG submission 187693) | Host-associated microbial communities from peat moss isolated from Minnesota, USA - S1T2_Fc - Sphagnum magellanicum MG (SPAdes) (version 2) | ecosystem: Host-associated > Plants > Peat... | reverse complement strand
GATGGGAGTTATGGGATGGGATTAATTAAATGAACTCACAAATAATAGTCTAGGGTTAAAACATGGTAACATAAACCAAAAAATTAACTTGCAACATAAATGGAAAGTGGCCATTGAAAGTAGGCCTTGATATATTGAGTTTGAAAATATTATTTACTTTAATGTTTAATTATATAATAATAATCTTTGACTTTGCTATAACTATATTTTTAAATCGCATGTTTAAAAGTTGGTTTGTATATATTCATCAAAATTCAAACAGATGTCACAACTTGCAAAGCAAATTAAAATTCAAACACAAGTAGATTGAATATTGAATTATTTTTTATAAAAAAGTCAATGACATGCTAAATATACTTATGGACTTTTAAAATTTTCGTAGTAGAATCAAAATATATTTAACATCTAATGTAGAAGTAGGAATGAACACAATATTAATTTGTTAATTTCATTCCTACTTGTTACCTACTTTCATTTTACTAAAGGTTTTCAATTTTTGTATTCAACTCATCAAATCTCAATGGAAGCATGGAGGCTTCCATAATGAAACTTTTTTTTTTAATTGAATTTTTTTTTTATGTTTATGTTGAAAAACTACCATATTTAAAATTTGGATTTGGGCGGATGTATTTTTTGGTTCATTTTACTATGCTTGGACCCTCTAAGGTGAAATCAATATGTGCAAACCACGAAAGAGGGTGATTAGTGTAAATTAGAACCAAAAAGGTCCATGGATAAGCCATGGGCAACTTAATTCACAAGACACCACACCATGGATGTGGGAGGAGCTCACCATTTTTCTCTTTATAATATATTTGTGACTAATTGTGAAAGTTACATCAAAATGGCAAAAAGTTTCAAAACTCTTAGGACGAAGTTTTTAATCGTGAGTTTCACACCTTTGTAAATTCATAACTACTACATATGAACTCCAATTGAAGAGTTATCAATTAAAAAGTTATAGCCTTCAGAAGAGTTTTCCAATAGTGCATCACATCCTCCAATTATAAGCATTTTGACCCATGTTTTTAGGTTTTAATGGTCAAAAGTCAAATTATTAGTTTGATTCCTAACTTTTTTTTTGTTTATATCTTCAAATCTCGAAATGAAAAATGTGAGCCCATTTTTTGTAATTAGATTTCAAAATCTTTCCTATGGTTGAAAGAAATTTTGAATTCAACACCATTTTTTATTTACAATTTTGTCCCAAAGATTTGAACCATCACAATATTTTAATTCCCAAAGTGAAAAAGCCACCTAGGAATGTTGGGACTCACTTTCTCACAATTGTGGAAATGTGTTTGAGTTTTGGGACATTCTCCCAACCTACTCCCTCTCTTGTGCTTTAACTTTGGTTGTGAACCCCAAAACTAAATTATGAGAGTAAACTCTCAAAGTCTGTTGTGAAGAAATGAAAATATGAATCGAATTGAAAGTTACAAGATGTTTGGGGTATACAATTGCTATGAGCATAATCTATGATTAATATGGTGACTTTTCTCAAATGCAAATTTTGTTCCAAATCATAAAAAACTTTTGATACCCAAACTTGATCATTTGTTATAGCATGTAGTGAAGAGGAAAATTATGTTTGTTATGCAAAGGGTAAAAGATGGGTAATTTTATGATAATAGGAAGTGCACACACCCAAAAAAGAGGTTATTTGTCCAAATCCCTTGTGATTTTGTTCTCCAAACTTGTAATTGATCAATTGTCACATATAACAACAAGAAATTTTTTCAATTTTTGGTCATTTTGTATTTTCTAGCCCATGGTAGACACATGACACAATTTGAAAACATGAGTTCTTTTCTTGGTTAAATCACTACCTTGAAAAAAATTAGTGTGATAAAGTAGGTTGAGTTGGGTGAAGCTTTCCATAGCATTGTTGGGTGAAAGTATAATGTGTTCATTACATGGCACATTTGAACAAATCTAGTTGTCTAAACCTTTTTTGTTTTGCCCATGGTTAGTCACCTTGAAACAATCATGCAATCACTTTATGAATATTTTTCTAATTTTTCATGAGACATTTAAAATTGATTGAGCTTGGGGAGATCACGTGGAAACAAAGGACTTGAAAATGTTGAACAATGTCAAAATTTATTATATTTGTATGTTTAAGCCCATCTAGATGAAGGTACAAGCATACCATCAATTAGTGTTTTTCTTTGTTGCATGCTACCAATGACGATTTTGTTTATTGTTTACAAGGGTTTAGAAAATGTTGTATAACCTTGTTCAAGATTTTGTACTAAAGGCATTTATAAAATTTAAGATTTATAACTATATTTGCACATCAACTTATTATTATCCTACATTAGAGTTAATATAGTTATGATGAATTTATTTGCTTATCTTTATTAAACCATTTCTTTTCACATGAATATTAATAATTATTTAACATGGGATTGTTTAAATGCATTATATGTATTGGCCTAAATTCTATCCACATGGATTCTTTATAAAATAATAATAATGTGAGTTGATTGTCTTGGATATGGTACCAAAAAAAAAAAAATTAAAAATTAATGTGTGTCTTGATTTGTGTGGTAATATATTTCAATAATTTTTGTTAAATCTTAAATCTTATGTCAATACATAAATAATAGTACAACATAAATCTAAAATTTAAAAAATTACACCAAAGGGTTTTAAATGAGCAAATTAGGTTATTCAATAAACATATAAATTCAAATTTAATTTAAGTTGCATTTAAAAGGACCAAATTACCAAAAACTTGGACTAGTTATTTTCTACTTCAAAATATCCTACATAAATCACCACACACTTATAATGTTATTTTTTTTATCAACATATTATTATGAATGCACATTTATTTCACATCTTCTTATATTATCCTTATGTAAGTAGGTAATAGGTAGGTTGGTTGTAGATAGGTTGATGGTTAATATTTCAATATACTTACCTAGCTTCAATTTGCCCACATGTATTACCTACTTAATTATGTACATATCAACAACCCCAATTTTCTTATTACAAACCAATCTACCTACCTACCAACAACCTTCTTATAATTTATCTATCTTTTTGCCTACTTATGCACCTATAACCAACTTCCTATTACCTATCTATCTATTACTAACCTACCTATTTACCTATGTACATGTTACTAACCTATCTAGTCCTAGGGCTAGGCTACTTATTATCAACCTATTTAACCTAACCTACCTAACCTTAGTCTATACATCATTGGCTTGATTTTGATACAACAATTAAATTAACTTCAAAATCAATATTACATATGTAGTCTTACTTATGAGTATATTTTTTAATTGAATTACTATAATCATGTAATATCATTATAGTCAGTTATTGCAAGGTATTATAGTCATGTAATATGAATATAATCATTGATTATAATGTCTTATATACATAAATATGATAAAGGTTACCTAACTTGTTGAAGGGCATGTTTTTCATGATTACATGACTAAAGATAGGACATAGTGGCAAAATGTACTAATCATGTGAATATTGGGTTGTGGTGTAGTGAATATTGAACATTTTTGTCACTAGAAATTCAATAAAATCAAAACTCTTTTTTTTGGGTGGGAAAACCAAGGTGATGTTGGCCCAAATGCAATCATCTTTAAGGTTTTAAGGGGTAAAACTTTCCAAAAAACCTCTCAAAGTCTTCAAGAAACATAACTTTTTGAAATTTTGATTATGAAATCTCATAATACCAAAAGTTTTTCAAAGTTTTCAAAATCAACAACCCCCCAACGTGAAAAGATTATAATCATGTTTGCATCAAACTAGATTTCAACAAGAAATAACAATTGCAAAACATAAATATTTTGCAATAAATGCCTGGTAAATCCTTACCCAATCTTAGAATTCTATGAATGGTTATAGATATGTATGAAGTAAGCTCTTTGCACAACTCACATGGGTTATGTAGGTAAGGTATTGTGTAGTAGATCATTTGATAGATTTGTTAATTTAGATCACTAACAATGACTCCCAAACATGTTACCAATCACTAATGTGGTGTCAAACCACCCACTTGATAGTGGCTAAACTCTTGGGTATCAAATATTTTGGAAGCTAAATTTAACACTTAAAAAATGAAAATTTCTAAAATTCTTTCAAATTTTATGTTGAAAAAGGGGGAAATTTCATCAAAAAGGAAAACATTGGTTTGGATCCAAAGAAGAAGTCATTTTTTATTGAATTTTAAAATAAGTTTGCACCACAAAGCCATTGGATTCACCCAAAATGTAAATGGGATGTCTTTGTCATCCCTGGTTAAACACACTTGTTTTGGTTATGTGGCATTATAATGTTTGGCACTTCTTTAGTGCTAACCAATGTGGTGTGGTTATCTTTTTTTCAAGCAAAGAATTGATGTGTAAGGGTTGGGTATATTGACCCCATGACTAGGTATTCTCAAATGACCAGTTTTGACCTAGAACCATCATTGTGTGAAAAAAAATCAAATAATTAATGGACCTTCATGAACTACTACTAGTTATTTGCCAATTCTTTTAAAGATATTTCAATATCCTAGAACCAATTGTTACTTGAGTTGCATGTTGTATTGATTGTGTGAAGACTAAGTGTAGGCATTCAAAAGCATGGAATATTGACATTTTTATGATCAAGAGTTGGAACCATGTGTCCTTGAAGCTTCTAATTATCAATTACTTTTACAGTATCCATTATCATCCTTGGCAATTCCTTGCCATAACAATATTTGAACTTAAATGTCACTTGCTTATGCCTTTTTTTGTTGGGGGCAATTGGTTTTTCTTTCTTCCAAAGAAGGTGATTAATCATTTATTAAAATTACCAAATGTGGTTCATAGAGTAGATGCATGTTTGTACTTGTGTACATGTAGCTATTGGTTGTATCTTGTGTTAAGACCTTCTTCTCCCTATTTGATCAACACCTTAGTAATATAACTTTTAATTTATTGCATCTACCATTTACCACTATATTACAAGCCTAAGCACTAGGATTTTTATATTCAATTTTTTTAATAAAAAATTTACAAAAAAATTCCAAAGCATTAACAATTAGGTGAATTTACACTAGGAAAAAGAAATTCCCAATATTTTTGTTTTTTTTTTTTGAATAAAAGATCTATTGATGAGTATTATGACAAAAACCTAAAGACTAGTGTTCGATGCGTATTTGATTTTGTTACAACCTGCCCTTCTAGGTTCTAAAAAATTTTAGACTCAAAGAACCTCCAATTACAAGTTTTCCAAATGTTTGAGACTCAAAGAATCTTAGGTTCTAGGTTTTTGAAAATCTTCAAATGCACAATGGGTTCTATGAAAGAATAAGCAAAAAAACAATGGTTCAAGCTAGGTTTTTTGATTGGTTCTTTGGTTTTTCTTAGAAAATTGTGGTTACATTTCAAAATTGGCTCTTTGATAATTATGAGAATCACATGTTGGTTCATACGGTTGCCTTCATAATAAAAACACTTCATTATGTATTACTAACTTTTATTGCACCATGCATTTAGGTGAGGCATGCACATTAACTTGAGCCCCCTAATACCTTAACACTAAAGTTGGCTTGCACCTTATGATTGAAATAAATGATCTTGAAATGGTAATGTATATAAAATATTTAGCAATGTATGGCCACCTTAAGATAATAGGATTTTAAGACTTAAAAGGTCTATAAAATACTTGGAAACTAGCAAATTAAAACAATAAGGTTTTTGAATTTAAAACTAATTTAAATTTGTTAATAGGTAACCAAAATTGACAGAAACAATAGTTAATTAGAAAATTAGGCAATCTATTTATTCATATGAAACATCACTTATTAGTTATGAAGTTTTAATTATTTAATCTTTCATTATCCCTATTCACACGTCATACCTAATTCGATAAGCAACCTAGTAATAATCAAAAGGGCTATCAATCTTCAAGGTGACGTCAAGATGGTAGGCCTTACCTATTGTCCCTAATACTTACTTATTGTCCTTACTTACTATGTGTTGCCTTGCAAATCTAATGATGACGTTTTATGGCCAAAAGCTTGAAGGCCAAATGTTCCATCATTACTATGTATGCACCGATGTTGAGTGGTTTTTTAATTCTTGCTAATGCTTGCAATGTGGGTTTTGAAAAACCTTTTAAAGATCTACCAATGTTGGATCATGATTTCATTGATGTGGTCAATTGCATTATGCAAGTGAATTTAAGGTCACATGTAAGGGATTGAATAGAAAAGCCCAAATTTTAATCACATACAATTTATGCATGACAATTGGGTTATGTAATAGGTTTCAATCTAGATTTTGCCAAACGTGACAAATATACAAATGTGCAATTAGAATATAATAGATGTAGGTGAAGGGACTTGGCAACAAGATTGCATACCTTTGATTGAAGGGGAAAGAACATTTGTCATATTTTCAACATAACTTTTCATAACTCCAAGTCTTTGGTATTGGTGATTGAAAAAATTATGGGAACAACACACTTAATGACTTTCTCCTAAAATTGTTTAATTTCTCTAATAGTTGAATCAGAACAACAATCAAAAGGTCTCACCATGGCTAGGGTTCCACTTACAAACCTTTTTGCATACTATATGTTTGGTTGGGTTTTAAGAATGGTTTTGATATTGGTTTTGAAAGGGTGGTTAAATTCCACTCATGGTTTTTGCATTTTGCTAACATGTTAGTTTGGATTTATAAACATGGGTAGAAACCCAAGTAAAAACCTAGGTGGTATTTTAAAAACCACCCACATTGGTATACATCATTGTGCAACTATTTTGAAAGTGTATATGTGCAATTATTCTACAAGAAGTGTGATGGTTCTAGAAGTTGTGCGATGTTTTTAGAAGTTGCATTTTGTTCTTCATTTGTAGTGCTTTGCTTGTCTATTGAGTTTTAAATTGCAATCATTCAAAAAGAAGTTGTAGTGTTTTCCTTTTACATGTTCTTTTATATCCTTTACATCTAATGCTCCATTTGTTGTCCTAAGGGGTCCGCTAAGTGTTACATTTCTAAGCTACTTGCATAAAACAAACATTTTTTGGGATGTTATTAAATGAGGGATTTTTTTTCTCCACCCTATTATTATCTAATTTTCTAACATGCACATATTTTAACTATCCTATATTTAATTATAATTTTTTGTCTGCATCCAATTTCAACAATACCCTACATTCATTTTTATTTTGGTTTTAGTTGTAAAGGAGATTAAAATTGCTCTTTTAGAGGTGGATCGTTTATACAATGGAATGGAACATGCAAAAGTGATTGCTTCAATGCATTTAACAATTTGTTTTGCTACATGTAGGGTCAACATTCACTTGCACATTAGTTGAAAAAGTCACAAAATAACAATAACAATGCTGGTGGCAAGATCAAAATACATTTAAATGATAGTAGAAACAAGAGCAACAAAATTAAAAAAAACAATGGTAGTGAGAGGAACAATTGCATAATTAGTTGAAAGCAATGGTTTGCTACAACCTTAATGAGCCATTATATGGAAATATAAAAAGACAACCTAATTATAATAACATTCTAATAAAAATTAATGTTTGGTTACTAATTCATATATTAATATTGGCGACTAATTGAACCTACAAACATATAACATCTAAAATGTTTAATACATGTATGTTATGTTTTTTTCTATTTTTTTCCTAATATTGTGAGTTAAAATACCTTTAACATCAATTATATTTTTGTTTAAATATAACTCTATTATAGATCATTTAATTAAAATATATTCTTAACCCAACAATCAATACATGGGACCTTATATTTGTATTTACATATTTTGTAAATTCAAAGAAGAATGTTGTCCCTTGGCTTATTATTGGAATGCATCATTTGAAATTTATTCATTTGGTGTTTTTATTTCAATTGGTTTTGCAAATGCAAGATCATATCAAGAATGGATATGAGGAAGTTGAACTCCATGAGGTGCTTTTTCTAGATGATGATGCATAATTTTTAAAAAACCAATGCACAATGATTTGATTTCTCATTTTTTAAAAATGTCATGTGTTTATAAACTATTGAGGAATCAAAAGCTTGGTGATAGGGTTTTAATTAGATTAGCCACATGGTATTCACATTTCTTGATGATATAGTAATTGTTGCTATATTTAGCATTTTCTTGTGAACAAAAGATTCATCTAACATTTGACACATAAGTTAAAAGCCATTATGGAAAAGAAGAACACCAAGTTTTGGTTTGTGGTGCTTGTGAATATTTGTGTGTCATGTAGCCTTTACAAGTTGGTTCATGCACCTCAATATCTACATTGTTTTAAATTTTTATATATTAGGAAGTTTATTATGCATTTGGTGTTACATGAATTTGTTTATAATGTGAATATAATGTTGAGGATTCAACTCCCTCATCACAAATTTACAAGCTTCATAGGTTTGTTTCAAATTCGTGCAAAAATTGTTATTTTAAAGGTTCGTACTATTTAAACACGAATGTCATGCATTATTTAAACATGAAAGTTGTGTGCACAAATTTTGTGTGTAAACAACACGAATAGACATACAACATTCATGTCTAAACAATGTGCATGACATCAATGTTCAAACAATATAAATAGATGAATGACATTCATGTCTATTCCATATTTACCCAAAAAAAAACATATTTCACAAGAATATTATTGCCAAATTGTGACCCATGAAGTTTGTGATGTTTGGCCCAAGGGTAAAGAACTAATCAAGGTCATGGTTGGATTCAAAAAGTTTTGTGGCTTACCATTAGTCCATGGTGCCATAAATGCAACACATCCATTCATAAAAGTCAAAGGGTGAAATTTTTGCACATGATTGCTCCTCATTCAAGTTTAAAGGTTGTAACATTTAGATGTAAGTTATAGTAGTGGATCATCATTGAAGGTTTTGGGACATTTGTGTTGTTATTCATAGTTAAGTGAATGATGCTTAAATCCTGCAACATTCTTTTTTGTAATGTTAAGCCACCAATGTAGATTTGTGTGTAATCAAACATGGACAAGAATGGATCAACCATACATCTTTTGTCTTGGTTGATGGTGCTCCACAAGCAAGTACTTAACATTCAACATACTATTTTCAAAACATTGTTCAATTAGAAATTTGTCATAACAAAGTGTTGTAGATAACTCTTTTGGGACTTTGAAGAAAATGGTTAGGGGAATTGCCATTCAAGATTCAACTAGATATCCTTTTTTAACATGATGTTCAAATGTGTTGTTGCATATTACATATTTTGATTATGAATTGCAATAATGATAATGTAGAAACTCTTGTGACCCAATTGGAAGTTGAAAATGATTAACTATGTGCAAGGATGAAGGACAAACCATGAAATGTAGGCATTGATGTTGAAATTGAACATATACCATTACAAGGCAATGAGTCATTTGGAATTACACAATGAACCAAATTGGAATAATATATTGAAAATTGTAGACAAGTTAGATTCAAAAGCATTGAATAACATCAAACTTTTTTTTTTCTTAGAATGCACATGCAAATAAGTATCAATACATTATCAAACTAAAAACACTTAAGTTCTTCATTGTTATCATCATGTGAGTTGACTTTTGGATTTGCACCATTTGAAGAATTTGACAATAGTTCCATAGGTGGGGGCATCTTAACTTTGTTTTGTAGGAAAACATGGCACATTGCTATATTCATATTTGTAAAAACAATAACCAAATATGTATTCATGTGATGCATTTTCCTATCTTTGGTCTTGTGTCACTTTTCAATTTTCAATTGTGTGAAATTCATGCATTCCATCACATCAATGATGATTTTGTTGTTTTTATCATTAGCTTCAAGTACCAAGGATAAAACACTTGATTATTTGCATTAGATACTCTTGTGCTTTCAAGAGCTATTAGTCTTGTTGGATGATTTGTAGGTGATGATGGAGTGTTTGCAAGATTAACAAAATTGAAGCATTAATTGGTTCAATTCGATTACAACAAATCATCTAGCTAAATTTATGAATTCACATGAATCCTTTATACTCCATTTGCATTTGTAGCTTGCAATCCTTCATTTCCATGTTATTCAAGCATGTAATCATTTCTTAAAAGCTTTCGCACCATATATGTTTAAGGTGCAAAAAAATCATCTAAATCCAATTTTACATTTGTTGGCGTGTAAATTACATTTCCTCTGGAGTGAATATCTTTCACATCTTTAAGTGTGTTTATGATCCTTTGTCCTTGAAATGCTTGAATAACACTGTAAAATTCCCTATTGAACTGTCTTGCAAGATGGCGATGATCACATTTTTTAGTTGTCAACATAATAATGTTTGGTAGTTATTCTTGTGTGATAATTTGAAACTTTCTTGTAGTCAATTCAAGCCATTCCACTTATCGTTGCACCTTTTTTTTTTTGTGAAGAGCTTTCAAATCTTTGATAATTTTCTATATTTTTCAATAAATTTATGCCATTTATGTGTGTTGGGTACCATGTGAAAACAAGGATCAACTAATTTCTTTAAAACTATGTGTTCCATTTTTTGGCATTGAATCAATGACAAGATTTTTAAATGTGTCCATTTACCTTGTCGCTATTGAAAAGGTCTAACATTTATGTTTGGCACTACTTCCAACATTGTAGTTACTCCCTATGTTGTAGTTGTTGCTCTTATGTTTGGTGTTGTTTGTGACAATACAATTGTTCTTGGTGTTGCACTTGTTGCCTTTAGCATTGAGTATGCTCTAGATGGTGTTATGGATGCTTTTGATTCCATTGCACAAGGTAGCATCCAAACATATATACTTTCCCTTTCACCTACCTCTCCCTTCCTTTGATTTTGTAGCATTATGTTGTTATTGATGGTCATAATGACCAAAATTTGCACAACACAACAACAAAATTCACCACACATCACATAAGCAAGCAACACAAAAGGTCAACAATGAATTAATATTTTACTATCCTAGGCTTTAGTTTGATATCTTGCCAGTTGCGATATGAACAAAAATGTACATATTTCTGAAGAATTTACCAAAAACAATTTAGTTTACCATTGATGTTATCATCCAATGATAACATTACTACTAACTTGCCATGTTTGTTAACTACCAAAAAATGATGTATTTGAATAGAGGTTATATATTGGGGTGTAGTCACAATCAAATGAGCCAAAAAGGATGTTGGATGATGGAAAAAAAAAAATCAAAATTGGAGAAATAAATTGGAGTAAATCTATGTTTTACCATTTAAATCCATGGCAATCATGGCAAGTTGTTCCTTTTTCATTCATATGCATGTTAAGAAATTCAAATTAAAAATTCATTTATAATTTTTTAAAATTTAAGTTTCAATTAAAAACCTTTGAAAGTGAACACCTATTATATCAAAAGGAATCAATTTTGCAAAGGACTATAAACAAAATTCGTATAATGGTAACAAAAGTAATGGAACAAATTTAAGAAGATAAAAAACATATTAGCCACATTCAAAAAACAATCATACCTTAAAATATGTGGAATTGTAAAACTTTAAAAATTCAAAGAACTTTCCAAAATTGATCTAGAATTTTAGAACTTCAAAAGTCTTTTACCACATAAATGGGGTATAATGTATGTGATGTGTTAAGAAAACTTGTATTTTATTATGCAAGAAAACATAAAAATTAAAAAAATTTGAAATTTTTATCATATAAAAAATGAAACATTGAATTTACAAGGAATTAGAACACTTTCAAAATTTCATATTTATTAAATTTTTAAAAAAATTCATGTACTTGGATAATTATAAAAATTTATTATAAAAAATTGTAACAAAAATTATTCAAAAAATCATTTGCTTGAAAAAGTTATTTTTGGGCAAAATAACATGTAGTCCATTTTTAAAGTTATATCATTGGTTCATATGATTTCGTTTGCACCCTTTGTTGAATTATTATTGCATTACCAACATGTGTGAATGTCCCTTTACATATTTATATGGAACTTAATATGTTATAATTAACTTCAATAAGTATTTTGGACTTTGATTAAGGTCGTAACCTTAAAGGTTGGTAAGGTTCTACCCTCTAGAGTAAATGATTTGATATTTCACTTATTTCAATGATCTACATCATTGTTATGCATCTCATTGTATATCATTCTTGTGCAATTTTAATTTGATTACATTTTTAACCTTCAACCAAAAAAATAAAATTGTTATCCATAAAATGAATTAAATCATTCAAAGTGCATTAACTAAAATCAATGTAAATATTGTAAAATGAAAATTATATAGTTTACACCTTTATTTTCATATGAAGTCATAATTTTTTAATCATAATATTTCCAAAAATCATGACATATTTTGATACCATTCTACACCTAGTTTTGTGCAAGTTTTTATAATTTGCATCATCAAAGTACCTTTGGTATCTATACCAATGCTAAAAATTTTTTTTTTTTTTTTTTTAACATTGATGATACACACATCTTTTTGTTATTTGCACATTGTTGGTTTTTCTTAAATTCAAATTATGTTGAATTTGATTTCCAATTCCCACATTTGACTCAAAACCTCTAACACATGTTTGTTTCCAAGTTATCTATTGAATTTGAGTATTGAAGACCCTTTTGTTAAACATTATTCTTATATTGTGTGAATAATTTGAGAATTTAGATTACAAATAAATTAATAAATATAAAAAGAGAATGATGCATGAACCACATAAAATGTTTCAAGTTAAATTTAATAACAAACCCACTTATTTACATAAATGCATCAATAAATAAATAAAAATTACTTTGGGACCTATTTTCAATGTAAGATTTACATTGGAAAAAAAGTTTGTGTGAATGTATATTTCAAACATTTTTGGTATTATTAACCCAATTTGTAGCAAAGGTAATCAAGATTTTAAAAATAGATCCATGGGTGAGGCTTAATTATCAACTACCACAACATGACCATGATATTAAATTTGGGCTTCATGATGTTGCACACTACCAATGATGATCAATTGATTAAAAAAAATATTGATTTTGTGAAAATTAAGTTTCATTAAAATGAAAATATTGAATGACATTGTATGCAACTTAAATTGAATTCAATTGAATTTAGTTCAAATTCCTAAATTGAATTCAAATTGATTGAATGGAATTTGAATTCAATTATTCCAATTAAACTAAATTCAATTCAACAATTGATTTAAAATTCAATTGAAAAGAAATGCAATGCAAATTGTTGGAGAAGGAATTGAATATTTGCTTGTGAATATATTGTTGAAATTTATTTATTTTAAAGGACACAAATATGGAAAGACATTTTTCCATGTTTTTTTACTTGAAATGGGTTTAAAAAATTATAGTTTGGAAAAGTTTAAGTGACAATTTATGACTTATGGAATCTAAAATTGTCTTATCTAAATTAGCTTCGATGAAACATCATCACTATAATTAAAAATCACAAATAATTCATATCAAAGTGTTGAATCAGATAGTTCAAAATTGAATTTCCTTTTTTGAAAAAAATACAAATTAATTATAACCTAACATAAATTAAAGTTATTAATGTACTCTATGTCATTGGCTCAATTAGTGTGAATTGGTTATCTAATTAGTGTTTCCTTCCAAAACCATTTTTTTGATTTAATTTAATTTTTATTGACAAAAACTACTCAAAATTCAATATTTCCCACACTTCAAGTCTAAATATTTCCAAATTACCTTCATGAAATCCTATTCATTAAAGGCTTTCCAATAATACCAGGAACACACCCAATTTTCCTTAATATTAAAAATTGAATGAATTTTCAATGAAATAATGTTTAATATTCAACAATCTTTTGTATTAGTTGAAACATTATGGAACCAACTTGATGTACCCATATTCATCAAGGGTTTTCCAATGATACCAAAAGTGCCATAAGAGGTGTTATGGTTTGGGAAACTTCAACATGAGAAACAAACAACCCTCTTTCATAGATAGATTTACAAAGATAATAAAACCCAAGAGTTTGAAACCTTGGGTTTCATTAAAATTGAGGACAATAGTCAAAATGCAAGATTGGATTTTGCCAAAGGAAAATAACAAAGGATGTTAACTTACCGAAGGAAACACATAGATGATGTATCCTAAATGCCTTCCTACGATTGTGCCAAACAACTTAAGATGATTTGAATTTCCTTTTGTTTCTAATGTTTTACTTGTGTCTATGTGTTTATGTAGGCTTGTACTCATCTTACAAAATACTTAAAGGGGATTTAGAGGATTACACAAAACCTACCTAAAGGGTTAGTTAATAATTTCTTAAGTTATAGGATACATAAGGGTGTAAACAAGTTAATGGGAACCACATTTGCCATTTTGGGTGCATGTTTTTTGGGAATATTCTTGAAATAAATTAAAGAAAATCTTGTGACATAAAAGGATGTTACATTATACAATATATGATTAAAAATTTCACAAAAAGATGTCCGCTAAAAAATCTCTTCAAAAATAGAAGTTTTCACAATGTTGAAAAAAATACATTACAATGTTTATTGAGTGCTTTTGAATATTTCTTTGAATATATATTCATTCCAAATCATACCATATGTTTGCATGCTATATTAATAACATATTTGTGTAAAATTATTGATCATTTTCCACGTTGAAATAAATTATTGACCCAAAAACGTGAAACACAAATTAACCATTCGTTACACTTAGAATGGCCCCTATTGTCTTATTTGCACGTTAACGGTTACTTAAGCAACTATTTCAAATTACCTCATAGTACAAGTGGGGTTCCATAGTCTTACCAAGGTGCCAATTTAAGATAAGGGCTATCAAAAGCCTACATAATGGGCTACATAAGGCTTATTTAGAAGGTTGTTTAGGGGAGATACGTAAAGGCCTACTTTGGTTGTGGGATATTTAAGGGTTGTTTAGGTTAGGGATACATAAAGGCTATTTAAAGAATTACATAAAATGTACTTAAGGGATTACTTAAGGACTATATAAGAAAACAACTACATGCTTACCTAGGTTATGGGATATTTAAAAGATACTTAGGGGACTACATAGAACCTATTTGTGGGGTTAGTTAGAGATTTATATGATTAGGGGATACCTAAGGACAATTTGGGGGTTACTTAGGATTACCTAGGGTTTATTCATAAGGGAAGAGGTGTTATTTAAGCTTACATAGGGGGTTACACCACTTTGACTACATCACAAAATCCTTGAAAGAAACCCTGGCACAAACTCAACATACATAAGTACACAAATTGTTTAAAAAAACAAAAAGTACTTTGAATTTGCTCTCTACTTGTGCCCCAATTTCCCTCACGCATGTCTTATGAATCATACACAGACATAGGTAAACATGTAAACACATACACAACACACAAATAAATAAACAAGTAAAGTAAAATAAAATAAATAAAATAAAATAAAATAAAATAAAATAATAGCCAATCTACAACTACCTATTTAATAGCTATGAGAGTATGATTCATGCCACTCTTGTTGTTGTTGTTGTTCTTCTTCTTGCACACAATTTCATTCCTTAATTAATGGCTTGGAAAAAGCTTTCAATGTGGAGATGACTTGAGGGAATGAGAGGAGGAGGAGGAGGAGGAGTCACAAGAAAGGACTTGTTTGTCATGAGAAGTGGTAGTAAATGAATGACTTGCTATGCTACTTAATGGCTTTGACTTTGCACCAGCTTTGGATGGGAACTTGGAAGGGTAAGCTTGAAAACCCTAAACCCTAAACCCTCTAGGTCTAAAGGACCATTTAAAGAAGAAGCCAGGCACTAACTAGGTACTACTAGCCTAGTATAGTACTAGGAAATGAATTGCATGGAGCACACAAAGTTGCAAACAACAACTCTCTCTCTCAAGTTTCAACAATAACAACATCTCTAAGACTCTTATTAGAGCCTACTTGCAAATTCTTTTTTTTTACACTAGTAGTTGTCTTGTTCATTTCACCTACCTTCCATAACAAGGGGTGTGTGTGTGACACTTTGGCATTATCATTTACATTAAAAAAATAAAAATCTTAAAGGCAAAAAGAAGAACTATGGAAACTCAAATAATATGCAAAAATATAATCTTCAAAATATCCTTTAAAATTTGTAAAAAAAAAATCCAAAATCCTTCAAGATATTTATTATAACTCTATAATAACTAATCTCAAGTTTCAACACAAGCCAAGATATCATCTTTCAGAAATCATCATATAAAAAATAGACCTATTATTATTATTATTATTATTATTACCTAGTAGGGGCCAAAATCCCTTAAAGCTACTATATACTCTATAATGAATCTATACACAATATCCTTGCCTTGGTACCCAAGGCTAATAAATGAAGCTGGGATTATGTATCCTTTGTCCTCCTCCTCCATCAATGAAGGAAGGAGTGCCTATGAGTAGTAGTAGTACATGACTTAACTACATCACCTAGACATGCAAAACATTATAAATGCACAAAGCAAGGAAGCATGAGAGTGTAGGTAGTAGCACTTGAGGAGGGGGAGGGGGAGAAGAGAGGCCTTTCCTACCTACCTATTTAGTTTTCCTTCCCTTTTTGTTCTATGTAGGCTTAGTGTGTTTTTGATTATTCATCAACTTGGGTGGCATATGATTAGCCTCCTCCTCATCAGGGTTTTTTTAAAATTAAAAATATTTTAAATTTTAATTAATTAATTTTTAGATATTGAAAAATTGGTGAATTTCTCCCCAAAAAAAAAGAAAAAAGAAAAAATAGTTTAATTTGGGTGGGCCCTTGTGTATTCCTTAATTTTCCTCAGACCTAAAAGTAATGTTGTGGCTCTAGCTATTAATACCAAAAGAAAACCCTAAAATACTAAACCCTAAACCGTGGATGGTGGCACATTAATAGGACCTTCCTCACTCTTTTGGTTCCATATGGGGTTTTTAAGCCTTATCAAACTATTCCCTCACTCTTCATTGAGTTTTTGTAAAGCATGGAGTTGAGGAGATGGGCTCCTCCATATTTGCTAAAGGAGGCATTGTGTAGATCTCTTATTTTGGCTAGTTTTGGGACTTGAGCCACTTTGTTTGGTTCTACTTTCTCATCATGCCAAGTTTTCAAAGGGAGGATCATCCGGAGTTTTAGGGTTTAAGAAAAACAAAGCTTATTTTGGTATTTTGGACTTAGAACGGATCCAGATTTTAGGGCTTTTGAAACGGTTATCTTAGTATTTTGACTTTGTGAGGGGTTTGAATTAGCTGACAAAACCTAAAAATGAGAAATGGTGGGCCAACTTTGAAAATGAAAAAAGGTTAAATTAGCTAACCGTTCAAAGACCATTACATTCGACCATGTAAAAGTGAGGGCATTAATTAGATGCCCATCCATGGCTAATACCATACTTACAATTCAAGTTCGGCGGAATTTTTTTTCGAAATAATTAATCTTTTGGAAAAAGGGGTCTGGCAACCCCGATCTAAATATTTCAAAATTTAGACAATAATAAAATTTTCGTTAAAGTCATTCTGTTTTCACCCTGTGTTTGGGCCTCTTCTCACCCTCTATCCCCTCTTTCTTTGAGGGAGGTCCTCAAAGTAAGGAAGTTTTTATTAAATCTGGGTATGAAATGCTGAAACTCAGCAATTAATGCACAAGGTTCGAGGTAGTTATAGTAGTTGTACAAGTAGGAGCAGTGAAAATATATGCAGCAGCAGCAGAGGAGTCGCTCACGAAAAAGGAAAGACGGGTCAAAACAGGATGAAACTCAGTTTGGCATAAAAAGTGGTGCATTTCAGAACTTGATGAACCCCAATTGAAGGCTAAGGCTATAATGCACTTTTTTTGCACTCTTTTAAAAAAAAATCTCACCCGGCTTTGGACCAAACTCAGGGTTCTGGTGCCGTGTTTTCCTGACTTTACGGAAAACACTAAGTTCACTAGTAAGTTTCAAACTTACTTTGTATTTTTGAACCGAGTTTGATTTTATAAAATTTCAGCTAAATGTTCTTAGTTTTTTTTTTTTTTTTCAGCTGGCCCTCTTGGGAATTAATGAGGGTCGAACAATAGTCATAGGTCCCCCCAGACATAACTACCCAAGGTAGTTAGCAATGCCACAGGAATTCCAAGGAAAAAGTATTTTGGATCAATTTACGATTATCATCGAACAACACTTTTGTCATTCGCCTCCCAAAAATGATTTGTAGCGAGTGAAACTTAACGGAAAACACGGTTACAATAAATAAATAAAAGCTATACTCGGGGTGGACATAGGTCACACGAACGAAGTTCAGTTCGGTTGGTCATTGTAGTAATAATTAGATCCGAAGGTCGGTCTCTCGGCCTAATTGAATTGTTGTTCAATGATTGAGAAAAAAGAAACATGAAGAAGAAGAACTGAGCAAATTAAATGAGGTGTTTAGAGTTTTTAAAGGAAGTCTTGTAATAAATGAAAAAGATCTGGAAGCTTTTTTTTAATCCACCCCCCCCCCCCCCCCCCCCCTTTTTTTTTTTTTTTTTTTTTTTTT
>Ga0209611_10006858_pt1 | contig 18456 bp, 17 predicted proteins | sample S1TSphgellanicum_3_FD_187693 | JGI IMG/M metagenome (GOLD analysis project Ga0209611, IMG submission 187693) | Host-associated microbial communities from peat moss isolated from Minnesota, USA - S1T2_Fc - Sphagnum magellanicum MG (SPAdes) (version 2) | ecosystem: Host-associated > Plants > Peat... | reverse complement strand
TCACGGGTATTGGCCTTAAGCGCGTCTGCTTCACAAGCAAACTCCTGTCTGGACAGTTGACTTAGAGACGATTCTGCTTTTTCTTTCTGCTTTTCTACTTGTTTATTTACCTGCTTAATACTTGATTTTTTTCTCAACTCACTTTCTCTGATTAGCCATCTTTGCTTGATGTTTCCATATTCCGCGTCTATATCCTGATATTCGACTATCTATCCATTCATTTGGTTCAATCTCTAAAATTTTATTTTGCGCTTCTTTTATACTCAATGGGACTCTAGTTATCCATTTCAATCCTTTCATTGCTGACAGATTATCTGCTGTGTATAATGCACTGTCTGCTACACATATTCCATCAAATTTCCATTGCTTTTTAAACTCTTTTAATCTTTCTACAAAGACACTTTTATCATCTACGTTTCCTGAGTCAATTTTTAAATATAATGGAACATCTCCATCTCCTGTTACAATCATGTCAACAATAAATTGTTTCAGGTCTGGTCTCTTATAAGAGTGAGTATCCATGAACAATTTCTATTGGTTTCATCTCTGGCTCTAGTTCTTTTTTATTTAATTCTGCTTCTTGATTGATTTCATTTATTTCCTCCCCTTCTTTTTTATACTCTCCCTCTACACACATTGAAGTCCCATCTAAATGAACACTATTCATTTCTACTTGGAACTTATGAGCGGCTTTTATAGCGATCACTGTAAACAATTTGGTTGTCTCTGCTTCGTAATATTTGTCCAATGCTCTCCCTAATCTGTCATCATTTAAATGCTCTGGTAATACTCCCGTTCCTATTAGATGTTCGGTTGCTTTGCCTATGAAAAATTATTGAAATAGATATAATGGGGCGCTCAAAAAACCTAATCCATTCAAAATCATCGCTTTCATTACTTGTCCTGGACTTAAGGTTTCTTTTTCTTTTATTCCTACTTTTTTATTCACTTCTTCTACCAATTCCATCTCGGCTATTATTTCTAAATGGTCTATATTTAGGACTTTTATTGCTTCAATTGGCTCATTCATCGTTTTTGCCTCCTTCTGCTTAACTCAATTATTTTATCCGAAAAAAGCCTGTAATGATTGATTAGTAATCATTACAGGCTTTTATTTTTAAAATTCATAATTATTAAATCCGCTTTAATCTGTGCGGAATGTGGGATCAATAGTTACAATACAACCATTTAAGTATAAAACCCTTAATAATTCTGGAATTGCTGTAATTTCATTGGATTTCTCATTAACCTAGGACTTACACATTGTACATAAGTACTACACGCAAATTGGGTATTTCAGTCATGTTGAGCATCAAGCGATGCCAAAGGCAACGGCTTAAGCCGTATCGCCCAGGAGCGCAAGTAAATGAGGATTATACTCAGCGCCTGAAATTTCCACTCTCTCGTACTGCACATTCAAAGTATACAAGACATCATTACCTCTCACCCCGGTAAAATTAGCCCTCTAAGACCATAATCATTACTATTAACTGTCCCGTTTCAACATTAAACCTTCCGTGTATTATACGGAAGGTTTAACCTGAATCACTGCTAATCTACTATGTATTACACGGAGAAACTCGTTCCCCTCTTCGTGCCGTGTAATACACCGTCAGTTAAAAGCTCTCTCCAGGTGTTACACTTTGTTTGGATACCGAAACGCAGAAAGAAAGTGTTGACAGGAAATGTAGCGATTCGCTTGGAAGAGCTATTGTATGAAAAGACTAAAGAGCTAGATTGTGAAATCTTAGCCCTTGAAATCATGGAAGACCACGTACATTTATTTTTAAGTTGTCCACTTACACTTGCACTACTATCAAATAATGTTTCGTTTGAAGGGATATACCTCTAGAATCTTAAGACAAGAGTTTCCGCACCTATTAAAGTTACCTTCTATGTGGACAAGGAGTTATTTTTGTGGTACGGCAGGTGATAGCGTTAGCGTAGCGTTAGCGTTAGCGTTAGCGAGTACTCGAGCGTCAGCTATCTTCGGGTACTCCCGCGTCAGCGGTAGCGAGTCTTCTCCCAAGGGGAGAAGCTTCTCTTCGAGACGCTTCGCGAACGCGAACGCGAACGAGCATCTGCTTCATCTGAAACGATTAAGAAGTATATTGCCAACCAAAAAACAAGATAAAGTTTTGACTGCGGCTAAAGCCGCGTCGCATTCATGAGCCAGTGCGTTGGACGGGTTTCCCGGCTTAAAGCAACTGGCGTCCCCACACCTAAAGGACGGTTAAAAATTTCGCCCCGCTCAACTTTCAACCTTGTGGGCTTTCTGCTTCAATACTGTAACTTGTCAAATGAAAGGGGGGTAGCTCAGATCTTGCACCATGGTCTTATTGCGAAAATCGAAGCTCAAAAAGCTTATTCTTTCGTAGGGTAGGCATTGCCCACCAGCCCTCCCTATCGAAGGTGCAAGATCTGAGCCTTTAACTAGCGGCTTACGCCACTAGCAACATATGAAAGATGCACATTTTTTTCACTTTCTGAAAGCCTTGCTGTATAAGGGTTATAAAATGTGCATCTTAAGAGGTAGGGTGTAGGGTATGGGGAATTTATTCAAACCCGACACCCCACACCCTGTTTTCGCTCAATGCAATACCCAAGAGGTTCTGTGCAAGTTCAAGATATTGGCGAACAAAAACTTTTACAAATATTACAGCGATTCTGTCCCCCGGAAATTATCGGGGATGACGCTGCTGTGCTTTCTACTGAACCGGATCAATCTTTGGTAGTCACTACCGATGTATTAGTTGATAATGTACATTTCAGTGAAATCACAACTTCTCCACAGGATGTTGGTTGGCGTGCTGCTGCTGCAAATTTATCGGATCTAGCGGCAATGGGTGCTTCCCCGTTGGGAATCACCGTCGGATTAGCACTTCCGGGAAATGTCCCTGTAAGTTGGGTGGAGCAGTTGTACCAGGGAATGACAGAATGTTTGCAACAGTATAGCACCCCTATTGTTGGCGGTGATGTTGTGCGATCGCCTATAATCACTCTAGCAATCACGGCTTTTGGTCAAGTTTACCCCAATCATACTATCCGCCGCAACACAGCCAAGGTCGGAGACGCAATTGTCGTCACAGGTGTTCACGGAGCTTCAGCCGCAGGCTTACAATTGCTCCTACATCCCGTATTAGGAAAAAACCTGAGTGAAAGCGATCGCATAGCTCTCATAAAAGCACACCAACGCCCTCAACCCCGACTCGATGTTTTACCCCTTCTCTGGAATATTTTATCTTCCTACTCCCCATTCTCGTATGGGCGGGGTGACCTCACCCCACTCCCAATCTCTGGAATGGACAGTAGTGACGGTTTAGCAGATGCTGTGGTGCAAATTTGCCGTGCTAGCGGGGTTGGATCTGTCCTGGAAAGTACTCAAATTTCCTTGCCTACCGCTTTCAAGCACTGGCTGACAAAAGAACAAGCACTGGAATATGCTCTCTACGGGGGCGAAGACTTTGAATTGGTACTGTGCTTGCCGAAAGAACCAGCACATGTGCTAGTACAACAGCTTGGCAAGGGCACGGCTGTTGTCGGAACAATTATTGAAGGGTCAACAGTCCTGTTACGTAACCAAAATGAAAAAAATCCCGACCAAGTTTTGACACTCAGTAGGGGTTTTCAACATTTTTGTTAATTGTTAGTTGTTAGTTGTTTTTATTTACCACTAACTACTAACCACTAACTAATTTGTCCATTTTGCGGCGACGAGTTCTGCCAAATCAAGGACTCGCTGGCTATAGCCCCACTCGTTGTCATACCAGGCCATGACTTTTACCATGTCATTGCCCATGACCAACGTCAAATTAGCATCAACAATGGAAGAGGCATCAGTACCTTGATAATCGGATGATACAAGCAGTAATTCGCTGTATTCCAAAATGCCTTTCATTGGACCTTCAGCAGCTTCTTTAAAGACTTGGTTCACTTCTTCAGTGATGGTAGGCTTTTCTACCTGTACCACGAAATCGACCATCGAAACGTTTGGGGTAGGTACTCGCAGTGCTACGCCATTCAGCTTACCTTTGAGGTCTGGTAGTACCAACGCTACTGCTTTTGCCGCACCGGTGGATGTAGGCACGATGTTTATGGCAGCAGCACGTGCCCGTCGCAAATCCCGGTGAGAAGCGTCTAGTAAGCGCTGGTCCCCGGTGTAGCTGTGGGTGGTGGTCATCGTGCCTTTGATGATACCAAACTTCTCGTGCAACACCTTGGCAATTGGAGCCAAGCAGTTGGTAGTACAGCTGGCGTTGCTGATGATGTTGTGTTTGTTGTGGTCATAGTCGTGGTGATTCACGCCAACCACAAAGGTTCCATCTTCATTTTTGCCAGGGGCGGTAATCAGAACCTTTTTAGCACCGGCCTTGATGTGTTTCATTGCCCCATCTCTAGCGGTAAAGACGCCAGTAGCTTCAATAATCAGGTCTATTTCCCACTCTTTCCAGGGCAAGTTTTCTGGGTTGCGATCAGATACACACTTAATTGTCTTACCATTTACGGTAATTGAATTATCATCGGCACTAATGTTAACATCCTTTAGCTTCCCTAGCATCGAGTCATACTTCAGCAGGTGAGCGTTGGTTCTAGGGTCTGATGTGTCATTGACAGCTACAAGGTCGATTTTGCTATCGTGTCTACCCAGCCAGCAGCGTGCAAAGTTACGCCCGATGCGCCCGAAACCGTTGATTGCAACTCTAATCACAGCGTCTTGCCCTCTATATAATTATGCCTAAACAAATGCTATTGATGACCCAGATCATATCGCAAAGGGGGAGTATTTATGACTATAAAGTGTTAAATCCTTAAAAAAATGTATAGAACCAAGAGTGGGCAATGGGCAATGGGCAACGGGCAAAGAAAAATTCCCTACACCCTACACCCCACACCCCACACCCCACACCCCACACCCTACACCCTACACCCTACACCCCATCTTTCCCATACAGATTATGGTTGGCAATATAAATTCTGACCGACTCTGGAACTAAGTAGCGAATTGATTGGCGATCGCGGCATCGACTGCGAATCAAACTTGACGAAACACCTACTAAAGGTATAGTTAATAATTGCCAGTGTATGCTTATGGATCGCTTTGTCAGTTGCTGCTCCACTTGGTTGCAGATGAACTCACTTTCAGCTATAGTCTCACCACGAATGAGTCGGGGTGCAATCAACCAGTGACATAATTGAGCTAATTCATCTACACGATGCCAACGGGGTAAGGTTTGGAAAGTATCTAAACCAACAATCCAGTACCAGTGTGTATTTGGGTAAAAAGTAGACAAGTCAATCAGGGTGCTAATAGCATAGGAAGTTCCGTAGCGATTGATCTCAACCAGTGATACAGCAAACGCTGGCTGATCTGCGATCGCTTTTTGCAACATTTCTAAGCGATGTTCAAATAAAGCCGCTTGTTTATGAGGAGGATTGAGTGATGGTACCCAAATTACCTGTTCTAGGGGTACTTGATGCAAAGCTGTTTCGGCTACGATTAGGTGTCCCCAATGAACTGGATCAAAAGTGCCACCGAAAATTGCTAATTGCTTCATCCACTTACGTCTCGCGCTTTATTTAATTTCAAAGCCGTTGAACCACAGATTTACTATTCTACCCAATTCCAGCAACTAAACTGAAAATATGTGTTTGCAATCAAAGTCATTTATTTCCAGATTCTCTGGAAAATTTCAGAATAAACATAATATCTGTGCAAGCAGAGAAAAAACCGCCGACCAGAGTAAAGTCGTTCTGAATAAGCTAAATAAGCGCAAAAAATTAACGTAACATCTAGCAGGAAAAGTATACATAGGTAGTATTGTTAAAAATCAAATTCCTGTTATGATACGCGTGTTATTTGCGATTATCATGTGGTGTGGTGTTAGAGGAGTAATAAATGAAAAATTCTGTAGACTTTAGTGGTAGACCATTTCATTTCATCGGTATTGGTGGTATGGGAATGTCCTCCTTAGCATATGTGCTTGCAAAACTTAACTTGCCAGTTTCAGGTTCGGATATTCGTCTCAATCACATCACCAGCAGACTGGAATCTATTGGGGTCCATGTTTTTAGTAGACAAGAAGCAAATAACTTCCAATTTTTTCGCTCTGATACTAAGGTAGACGAAGTATTCTTAAATACCCAAGAAGAATTACCAAATGCTATCAAGGTAAAACTGCCTCAAGTAATTTGTTCAACAGCAATTAACACAAATAATTTAGAATACAAAGCAGCACTAGAATTAGGTTGCCCAATTTTCCACCGTTCTGATCTACTAGCAGCCTTAATCGCTAATTACCATAGCATTGCAGTAGCAGGAACCCACGGCAAAACGACAACCAGTAGTATGATCGGCTATATGCTACTCCAAGCTGGTCTTGACCCAACAATTTTGGTGGGTGGCGAGGTCAATGCTTGGGAAGGGACTGCCCGATTTGGAGAGAGTTCATATTTGGTAGCAGAAGCAGATGAATCAGATGGTTCGTTAGTGAAACATGCTCCCGAAATAGGCATTATTACCAACATAGAACTGGATCATCCCGACCACTACGGCACATTAGAGGAAGTGGTTGATATCTTTCGGACATTTGCCAAAGGCTGTAAAACCTTAATTGGTAGCATTGACTGTGCTACAGTACGCGAACACTTCAACCCAAAAATAAGTTACAGTCTGTATCCTGACACTAAAGCCGACTACACCGTTACCAATATCGACTATCGCGCTGATGGCACTACTGCTCTTGTTTGGGAAAGAGGCAAAGCTTTAGGAGTGTTGAACTCGCGCTTACTCAGCAGACATAATCTCAGCAATGCTCTAGCGGCAGTGGCTGTTGGTCGGATATTGGGCTTAGAATTTGGGACAATTGCTAAGGGTATTGCCACTTTTGAAGGTGCAAGACGCCGTTTTGAACTCCGAGGCGAAGTTGATGGCATTACTTTCATTGATGACTACGCCCATCACCCCAGCGAGATTCGTGCTACTCTCGCCGCTGCACGCCTTCAAGCAAGACCAGAGCAAAGAGTAGTTGCGATCTTCCAACCCCATCGCTACAGCCGTACACTTACCTTTTTAGAAGAATTTTCCCAGTCCTTTAGCTATGCCGATTTGGTTGTTCTGACAGACATTTACAGTGCAGGGGAGCCAAATTTAGGGTTGGTCAGTGGCGAACAACTAGCAAGTGAGGTTGCCAAGCAGCACCCCCAAGTAGCTTATCAATCTACTTTATCCTCTGTGTGCGAGTTGTTGCAACAAACACTACGCCCTGGAGATTTGGCGCTGTTTCTCGGAGCGGGAAACTTGAATCAGGTCATTCCGGAAGTGATCGCCACACTTCGCCAGCCGGCTAAAGCTACATCTTAAGAACCAGAGCAGGATGGCTTTGATCACATAAGTGGTGTTTGTCTAGCAGCAGTTGCACTGATTCAAAGCTATTACCGTATTTATACGGCGTATAAACGTCAAAATTCAACTAATTCTAGTAAATATGACAATATCTCAGGCATCGGCAAATGTCTGCACACTTTCAGGATTGAATACCAACAAACAAATAACACCTAATTCTGACGAAAATAAGGAAATTTGTTTACCTGGTACTGATTGTGTGATTAAGTCCCAGGTTTCTCTGGCAGCGTATACTTCCTACAGAGTTGGTGGTCCAGCACAATTTTGTGTTGTTCCCCGAGAGATAGAAGCTTTGCAAGCAAGTGTTAAGTATGCTAAAATACAACAATTATCTTTGACAATTTTGGGCGCAGGCTCCAACTTGCTGGTAAGCGACTGTGGTCTATCAGGTTTAGTTATTGTGACTCGCCACCTTCGCCATAGCCAATTTGACTCCCAAACAGGGCTGTTAACTGTAGCAGCAGGAGAGCCAATTCCCGGCTTGGCATGGGCCGTAGCAGAACGCGGATGGCAAGGATTCGAGTGGGCTGTTGGTATCCCCGGAACTGTCGGGGGTGCTGTGGTTATGAATGCAGGCGCACACAACAGCTGTATGGCAGATCTTTTAGTCAGCGTCCAGGTGCTTTCATCTGATGGAACTCTGGAGACTCTCAACCGTGAACAGTTGGGTTACAACTACCGCACTTCAAGATTGCAAGGGAGCGATCGCATAGTCACCCAAGCAACTCTTCAACTCCAACCAGGGGCAGATCCTGCACAAGTAGTCGCAACGACAAAGGAGCATAAACAGCATCGGTTGAGTACCCAACCTTACCACTTGCCCAGTTGTGGTAGTGTGTTCCGTAACCCCAAATCTTACGCTGCTGGTTGGCTCATTGAACAAACGGGGCTAAAAGGCTACCAAATTGGGAAAGCGCAAGTAGCACAACGCCATGCTAATTTTATCGTCAACAGTGGTGGGGCTAGTGCTTGTGATATTTTCAATCTCATCCGTTACATCCAAGAGCAAGTACAAGACCGTTGGTCAATTTGGTTAGAACCAGAAGTCAAAATGATTGGAGAGTTCCAAGCTGCTTCCTGAAAGTTGTTAACGGTTAACAGTTAACAGTTAACCGTTAACTGTTAACAAATATATTTCAATAAACCTTCACAAGCATCAACAAGTAGATCTATCACCTGATTAAATCCCTCTGTGCCACCATAGTAAGGATCTGGAACTTCCTTAAGGGTATACAGAGAGCAAAAGTCACAAATTGAGCGTACCTTTTGGTGATATTTTCCAGTAGGATCAAGTGAGAGGATATCCTCATAATTTTCTCGATCCATCGCTAAAATCAAATCAAAGTTCTGAAAGTCGGACTTTTGAAACTGGCGGGCTTGACCATTTAGCTTAATTTGCAGCTTTTCAGCAGCTACAGCGCTCATACGTCTGTCAGGAGGGCTCCCAATGTGATAACTGGAAGTACCAGCAGAGTCACAAATAATACGTTCGCTCCAACCAGCCTTTTCAATGAGATCATTCATAATGTTTTCTGCCGCAGGTGAGCGGCAGATGTTGCCCATACAGACAAACAGCAACTTGTGAGGCATAAATGTCTTAAAGTTAGTTATCAGTTGTCAGTTGTTAGTTGTTAGTTGTCAGTTGTTAGTTGTTAGTTGTCAGTTGTTCTATTAACGACTAACCACCAACTACTAACGACTAACATTAACTAATTACTGAAATCCAGGAAGCTCTAGTCCACTAGTTAAATCTTCCATGCGTTCCCGCATGGTGGCAGTGGACTTGTTATAGGCGTCTTTCATTGCCGCTGTCACGAGATCGGAAACTACTTCTGCTCCTTCTTGAAGAGCATCAGGGGAAATTTCTACTCGCTTAGGTTCTTGGTTACCGCTGACAATCACCTTGACTAGACCACCGCCAGACTCTCCGAGAATCTCCATTTGCTCCAATTCTTCTTGGAGTCGCTTTGCGCCTTCTTGAACTTGCTGCGCTTTTTTAAAGGCTTCAGCCAGTTCTTTCATTTTTCCCAAGCCAAAGCCAAATCCTTGTCCTTTTCCTGTCATAATTGATTGCCCGCGTGTGCTTTGAATAACAAATTAAATTCAATTATAGATGCGGTGGTTGAGATCTCCCCATATTTAACTATTCACGCCCTCGTCCCCCACTGAATTTTGTCTTCAAAATCAGTGGCGGGATAGAAAGTGCGGCAATGACGATGGTATCACCGAGCCAACGGGAGAGCAGTCGCTTTATGCCGGGGAACCCGTCCATTTGATGTTGGCGACCTTGTTTTTGACACCTAGGGAGTAAACTATCCTGACGCCAGTCCCCAGAACTTGCTTCAAATAGGGGCATGGGGCATTGATATATCAAGGCAAAATGCTTTTGCCATAAGTTACAGCAATTGAAGATAGGTTAAATTGTGTAAACAAATTCTATAGATTTAAGATTTACTTAACAAATTAACCATCGAGGAGTTATTATCTGGTAATCCTGTCATAGAATGAAACATAAGGACACTATATCTAACCTGTGTTCTCTGACCGTGTTCATGGAAGCAAATTTCTTAGTAACACATGCTAGGGGTGTACTTTCAATGCCCTTGACGATCCTTGTGGTGGATGACGACTTGGGCACTCGTTTGTCTGTTAGCGATTATCTTGAACTGTCTGGCTACTCAGTGCTCACTGCTGATGATGGTCAAGAGGCTTTAGCAATAGTGGAAAAGTACCACCCTGATTTGATGGTTACCGATATTATCATGCCACGGATGAACGGCTATCAACTAGTACGTCGATTGCGTCAACATCCCGCGTTCCGTTTATTACCTGTAATTTTGTTAACTGAGCGAACAAAGACTCAGGAAAGAATTCTGGGTTATCAATCTGGGTGCGATTTATACTTGCCCAAGCCTTTTGAACTGGAAGAGTTAGCTGCAGCAATTCGGAATCTCTTAGAGAGATCGCAATTCATTCAATCTGAGTCCCGTTTTTCTCAACAAGAGAACATGGGAGTTTCCGCTTCCACAACAAAGGCAATGGAAGCCCATAACTCTGGGTTCAATCAGGTTCAGAAATCTCACCTACTCTCAGAACTTACTCCCAGAGAACAGGAAGTCCTAGAACTTTTGACTCATGGTCTCTCTAATGCTGAAATGGGTCATCAGTTACACCTCAGTCCTCGGACAGTGGAAAAGTATGTTAGCAGTTTACTGAGAAAAACTGATACTAGTAACCGAGCAGAATTGGTGCGCTTTGCAATTAAGCATGGTTTAGTGGAATAGCTGATCATATCGGGTGTAGCGTTTGCGGTTTAGAATCCTCTCTTGCTTTAGCCAGAGGAGAAATCAAGCGAAAGTGCTTCTGCCTTCTTAAACAATATCTTTCCACTTTTGCAACCACAACGCGACACTCAAGCAAATTACAGTTTGCAGAACAAGAATACCCCAATTTAAGTTGAGGTTCTTCCAAGTTGGATCATAAACAGAGGAAACTGCAAAAATCCTATCTAAAGGCATTACTCCTGGAGTTTTCGTCATCTTTGGGACCATCTCGTTGACGTTCACTAAAGATCCATAAGCACCCATTGACCATCGACTGATTGTCAGCCAGCCAAGTTTACCTGGTAATCCTTTCAGTTCAAAAAGCACCCCTGATAAAATGATTTGTGGAATCATAATCAAGGGAAGAATACTATTTGCTTCGTTCTCATTCTTGACAAAAGCTGAAATCATTAAGCTTAAGCTGATACTAGACATAAGAGTTAAAAAGCCAGTAATGCCTAAACCCAGAAACCAAGGCATGAGATTATATTGTGGAGATTTGAAACCAACTATTACGGTTAAAACAATCAACAGGGTTTGAACAAGTGTTAAAGCAGAACGAATCAGGATTTTAGAACCTAAATAGGGAAATAGGCCCAGATTGATCAGTCTCTCTCTGGCGTAAATGGCTGATTCCTTGACAATTTCGCGTACAGAACTGGAAAGCCCAATCCAAATTCCAATACAACTGAAAATGAATAGTACCTTAAGTGCTAAGGGCCCTTGGGTGATTTCTGGAAGATTAAGTCTCCGAAGGGGAGTCTGATCGTGCAAGATCCAGGCTGTTAGCGCTATTGCAATTGGACCTGATAACAAAGAGAAAATTAAGCTGGCGCGATCTCGTAGCACTAACTGGAGATACCGCTGACTCAGCAGCCACAGCTGTTTAAAAGGAGATATCCCTGTATAGATGGCATCAGTAGGCTTAGAGTGACTCTGGTTACCAGGACTCAAAAGGGATTTTACGTAGGTCTGACACTCTGGGGATGCCGCATATTTCTGCGCCCAATGATCAACGATGGCTCGAACATCATTTGGAGTGCTGCCTTGGTCTAATTTAATATAGATATCTGAGAAGTATTTTAAGTCAATAGACGGCATCTCAAAAAACTGCAGCGCTTGCTGGGGTGGTCCAAAGTAGCACAGTTTTCCTCCCCTACCCATAAAAGTTATGCGATCGCAAACCTCAATATTGGCGGTAGCATGGGTAACTAGTACCACTGTTCGCCCTTGATCTGCTAACTCCCTCAATAATTTCATCATCTCTTTGTCCAGACCTGGGTCAAGACCAGAAGTGGGTTCATCCAAGAAGAATAGTTTGGGATCTGCTAATAGTTCCACACCAATGCTGACACGTTTACGCTGTCCACCACTGAGGTTACGAATATAGTTAGTTTTAACGTGACTCAGCTTAATTTGCTCTAACGTGGTTTCAACTACCTGCTTCACATCCGTGTCTGGTGGTAGTCGCAGCTTGCAAGCGTAAGACAAGACTTCCTCAACTGTCAAGTCAGGATGCACAATGTCATCTTGGGGGACATAGCCAATTTGCGATCGGTAAACTGCCCAGTTTTGCCGCAAGTTATCTCCATTGAGAAATACTGTGCCAGAAGATACTGGTTCAATTCCTAGAAGAGATTTCATTAAGGTGGACTTACCTGCACCACTGCCACCAACTAACGCCACTAATTGTCCTGGTTCAATCACCATAGACACATCGTTGAGGATAACTTTTTCACGTCCCTCCTTGTCTTTCACCTTCCGGAGTAGTTGATGGATATCAAGGCGAATTCGACTGCCAGTACTCTGTATTTCTAGGTATTCACGGTTATAAAGCAGACTGAATGGACCAATCTGAATTGTGTTACCATCCCTCAGAGGCAAGCGTTTTAAGACCCGTTTGCCGTCAACAAAAGTTCCATTTGTACTGAGGTCATGTAGAATATGACCTCCTTGACTATCAGGATAAATGGTGGCGTGCAAGCGGGAAACTGTAGGTGCTTCTAATTGCATCGAGGAATATTGATCGGATTTGAGCGCACGACCCAGTTGTACGGGCCATTCCTTCAAGCCTTTCAACACCAGACGACGCTTGCTAGGCATCACTAAGCGTCCCTCATCCGTACTATAGGGATTGCAATAAGTGAATAAGATTCGGTCGTTGGGATATTGTCCAATTTCCAGCTGCATTCCATTTTTTAAAAGACAGCCTTCGTAACAATTGATTCGGGTTTGATTGATAAATATTCCATTGCGGCTAGGATTTGAACCATCACCATCGTAAATTCGATAGTCTCCTCCTTCTTTTTTAAAAATTGCCTGCCTTCTGGAGACAACTTCCCAGTCTATATATACTTCTAAATCTGCCCAATCGCGATCGCGTCCCATTCGATGTTCATTTTTTTCGAGAGGAAGCTGAAGGGTTTTACCTTGATTATTCAATATTAAAAAACTTTGAGGATTAACATGCGTGATTTCTTCAAATCTGCTATTCATAAGAGTACTTTTTTATTTGTTTTCTTCGATTATTTTTGAATAAAATGCTTATATCCGTCAACAGATATTTTCAAATATAGGATTCCTATTTGATTTTTGAAATATACGTAGGGTGGGCACTGCCCACCCTACATTACAAGCGAGATTTCTCAAGAATGATTTAGGATTCCTATAGCAATATTTGCTGCTTGAAATCCACCAGCCCTCCCACAAGAGAGGTGCAAGATGTCATCTGTGGTTTGGAAGCAGAAAGTTCCTCTGGTCGCAGCATAAACTAACGAGGCATCCGCCAAATTTTGAGAGTGTTGCCAGCAGTACCACCACTAGCAAGAGTTTGTCCATCTGGGCTAATAGCAACAGAATATACATAGCCAGAATCACCTTTGAAGGTTCTAATTGGCTGTCCAGTTGCCAAATTCCACAGTTTTACTGTGTTATCATTACTACCACTGGCAAGCACATATCCATCTGGGTTTTTACTATAGCCTTTGCTTGGTACATAGACTACGGAATTCACCTTGTCGGAATGCTGCTTCAGAGTGCGGTTTGTTTCTCCCGTGACTAAATTCCACAGTTTGATTGTCTTATCCTTACTGCCACTGGCAAGAGTTACACCATCAGGACTAAAGGCGACAGAAAGAACCAAATCAGAATGTCCCACCAAAGTACGAATTTCCTTTCTCGTTGCTAGATTCCACAGTTTAATTGTCTTGTCCCAACTGCCACTAGCAAGGGTTTCGCCATCAGGACTAAAAGCAACGGTAGTAACCGCCTTGGAATGCCCCTTAAAGGTGTGAATTTCTTTTCCGGTTGCCAGATTCCACAGTTTAATTGTTTTGTCCAAACTGCCACTGGCAAGGGTTTTGCCATCAGGACTAAAAGCAACGGAACCAACGCCCTCAGAGTGCCCCTTTAAAGTCTGGACAACCTTTCCAGTGGCTAGATCCCATAGTTTGATTGTCTGATCCGCACCGCCACTAGCAAGGGTTTTGCCATCGGGACTGAAGGCGACAGTCCAAACCCATTGAGAGTTTGTTTTAAGAGTGTGGATTTCCTTTCCCGTCGCCAGATTCCACAGTTTAATTGTTTTGTCATCACTACCACTAGCAAGGGTTTTGCCATCAGGACTGAAGACAACGGAATTAACATCGCTGGAATGACCCTTCAATGTGTTGGGTAGATCAGAATTTTGCGAGGTGCTGTTGATAGGCTGATTGGGGTTAGAGGAGTTAGCGATCGTCAAAGGGCGAGATTTTGAATACCAAACTCCCCCTAATCCCAATAACACAATACCAACACCAATCAGTAGTTGATATTTCAGCCTCTCATTTAGTTGTGGTGGTAAGAGCTTTTGGAGTTGTAGCGAAGTTACTGCAACTAGGGTTATAGGTACTGGTAGCGGGGAAAGATGGGTTAAGTCCCTTATAACTTCATCCGCCGTTTGATAACGTGCTTGGATGTCTACTTTCAACAGCTTGTCTATGACCTGATCTAACTTTAAGCGTTGGGTAACTCCCTCCATACTCGGACTACTTAAATATCGCTGCCAAAATTCAACCCAACTAAAGCCATATTGCATCCATAGTTTAGATGGGGGAATCCCAACCAACAGATGAAAGCAAGTCGCACCCAAACTAAATAAATCACTAGCAGGATCAGCCTTTCCATCCTGCATTTGCTCAATCGGGGTATAACCATGAGAGCCGATGGTTGTCCCCATTTTCGTCTGCACTGTTACCGTCAGCTGCTTTGATGCGCCAAAATCAATCAGCACTAATCGCCCATCACCAGAGCGACGAATGATATTCTGTGGCTTGATATCCCTGTGAATGACCCCGTGTTGATGAATAAATTGGAGGATAGGCAATAAATCCAGCAAAAGTTCTCGAATTTTAATTTCGCTATATGTTCCCTGTTGTTCTAATTCTTTGAGTAAATTCTGCCCATCAATATACTGCTGCACCAAAAACAGATAATTATCTTGCTCAAAGTATGCTAAAAGCGTGGGAATTTGATCGTGTTCTCCCAACTGTTGTAGTCGTTTCGCCTCTTCTTTAAACAGATCAACTGCCTTTTTCAAAGCCGAAGCTTCCTGAATTTTTGGTGCTAACTGCTTGACGACACACTGTTCATTCAGCTTATCTATATCTTCTGCTATGTAGGTTCTGCCAAATCCACCTTCATCTGAAAGCACTTTGATGACACGATAGTGACCCCTCAGCAGCGGGATCAAGAGTGTATTGCAATCCTGGCAATACTTGCTGTCATCGGGATTTAAAGGATTTAGGCAATCGGGATTCAGGCAGCAAAGCATACTGGGAAGCCATAGCAGCTTAAGTATATGTTACAGCAGTTTTCGACACTCGTGAGGCACACTGAGTAGAGCACAGTACGTAAGCGAGTAACACTAATCGTATCTAATTTTCCTCGTGTTCGACGGATAATTTTGGCTCAAAACGATAAAAGGGGGTTGCCAGCTTTAAAGTGCCATGATTTTCTATGGTAGTTTCTCCCGTAGAGAAAGCCAATTCTTAAGTTCTGAGTTCAACACATACTTGTCACTATCAGCTAATATTGAGATGACTCCTAAAGGATTTTTGATTCGTCTCAACTCCCGAATTTCTTCTATATTGCACGAGTGCCAATTAGCTGCCTTTTTGGCAACTGAATCGCACGACATCATCTGCCGATCGCGGAACCAGCGAATAATCTGATCTAGGTCGAGAACTAGATGACCGGGAACTGACCCGAGTCGTGCTATCATAGATACTCGCAGCAACATTGCAGAAATCATCAAAGACTCTTGAGCGCTACTGTTCGCCTCAGCGGCCAATCGCTCGTAAACTGATATTGCCACCTCTGCCCACGCTAGATCAGATGCAGACTGGGCTTCAAAACTTGCTCCCTCTGCCAAGCCTAGCCAGTTAGGATTTGTGTAAAAATAACCTGAACAATTTTTTATGTGGAAGCGAGATTTTGCAGTCCGTTGAAAATAAAATTTGTACAACTTATTTTTACATGATGCCTTAAATCCAAAAGGCGGTTTTAGCAAATCTGACTCTATGTTTCTCAGCCAAGCCAGCACTGAGGCAGCGTCTTGTTGCAGCAGATCATTTAGTAGTGTTGTGGATTGTAATTGATTCATAATGATTTAATGACTAAATAATAGTTTCGATAGCGGTTGTCGAATCGATGCCTTGTTGCCTAAAAACTTGCTTCCCAATTTCTAGGCTATCCGAACTACTTTGTATTTTTAAAGCAACAAGCGCAATTATGCTTCAATTTGAGCGATTCCCTTCGGCATAGCCTCCTCTGGTGACAGATTATCATAAATTACAGACATTATCCCCCGTTGGTAAGTAGAAAGGCGCAAAAAAAAACAACTATTATAGCAATTCTAAATGAGTTGTGAAAATTCAAAGTGCTAAAAACCCTGTTTCTTAAAGAAACAGGGTTTTTTTATGTTCAAGAATGATTTAGGATCGCTATATGCTAAGGATTATGAATTTAATTAGGGTGCAACTTTCATAGTCGAATTCATTGAGTTTAAGAAGCAGAAAACAAATTAAACTAACCGGCTGATCAAATAAATTCAAAATAAAAATTAACAATGAGGAGTGCAATTATGGCAGGAAAAAGCAACCTTTTAATTTTTTGCATGAGCAGTAGTTTTTTGATAACGAGTTATGTCTTGTCTAACAGCGCTTTGGCAACTCCTCTAGTGGTCTGTCAACCACAAAATGATGGGTTGAGGGAGGCGGGGGGAGCAGGGGGAGGACAGAACTTCTCATCAACCCATCAAAATGATCTTGACAAACCTCTAGAGGGCATTATCTGTTGGGAGAAGCAGGGGAGGGAAAAAAAGGCTGATCACAGCAGTATTAGTATAGATAAACACTTCCTGATTGCCAAACCGCCAGACGAAAGACAACCAGAAGCAGTAGAACAAGGAATTGAGCAAATCCCTACTTCTCAAGCACCTGTCCCTCGGAAAAGTAATCCACCTATTGAGTCCCCAATACCGACTAATGTGTCTCCTGGATCTACGGAAACTAACCCAACTCCCCAGCCTTCCAATGGTGGTGCTACTCCTACACCATCTACACCTTCAGACTCTACCCCTCAGCCTTCAGGTCATCGTTCTACTCCCAGACAGTCTAGACCTTCAGACTCTACACCCAGTCCTTCTGATAGTAATTATACTCCCAGATCATCTGCACCTGTAAATTCCACTCCCTTGCCTTCAGGTCATCGTTCTATTTCTCCACGACAGGGAGGTCACAAGCCAACTACTGAGGGCTCACCTTTTTCCCGATCCAAAACACCTGTTTATCGGGAGATTAACTTTGTAGATATCGCATTTGGTGTTCTTGCTCCTGGGAACTTTCAGTCTCAAGGTAGATATTTTCATTTCTACCAGTTTGAGGGCAGAGAAAACCAACTCATCCAAATTAGGCTGACTGGCAGTGCCGATCAACGCCGCTCAAATAACTTAAGTCTCAATCCGTTGATGTTTCTACTAGACCCCAATAAAAAGGTTCTCTTAACAAGAGGTAGTGCGGGGACAGCCAATGGAGTCAAGGATGCATTTATTTTTGTCCGACTACCGATGAAGGGCACTTATACGATCGCAGTCACTAGCCGAAATCCTGGGGAAAAAGGTCGCTATAGTTTGGCTCTCCGGAATGACAGAGCTAGCTATACCATAGACGAATCCAGTAAATTGAGTCAAAAGAGCAAAACCCTGAGAAAGAATAGCAGCCCTTACAATGTTTCCCAATTTCAGGGTAAAAAAGATCAACTGGTTAGTATCCGTGTAGATAGTATTTTTGAAGAGTTTTCCCCTTATATAGTCCTGCTAAATTCTCAAGGAAAAATCGTTGCTTCGGATAACGATAAGGATGGTAAGTATAGTGCATTAATTGACCGAGCTAGGTTGCCTGAGGATGGCACTTATTACGTCGTAGTGATTTCAGCGATTCCACGGGAACGCGGTACATATCGATTGACTATCTTTTAAGAAAAACGGGGAGTGGGGAACTCGGGGCCCCCACGGAGCGGGGATTAGGGGCAATGGGGAGTGGGCATTGGAAGTCTGTAGGGGCGGGGAGATCCCCTTACAAAGGTAGGTATTTTGTATTTGGTCATTTTTTGCCTATTTCAGCCCATGCTTAAATCCGAAAACGACCAAACCACGTTAAATAGTTGACAATTTTCTTAACTATTTTCGCTCTG
>Ga0209611_10006856_pt1 | contig 18464 bp, 7 predicted proteins | sample S1TSphgellanicum_3_FD_187693 | JGI IMG/M metagenome (GOLD analysis project Ga0209611, IMG submission 187693) | Host-associated microbial communities from peat moss isolated from Minnesota, USA - S1T2_Fc - Sphagnum magellanicum MG (SPAdes) (version 2) | ecosystem: Host-associated > Plants > Peat... | reverse complement strand
CCCACACACACACACTAAAAAAAAAAAATTTGTTCGCCTTTCTTCTTCTCTCGAAATTTTGAAGACTAGGGGCCACAACCCTCGGTGACCCACAATGATGTCCAAAAAGGGAAAGCTCGGAGGAGGAGGAGACGGAGGAGGGGGCGGTGACAAATGCATTGGCCGGACTTTATATGAAAGATCTTTGGTTTTTAATGTAAATGGCAAGGCCATCATAGTGTGACACACCCCCTTGTTTAACATTATATAAATTAATTTACCATGTGTCGTTGGCCCAAGTATCGATCGGTTTCCCAATTAATTTCTCCTTTCAAAACTATTTTTTGGGTAATTTAATTGAATTTTTAATAATTATTATTATTTTAAAAATTCAAATGCCTCACACCTTAGGTCTAAATATTTTCAAATCACCTTCATTAAATTTTACTCATTGAAGGCTTTCCAACAATATCAAGACCATGCCCAAATTCTCATGTAATTTTTTATTTTATTTTTTGATTTAGATGAATTTTCAATAATAAAAAATGTTCATTATTCAATAACTTTTTTTTGCCATAGGTTAAAACATTAAGAAGCCAACTTAGTGCACTTAATCGTCAAGGGCTTTCCAACAATACCAAGAACATGGCAAGAGGCATCATGGTTTTCGAAATTTCAACATGACAAACCAACAAACAACCTTTTTTTCACAGATGTATAGCCATAAACATTTTTTTCACAACAATAAATTTATAGATGTATAGCCATAAACATTTTCTTCCCAACAATAATTTATAGCAATTGTTTAACTCTAAAGGGTGCAAGTACTTCATGTTGTAATTTAATTTTGCGTCAAGTTAATGAACGATAATATATAATACATTTATATAACAATAACAATATTTCACGCATCATTGCCTTTTGAAATATTTAACAAGTTGTGAGTAGAGCATTATTGTTCTAAAAATTGGTGTCGTCCACTTTGCAATGTTGTTAAGAAAGATTTGATAAAGGTAGTGTCAACCAATAACTAGGTTGATACCCTCTACCAAACCATTTTCATATGGGGTCGTTTGATTTAAATCTATTACTATTGATCAAATTTTATAATAAAAAAATCAAAAGCTCAAAATTGTTGTGTCAATTAACATCATCTTCTTGCATATTTGGTATTAAGTCATTGTAATTCTTCCTAGGAAACTAATCTTAATTTATGGGATTCATGAGTCCCTTGTGTAGTAGTAGTTGTTTTTGCTTTTATTCAATAGCTACCTTGTGAGCTACATCAATTGTTTTAATCAAAGCTTGGTCAAAATGAATAGATGGTGGTGCAAAAGGAATTGCTTTTGTTTGAACTAGGATTACCTCCTACACTTGGTAGTCACTTGAAACTCAACTTGTTGAGAAGTTTTGGCACCTACAAGGTGGGACTCCTCTTGTGTTCTTGAGGGATTCAAAAGACTTAATTATGGTAGAATTGTTGGGTTCACTAGATTTGGGAAAAATGAAGGTAGGCGACGCTGTTTTCAAGTCAAGAATTTCTTTATGATATGTAGTTGATAGAGGTGTTTGTCTATTTGATAAGGTTCCATTAACTCCTAAAAATAGTTTGTAATTTGCTTCTTGAGTGTAATCCATACTTGTTCATGTTGTTCATGTCAAGTCTTCCTCTTCTTGTTTAGCAACAAAATTTATAAAAACAACAACGTTTCCTCTTCTAATAGTGTGTGGTAGGCATTCATTTTGTTGTGCACCACATCTACTACCAAATCTTTGTCTTTCAATTGGCAAATAATGTGTAGAATTAACATTTCTTTAATGGTTAAGTAGGTGTCTTTGTCTACTTGGAGTTTGAAGTTGTTGAGGTTGATAATGCACTTAAGTTCATTGTCAAACTTTGTTTCAACTTTGACAATATGTTGATCCAAAGTTTGTACTACAAACTTGGATTCTTGAAGCTTTCCCTTAATGTCCTCCAACTTCATTTTAACAATGGTCTTAAGAATGATATCCTTTTGTGGGCTCATATTCCTTGGTGAATTGCATCTCCAATGTGAATGATGCATCCATGGATTCAATGCATCATTCACATTTCCTCCTAGAGCTTGCCAACTTGAGATTCTAGCTTCTTAAAAGCCTTAGTCCTTTCAATAGCTTCTAATTTAAGTTGATCAATTTTGCCTTCAAAAAATGTCACACATTGAGTGGTAATGTGTTGGTTTTTGGCATCCACTTATAGGTGCAAGTTGTCAAACATGAAAATAATCAACATTGGTTTGAAACCTTTTGCAATTGTTCAAACGTTTATTTTTTGAAGTTTTGCAATTATGTTTGCAATCTGGTAGCTTGTTAAGCCTCAACAATTATTCCACGCCCACTTAACACAAAATCACAACTATCTACCATGTTTTCTAAGGCCGCATAATGATGGTGTGTTTGGTTCAAATAATAAGCCAATCCCCTAATTGATTATATACCTCCTTTGGCAAGTTCAATAGGGTCCATTTGGAACATTTTCCGATGTGGGGTGAACATTGTCGATATGATCAATTTCTTTTTCAAAAATTTCAAAAGTTTGGTAATGTTTCATCTCTTAATCTTCCTTCTTATAATGATGATTTGATTTACTAGGTTTTTCCCAAACTTCCACCTCAACTTATTCATGCCACGTTTTATGTGATAGTTATTTACCATTTTTCGCCCTTTGAGTTTGAAATCACAATCATTTCATTTTATCTTCATAAAAAAAGCCTCAACATTTCCTTTGTTTCAAGTTGATTGTTTTTAGCTTCATCACATTGCTCTTCAATGTAGTATCGAAAATCTTGGAAAAATGGTGATGATGATGACATCATTCACAATTTGTATTTGATTCTTTTACCTCCCTTTCTTCTTGCAAAAAAATTGCACAATGACTTCAATTTGTTGCATTGGCATGAATTTAAGGAATGTCACACAATGAGACCATTGATTGAAGTTGTGTTTTATGCACATAATAGTCACCTTCGCATAATGGTTTACATAACAACAAAATAGTCTACATAACATAATGGTCTACATAGCAACAAAATAACTTACATAGCATAATGGTCTTGTTGTGAATTTTTAAATGAGTTTAATATGTTGATTGTTTGAATTCATCATGTAACAGGAATGATGACTTGCTAAAAAACTTGTTGAGGAAACCTAAATTTTCTATTGGAAGGAGTTTTTAATGTGAAAGTTTGGTCACATTCACATTAAAAGCTTCCTTCTAATGGAATTGACCTTAGGCCATGTTGTGAAATACACATTTAAACCCAGAATGGTTTGAATGTGAAGATACCACCAACCTTCTTGCTTAATCATGTGAATTTCACAATTTGCTATGATTTAAAACCCATTATGGGATGGATTGCCTTTTTGGCCTAAACCAATTAATTTAATCCTAGAGGTTGGGTGCACATTCAGTAATGTACATAAGGAAAACATTATTTATTCCTTAATGAGTTTTGTCCAACACTTTTTTTAGGCCTAATAGTGCAACATCATGGGAAATCATGCCTTAAACCTTCCCCAAAAAAAGATATATATTATAATACACAAAACAAAATATTACAATAATTGAAATGAATGTATCTATGATGTGGAAATCTAAATCTTCATGTAAAATTATCATAGTTATTAAATTTATCAAAAAAATCATAACAATAAGTAATTTTAATTCAAAAATAAATTACCACAATTAGATTGAATTAATTAAATAATAAAATATTTTGAAAATAAAATGAAATTCATAAATTATTGTATAAATCTACTATAAATATTTAGTTCAAATATGAAATTCAAATTTTATAAAAACTTTAAATTGAAATTACCAATTGTATTATAATTCATGTACCACAATGAAATGAAAAAATATGATAGGAAATTTGTCAATTGTGATTAGAATTTTCAAATTTTTCATTATTGAAGTTTTTTGGGAATCATAATTAAATCAAATAACTTGAAAAATCCAATTTTTTTTGTTGAAATTGATGACATTGGTTTATGCCATTATAAACACAAAAACCCAAAGAATGGAAAATTGGTCAAGTTTTGGATTTAAAAAAAATTGGGGAACAATGTCTTTAGGAAAAAATTAAAAGTAAATAAACATCAGATTTGAAAATTGGGCATCAAAGGTATTACATCATTTAAGGTGATGACAAGTTTAAGTTTAGGGTTGTGGTGAGGGGTTTAAGATTAAAGTTGTGGAGGCAGTGAAGGTTTATATAACCCTTTTTTTGTATTTGATCAACCCTCTTTGGTATCTAATCAACCTTGTTTTATATCTAATCAACTTTGTTTTGTATTTTGGGCATTAAAGCTAGTAGGCTTGGTCTTTTAAATATTGCAAGTGATTTATGGACTATGGGCATATAGTAGTTATTCATGTTGAATACATGGTGACCTATGGAAGTTTTAAAGAAGAGTTTGTTATTTTGATGTTCCTTTTAGGTCTCATGTTCATATCGATAAAGAAAAATAAATAAAATTAATGGGGTAATGCACATTGTATGTTATCTAATCATAGTTGTTTTGTATAAATATGATCAACCTTTTTTTGTCTCTAATCAACCTTCTTTTGTATAGATCTAAATCATATTTTTACATGGGCATACATTATGTAGTTTATTATAATTTTTTACATGAAAATCATGTTTTTACATGCTTATATTATTTATATGATAGGTATATTCACTTAGGAGGTTGTGTTCATAAACTTTTACCTTTTAAGTAGCATCATCTTCTTAAGTCAACAACTTGGATACTTGTTGTCAATGTTTAGGCTAATGGTCTTTTCACAAACTTCCTCTTCCAAATCATGAACAGTCACTAGTTGATCCAATGAATCTTTGGTTATCGGAAACTAGTGTTGAAATATCAACTCCACCATTTGAGCAAGTACAAATTCAATATTTTTGTATCCCATCATGGATCTTGTTCAAACCCTTAACGAGGTTTTGCAAAAAAAATTGAAGACCAATTTACTTGTTTGCTTTTTAATGCATGGTGAATGTATCCACATTAACTTTTTGGCATAGTAAGTGGTTGAAAATTTGAACCAAAATAATTGCATCAATGTCATAATCCACAAAGGTGAAGGACTAGCAAGAAAAACATTAATGTGAAATCCTTCCTTCTCATTGTAAGAGTCTTCATTGGTGATGGTTGTGTAATCCTTAACCCATTGTTCCTAATTTTGGATGGAGCATTTTTTCCAACTAATTTTCAATAAGTTCAACATCAAAGAGACAATATCTTTGGTAATGATTATTTCCTACTTAAGCACCACTATTTGGATCACCTTTAGGTTGTATTTGTGTGCATTGCTAATAAATTCATGCATTAATTCCAACCAGATTTGTCCCATGCACACCTCACAAATACTTGCAACAAAAACTTATTGCACCCATTTGATATCTATAGTATCAACCCAACTCTTCCAAGTTTCCATTTCCCTACACAACAATAGTGTTGTTGATTTCTCACTCCCCTTCTTTTTCTCCTTTTTGTCAATAGTTGCTTCTTAAATTCACTCAAAGCTCCCCTCTTTTTTTTATGCACTACCATAGGCATGCTATCAATATGATTTTATTTTTTTTTAATTACTTTCTCAACATCTTCCCAATTACTCATCCTTTCTTTTCCAAAAAACTCACAAGACTTGATAGTTAACAACAAAGCAAAAAGAATGATGAACAATGTGAGGGGTGAGAAGAAATCACTCGTTGTTTATCCTCGTTGCTACAAGGGGTCATTTTAACAAAGGATGTAATGACACATGTGTAACCAAAAAGTTTTGATCATTAGATATCAAAACGTGGTGATGCATGAACACAATTAAAATGTTTTGTTCCTTGCATATTGAAATAATGATGTTCTTGGATACCATATTCATTTATGACCATTGTTTCTTGTGGTGCTTCATCATTTTTCAAACATGTTGCACATTAAATATTGATATTTTCTCACAACAACCTTTCATAAAATACTTTCACATAATAACAATTGGCCATCATAATTATGCTTGTAATATTTTCTTCACCCATGTCTAAATTGTCTTCAATATTTTTGATAAATTTGTTGGCCTAATTTTATTCAATAGTATTTTCTTGGTTTTGAAGAAAGTTTGATAAATGATTTTTTTCAATAGGCCATCTATCGAAGCTTCTTTGAGGTTGGCAAAAAAGAATTGGGGTATTGCTTTCCAATTTTCATCTTTTTTTTAATATCTTCCCCTTCTTTTGTTTGAGTTATTAATCCTCTAGGAACTACATTCAAAACTTAGTAGGGCTTGATGTCGACTAAAATGAAATGAGGATCAAACTTATCTATGGTCAGTAGTAAAACAATATTGTTTAGTAGACAATAGTGCACTTTATAAAAGTTAAACCATCTTTTTTTGAATTTTCCTAGATGAGATGTTTGTCTTTTGGGAAACCAAAGTACAAAGTTTCCTAAAGAGAATTTATTTTCTTTATAGTGATCGTGGGCCTAAAAAGCATGGTTCCTTTGCTTTTAGCTTGTAGTTACTATTGTTATATCTCTAGATTCAATTAGTTTTTCTAGTTCATTAAGTTTAGAAACAAGTACCCAAATAGGTTTCGTAAAACTTGCAATACCTAATGGTTGGAAGGTAACAAATATTTAATAATCATAATTTTTTTAAATCTATTTGATCATTTCTCATAATTTGTGATACTTTTGTAATATATTCAAATTAAGTTTGTTTCATAATTACCCAATCTTCAAATTTGTAAATTTAACATCATTAAAGCTCTATTTGAACATCAACCATTCACAAAAGCTAGACACAAAATCCTTCATCACCTCTTGAAAATACATTCCTCACACTCTTAGCAAAACGATGTCAATCTCCAACCAAGCTATTTCAAGTCACAACATTTATCAACTAAATGGGTTCAAAACTTTTCTTTCACCTTCATTATAACTTAAAGGACACCTTTATCTTCAAGAAGGTTAGAAGTTAGAACGGTGACACCTTGTTTGTAATGTTGGGTATAGCCTTTGGGAAGCTTGTTCATGGATGAGGAAAACAAAATCCTAAGATTTTCATTTTGTCAAGCAATCGAATTGGCATGGTGTATAAAATCAAAGGATTCCTCGACCCACTTCAACTTACTAAATCAAACACCAAAACCCAAGTTTGCCATTTCTTTTGCAAACAATTGACCGAACACCTAAGCTTGAAAAAGGTAATATAAAATATTGGGCTTTTAAAGGAAAAAAAAATTAGGACATCCCAATTCCCAATCATAAAAATAACATAAATAAATAAATAAATGCACAAATGGGACTTTCAGATATTTGAATTATGGACATTAGAATTAATGATTGGATCAAAGGTTGAACCTTACAACTACATTACCCTAAGGTCTGTTTTGTCATGAAATAATCCTATAGCAAAACAATTTTTTTTATGAAAATATGAAGCTGAAGTGTTGAAAATTATCTTGCAAGCTAGAAATATAAGTAATTTCATTCTTCATATGATAATATCATAGTAGATCATGAAATAATAATAATAATTTTAGATTGATAAAAAAATTAATTTTTTGAAAAAAAAATATATTCATCTTGTCAATGTGGAAGTTGAATGTAGGTTATGGTAACAAGGGAATATCATGGGTGTAAAAGTTCCACTGTTTTTATTATTTATCTTGCAAGCCAGGGATGGGTATCTATCTACCCACTCCAATTTCAGAAGGAAAGAGTAGGTAAGTCTGTAAGAGCCAAGCACATGTTTATATTTTATATCCAATGTTTTCTATTTTTATTATTTCCAATTATGTGATATAAAAATTTGGTGAATTTTTCAAAAAAAGGAAAGTTATTAGAATTTACATATAGAAAAATAATAATTCTTTAAAAACTTCCCAATCTTTTTGTTGGAGGAATTTTTTTTATATTAAAAAAATCAATATTTATATGTAAGTACATAGATGAAAAGGGTATGTTTGTAGGTATGGTATGAAGGCTTCGGACAGACAAACACAATTTTCTAGTTACCTTTGCACCCCAAGTGAGATCCTGATCAGATATTTACCATGGTTAGATGTGACCTCCATAGAGTCGGGGTTTTTACCATGGTTAGATGTGACTTCCAAATAGAGTCCGGATTTTTACCATGGTTAGATGTGACCTCCATAGAGTCAGGTTTTTTAGCATGGTTAAATGTGACTTCCAAATAGAGTCAGGGTTTCTACCATGGTTAGATGTGACTTCCAAAGAGAGTCAGGGTTTTTACCATGGTTAGATGTGACCTCCATAGAGTTGGGGTTTTTACCATGGTATAAAGTGTGGTTGTTGGTTCACCCAAAGCCTGAACTCACAAGAGGATAGTCAACAATGTTGTTCCCAATTTTGGTCCTGGATTGGCAAAGCAACAAAAAAAGAAATAGTACCTATTCAATGCAACATGACCAGCTTTGGCCACAAACTCTAGGTTAAATTTGGAGGCATGTTTGGTTGGACTTTTACAAACCCTAAATTTGGATGCAAGATCAAAGAAGGTTGTTTATTTGGTTCCAAAGAGAATAAAATTAAAATCCACTTGAATTGATTCTAATGTTTTAGCATGATGGAGTTGTTGACATTCAACATTATCAAGGCCATAGGGGACAATGTCCAAGAAACTAGAGTTCCAAGGAATGGGTTGATGCTAGTACAAAGACCCAATGACAAGCTACTTTGAAAAATAAAAAAATTTGATTTTCAAACCTAGTGTCAAAAGTGATGGATATTAGGCAGCATTTTTCTTAAAAAATTGGCTATATATAACCAAAAAGAGAATTTTAAAAAAATAATTGCTGAAATCAAATGCTTTTTTAGATTTTCAATAGCTAGAATTCAACCAAAATTTTAAAATTTTGGCAAATTTCTATACATGTTTCAAATAAGTATCCAAAAATATAGAAGGATGTATTTTTTTTTTAAAAATTCAAATTTAGCTTGTAGCCAAATTTGACTAAATCTTCCTTTGGATGATCACCACTTTGGCTACATTTAAACATTGACCAAAAAAACATTGATATCAAACTCTTGAGGAGCTTTTCTAGCATTTTGAGAAAGTAGTATTTGGACAAAGAGTCCACGATCAAACAAGCTTTTGGACACTTTTTGAAAGAAATTATCGACTTGGGCATCTTGAGAGTTTTGTAGACCTTGCCCTCTCCTTGTTCATTCATGCAATACTCTTTATATGTGCAACCTCCTTGAACTTAGCTTGAATCTAATCATGTAGGTGTCTCCTCCATTGACCCACAAAAACATTATTGTGACACTAGAAGAAAATTGCAACTTGAGCTGAAGATGGAGTTGCAAGAGTGAATAGTCTATTCAAAAGAGACAATAACACCAAATGGGAGGAAACATGTGAATACGTGAATGAATGATATGGAAAACAAGGTTAGTCAAGGTTTTAATGAACTCAAAATTCAATAATAGTGGGGCATTTGCACTATTAATAATGAGTTTGTTAAAAAGCTTCACACAAGTTCATCATTATGAAAAACCTTATTTTGTAAATTATTGATTAATTAGACCCATTATTTTAAATCTCAATTAATTTGCAAGGGCATGACATCAATTTTGGGGGTGGAGGGGGGATCTTGTGTCATTCCTTTATTGTCGTTAACTGATTAAAGTTATGTCATTTTCATAATGTGATTGTGTTTTTGATTTTGGTCCAAAACATCACAACTTTAGCTACCCTTGGGCTTGGTTCCCAACACCTACAAAAACAAGATGGGTTTTGCCAAGGGTGTGCCTAAGGCATGGCATGAACCAAAAGAAATGAAACACATTCCCACTATGTTGGAGTTGAAAGGAATGATTCATGTAATTCCAAGTTGATATTCCACTTTGAGAGTTGGGATTTTTAATGTGTCAATTCCTTAAAGTGAGATTTGAGAGGTCAAAACATGTCAAAAGGGTTCTTGACAACTCAAGTGATCCTTTGATCATTGAATTTTTTTAAATATGAGTTATGATATAATGGGCTCACATCACCAAAAAAATGATGTTTCTTCAAAGTCTTGTGTGTTTAAAGGGTTGTGGAAAATAATATCAAATGGCTTTTGACCACCTATAGATTGACTTGCAAAATCAAATTGTGTTCAATTCAAAAGGCCTTCCAAGGTTACAAAATAGTGTATTCACATCCTAAAAGAATGTACATTTCTCAAGACTTATGAACCTCCAAAAGTCACATGAAAATAAAATGTTCTAATTTGAGATGTGGTGTCCATGAAAATTTTATAGATCATTTTATAGGAAGAGTTGTGCTTTCCAAAAGATTGTGGATTGTGGTGAGTATATGTAAGCTTGTGACGAGTCCATGACCCAAGGTTTGTTCTAAATTACATTAACCACCCTCTATGCTTGTTTGTCTTACATGAACCAATTGAAAATGGTTGCATGTGAAGTGTGTTTTTTTTAGTAATCATTTTGAAACTCTCACACTGTGGGTTCAATTGTTGTTTAGTCAACCACTTAAGTTGAATTTGAAAAAAGGTCATTACATATTTTTCATTCACCTTTGCAATTTTGTTGTTTGTGTAGATGTCAAAATAAATTTCAATGTATATGAGAAAAACACGTTTTAAGTTTTAACTTGATGAACTTGTTTTTATTATTGTAGTTAATATGGATGATTTGATTATGTTCTTATTATGTTTTCAAGTTTTCTAAGTCCATCCAAATCATTGGTGTTTACGTGTGAATTCATGCCACTTATGTTTTAAACATTTTTTCTTGTTTTTAGGGACACCTATTTGGACCAAGGATAAAATTTACCATGAAGATGTTAGAAACATTACATTTAGGATGTTTTCATTTTAAATAATGATGGTATTCATTGCAATGACCTTATGAAGCTCATTCTTTTGGTTTTACTTTTGATTCAAGCAATTTAGCTTTTTCAACTTGTTTAAAGTTATTTGTCTTTTCACATATTTCTTCACAAATTGGAATTGATTACATATTACTTTTTTTAAAAAGTTTTTTTGTGGAATAAGTAATACAAACTCTAAATGGGGATTTCACTTCATTAAAATAAATGAAGATGAAATCCTTGCTTTGATTATACAAGGTCAATTAAACTAGGAAACTTTAATGTTATTTGACATTACAAAAATGGAAAATTGACATATAAGAAACAAGACTAATGTAAAGAGTTTTCAACCATAAAATCTTTTTCGCCTCACCAATTGAATGTCGACTTGATAAAGCATACACAAAAAATTTGCATTCATATATTTGGTAAATTTCATTGATATTCATAATGTGAAACTTTATGGTTTTTTTTTTGGTTTACAATGGGGGAAAATTTCATTTGAATGTTAGCCTTCATTAACAAAATTATAACACATAAAAATAATAATGACAATATTTAGCTACTAGTAGGATACCTTACAACATTTTTAATAACTTTATGAAACACAATAGGGCACACTGGAAAAACAATTTATGTTACTTCAACAATATTAAAGATTTTGGGTTCCACATGGTCACAATTTTAAGCCTTGGGACAAGGATCTTATCATTTATATAAAAAAAATGCCCAACAATAGTTTGAAATTTTCATATTTTGCTTTCAAGCATAAAAACTTGTTTCAACATGTGGCCAAACAAATGAAGGTTGAAGCTTCATTAGCAAACTCTGAATGCCAACTTGCAAATAATTAGACCAAAGTGGTAGGAAATATTATTTAAAAAAAATTGGTTCATCAATTCCTTATGGAAAACATGGAGTCAAAATGACTTTCTTTCAAAATGTGGTGTTTAGTGTGTGTAGAAGGTTTGAGCATTGCAAATAATTTTGGGGTTAGGTGATTTGCATTGAAATGAAATAATTATCATGTATTTCATTGCACAAAGGCATGACTAACAATGTTATATCACAAATGTTAGAAGAAATTGTGTCTTGTATAATATGAGACAACTTATTGGAGGCTTGTGTAACTTACATCACAACATGTGACAAACTAATGGTAAAAGAACCTTTTATACTTTTTGCTTTGTAGTTAAATTTCTTTTCTATGATTGGGAACCAAAACATGTGACAATATTATTGTTTAAGGCCAATGAAATAACATTTCTTACTTTGGCCAGATAATTCCATGACTTGTTCAAATGGGTAAGCTCAACAATATGGTGGCACTTTAACCAATTCATTGAAAGATGTGATGTATTTGAAGTGTTTGACTTAATGATCTTTCATATGTTGGCATTTGTTTTGGATGAGTCTTGTCTAAAGTTTGTTAATATGCAACATTAAAAAATTCATGAGCTATAAGTTTAAATAACAACAATGAACATCAAAGGAATTTAAGCAAGATCAACATGTATAACATGGACAAAAGAACAAAGGGTAGCAAGGAAGGGCTAAGTATATGTGCAATGAACATGGAAGTTGACTATACAATGAAAACTAGTATCACATTGAAATGTTGTAACAATCTTTACACTTTTGTGAAACTATTCACAAATGCTACATAAATGAAGTTATAAAACTTATAGCATATCAAACTCAAGTTCCTTCTCTCAAAATGTGAACTAAAATTAAAATTATACTGTGTATTAATTTGTGTAGTCAACTAATGACAATGTTATTGATCACTTGGTGATGCATTAAAGTTGATTCATATGAAAGTGAACAATAAGTAGTACAATTTAAAGTTTAAAATCATTAATATTCTTAATCATGGTTTTGAGTTTTGACATAAAATTGTTATTTTTCAAAATGTCAAGTATGTGGAGGGAAATGAAGACTATAACATTTTTTTCCCTTGATTTCATGTATGATTTCACATAATACAAAATGCATCGCATTTTGTCTTCATGTTATCTTAATTCAAATATTTGTTCCTAGTTACAATGTACATGGGGTCATTGAGGCAAAAAGACATTTCAATGTAAAATCATGTTAAGGGTACATATTAAATTATTATTTTTATAAATTGTTTGAAAACTTGATCCATGTTGTGGAAATAAATAGAAGGTGAAGCAAACACAACACCTCTTAAATCGTGGAATTAGGAGGAGATGATTAAATTCATAAGAGGATGTGTAGGATCAAGTACTTTTGTATGAGGATATTTATACAAATGAATTGTCATTTTTATAAGAGATGGGGGAGGTTTTCATTAATATTTTACCAACTTGATGTTATGATGGTATTTTTCAGCCAAGGTTCATTTGATGTTTCTTTGATGCTTTTGTGCTATGTTTTGGGGTGTGTAGAAAAATTGGTAATAATTGTGCAAGAGCAGCAATAGTTTTGGTGATGTGATTATATTAAGGGAATTGTACAAATAAAATTTGTAAGTTTTTGTGAAACTTAACATATTTATTAAAAAATCATGTTTGGATAAGAAAGTAATGGAATAAACATTGTATATTTTGTTAGGTAATGCAATTTAAGTGGTGTTTGTATTATTTCTTTGCTTATGATAATCTATACCATTCCTATGGATCAAAATATAAAAATATAATGTAAATCATAGGTGTCATAATAATTATGTCACAAGTGATCATATGTTGAGAAAAGTCTAATGATAATTTTATACATAAACAAGAAAGATATCATGTTTCTTATACTCATGAGTCTTGTACCATCTTCACAATGGTTTGTCTTTTTAATTATTTTTCCTCATTTATTTTGTCTACTTGATTATTTAGACTATCTATTTACTTTCTTTCATTGTTTTATTTTGTTTTGATGCTTTGTTACCATCTTTTTTCACCTTAGATGAGCTTTTTATTCCATACACAAATACTAGTTTATTTTAATGAATAGAACCAAAATATAACATGAAATATTTTTTCTCAAAATCAATTATATACGTAATAGTTTATTGGGTTTTGTCTCATTTTTTAATGTAAAGTAATATTTAAATGCAAGCCAAACCATGGGTAAGAACATCTCCCCCACACATTGATAAAGACATTTTTATGTTATATTTGACAATAGGATAACAACAATCTTGCTACTTTCCCCTATTGAATGGTGAAAATGCTGAAGTTTAACGAACACCTCCAAATCAAAATTCCTATTGTGAATTGCATTTTTTAAATTATGAATTTGGTCCTAAATAAGTATTGGTATATATATAAATGCCTAAATGGTCTATCACTATTTTAAATGAACTTTGACATTTGTGTGTTAGGATGATCAACACAAGACATAAAATTATTTTGTTATACATGAATCCTTTACCATTGTGCAGTGGAAATGCTTTAACAAAATAGGTTGAAAACTACAATTATTTATTTATTTATTTTTTAATATCGATGTTGTGTTTAATGTTTGATATGATGACACTTGCATTTTTTGATGTGAGTAAATGAATATTTTCATTGTGTCTAGAGTTTTAGATTCCATTTGTGGGCTATATTTATTGGGACTATATGCTAAATATCATGAAGATAATGCTAATCATATTCAACTTATATTTTTGGGTCATTGAAAGTGCAATTGCAAGTTAAACAAAAAATTTCATTTTTGAAATTTATAATTGCAATCAAAGAGTGCGAATTGAATCATTTACAATGGTGGAAGCAAAATTAAGGGTATTTTCTATCTATTGCTTATATAGGTAGTTGGATCAAAACTACATGGATTCTTCACTTGTGCTTGTGTTCACAACCTTTTGATGTTGTTGATTTGGGACACAAAATATTGATAAACTTGTTTTTTGTGTTGACATGATGATCTTCAATTCCTAGGGTGCACACATATATGAATAAAAAATATACCCACACAACAGTGGTGTCAATCTTCAATGACTATGAATTATGTGTTGGGTGGTAATTTCAACATGCAATTAGCTGAACTCATATATCAATGGGAAGTTTAGAGTGTGCCTACATAATTCCCAATCAAAATGAAAAGTGAAAGATAGTTTTTGATAAGGCTTAGATGTAAATGAATGTTTTGACGAAAAAGATTGTTCAAATGAAAAATGGCATGTTGGCTAGTGGATAAAGACAATCCATTATGCATTTGGTGGTTGCCAACATGAAGACACAACATTAATGAAATCGATCAACACCTTTTAAAACCACAATACCTGGGCTAGTTTGACATTAATTATATTATTTTCAGAAATGTTGAAATATTAAAAAAAAATCATAAATATTTTTTTCTGAATGAAAATAAAGAATCTGATGAAATATTTGAGAATATATTATTTGTTGAAATGGAATCTTCAAAATTAATTAGTGGCCAAGTACAATAATACCTTGAAGCCTCAAGGCATCTTATAATGGCAAATGGTACTTAGTGGAATTTTAAGAGGTTCCAAGAGTATAGGTATATATCTTGTTGAAGTGCCAATATATATATATATATATATATATAAGACATATATTAGTTAGTTGCCATAATTTAAACAAATCCATCATAACCATGTGCATTATTGCAAAATATGAAAATCCAAATGCTAGAGGATCATTTTTCATACACCCTCCTTTTAGTCACCCCAAAATAATTACCCTCTTGGAGGTGCTCAAGGGCTTTAGCACTTGCAAACAATTTTTTAAAATTTATTTATTTATTTATTTATCCTAAAAAAACCCAAGTACACTTGCTTGTTGTAGGCTCCCACGAAGAGTGATGGACATGTTCATCCATGAATCCCTTCATGAACTCAGAAATCTAGTGCATGAAGAAGTGTGCCATTGCATTTATAAATAAATAAATACTGGGCTGAAGTTTTTGAGTTATTTTTCTAAATAGGAGGTACCCATGATGCATGATTTTTAGGGTTGCAATATTTTTGGTGGGTGGATGGGTGTGTAAAAAAAAGGGGGGGTTTAATACAACCACTGCATATGTATTTATTAAAAATAATAATTGGTGAAATTTCCAGTTTTGGTTAGCATACATGTTTTATACCAAAAATATGACCTCAAATTCAAACTCAAATAGTGGAAGAAACTAAACCCATAATTTTCAAACAACCGAAACATAAATTTTGAACCATATATCCAATCTAAAGTGAGAATTGTGTATATGAAAGTAGGAATTCATAGTAGAAAATTAACAAAAAGCATCCCATTTTATTATGTAGTTTGTTTATTATTCTAAGTGCAATAGGAATTCTAAAAAATTAAAAATTAAAAAAAGAGAAGACACTACTTAATTTGCCAACCAAACATGATTAAGTAACTTTCGACCTTCTAAAGCCACAACCATTATAGTCCCAATTAGGTGGCTATTGGTATAGAATATTCTTATTGTTGTGTTTCTAATCATGTTCCCTAAGTTCTCAATGTGTTCCCAATAACGCCTTGCTTTATCCCATACACTAGACCCAAAAAAATTTATCATTTGCAACCAATTTTTGCAACTTTTTAGTTGTAAACCATACTTTTTCTTTTAATGACATGCTTTGCTCAAAGTTTTCTCTTTCTCACCTATAGAGGTGAACAAAAGCAAAGGCACTCCATGCTCACATAGAAATTACTATTTTGAGGAGCCTTGCAAGGTTCAAGTTTTTTTGGGTGATGGGCCAATCAAATGAAAGGATTTAAAAATAATAATAAAAATAAATAAATTATTAAAATTAAAATTTAATAATTTAAAAATAAAAAATTAAATTTAAAAAAAAAAAAAAAACACTTCACTTTAGAGGCAACCCATCCAATGAATAGGAGGGTTGACTATGTCCCATAGTTTGTGCCCTTGCCATTAGCTTAGACCAAAAATGGTGACAAACAACTTTGGAAATAAAAGTTTCATGCAGCCAATGAGAAGGCTCAGCATGAACTCATGAGGGGTCTAGATTTTCTCTTAAGGAGGGGGAAGGCGAGGGGGCCAAGAGTTGGGGACTGGGGAAAGGGATTTTTTTTGGTTTTTTCCTTGTTCTCAATGTGTTCCCATCATGTTCCCATGAAGCTCCCAAAAGGTTCCCCAATTTGTTCCCCAAGATGCTCCGAATAGCACCTCACAAAACCCTAAACCCTAAACCCTAAACCCTTTTTTTTCCCATATGGTTTGGCCAAAGTTCAACTCCCATGTATATGAAATTGAATACGTAGTTTGCAAGGGCTATTAACCCAAGCCAAAAATGGTGATGAACTCTTTTGGGAAGAGAAATTTCATGCAGCCAATTGGAAGGCCCAAGCATGCACTCAAGGTGCCTTGCTTTTTTTCCTTTAAAGTTTTGGGGGGGGGGGTGGAGGAAGGATTTTTTTTGTTTTCCCATTTTCCCTGGTTCCCAATATGTTCTCACTATATTCCCTATAAGTTCCCAATGGGTTCCCCAACATGTTCTCACTATATTCCCTATAAGTTCCCAATGGGTTACCCAACATGTTCTCAATAGCACCTCACTTTTATCCCATATGTTTTGGCCAATGTTGTCCTCCTTTCACTAATAAAGGTGGGCCATAGGAAACCCATTTCTTTCTATTTTGCAACTAGCTATCCAAAGAGGTCCTTCTATTGGGAAGTACCCAATGTTCCCAAAAAAATTGGTGACGAATACGAGAGGAGGTGAATATAGGAGAGGTGACTTCATTCTTTGAGTGAAGTGGGTTTTAAAATTTTGTGTTGTGAATGCACTTGAAGTGAAGGAACAACATGCATGTTGTACAAACATATCATGGAACACACACACACCCAGACACACAAAGAAAGGTGCACAGAAAGAGAGAGATTGAGAGAGAGATTGAGAGAGGCAGACAAAGCCAATTTAGAAAGAGCCAAATACACGGTCGGGAACAGAGGGAGCAAAGGTTGAATTAAAAAGGAAGGATGATGAAGCAGCAGCATCAGCCAAATCTCATGTTTCCTACACAAAGTTGATGCTCTTTTTTGTACACTACTAAAAAAAATTAAAATCTTGTACATTTCTGACAATTGCAGCTTTTTAAGATACGGTAGAGAGAGAGATGATGCTGTGAAAATGTTTGAAAATTATTTATCATGTCTGCATGTCTGTTTGCTACATATGGCAAATAATATTAACTTATTGGTCAGTTGTTGTTGTTGTTGTTTTTTTAAAAATAAAATATTTATTTATTTATAAATTTAAATTAATTTCTATTTTTTAATTTTAAAAAAATTAATTAAATTTTTTTTTGGGTGTTTGCAGCCAAAGTGGTGATCATCCATAAGAACATGTAATCGTCAAAAAGAAAAGAAAAAGTGGCAATCATACCTAAGAAGATTTAGCCAAATCTTGGTATGAAACCATGATATATATATTTATATAAATTAATTCTTCTACATGGGTCAATCATTGTGACCAACCAATCAAAGCTAATCATATATTTTATTTTATTTTTTCCCTTTTAGAAAAAAAAAAAAAAACTTGGTATTTGTGTGCATATTTTGCAAGTTCAAAACCAATTATATCATGTCATTTATTTTAAGCCTGAACTTCATCCAAATTACTAGGGTATATATATATATATATATATATATATAT
>Ga0209611_10006855_pt1 | contig 18467 bp, 13 predicted proteins | sample S1TSphgellanicum_3_FD_187693 | JGI IMG/M metagenome (GOLD analysis project Ga0209611, IMG submission 187693) | Host-associated microbial communities from peat moss isolated from Minnesota, USA - S1T2_Fc - Sphagnum magellanicum MG (SPAdes) (version 2) | ecosystem: Host-associated > Plants > Peat... | reverse complement strand
TTGTTAGAAGTTGTATTAGATGATGATGGAGCTGTAGACGCTTGATGGTACCATGGTGAAGATCATGAGCTCAAAAAAATCAACTCAAATGATTGTGTGTTACGTTGTACCTAATACCTCAGTTCTGGTTGAACGGTAGTGTTTTCATCATCTAAGGACATGGTGTTGTTGCATGCCCCAAAATTTTGTAGCAATACAAAACATTAGCTATAAAGTTTTAACATAACCAATGCAATTAAATGCAACCATAATGGAAAGGTATTGGATACGTATGTACGCAGTACATATGATTTGAAGAATACAGTGTGTCGACGGGGATGAACGACGATGGATGGACATCAGTGGACGGAAGGGGTCGGACGGACGAAACTCGATGGATGAAATCAAATAGAATTGAACGGAAGGAACTGGATGGAACCATTGATGGAACTATGACAGACGACAATGAACAACGGACAGCGATAAATAACAATTGTGATGATGACGGTATTACAAAGCGGTCTGCGTCTGCAAGCTTTGTGGCGATGGCTTACAAAAAAGAAGAGAGAAAATTTATTTTTCTTCTACTTCATGTTTTTAAAAAAAAAATTCCCAAAGCTGCTACAAGGGCAACTCACTACATGATTGCAAGCTCAAAAACACACAAGAGTGCACAACCCAGATGCTAACTTCAAAACCCATGTACAAAGGAAACAAGTGTATGTGGGGTTGCATCACTTGGTGTAGATCTTGTACTACAAGCAAACTTTGTGTGTGTGTGTGTGTATGTGTTCCCAAGACTTAAAGCTGGCAATAAAACAAGCTTTGGAGCTACTCACTCCTTCTTCCCTCCAAAGCTCCGAAATTGAAAACTTCATAGCTTGTAGTTTGTTTTCGATGTCCTTTTTCCTTTGCTTACGTTGTTGCTAGTTATGGTTGTTGTTGATTTTGTTATAGCTGTAGTATAAGAATAAAAAAAGAAGAAGAAGTAACATAATTCAAGAACACAAGAAACCAACAAGCAAAAGAAACCCAAGAAACTCAAAGCTAAGAAAAATTTTCCACTTTTAACATTAAGCGACAAAAAATGGTTTTTCTAAAATTAAATTGAAAAGAAGGAAAGAAAACATAGTGTATGTAAACGGTGCCTGTGTAATAGCCGTTGTGAGCATTTAGAAATCTAGTCTGACTATGGAGGAAACTCTCCCTAACAAAGGAATTCTAGAAAAATTAACAAGAGAAAGGAAGAGCTTGACCTTTTATATAACCGTCAACAAAGCTAAAACCCTAAACAAGCCATAACCCTAAAACACTTAATAGCGTATAATAACCTAAGAACGTACATTAACCCTAAAAGCATGATCTACATGCCTGTAACTGGCTGTCATGTATGAGGCCATGCATATGAGCATGACAGGGATAATTGAAAATGGGAGTAAAAATTTAAATACTTTTTAAAGCTTCAAAATTGTGAAAATTCATTCAACCATTTTAAATGTGAAAATTTTGAATTTGACGAAAATATTTTCATTCAAAATAATCATTAATGTATTAGGAAAAGAGGGCAAGGAATTAATCTTGCAAACAAATGATTTTTGGTAGACTTATTTATCATGAAAATGTTGATAACACTAAAAATTGTGCAAAAATGAACTTTTATCATGCCACTTTTGGTCCATCTTAGCTTGCAACTACCTTACACACTCATGACTTGCACATCTACAAGAGACATGTTAAAGGGTTTTTTAGATTTCTGTGATCCCATTTCTTCTATTGAGACTTTAAAAACATGTGCATTTTTTACATATCGTAACCTAACACATTTGTTCATGTCTTAACATGTGTATAAAAAGGAGAAGAGCTACCTCTTATATGACCTAAGCACATAGTTAAGCCATTTGTTGAAAGTTAAAGTCATCATAGTTACACCAAAACCTCGTTTTCACAACTAGATTTATGTAAGCATTTGAAAAAATTGAATTGCATAACTAATAGTCAATGTAGATACATTGGTTTTACCACTATTCATTATATTTGTAGTCATAGATGCCAGGATTAACTATGTCCTCCCTAATTATATCCATGATGATTCCAATCATAGGGGCTATATCTAGCATCTAGCTACTTATACCTAACTATTATCCTACCCTATGGACTTACCTACTTAATTATCTACATACTAGCATACCAACAACAACCTAAGCTAGGCTAGGTAATGCAAGCAAACTAGGTTAAAAAATGAAAACACAATAAAATGAACCAACCAAATTTATTGATTGTCTCTATTTACAAAATAAACGAAAAAAATAACAAAACCCATTATAAAATTATTATGGATCAAATGTTTTTACTTGAATGATAAAAACATTCAATGAAGGTACAATGTCATCATGACATACCATAACTGTATTGGTGTTGGCTGATATATTTCTGTCCTCTACCATTTGCTTGAGCCATTACCTCAAATCTCCCTAATGTACACCCAAAGCAAGAGCCCAAGGCATTATGGACCAATGAGTGATTTTAGATTTCAATGTACCATGGCCCAACCGCTCAAGTAAAAACCACTTCTTAGTTCAATGGGCTCATTGAAAAACAATATTGTTTTTCTAAAAATTTCATGTGCAGATTGAGGAACAATGTTTCTGTTTCCTAAAATTTCTCACTCAATCTTGTGAATTCTTAATACATTATTCTCCTGGAGGGTCTTGTGATGCCTGATGCAATTCCTTTCACAATATACATAGATCACACTTCGCTATATATGCACACAGCTGTAAAATCCCAACAATCTAACAAAGTAATATTTTCTGGATACAAGCTTGAAATATCAAAGCCAATTTTCATTTCAATCATGTCTGCCATAGCTGCGAAAACTAATATCTAGTCACAACTAGTGTTTGCTGGCTATTGAGAAAATGGTTGGTTATCAACAAGGGTCTAAGGGCAGGTTATTGAGAACTGACTTGTAAGGTCTAAAATTGGTTTAGAACCAGACAGCGACCTCACTTACTTAGTATATGTTTTGCAAATGCCTTGGGAAATTGGTAATGAGGGTATTTCTTAAACAAGAAAAATGTTAATAAAGGGGTTTTAATTATTTTTAAAATCCACTAATTTGATATCTTGTGTACAACCCGCTGAAAAAAAGAATTTCACAAAGATTCTAATCCCTCAACTCATTTTTTTTAAAAAAATTTAAAGGAAGAATACCTAGCAATTCTTGGCACATTTGTGGTTTTGCATTAGTGCCTTGGGTTATCAAATTGTAAAATGGTTATGATTTATTTATGGTCTAGATCACGTAACAATAACATACTAAAGTTTTCATAGTCAATATATTTAGCATTTTAAAAAAGTCTAAATGCGTTAGACACAGGTCAATGAGATAAGAGTAACCATCGCACATGCTAAAATACATTCCAATGCATCAATGAAAAATTGTTTTTGCAGTCTCCCTGTTGGATGCCACCAAGTGATAATGACAAAGTTTGTGTCCAAACTGCCACAACGTGCGTTCTCAGGAGATTTAGAAGATAGTTGATCAGAGTTGCAGCTTTTTCTGATTCTTTTAGATCCAAGAGTTTGAGGAACAGTAACACCGATGGGAAGTGACCAGCGTTTTATTTTCTGGCGAATTTTCGTCATTTTTCGACAAAGAAATTGGGATAATTTTGGAGGCTTTTTTTTCCAGGGTGAAAATTCCACCAACTTTGCTAATTTTTTTGGGTTAAATTTCGCCAATGTTTCTATATGAAAATAATGGAAATAAAAACACTGGAAGGTACACCCTGTTATCTAGGGACTTGAAGACTGGAAGCAGCACTTTTTTCGTACTTATTTCATAAGTACATCACGACGTAGCACTTCGTGCTTGCCTTCTGTGTCCTGAGCATGTTACAAAACTACAAGGTGCTGACAAGAAGGTGGCAACAGATTATATCAGATTGTCCATGGGACATTGTGCATCTTCAGACCCTTCACCTACACTGCAGTGCATTTTGCAGCCGTGCGCAAACAAAGGACGCCTTATATCCAGTAATGTGTTGTCAGGAGTGAGCAGGCGCTTCAAAAAGCGAAGTGCTTGCCCACTTTTGAAAATGCCCATGTTACTTCTTTTACTGTGATACCTGGTGGGTACCCATTTGGTACTTATCAGGTATCATGATTAAAATTTTTAAAACTAAAAATGTGTTAGGTTTTTTTGTTGTACGATGCCCTCAGGCTGGAGTGTTCCCAAAATAGTGGGCACCTGAGGGTGGCATTACCCTACACATAAAGCACTCCAAGTGAAGGTGAAGGCATAGGTCCCTCTTTGTATTTGAAAGCACCTCCTTACACACAAAATGCTTTCATCAATTGAAGGGACTTTCCACCATGCACATGCAAATCTTTTGTCATTCAAATGAAAAACCTTTTGTACTCAATGTTTGGGAAGGCTTGTTCCTGTGGGCCTACACTCATGGACTACTAACCTTGAAGTTACAACTCTCAAATTGGGTTTTGTGGGCAAATGCTTGGGTCAGCTCCAATCTCACGGCAGTCACAGCAGGCTAGTTCACATTGCATTAAAGTGAGGCGAGGACTATTTTGGAGATTATTTAATTGAGACAAATATGCGAGAGTGGCCCAATCCAGCATGCCAGCAGATTTCCTGCTTGTATTTTTTAATTCCCTACCTCATAGAAAAGAGGAGAGATATTATTCCTACCCCTTAAGAGTGGGAGAGATTTCATGCCTACTGATAAATGGTGTAAGATATCTCCTAAATAAGTAGGTCTATAAGTAGGTGTAAGATCTTTCTCACTCTTAAGCAATAGGCATAAGAACCATCCCCATCCCTTCATGGTTTGCAAATTTGTATATGTGTTAGTTCTTCGTAAAACACTTGAAAATTTTGTTGGTGTTGGTTGGATATATTGGTGGATGTCAATTATCAACATGCATAATAGTTGGATATGCATAATATATTCAAATTTTGACCATTTTCCCATATTTAACATTCTAGGTTATAATTAGGAAACCTAGCTTTGTATATATTTTGGTGTATACGTATATCCATCTCAAGTGCGACCTTACAATATGCATATCTAGTGGTAACTTTTTATAAGAACCTGAATATGAATATCTATCCTATGCATAACCTTCATATAATGTTTAGAAGGTCCATATATGCACATGTATATGCATATTTGGGTTAGGGCTTAAGGGTTTCCTATCTTTTTTCCCTTACAAGTTACTAGAGTTTAGGGGTTATCAAGCTTTTTTGTTGCATCATAGTTTGTTTGAAACAATTTCAACGACTTCAATCATTTAAGCACTTTTGCAATTTGCTTCAAGGGGTTTTAATGCCCTTAGTCATTTAAGTAGGCTTGCATTTTGTAACCCTTTGCATTTGGTTGAGAAACTTTCAACATGAAAATAACAATATCTTGGGCCTAGGCTCTTCCTTTTGAAAAGTAATCTAGAGAATTCAAAGTTGGGAAAGTTTATGCAAAAAAATTAAGGATTATAGTTGCAAATGCAATGCCAACACTAGAGCTTAATGTGACAACTATGTAAAACATACCTTGAAAAACAATGAAAAATCTAATAAGTTGATACACCTTGTTTTTTATTTCATTTCTTTACACATTTTTCATTTGAGTGTTTTGCACCTCCATTGCGATCAATCCTCTTGTTGCACATGAAGGTCAAATTCCCAAATCTCCAATCCATTTTTCAATGTCATGTTTTTTGGTTTGTTGTCTCTTCAAAGTTCAAGAAGTGTTGAGTTTGGTTTGAGTTTGAAGTCTATGGTCCACATAGTTTGAAATTTGAAAATCTAAGGTCAAGAGTCACAAATCCAAGAGGTTCCTAGTTTGAAATTGCAAGGTTTGAAAGGTCTTAGATTGAAAGTCACAAGGTTGTGAGGTTTAATTAAATTTGCAAGCTCTCAAGCTAGAGAGTTTTAGTTCAAGGTTGAGGTATTTAATGTGTTTTATGTGTGTCCTATCCAAGCTTGTGTGTCATGTTGTGTTCAAACTTTACAACATAGTTGCAAAAGATAACACATTCATCATTGAAAATGTTGGTGGGGTCAATGGAACACAAGTGTGTTTGAAAATGTGACCATGAACATGACATGCAACATTTTGGATGTGGAAAACATTTATCTAGAATGAAACTACTTGATTCAATTTGACATGACACATCTTGTAGATATACAAGTTCAAATTGCAACTTAGAAATCACATAACTAAACTTTACTTTTTTCGGAAATTTTTTTACTATAAATGATGATTTGCCTATAGATATTTTAAAGTTGCAAATTTTGCAATGTATTGTTTACAAATCAAAACAAACATCTATTGATGTTTTATCATAACTAAAGATCAATTTTGAAAAAAGGCTTATTAAGTATTACAAAACTAATAAAATTATTCCCATGAAAACACATTTGGATTGTGCACACCCTAGGTTGTTTGCTCAAAGGAAGTTGTAGGTAGTAGAAAAGACAATGTTCAAAAAAGGCCACTAATGTGAATCATTTACATCAACCACGGAAGAAAAGAATTGGGCCATTTAGTTTTACCACCTTTGGGTTCACAAAACCTTATAAAAATAATGATGAGGCATATTAGATGGTATTTCGAGATTTAATGTTCTACATTTGCAAAGGTTACAAGGTGCTTTCCATTATTGAAAATATTTGGTTAAAAAGGTTAGTGGTACGTTGATGTCTTTTAATTTACTTTCCTTTTCAAATAGTTCTTATCGATGAAATGTTGCCTACAATGGTAAAAGAAACCATGAACTTGCACGTACTCTTGAACCTTGCATCTAAAAATATTGTTTCTATAAGTTTTGATTTCTAGATGTTTAGAAATGGTGTGGATACATTTTCCTTGGTAATAAATTTCTTGAATAAACCTTGGACCCCTATGCATATTATTGTGAGTTTATTTGAAATGAATGAAACAATTTGACGAAGTATCGTTATACAATTTGAATCTTTGTTTCTAAAATTTGCTTTGATGCATTATGTGATTGCATATGTAAAAGGCAAGGGCAACAACTTGACATCCATGGCATTGATGTTGTGCTCAATCATTGATTGTCAACTTTTGAATCTTTCTAAAGTTTACAAAGGTACATGTTTTAGTCATGTGATGTTACAAACAATGAAAAAGGTTTTGTAGGTTTGACATAGATGAATGTGAAAAGAAATACAAATTGTTCTACAAAAGACAATTACATGGACAAAGAAATATGAGAAAGAGAACCAAGAATGGGAAAAGACTTGCATTGAAGTGGGATGCATTGAATTTAAGACCCTTATCAAACTGAAGTTGTATCCAAAGTCATTATATTTGAAAAGACCTTGGAATTCAAACATGCCATCATCACATGTTATGGAAGGCAAATGATTCTTTATAACAAAGAGTTTTTAAGGCCCATGTGTGGATTATTATATAGGTATTCTCATTTTGTTTGAACTTTATTGTCATAGCTTGCGTGATGAACCAATCCTGAGGCCATTGGTATTATTATTTGATGTCTTAACTACTACCATTATCTTGAAAATCAAGTTGGAAACTTGGAAGTTAAGATGATGCGAACATTAAAAAGGATAGAAACTTTGGGCCAATTTGATTTTAAACTCTTCCTCTTTTAAATAAACATACACTAATAAGTTGTGAAGTATCTAAAACCTTTTCTATAATTTTTGAAAGTTTTTATTTATTTAGACTAAATTCATAAGATATTTGCCATAATGTTGAATCCTCAATTCAAATCATTACAAATTGTGGAAAATATTGTGGGATGTGGAAATGCAATTTATATTACTTCTTAATATGATTTGAAAGTTGTCATTCCCCTTCTCCTAGCATGTTTTGATCACCTAAACCCTATTATTGAAGCATGCACACCTATTAGATTGCATGATGATGAGCTTGAAAATGTCAATAATATGTTTGGGGTTCCAAAACATCCTTTAAGGAATCTTCAAATGAGCATTTGTTGTTGGGGAGTTGTTTTTGTGGGTGAAAGCACATTAGGGTGGACCAAAATGGGTGGTTGAAAATCCATTTAAAAAATCCAAATCTAATTTATTTTTCAATACTAACATCAATATGATGTTGAAATTAACATTTTTTTCCATGCCCAAGTTCATATCACCCTAATTTAAACCTTTTTAAAGCATCTCTAAAAATATATGGGCTTTGAAAACATCTATTTAGATGTTTAAATAGACTATGATCTTTTATAATTATAAAGTCTTCATTTTGAATCTTAAAAAGAATGAAAGGACATTTGTTATTTTATTTTTTCATTTTAAGCGTTATAAGCTTTCAAATTAGGTTAAACCTAGTTTTGAACATGTCTTCCAATTCCACTAAAAGAAAAAAATTCATAATTTTAATTTTTTAAAACTATGACATTAAATGTATCATACATTATAAAGTCCATTTTTCATCTTGAGTATTGATTTTTTAGGTGTATTGTTTTAGATTTGAGAAGATAGAAATATAAGTTTCACTTTTTCATCTTATTTTTTAAAATAATTTCAAATGCATTTGAATTGTATATAAGAATATTTGATTAACCCAAAAAAAATTACCATTATGACTTCCATAAAAATACATTGTATTGTGCTTTCACCCTTGTTTAGGAGGTTATCCGTATTCCTAGATACATGTGAGGATTTTCTTGCTTGGTGGCACAAGCAGGAAGGGTCGTTTCCAAATGTGGCATTTTGTAACAAATTTTTAGCATTTTAAGGTCCCAACTAAATCCAAAAGGATGTTTAATCTTGTTAGTGTATTGACAATTTTGTGACAATGTAATTTACAAATGGGAACCTTTATTGAATCATCACAATGGTTAAACATTGGATCTATGTACTCCACCTTGATTGCCAATAAAATTGGCTTGAAGGATTACTTGAAAAGCAAAGGGTCTTTGGTGGATGAAAACTATGATTTGATCCAAGTTGTTGAATGTTTTGAAGCGTTGAATATGGATGGTGATTAAGGTTGCATAGGTATACAATTTACTCATTTTTCTTTTTATTTTTCTTTTTAGCAACCAAGGAATCATGATTTGTTTTCATTAACATGATATGGATTCTATAGCAAATTTTCTCAAGAAGCCGAGAAGGACATAATTTATAGGAATTGAATATGGGTTAGTGAGCTATTGTAAAGGTTAGGTTTTGGTGTATGGCAATTGGGGTGAGGTTTGGAATGTGGTTGAAATAGGCAATTTGAATTGCAATGGGCAAAGTTCTTTTAAGATTCAACTCTACTACACATTATTTTGGTTTAGGAATTTGTATGGTCTCATGTGATTGGAAAAAAATGTAATCATTTAGATTTTGAATTTACGTAACCTTTGTATGTATCTAAAGTTTATTTAAAATATAAAAACATGCAAATTTGTATTTGATATAGGAACAAAATTGAATTTGAATCCATGTATCTGCCTTAACAAATAAATGGGTAAAAAAATTTGATTCATATCAATGTATTAAAATTTTCTTACATAATATGCCTTATTGGTATCCTAAACTTAACCTTAAAATGTGGGATCTAGCCAACATTGGAAATTTCCAACCTAGTATATTTGGAGGGCACCTTATATGCCCATAAATATCCCTCCTAAAGAAAAAGGATCTCAAACCTACTCCTTAAAAGTGGGAACAAAATTATGCCTACTTATATGTGTAGGATGCCTCCCCCTCTTAAGAAGTAGGTTTAAGGAGCCTTCCCATCCTATGCCTCATTATCTTCATGTATGTTTAAATTCATGATGACTTTTGCCCGGTGCTTTATGAAGGTAAAGCCCATGGGTGTGAGGCATTCCCAAAATGGAGGGCCAGACTAAGGTACTACCTTGGCCTAAGCCACTTATTCAGGGAATGCCCCCACCTCAAGCCTTACCTCATAACATTTGTTTCATGCTGTACAAAGGCTAACTTGCCCACTGGTGGGGGGAGATTCCCAAATGCAGGACTGGACTCCACTATGGCCTCATCCTAGGCCCCATATTTTCAGAATGCCCTCCCCCTGGTGCTTCACCCTACACTTAAGTCAAGAAAGGTAGATAAAAGGAGTCCCCAATTGTACTATGTCTCTAAGATGGAATGCTTTTTTTCATTCAAACTTGCTGCCCAATTCTATTGGACCTGGCATAGAAGAATTTATTTTTATTTTTTTAACAGAAATAGGTTCACAAAAATAATTCTGAAATTTTCATAACTTTCCATTTCTAGGTCATTTTGTCAACCACCTCATGCATGTCCCATGTTGTTCCCAATAGCCTCACTTTTTGTACCATATATGCATTGCCAAAAGTCCTCTTAATGTATGTCTATTAGACAAATGTAAGAGCCCTATTGGTTTAGGAATATCTAAAGTTTAGAATCTTCTATCGTGAAAGTATCCAAAGTTAAAGTTTCGAATATGCTTTTTTTCTGACGAGCTCAGAACAAAGTTTTGAACTTTTGGATGCAAGCCACATCTATTATTAGAAATCACAACACGTACCCAATTACATGTGTCAATAGGAATGAACAAACAAAGCAAAGGGCTTGAGCTTGCTTACCAAAGCTTTCGACACATCACATTTAACATTATGATTGTGACTTGATTATATATATCTTTCTTTACTCCGGATCAAACAGTAATAAGGTTAGACATCAACAAATATGCAAAATTTTCTCGAGAACAAACCAAGCCCAGAAGCATAGCCAAGGAAACTTTCAGATTACACCTAACAAAGAACGAGAATCTAAAGCTTATTGATCAGTTGACATGACTACAGTCTTTTCACTCTCAAGGCTATTCTTTCATTTTAGTAGTGGTCACAAGATTCATGTGAAAGAAGTCAACATGGTTTACCCAATTCTTTACTTGGTCCCCCCTTGAAGCTGGATGGTTCAATGATTTAGCTGATACTCCAACTTAGTTGGTGATTATGGATAGAATGTATTTTCAAAACTTCACACTAACCCACTGAAAGTACTTTCCTTATGTCATTTCCTTGTGGTACCTTCTACCAGGTGGGCTTTATCAATGTTCACAACATTGTCATTTTAGGAGGTCACCTATCTGAAAACTATTTGCAACATAATGTGCTTAATTTTAAAATAGTTATGTGAACTATTGTGTGCCACATATCTATCAACCGCCTTTTGGTACTAGTTACATCTAAAATGACAAGTTCCAATAGTGGATTGAAACAGTAGTTAATTGTAAGATCATAAGCCTAATCAATAATATGAATGATAACATATTATCTTCGCAATAACTTTGATCTTGGTAAGTTAGCTCATAATCTTCTACAATGGTTCCTCCTTCAGCTCCAATATGGTGAGGCTCAGAGCCATCTTGCAGGCTTGGTGTCTGTACAATGCCAGGCTGTACACAAATGCAGCAAGCTTGGACCATTTCTCCAATACACTGAGCAAGAAAGCTCCCACATGTTAACTTCTGTGATTCATGTGTGCTATGTATGAAAAATACCTGAAGAAGTTGTTGTGTTTACCTTAGAGCCAGTAAGGCCTGGTTTCATTGGTTTCACCTTAGGAAATTATCAAGAAGGTTGAAAATGGAAAACACCTTCACTTCAATCACATCTTGAGGTGAAATCTTGAAGAATTTTTTCAAAGTATCTTTTCTTGGCAAAAGACAATGGAATATTACACTCTCTCCTCAGTGCTCACCCCTCAACTAGTGTCCTGGCCTGTCGTGGCACACTCATCAACATCTCCCAGTCAGATCAGCATGTCCCACGTATCCGCAGGTACACATTGATTATAGGCTATATATCATTATTGTTAATGTGCTAATAAGAGGCACACCTGGGGGAGGAGGGGGAAGGATGGATTTGTCCCAATGGGGTAGACGACTAGGTAATCTAGGCCATTGCTAACGCTAAGTTGCACATGTGAGGAAGGGGGGATGGATCGGTCCCGAAGGACCACATGATTGGGACCCATAGGCTATTGTTAATGCTAAGACACACATGGGCTAAGGCCCATATGGGGTTTCCCCCCATCCAGGCAAGTGTTTGACAAAGATCCTATTGTTGTACCTTAACTCACAACAACATTTAATATTTAAAAAATAAAATCCAAGTGTGTCCCCTATACCTACAAAAGAAAACTATGTAGGTGCACATTAGAAGTACTGCCCAAGCTGCACTATCATCATCAAGTCACCTTCTTCATCTCCTTTTTCTTACTCAGTTTCTCAGTACTAAATTGGTAAACTTGTACCTGCCGTCCTTGTATTTCTCCAGTACTACTTAGCCCTGCTTCCCACCAGTGGAATGCTCATAAACTGCTCTTTAGCTTCTGGCAGTTCAATTCCATTCTCTGCACACTCAGATTCTCCTTTCATTTCCTCACTTCAATTCTAGTCTTCTCTCCAAATTTCAGTTCTCCTCTTGCTCTCTCTGCAGGGTATGTGTGGATGTACACTCTTGTGTTCACGTGTGTGCATGTGTTATATGTTTGTGTGAAGTTTGCACATGTGTGTCTGTGTCGTTTTCCTTGTTCCTTTGGTTGTTTTCTCAGTAGTGTCGCTGAGCTTTCCCATGTGCTCCTAGTAGTCAAACTCTAGTTCCTTAGCTAGTATAAGGGCTAAGTACCACACAGATATACACTTACTGCAACACTGATAAAGTTTCAGAAATCTTGATCCAATATTCTGGCTCACGTGAGGCTGGATTCAACAATATATTACGTCCTTGATTTATAGAATCTCTGTACCCAGTACTTGACGTCCTTGATGCAGTGCTGGGGTTGATTGATTACGCATTCAGTATTTGCAGATGATAACTAGCTCGACTTATACTGTGCAGCAGTCGTATTGATTACCCATGGATGATGGCCAGTGCCAAAGTGCTATAATATTGTAGGTGCAGTTGCAAGTAGTTTGGGGAAAGGAGTTTTTCGATCATTTTATTCGATGATGATTTCAGGCTCATCAGCTTGTTCCTAACCTGCTTTGTGATCCTGTTACGCGTTGACCAGTGCAGCTTCTTGATCGCCATAGCTTGGCACGATTCGCTCACTTGTCTCTTGTACTCGGACTCATGAACTAGGTGTATAATCACAGTCCCTGGGCCGTCCGGCTCGCCTCCCTGTTCTCTTCCCGCTAGATGCGGCAGATTCGTGGCCGCATGAGATACACTGTTTTTTTTATCAATGTGATTATGGGTTGAAAGTAGCCTGGGCAATACGAAGTGCCAAGGTTTCTATTCTAGTTTCATACTGCATCTATTCTAGGTCTTCAGTTTCTTCCTTCTCATTGCTGTACTTCCTGATTCATTCCTTCATGGCTACTTCTTTTTCCTTGCTCATCACGAGAAATGTCAGCGGATGAGCTGTGCATGACCCAATGCTGCACCAGCTTTAGTGAACATGGTGTGTTAGAAGTTCATTTAGACCTTGTCCCAGTATGATACATTTCGGTTGCACGGTCCATGTTGATCTTTGCATCATACATAGAGTTAACTGGTTCTGTTTCTATACTCTAGCTTTAGAGCTCATGACTCGTAATCTTTGAGTTCATAGGGGTCGTGAGAGATTCGTGCCAAGTTGTGTGCGACCAAGGGGTTCAACTCTCAAGTTATACTACAACAAACATGATCGACAAGATTACGGCCAGGGTTCTGCAGGATGCTTTCAAGACAACATAGCCAACAACTTTGGGGAATCTCTCTAGAGGTACGTAACATGATGTCATTCCTTCTGGTACAACATATTCAGTTCATGTTTGGCACATTCTGTAATGGATCTAACAGGAAGCAGTTCACGAATCTTGCGGTACACCATATTGGACAAGTCAAAGCTGCATATGTGTAGCGACCCAATGATAATTGCAGCTCGCACGGTTGATTATTGCAACCTCGACCAGAGGATGCATGCACCGTGTCATGATGATCATGCTGCAGGTTCCATGAAAGATCATTCGGGGCAGAATAGCAGCTACAGATCAAGTGTACAGGACAGTTTTCTTATAAGTTGCTGAATTGCATTTGCATGCGCAAGAGGGATCTTGGAAATCTATTTCAACGCTGCAGGTGGACCTCCAGCTTGAGATAGGAGAGCCTCAATATATCAACATCACGCAGGTGGGTACATCCTGATTGTGAACTTTGCATCTGTCTAGAGTTTGAACCTGCAAATGAAATTTTCACCATTGAAAATCTGTGCATGCAGGTTGAATGAGATCCACTATCACAACTTTGTTCTGTGATTTTGCATGTGATTCTGATGTGTTTTCCACATTTCTAAAACAAATCCTCAAGTGAGGTTTAGTCTCCATGTTCAGACCAGCTTTGGCATGTTCCCCAATTCGCACTGTTAAACCAGAGCCTGGTTCAGGTTCCATTGACCCCGACTCAAACCAGCACTCGTTTGGGGGAACTCAGACTATTGTTGGCTGGTTCTTCTTTATGGAGAACCTTTCCAGTCTCTATTTTGATGCTTAAGTTTGTTTTGTTTGGTTAGATCTAGACTTGCAGGTTTGAGTGTAGGTCTTCAAATTTCTGGACAGTAGTTCAAGTTTTGACACATTTTTTCAAATTCAAGAACCTAAGATTGAAGCATAGTCGGAAAACTTGTGTCCAAATGATGTTTCAAAACGTTTCTGGTCGTTTCAAAAGATTGCATTTAGAATGCTTTAAAAGGGGGAATAAAAGTCATAAATTTACATGTCAATTTTCGATTCCAAATTTAGAAATATTGTGTTTGAAAATAAGCGAGTATGAACTATTTTGATCTTACTTAAAATTGCTATGACAACTTATTCATACAAGTGCAAACTATGGTCAAACTCATTGTTCTCCTTCTTCTATCGAGAGTCCAATTCTTCATCTTCCTCCTCTTTGCCACAGTTTGAATCATTATAAAACTGTTTTAAATCTCATGAGAAATTACTCATACCTAGACTTGGAGCCATTTAAGGTTGAAGGGAAACTAGTCATCCGTTGTCAATGTTGTTCGTTCCTTGCAAGCTCATGCACTTGACATCCTCACACAAGTAAAGCATACCCATTCTTCTCTCACCCCATGTGGGTAGAGTATGGACTTTAGTCATATATCAAGATTAAAAATTCCTTCAAAGGATGACTTGCTGCTATACTTTCCACTGGACTCTTAAGTTAACTGCAAAAAAGAGAAGTTTTTTTATTTGCAAAAGTTCAGTTTGTTGCACCTTTTGATCTAAATAAATCAAAAGTAAGAACTTGAGCTCTGGTTAGCAATTGAGGAACTACAATCCTAAGATAAATTTCCCCATATTTATCCAATGCTGGCAATTTTGGAACATTTCTTCTGAATTTCCTCCACCATGATACCAATGATGCCAACATGGGCTCTCGTAACAAGGTTGCTTCTCATGCAATTGGATACTTCCTTCAAAACTTTAAAATTCTATTTTCTATAGCATTTTGCTCAACAATTAATGGATATAAAATATTCATAATCCAATCTCGCCATCTTGCAAGTTCCAAAATAGAACCTATAGCATTCAAAGATTGGAAAAAATAATTGAAGATCCACTTGATGATAAATGTGAACTCTCCTTCCAAAAAATCAAAATCAAATTCTTGAATTCTCTTGCTTCAATTGTGCCAATCTAACTATGCTTTCCAAGCATCAAAAACTACCATTTGTTTTAATGTTGAAATCTAAATAGACTTTGAATTTAGTGTTTGAAGCACTAGAAACCTTGTTTGGGCATACTTTCATAATTCAAGATCTGCAAAAGATCAAATATTAAATTTTTATTTTCTTGGGTTTTTTGGTGATGAACCTGATAATAAACAAATCATCTTTTGTATCACATCTTTCACCCAACAAACAAGTCTCATATACTAATATGTAGTTCAATGAATTATCTATAATGACCAGTACCATGTTATTTAATTTGATGATATTAATGGCATTTTTTATATGCTCAAAAATGTATTCTATTATCAAATGTTTTCTAAAAATATGTGATGTACCAATTGCGTCTAATAACTTACATGGCCTTCATAAGATGAAACCAAGATGTTAATGACTTACATCTTTTATATGTCATTCCATCCCTTACTTACAATATTACAACCATATTTTTGCCTAGAAAATTTTAGAGGTTTCAGATCATTCATAACATTCTTCACCTCCTTTTGAGAAAAATTATTTGTAAGTGTGATGTCATGTGGTCCTCTATTCCAACTCCAACAATGTAATGTATTATGGTTTTCTAAGTTGGAATAGATCAACTACATGAAATGATGTACATTAAACTTGTAAAAAATACATATTTGAATGTCAAGTGTATTTTTCTATCTAAATGTAAGTCACCGACCACCTAATGCAAATAAAAAGGTATTACTAAAAGAAATTTTGTAATATGCAACCATTCTTTTTGTGATTACATACAACTATGTGTTGGTTGCTACTATATTTGATTTTTTTTACAACTAATTATCAATGTTCTAGCTATATATAGTGAAATGCGACTATGTTGTGACTACCATGTGATTATCAACATATTCAATTTTTCATTTGGACAACTTTTGAAATTGTTTTCATCCAAAAATGGTTCATATATTCCATTAGTTTCATTTGGGTTCAATATTAATCACAACCATATGTCATTTACATAGCCCTTTGACATACACTAAGGTGTATTATAACTAAATTTGGGGTACATTTTTATAGTGTATTGGGGTTGCATTAAAGGAATATTTAAAGAGTTTATTAGGAGTACAATATGCATTAATTATGAGTAGATTAATTATATATTATGAACATATTAAAAGGTGAAAGCATGGTCAAATAGGCCACAAAAGTGATCTTCTAGGATTTAAAAACTAGGTGCTTATCAAAAAATGATGTAAAAATGCATCAAAAAATGTTTTCATTTTTATTTTTTTGTATAAATGTATGAAAAACTTGTATGGCTATATGTTCATATCTTCAAATGCAAGGAAAAAAATGAAAACGAACCTACTTTCAACTCAACAAACAAACCTATCAAAATGTCTTATTTCTAATCAAGTAGGTATAAAATAAATTTTTTACATTAAAATCTATGGATTTTTATGGGTTTCACTACATATTCATGTGGTGCATATTGTGCAATGAATGAATAAGTGAATATATAAGTGATTTTTTTTTTTAAAATCCAAAATATAAATTTATTGAAATTTTGGAATCTACTTTCAATTTACTTTCAACCTACTTTTACATGTCCAAATGTTATGAAACAAATTTTGCTAGAAGCCTTTTAATGTGAAGGAGGGCGTAGAATTTTTTTAATTCCATAATTCATAACTTCATACTTGGTGTTGAAATATGGTAGGCATAATAGAAAAGTAGATGCAAGGATCGAATGTATCTAAACAAATAACTATTGACATAGAAAACACTATTACAAAATGTGGTGTAATTCACTAATCCCTATTCACTAGACCAATGAATTCACTACTTTTTCACTAGTCCCCATTCACTACAACCAGTGAGTTCACTCAAAATCTAGTAAAATCACTTGGCGTATAGGGACACCTTTCGTTATAATGAAAGTGGCATTAAATTTTCAAATCCTGCCTAAACATCGATGCTTCAATTCTTTCCCCTATTAAGACATATTTTTCATATGGCTTTCGAATGTTTCTTGTGTTTTTCATTGATTTGTATGTACCAATGCCATTTGACAGTCTAGATGTAAGATCTTGGATAATCAATGAACGGTGCATGGATTGATGATCAATATCAATTGAAACAACTTAAATCATTGTAAAAATTTTAGTTACGAAATCCATTGCATTTTTTGTGTTTCTGTGACATGTTGTCTCCATGGTCTCGCAATAATAGAGAATTCAAATGTTGTTGCCAAATCTTATGAGTGTGGACAAACAATGTTTGTTTGTTCTCAATGTGTGTAGTTTTGTTGGGATAGCTTAAATTTCGAGTTTTTCAAATAACTATCAAACTATGAACATGGGCAATATAAGAAACAAGAAATTCACGCCTCTAGAGAAGGAAACACTCATAGTTGAAAGGAAATGTGTGAAGTAATGTGCCTTGGAAGTAAAAGAAACAACAAAATGGGTAGAATTCCAAGTAGTGGAAGCCAAATAAGATTGCATTTTTTCATGTTATTTTATTTGATGGGACATACCTAAAATCACTTGTTCATGTATTATCTCCTAGCCACAAGTCTCCTAGATAGGTACTTGATTGGTAGTAGATTCACTTGCTCATCTATTATCTCCTACCCAATTCCTAAATAGGTTCTTGATGGGTAAGTAGAATCACTTATTCATCTATTATCTCCCAGTTAACTCCTAGATAACTATTTGATTGGTAGGCAAGATCACTTGTTTGTATATTATCTCCTAGTTATCTCTTATACAATTACTTGATGGGCAAGCAAAATCACTTGTTTGTCTATTGTCTCCTAGCTAACTCTTAGACAACTACTTAATGGGTAAGCAAG
>Ga0209611_10006852_pt1 | contig 18470 bp, 9 predicted proteins | sample S1TSphgellanicum_3_FD_187693 | JGI IMG/M metagenome (GOLD analysis project Ga0209611, IMG submission 187693) | Host-associated microbial communities from peat moss isolated from Minnesota, USA - S1T2_Fc - Sphagnum magellanicum MG (SPAdes) (version 2) | ecosystem: Host-associated > Plants > Peat... | reverse complement strand
TGAAGCACAAAGTTTTTCTTTACTAATTTATTTTTTATTTTGGGGTTATTCAATGGATTGCAAACCTTGGCAGTTTTCACACTGTTGGTTGGTATAACCTTCCCATTTTTCTCGGCTTTGCTTGGATTCTTTGGGGGATTTGCCTTCGCTCCAACAACATACTTTGTGAGTTTATGCTCTGTTATCCTCTTGGTTGCAACTTTTTTTCGTAAAAATTCGAGCTTTCCTTTGTTTTTGTTCACTTTATGAAATAGCTAACAGTTTTGCTCCATTGACCAGTATCATGGTCTTATTATTAGCTCTTGATAAAGCACACTTAGTCATGGATTTGTGTCTTGAACTTTTTCTTTTTCTAATGCATTTTTTTGTTGGGTTTTTGTTGCAGTTACCATGTATTATGTGGTTGTGTATCGTCAAGCCTAAACCCTTCAGTCTCTCATGGATCATAAACTGGGTGAGTTTCTTGTTCCTCGTTCTCCTTGTAAAATGTCAACTGCTTTGTTTCTGTTCTGTTTCCTCCTGCAAGAAAAATAGGATCAAAAGAGTCCAAGTTTGGACTTTCATGGATCAATCCTGTTCTACGTCTTTTACAAGAAAAGCCTTTGTTCTATTATGGAATACTCTTTCCTTCTTTACAAAAGGTTCACTACTACAAAATATGGCTTTTCATAGGCGTTGACATTTGAATGTGGCAAATGTCACATATTACACGAATGCCAAATGACAATAAAACACACCACATATATCTTATAGAGAAATGGATGAAATCAAAACAGATGTGTCATGATCCATGGCTCTGTCATATACATGGCTTATTTAACATGGATATGTCTTCTTGCAATTGATGTAAGGTAAATGTTATTATGGTGTGGTGATTCAAGCAAACATTGGATCCAAAACTGGTTTTTATTGGCTTTGAGTTTTCTGTTGTGTACTGGGATCCATGTAAAAATGTCTTCACAGTTTTGTGATGAGCATGTGGTCCAAAACATTAACTGTGATCTGAGTTTTTTGGTATGTGAATTTCATGCAGGTTTGCATCATATTAGGAGTCCTACTCATGTTTACAGCAACAATTGGTGGGCTTGCGTCTATTATTGTCTCAGCGTCAACATACAAGTTCTATCAGTAGAACTCAGTAAACAGGGTCAAAAGGCTTCCAATAATTGCAACTTGTGATAAACAAAAAGCTACCCAAAAGCAGAAAAAGTGAGATGAAAAAGCCTTTTGAAAAATTGTTTTACTTAACGAATTGCAAGTCACTCATTTCTGTAATTGTTCTACTACAGACTTTGATAGATCTTTAGTAGTATAGATCCAACCTCCTCGATGACTAGAGGGAATGGCTTCACTCTACCAGAAAACAACATTGGTTCTCCTTTCCAACAAACCAATTCTATAGAAATACAATGAGCCTGGCTTTTAAACACCCATCATATTCTTCCTGTTTATTTTGTGTCTTTGTAAAATTGTGGTATTGTGTAATTTCTCTTCCTTTAGTGAAGGCAAAGCATGAACTGATTCTGAAATGTATAATATGTATTTTGCAACTATTTGGGATTGACCCTCTTCTCTCCAATGTCAATTTTGTCATTTTTGGATGCTATGAAATAGTTGCGCTAGCTACTTGTTTATAGTTGTTTTGACATTTTCTTCAAAAAAGAACTCTATGATTGTTTTGTAGTTTCAATGCAACTTCTATGAATCATGAGCATCTCTCTCATAAGTGACCACTAATATGATTGCAAAAGTTTACATTGGTGATATCTATTGAGAGAAGAATTTGTGTGATAAGTCATCTATTGTGTGTACTTCAGCTATAGACATGGTGATTTTGGGTTGTTGTTTATTGAGTATTTTTTTCCAACCTCCTTGTTGATTTAGTTATTGTTAGGGGATTCAAATGTTGGATGACCCACTTGAAAGCTTTGTATTTGCACCATATAAAAAACATTGTATGAGAAGAAGGGCATACTTATTGGCTTTGGCTTATTATTAGCATCCAAGCTTTTTGTATTTATTTATTGATGTGAAGGTCATTCCCCCTTTTGAAATAATAGGAAAGAAAAAGAGTTTTGAACTCCACAATAGGTGATTAGGTGCATACCTCAAATCCATGACCTAAAATGAATGACTTGGTTAATTTTTCAATGGAAAGAAGAATATTGAACTCAAAAACCTAATTTCCTCATGTAGGACAGTGGAATGAATTGCCATACAATGTAACTTTACATATGTTATTCCCCCATTTCTTGAGATGTTGGAAGAAATAACCTTGAACTTCAATGTGAACCACAAATTTCAGTCCTTCAAGATGATTCTCATGAAAAATGGTTTGGATTCAATGCATTGATGTTATGATTTGTTAACATAAGGCAAAGTTTGGACAACAATTTTGTTTTGGTAAATGAAAGTTTGTAGAAGTAGCAATAAAGCATGGGGGTCTTATTGAAAGGACAACTATTAATTTTTTTGTGAGGTATGTTGTTGTGTCAAGAGGTTTCATTTGAGGATAATGTTGTTGCAAATAGAATTTTTTGTTCATCAAAACCTAGTGGCAACTCCTTGAATTGTGTTCTCAAAAATCAATGGCCACCTAAAAGGAAGGTTTCATCATTCATGTGGCTAACAAGTGTTCTTAAAGATATGTTATGTGACAACATATTCAAAAAAAAAGAATTAGTCATCTAGGCATCACTTAATAGAACTTAGAATTGCAACCTCAAATTGCAATTCAATGTCAAGCTTTTACATTAAAAATTCATTTATGCAATGATCACACGCATCCATTTCCAAGGGAATTGACCTCCATCCCTAGAGGCTTTACCCTTTGCAATAGAAGTATCCTACACCCACAAATTACAAGCCCAACCATGCCCCTGCTTGTTGTAAAAGACCAAAAAATAATTTGATACATAAGCCCCAACTTCCAAGGATATATACTTGATTCTTGTGCCAAGATTTAAGCTCTAGAAGCTACAAGTCCAATCAAGATCCATCATTTTTCACCAGTTGAAAGTTGCAACCTATTACCTACCATGCAAAAGGAATCATTTGGCCCTAACTTTGTCACACAAACAATATCAATAGTCAACTTTGAACAACACAAAGAAGTTGACTTGAACTTTGATGTTTAAAGATAATAATTCAAAATTTAGTGTAATATCCATGTTGGACTTTGGTAACCTTTTCTGACAAGATTGCATCATTCACGAACATATCAAACGTCTTTTACTAGATCTATTACTTAGGTAGTGGTTATCTTTGCAACCTTGAATATTCGAGTATTTTCATGATCAAGACCTAAAAGATAAAATGATAGTTTGGCAGCTTACAAGTGACATTAATTGAGAATTTGCATTTTAAACTAGCTAAAACATAAGAGGCTTCCAATGAATTTGTGTGTTAGTGGTTGTTTTTCAAACTGACTAGGTTCAAGGTTTGTTTCAACTTAGAAAATAACAAGATGACCAAGTTAAACCTTGTTAATATATGATTTCAAAATGTGTATGTGTCTTTCATAACAATGTTCTGAACTAGGCTTACAAGTGGTTTAAACCTAAGTACCAACCTTGGACTCCTCCATCCACTTTTCCTACTTGTTACTAGAATGTTTTTTGAATCCCAAACTTGGACAAATAATTCAATTGCACTCAAAGAAATTTTTGGAATTTAAAGTTGAATTATCAATCCACTACACTTATAAAACTAGTTGAATTTAAAATAGGGCCTTTGAAACGAAGAAACTATAGGTTCACACATATAAGTAAAAGCCACATTGAACTATATAGGCCCACACTTGGTCAAGACAATACCTTATAAATAGTTGAACAATTTAAGGTGGTACCTTATAAATAGTTTTAGTCTAGGTCTTTAAACAATAAGTTGTTATAACCATGCAATTATTTCTAAATGATTACCTACATCCTACCACTTTGGGGGTATGTATTTTATTTAATATTAATTAGTTGGGAGTGCTTCACAAGTCCAACTTTTTTTTTTGCAATGAGCCAATGTGATTAGCACATTGCAAAAAAAAGTTAAAACTATCGAGGCTGCCAAAAATAAAAGATTCTATGAAAAGATGGAGTGCCTTTCCCTTTAGCCCACCAATATAGGTGAAAAGAGGAAAACTTTGGGCAAAACATGTGGGATTAACGCAAGGTGCTATTGGAAACACCTTTAAGGAACACATTGGGAACATAAAGAACATATTGGGAACTTGAAATGAACCCATTGGGAACTTGAAAGAAACATGTTAGAAACAAAAGAAAAATGAAAAAAATCAAGGCACTTTGAATGCGTGCTAAGCCTTTCCATTGGCTACATGAAATTTTTATTTCCAAACTAGTTGTCACCATTTTTGGCCTAGGCTAATACCCCCATTATAAATTGGGGGTACTTATTATGACCATTGATTTTTCTATATATGAACATATATAATGAGACTATGTTCACATGTTACTTGCTTGTGTGATGAAATGGAATCAATTGTATGGCATCGAAGTGTCAACATGTTAATAAAACAACTTATTATTTTTATTTTTTTGTTATGTGAGTTTTGTTCCATAAACAAGTGATATGAAACTTGTTTAGTGTTTCATAAATGTGAACATTGTTTCATTAAGGTATGAATTTAAATAGAAAGCAAACATTACTCTTTTGTTGGTAGTAAACTTCATAAGTTTTTTTTATCTATATCAAATTTTTGCATTCATGTCATTCACACATGTCAATTCATGCCAATATTTTTTACTTTTATTTTTTGGTTTATGAAGTTAATGAACTTTGCTATTTTATTCAACAATTAGAGAATTCTTCTTGTTTTTTTTTTCTTTTTGCATGTTTTTTCTTGACTCAACAAATATATTTATTTGTGTTCCTTTTTTTTCAAAATGAACATTCAAACCATGTGTCAAATCTCAACAAACTTGAAGGGGTGTCCAACTAAATTTCATGGAGTTTTTGTTTTGAAAACATCCTTATGAAAGATGATTTGTGTAGGTTTGTTGACCCTATTGTAATGGACCCAATATTTACATACCCAATAAAAGCTATTGAATTCATTTTATTGTGAGCAATGGCCCTAACCACCATTGCCTTGGCAATCAAAGATGTTTTTTTTGTGATTGCAAGTGTGTGGGACCCAAGAGATAGTTGGGGTTGCTTAACACAACGATATTAGGTTAACGCCAATGAAGCATGTTTGATGCTAAAAAACAAACTTAATTCCATTTGATTGTCTAATGGAGGATTTGTGAATGAATATTTGTGACAAATCCAAGAAGTCTTGTTTGAGCTTATTGGCATTGGACAAGCACTTCTTGAGGAAATATTATGGAAAAGAGTTAATGGGAATTAGTTCATGCTCAAATCAACATAATGGTAGAAAAACAAATTGATATGTCAAATGACAAATCAACATAATTACAATGATAGTGACAAACCAACAAGACAAGTTGATTTAAAGGGGTAAATCAACATGACATGTTGAAATGTCATTCATGGCAAATCAATTACAATAATGTGGTGGTTATCAAATTGAAATGACAAATCACCATGACTCGTCAATATGCAAATTTTCACACATAGTTATTTAGATAATTATAAAGCATAAAAGGAAGATTTAACATAGTAGAAGGGCGTTAATGATTGATCGTTGATCTTGTTGGGTTCATGTAAGAGGTAGTTTCTTATGATTAATGTGAGGAAAAGAGCCTAAGACATAGGATCTAAACTCAATTGATTTTTAATAAAAAAAAGTTCACTTCTTGTTCCACAATCCATGAATTAAGAAATTATTAATGATGTCGCAATATATATGTTTGAGGTTGTGGTTGTTAGCATGATTATTGTGTATTCATAATAATGAGTAAAGACAAGAACCCAAGAGTGATACAAGAAAGAATAAACAACATTAAGGTTTATAAAAATGTATTATTAACATTTGGCAACCATGTAGAGGAATGAAAATTTCTCAATGTGGAAAAAGTTTGTGGAAACCAAAAGATGGGGAATGTTGACTTTCATGTAATCAATCTAAGTTCTTTGCATATATATAACTTTTGAATAAATGGAAAATATGGAAGGTAAGGTTGAAATAGAAAAAGTAAACACTTAGAAAAACACTATAACATTATGTATATACATTTAGAAACACACTATAACATGATGTATGGAATATGCAAATTAACAATAGGAATTACAACAACCACAAATAATCACAAATCGATAACATACTTAGGATGTAGTGAATGAATAGAGCATGTAGTGGTAGTTTTTAAAAATGTACATTTTGTGCGTCCATATTTCAAGGATTCAAGGGCAAAATCCAAAAGTGGGGGGGGGATGTTAATGACAATTAAGCTATAGTGTGTTAGTAGTGAGTAATGGGGACTTGATAGCAACAAATTTTGAATTATTTTGTGAAGGAAAGATTTTTGAATTACTTCCTCTTCCATGTTGAATTTTGGACATTATAAATTAGTTGCAATTTTTTTGTTTTTCATGTTTTTGCAGCACGTCCATTATGGAATAAAAAGAACATGCTTATCAATTTTGTTTTGCAAATGCATTGTGAATGTATGAACATGAATTGGTTATTGGAGTTGTACATGTTTTAATAGGTTTATGTAGTTTGTATTCAATTTGGATGATGTATTGTCAAAAATATTAATTTTGTGATTATAATTTTAGTATTTATTTCATAGTAGAAATTAATACTTACCAACAATAATAATTCTACTAATAATTCAAGCCATGACTCTTCTTGACCCTTTTATCATTATATCTTGGGGTTGATTTTATTTATATTCCCTACAATATATTTATGTCTCACTAATGCTACCTTGTTCATTGCTTATTTAATTTAAACCTCATGGACTATTACATTAGTTTTGTGCCCATGCTTGAGGGCATTGAACTTGAACTACTAATATGTTTTCCTTTATTGTTGATTATTTTGTTTATTGAACACTTGTCAATAAGCTTTTGCATCTTGTGCACATTGAACCAATGTGGTTTTTGGTGTTGGAATGGTCAATTTTTTCAATTAAACACCTTAACAACCACATTTTGATTTTCCTAAACACATCTTTCGCTACCTCAAAAGCACCCAAGATTATGTTATCTATTATCACAAGGGGGAAAATGACATCATTTATTGGTTATTCTAATGTAGGCTATGCAAATGACTTGGATGAACCAAATTTTACCACATGGTAATTGTTTGTTCTTGGTAGTGACCCCTTTGTCTTGGAACAAAAAATAAAACTCAATAGTTCAATCATCATTAGAAGTTAAATATAAAGCACTTATAAGGACCACAAAAGAAGAATTTTATGAATGGAATTATTATTGAACTTACATGTCGAAGCTATTGAAAGTCCAATGAATATCATGTGCAACAATTAAAATGCAATAAAATGGCAAGGAACATAGTGTCCTATACTAAGGTTAGGTTTGAGGGGGGATGTTGGACTTTAGGTCCACACCTACTCAAAGCAAGTGCCTTGTAACTAATTGAACAATTTAGGGTGATACCTTATAAACAATTTAAATGGATTTTTAAACAAAGGTTTTTGTAGCCATTCAATTAACATGATCATTGATTCTTTTGTATATGAATGTATATAATGGAACTATGCTTATGGATTGCTCCCATGTTTGCAAATGAGACCAATTAGTTATATTACATCAAAGTGTTAACAAACCCACCTTTGAAACTAGGTGATGTTTAATAGTTGTGGTATAAATCATAACAAAAGCAAATTTTCCTTTCAAATTTTCGCTTCAATTATATATATATATAATTTTACAAAATTGAACAATTGTACTTCAACTATGCTAATAATATATAAAAATTGACCCTGAATTCAAAAACATTCAAGAAAAGGTTATAATACATGTATTATAATATAAAGCTACCAATTTGGTTCAAAATAAAGGTACTTTGATTACCATATCAACTCACATTTCAAACAACCCAAGTGAATGGTGCAAAGTTATTTTTTCTGTTTTCAAGAATTTAGAGTTCATGGTATTAGTTATTGATTAATCAATAATGTAATTATTATTATTTAGTCAAGAAATTTAAATCAAGAAATTTTAATAAGTTGGTAAATTATTTATTACTTAGATATTAGTTATTATTTAAATTATAATAATTTATTATTTTATTATAAAATATTTATGAATTATTATTTAATAACTTATAACTAATAAATTGGCTAATTAATTAATATTCACTTAATATTTTAATCATTCACTTGTTTATTTTAAACTATTAATAAGTAATTATTTATTATTTATTATTTTATTTTATTATTTAATAATTATCAATGAGATTTTATAATTAAAAAGTTAATTAATTAGTTAATATTTATATAATATTTATGAATTATGTTATATTCAAATTATGAAATAGTATTTAATAACTTATAACCAATAAGTTAAGTTAATTAATTATTACTTAGACACTAATTATTAATTGGTTGGTATTTTAGTTATTTATTTAAAATTTACTAATGAGATTATACATAATAATAATTTTTTTAATTAGATATTTTCCAATCGTTTTTTAATCTATGAATTATAATTAATAATATATAATTAAATGACATTTATTATTATATAAATGAAATTTATTATATAATTAATTGAAAATATAATTAATTATCTATTTAATTATGTAATTTGAAAAATAAAAAAGGAGGACAAAGGATATGAAATTTAAAAAATTAGTTGTTTAACCTAGTTTGTAACTAGATTGCAACTTCAATTTTTATCCCATATGTTTTGTCTTCTACTTCCATCTTGAAAACCATATAATGAAGAGGCTTTGTCCTACACTTTCACATAAAAAACCACATATCAATTGGGATGAACCAATCAAAGGATTTTAATCATTTAGGGAGCTTAACCCTAAAGGTTAAACCTAAAAATAAAAATAATCTACTTCCCTAACCTACCAACTTATCTAGTCCTACTTACCTACCTACCTAAATAATGATTTAAATTAATTTGGGCCAAAATTCAAAAAATGTTACGTGACATATTTGTGTTATGCCATGTGTCACAATCTAAAACCATATAAAATAGATGATGTAGATTCATTATCTATTTAAAAACCTTCATTCACACTTACAATTAATGTCTTATGTAACTTGTTTAATGCAACTAGGTAGTTTGTAATAACAAATGTCCTACATGCAACTAAAATATAGTTACAAATGCTCACTAATGAGAGACCACATGTTTATCCCATCAAAGTTCCTATTTCTCCAATTGTCACCCCAAACATATAGCATAATTCCTTCACCTCATTGAAGTTCACCCCATTTCAACCCAACCCAAGTGATGTACTAACAACCTTTGCACTTGGACTACATCAAAAAGGTTTCCTATTCTCTTGGCCAACTATCGTTGCCCAAAAACTTAACAGCAAGAGGTGGCGAAATACGATGCCACTGTAGATTTTATTCATTAAATGTTTGCCTTTTCATCTTCTTGGATATAATACGATGTCATATAATATGGCATTTACTTATAACTTCTTTAATATGGCATGGGGTTCTATTTGCTTGTGAAAGTGAATCCACATGACAACATTCATCTTGTCCTTAATGATGTTCCAAGGAACCTTGTTGTTTCGTTGGTTTTCATCATCCTTTCAAAAAAATTATGTGGAGCAAGCAAGTGGAGGATTATGTCTTGTTTGTTTTTGAGTTTGTAAACAAGTTCTTGGCAGTTAACAATGTTGTATTGTTGTTCCACCTCAATGATCTTCATGATTTGAAAGAGGTCAAATCATACCCGAAAAAATATATTGGTTATGAAATTCACATGAAGTGGGTCATGGTGAACTCTCTCCCATTTACTAATAATGAAGATCCAATTTTGAAGGTTTGATATCAATCCATTATCTTTCATTTCCATTCCTTTCCATTTATTTTTTCTTTCCATTACTTTCCTTCTAACTTTGTCAAATTTTGTAAATGCTTTTGAGTTAGGTTATTTTTCTTATGAAGACAAATTCATTTGTGTGCACCTCCTTTTGATTTTTTTATTTTTTCTAAGAGCTTGTCAATAAGGGCATTAATGTACATGTTCTTGAGGAAGATGTATTAATGTTTAACTAGACAAACATGTTTTTGATGTCCATTTTCAAGATCGGTAGGCCATTGGGGGTGGCCAAGGAGTTTCATGTCATGATTTAAGGTTTCATTGAAGTTTCTTCCAAATTGGGATCCTTCATTGTCAATTTATCTACATCCATAGGTTTTCTTGCCCCCTTTGCAACTTCATTTGATTCCATTATTTCCAATGGTTTGCCTGACTACCATAATTCAACCAGGGAATAATGTCATAACTTGCTAAATCCTTGGCTACTACATTTTGGCATTAGAATTAGGCATGGAGGTCTTCATGGAGGTGCTAAAAGGTGAAAACACAATCAATTGAACACTTTGTGATCTTTGTCCAAAAAAATGCAAAATAGCCATAAATTACACCTTAACATATTAAATTTACAAATTTTATTTATTTCCATGATCATATGAACATGTTTTTAAAATTTATGCCAATGATATTGAAGAATCACATATTTAAAATTGATTTAAATTAATTTCCCAAAAATGTACGAGTAAAATTTGTTTAATTTGTAGGTTGTTTGAACAAACAATGTAGGCTTCAAGTAGATGAAATATTATGTCTTTCTAGTTTTTTGGTTAATGACACTTTAGAATTTACTTATGTACCTTCAACTTCCAATGTAAAAGTAATCAATATATCAAATTTTTAATGCAAAAATAATTTTGAACACAATTTCAACATTTAGTATCAAAAATATTTCTTACTTATTTTTAGTACACGAAAGGTCTTCAAACTTTGTATACAACGTACTATAAACTCAATTTAAAGTGGCATGATGGTTTGTTAATGATTAATTTTTTTTTTCACTTTACTTTCTTGCATTCATGTGTAAAAATGATTACAATTTCAAGGATTACATTTTACATTTAATTGATTATGCTTTCATTTGGATCCTTGGCTACCACATTTTAACATTAAAAGTAAGCATGGAGGTCTTCATGGAGGTGTTAGAAACTCTTGTTCAAGCTACCAAGCTTGCAAACAAGCCCCAAAGGGAACCTCGCCTAGATCTTAATTCACTTGTGAAGAAGCACACGCAAAAAAAATTTGGATTGTAAATAAATTTATTGTTTGGTTTTGTTTCTAAAATTATTATTTTTTGGGTGTAACTATCTCTCCTTCCTAAGGTTTTTTATGTTTTGCACATTTGCAATGATAAGTCTCCATTGAGGTTTAGTAGTCTATCACTTTTTGTGAAGAACAAATTCTTCCATAATCCTTCTAGTAGCCTACAAGTGCCACCTACACTAAGGTTCAAGCCCATGCCATGGCTTCTAGTATGCTTTCACCACCTACTTATAGGGGTTCCTTTTAGTATAATCAATAGTAAAAAAAAGGTCAAAATATACCAATTGATTTGCGGTTACATGTGATTGATTGTCGCTTATAACTAACTTTGGTTATTTTTGCAATTGAAAATCATATCACACATTTTTTGGTCACATTTATGATTATGTTGCAATTACTGGGTTTTTCATTTTTCTAATGGGATGACTTTTCACATTATTTTCATCTTAGAAGGCCTTCATATGGTCCATTAGTTGAAAAAGTGACCAAAAAATGGTAAGTAGTATTTATGTATACATTAAATTATGTATGTTACTAATTTTAGTGACATAGGAATTGGTTTATATGGACTTTCTTGCAAAAAGTTTTGTATGTCACTTGTACATAACCATTTCAATCGTATGGTCATCCTTGGACCATTCTTAAGACAATTCCAAAAGCAGTTTCCGATGGAATTTTGTAATTAGGCGATTGAGGTGGTTCACTCATTCACATGGTGGTGTTTTCTTTTCTTCATTTGATTCATGGCATTACTTTCACACAATGGCATAATTTTCATCGTCTTCATCATGGTAACACCAATGTGTTCTTCCCATAAAAATGTACAACGTGGTTTGGAGATTTATTTGGAAAAGTGTCATATGGCAAGCAACAATAAGTTTTGAAGATTTGGGCATGCTTTTGATTCTTTGATCAATTGTGCTTGGACATAAAAAATTGCATGTTTACAAGCAATAACAGTAATTTATACCTTGTTGCTATACCCCATCCATCTTTCAATCAATCCTCTAGTTGGTTTGCATGGTTTGTATGGATCAAAAATCAAGATCCTTGATCATGCTTGTGGAGGATCATCATTTTGTCAATGTTTAAATTAGGGTTCTTCATAGTGTTGATTATTAATGTATGTTCATAGGTTGCAGTTCATCCTTTGCTTCAAGCCAATGAGACATGGCCCTTAAAGACAAGTGAATTTTCCCATAAGGTTTTTTTTTTTAAATCCTATACTTGGGCGTGAAACTTTTTATCAGTTGATTTCTTCTTCCAACTTGATATTCTCCTTCCATTGATGTTGGTTTTCTTCTTTTGATGGACTTCAATACTCAAAATGGTGGAATCATATGTTATGATGTAGGTGTACAAACAAACCACACATACTTTTTATTTTTGAGCACCATTATAAATGCATCATGTATTGTTGAACTCTTATGTGTCTACTCACATATCAATCTCTAGGAAAAGTCTTGCATACGAATTGTTTCATTCCTCAGTGATGGAATAGTAGTTGGGCCTAGAATGGTTCTTCTAAACACATCATTGAATGCCATGTATTTTTGTTTAAAGGAGTTTAATCTCATTGTGTTTGTTTCCACAATTGTGCAAGAAGATGATTAAGACAATGGGGAAGAAGGTTTCATAGGAGTAAGGCTTCATGTTGAAGGATTTATGATTGCTCAAAGTCTAATATTGAATTTCAAGTTTCTTAAAGGGACAACTTGTTGATTCAAATCAGCAAAGGTACCATCTCTTTACATTACCTTTAAATTATTGTTGTACGTGTTTTCTACAATCTCATAGGTTTGTTAGCCACATTATTACCTTGGCAGCTTCCACACTAATTATTTGTAGAAATATCCAAATTTTCAAAAAACAAAATTCATAAAACAAAATTGTGTGAAGGAAGAACACAAGTGATAGGAGGGAAGAAGGTAGTTTGGAAACCACTTAAAAAGTTGAAAATCTTCACAAAAACATCCTTTCAATTCTATGTCCTTTGTTGAAGTTCTTTGGGGTAAATTTTCCTTTGTACAATTATTGTTTGCATTTGACCTAATTTTATGCTTCCTTTTTTAAATCATTGAACATGCAAATTTTTGTTGCAAAATCATTAGAGTTGTTAAGCAATTTTTTTAAATTCACTACATGACATGCACATTTCAGCTTGAATTATTTAAAACTATTCTGCAATGGTATAGTTAGGTGGTGACCCAACAACACCTTGCAATGCACTTTTGGAGGTATGCATCATCATCCATTATCATGTTATTGTTGTTATAATAATGTAACCTTCATAAGATACGTCAAAACAAGGCTAGAATATGCTCTCACTTCTTATAGGCTTTCGAGCAACAATTGGAAATGTATATTAAACATGGGTATAGACCAAATTGCAACTTGGTTGACAACTTTTGAACTTGTATTCAAGTTTTAGTAATCAAGCTTTTACATGGAAATTGGAACTAGATTCAATGGGTCAATTGTGATATTTGAACCATGTTTGTCACAATGGTTCACTACGATATTCCTTCTAGATGATGACAACAAGTGTTTATGGTATTGTTAAATTACCATGGGGATTTCAAGTGCTTCTAGAAATAGTAGCAACTTGTGCTGAAAGTGGACAACTTCCACAATCTTTATACTCATATTCGCGTTGCAATATTTTTATAGCTTGTTGATATTTAAGCATTGTATGCAAAGCTTTGACGGTTATTTGGATGGTCCAAGTGACGCACTATTCTTTGTGTAGAATCTTGTACATTAGGAATAAAATTGAAGTGGATGGGGTCTTTGTTAGCTATAACATATTCTACACTTCCCATTCACGTGGTTTACTACAAAGTACATTTCTATTGGGCTTTTATTCATATGGACTTTATGAGGTTTTCTTTTTAAATTTCCAAAGTGAATTCACCATACTAGTAAACAACAACATTTTTCAATATGAGTTTTCACCTAGTTTTAATAGGTTTTATAAATGAATGAAAATGTATGAGTCAAAGATTACACTAATGAAATCTTAGAATTTAAATCCATATCTATATGGATAATATATATAAACATGTTAGGGACTTTTAGTATTACATTTGCCTAAAATGAGCCACTACAATGTGCATACACCCACATGGATACACATGAACAACCCCCCCCCCCCTTTTGGACAAATTATCTAACAGAATTCATTGTTGTGATTACAAACATCTAGGTTTGATATTCAAATTGGTTTATGATGCATGATGTGATGAAGGAGCCTCAACAAAAAGATCGCATTCTAGCAAAATGGGCATGCCTTTGGAATATACATGTTGTAATCCACATTAGTAAAGCATGCTTTTGTTTTTATGTTGGGGTATTGAAAGTTATTCAATTATGTACTCATTGGGCATAGAAATTTTGATAAACACAAAAAAAATTATTTCAAAAAAAACTTTTGAAAATAAGGTCCACTTCTAACCTTTCAAAAGTTCATAATTACTATTTGGTTAAGGTTTCATTAAAAAAAAATTCACTTTTAACTTTACCATTTCATTCTTCAACCCATTCTTAATCCTTGTAACAATTTGGAGTGAAATTCAATATGAATTCTTAAATTTCTTAACAATCAAGCCAATTAACCAGTCCAATTTTATTTTTTTCAATTTTAAAAAAATAGTTCACTATTAATATTGGATATATTATTTTCAAAAAAAATTGTGCAAATGTTTTCATAATCAAGTTGTTAGTCTAGAATGAGTCATCATTTAATGTATTTAAAATTAAATTATTCACCATAAGCATTTAAACACAAAGCACCATGTAAAAATTGTCATTGGGACACCAAAAGTGAGCCACTATAACTTAGATTCACCCATGTCCCAAGGGCTCTATTTGCCATCGGAAATTTGTCAGAAGTGCTGGTGGAGGGGAACAATTTGTAGAATCATACCCCACCTTTCTTCAAGCTTAAACTACCAAAAGATATCAAACATGCTTTTACTTCCATTAGAAAGTGTCTATATGATATTTTCCATAACAGAAACAATGGGCAGAAATGAGTTGCTAGTAATCACTTGTTGTTGCCATGACTATGTGCCAAGTTTCCATATTTGCTGGATCCAAATACAAGTGTTTCAATGTAGTAAAGTTGTAAGTCCTTCACACCTTCTAATCCTCTCCACTTTAAAAAACCTACTACCCTGTGCCAAATCTTGGGCAATATCATGTTTAGTTACTTTCTTGGTGGGTGTGGAGTAAATTTGCATGTTTCTCTTGACTTAACCCGGACTCAGTTTCTGGATGGCTGCAGCTGATATAGTGAGGTATTTATTCAACAAATATGGTCAGGTCAGGACAACCATCACCCGATTTACTAGAAAGGTAACTAGTTTTCCTCAAAACAAAATTGAGAACTCCAAGACAACATTCCCCAAGTTCTTGGCACATTCTTGTGTTTGGGATTGGGGTGAGCTTAGAATTTTGGTGCCATCTCAGATCCGACAACTTAGACTCTTCCATCATGCAAAATCTTTAATACCTCACGTGCTAAAACTACATTTGTCAATCTTTAATACCTCACGTGCTAAACTACATTTGTCTCATAGTTGACTGTTTGGTATGATAGTATTATCCTGTTTTGATAATATGTGATTCTCAAGGTGGGGATATGCTGCATATGTCAGTGATTCTTTTTTAGTACTGGATGTGGATGCAACTCCATTTCTGTTGCAGTAGGGCGTGAAGGAAGCCTCAACAGGCGTGCACCGAATTGCCACAGTTCTGGTTCTTGGCCAGCTGTTAGTAGTAGGTTGTCCTACTTTTGATATCCAGATGCTGGCTGAAGTTGTTCCAACCAAAGCTCATTGTTCTCTTCTTTCACTTCTTGCAAGCAAGCCTCTCACAGTGTTTCATTGTATGTGAAACTTCCTCTTGCCATTGCCTATTATATTATTGACTTTTATTGTAGTTTAATTGTCTCTTGACTACTAGCCAACATCATGCTTAAGTCTCCCCATTGCTTCTGAAAATAGGACAGAAGCTTAGGATGCAGATTTTTTATATAATTGTTTGCCAAAATCTTTGGCAAATTATTATGTGCTTATACACACCCAACATAGGAGTTGATGAAATCAGTGGGGAGTCATAGCAGTAGTCATTACTATTCATGACAAAGTTGATGGTCTGATACTTCATGATTGACACTCATAAGGTTATAACCACACTCAATGTCATCTTGGTTCTGGTTCTACTGGAACTAACATAATCATTACCCTCAAAGTGTTGTTGGTTGAGTCCTCTGCAATATAATAGACATTTTTATGTGGCTGTTTCTATGGAATTTGCTGCCTACAAGCTATAATGCAGGTTTTCTAGGACCATGAAGAAGTCTGTATGTGAGACACACTGTGATGCTTGCAACCTTATTTGTGATCAAGTTGTAGCTGGGTTGAACAAGTAATGATGGAATTCTCCAACTGGCAACAGCTTCTGTAGGTACTGAAATTTGATCAGTTGTGTTGCATTTGCAGAGGAACTTCCATATGTAATTCTGAGTCCATTAGTTGGATGTTGGGGAAAATAGGCAATACTAGGAAGGCCTGGCACTGCAATCTGCTTGGCCCTACTGGAGGGAAGTAATAGCCTTCCAACTCTTCTTGCAAAGAATGGGACTTAGTGTGTTGGCTTATCAATAGGAAAAAGGGCTCGTTTATTTTTTCTATCTTGGTTTTCACTGTGACTCAGTGTAGCTATGTAAACACACCAGGTTTTTGAAAGCAAGTGTTTAGTCCTATACTGGAACATTCAAGGAACTGAGTACAAAGCCTCTATGGAGCTCTACAATTGTATCAAGGACAAAAGATGGACCAATATATGACATGATGATGATAATGTCCTTTTGAAGACTTTGGCTGAAAGACAGAAGAATCTCTGATGAAATAGGTGTGAAGTTGGAACCAAATGTTCTTGTGAACCAGATGGAACTTGCAACAGATAGAATGTGGTTGTGGTTAAAAGAAACTGCTGTAGCCAAGAGGGTCTGATGCACCTAGCTTGCTGATGCAAGAGTTGGAGCTCCACCCCCTTCAGAAGAATGGAATTGACAAACATTGTTAGGGGGCCCATGCCCTACCTCTCTGTTTGGGGGGGATTTTTGGGGATTTCAAATTTTGGACTTAAAGAAATTTGTTGTTGAACTTTCCCTTTGGGTGGGTTTAGTGTAGTAGCAACTAGGACCCTATCTGGGTACTATTTTGATGGCAGTTTTTTTGTTGTCTTTTGCTTACAATTGTTCTATTTGTGCAGCTTTGTTTTCATTGGTGGGATGAATGGAGAACTATGTTGGTAAATGCTAGGTTGGTTGCATAGATTGAGAGTGAAAGGCTCATAATGAGCAAAACATGGCACATGGACACCTGCCTCTTAGATTAGGGATGTTTCTTCTACAATCCTTCCTTTTCTATCTTGGGGTGTGCTCTCCCCAATGGCATTATGCTGAATCCAGGGCTTCTATTGTGAATGGAAGGTGAATATGAGAAAAGGTGGATGCAAACAAGCTCAAGACTCCAGACCACTCCACAAGCCTTCTTTTGCTTCTTACTGCTTGTGTTGATTGTAATCTTCAGAGTTCAATTCCTTAGTTTTCATCCCTCATAGTCAGCTAGGAAAGGATAGCCACATTCAGGTTATGTTCCTATGCAAATGTCAATTCACAATGTAGAGCTGGTTTTCAGTTTGAATGCATTTTTTCTCATGAATCTAATACTAGATTCAATTTCAATAAAGGCTACAAATAGCCAAATTGATCCTTTTCCAGGATGGAATCTTGTACTTGAGACTTGTATCAATTCATGATTAACTGAGGTTAAAAAACTTGCTGTAGAATTTTATGATTTGGACCATTCCAAGGTGATTGCGAAGGCAGTTCAAGATGTAAACATGTAATTAGATGGTTGAGGTGGTTGTTGTTTTGTGGATGAGGACAATTTGTCTTCCACTTCCACTACCACTCCCACTCCCAGAATTGCCAGCACTGTATCCATTAGTCCCCGCTGCTACACCATTGTCATTGTGTCCATTACTACCTTTTTTGATGCAGAGGGACTTTCATTTCAGGAACCATTTCCACACACACTACTGCTACCACTTCGCCCATCATCTAGGATTGTGGGAGCTAAGCATCCACAGTGAGGAGTCCTAACTGTTGGCTGCTCTTCTTGTTGTGGTGGGAGAGGCGGTGGTTGAAAACTCAGGGTATGATTTTGATGCTCATGATG
>Ga0209611_10006850_pt1 | contig 18472 bp, 11 predicted proteins | sample S1TSphgellanicum_3_FD_187693 | JGI IMG/M metagenome (GOLD analysis project Ga0209611, IMG submission 187693) | Host-associated microbial communities from peat moss isolated from Minnesota, USA - S1T2_Fc - Sphagnum magellanicum MG (SPAdes) (version 2) | ecosystem: Host-associated > Plants > Peat... | reverse complement strand
TAATTCTAAAGGGGGGAGTTCTAGAGAACAAAAGGAGGAAAAGAAGAGGAGACATGGAGTTTTTTTTTTGTTTTTTTGGAGAGAATAAGAAAAGTTGGAGGTACTTGTGATAGAAAACCACAGATTCTGTTTTGATATAACACAAATTTTAAGTGTTGTTTTGATATTTTTTTCAACAAAATATGGGATTACGCTATAATTTGGGTTGATGTTTTCAGTAATAAAAAGAAGCATAGACTTCTATACTAAATTTTATGTTCATCTTTTGTGTGAATTTTCTATAGTGTTAAATTATGATGAAATGAATTGTAATCTTGTTTCTGGAGTTTTTTTACAATGTATTTTGAAGTGCAAATTCTAGTTATATGCAATAACCATGAATCTAATGTTTGAATGAATTATAATGTTAAGTTTGTTGAGACTTAAGATAGAAATAATGAACATAGGCATGTGAAATGCAAATTTATTGTTATAATAATGTGAAATATTTTGCAAGAGTTTTAATTTCACTTCTACCAGTTTCCACTTTAAATCTAAATAAGATCAAGTTAGCCCTAACTTGGCCACATTTGTTTTCATGACAAAACCACCCTACTCAAAGTCTTGTTTTACCTTAAGGTAATCCTTAACAAAATGTCCCATTTTGTTATAGTTGAAACATTTCACTTTGTTGATGTTTCTCATTTTTTTGTGGGTTCTTCTCTCATTTCATTTTCTACCCTTTTCAGACCACCCCATAGCTTGAAAACTATTCCTAACATTCCCCTTAGATTTTTGGGACATTTAATTCCCCCCATCTTGATGCAAAATCATCTTCCATACACTCCACGACCTTCTCACATTAATCCAAAGAGGTGGAGATTTTGTCTTTCAACTCAAATGAGGATTCAAGTTATTTTAGCAAGCCAAGTTAGGGAGAGGTCGAAAATGGTTGTCCCAAGAAGAAGAAGAAGAAAAAACCCATAGAACAAAAGAAGATCAAAATGGAACTAACAACCCACAAGGAGGCATATTGTATCTTAGGTGTGCTTAGGAAGATAATTCGAACAAAGTTGAAAAAAGAAATGACTTTGTTTTGCCCGAAGTTTTGCTGACCAAGGGAGCTCAAAAAACTCACTTCTTTGTAATCTATGGTTGTTTGAACCCAAGGTTGCAACCCATGGAAGAAACACACTTTTTGGGCATATTCCTCCTTCATTGGGATGAAGTTGATAAGAGTGGTGAAGGTTTGAACATACCTTCTTAGCATTCTTGTCCCATCCCCTTGGTGAAAACTTCACATTTTTTGTTCATCTTGGAAGATTTGGTTATGGGGAGTGAATCTCTCATTCAATTAACCTTAAATTCATTCCAAAACATTGTTTTCATAAGACTTGGTTCAACATCCTTTTATGTTGTCCACCATTCCAAGTTGGCATGATCCTTCAAAAGAGGTTGTGCCATTCATAACCAATCAACATTCATGTTGATGGTTTGCATTTCAAATTATGTTTCCATTTGAAGAACCCATTGCCTTACCCTTTTGGTTTTTGCATCCTTCCCCTAAATAATTCAAGTGTTTGGGTCTTCAAAGCCTTAACATTGACTTGTCAATAAAACTTCAAGTTCAAAGTTAACTTGTTCCAAAAGTTCAAATCCTCCTATTTATACCAAACATAGTGTTGTTTTAAGTTAAACAATCACTAGCTAGTACAATCATCAACAAACAAAAAATTAAACTACATTAACTACTAGCCACAAGTTTAAAACTAACTTGCTCCATCAATAACCGATTAAGTTAATAGACCGGTTATTGGTTAACATAATAGACCGGTTAACTTAAGAACGTGTTATCGGTTATTTTAATTGACTAGTTACCTGTTGTTGAGTAATAACTAAAATCTAATTCACAAAATGATATTACCTCACAAGTTACCAATTGGTAACAACCGGTTACAATATACATAATTGAAAAATTGGGTTAACACAAATGAGTATCCATGTCGCTATAAATAGTGAAATCATTTAGAAAAATCTTCATGCATTTGTTTAGATAATATCTGAAGGCTTAACTTACTACCCTTTGATAAGTAGGAGGTCCATTTTTCACTCCAAAAGGCATTATTACTCAAGTAAAAGCTTCTTAATTTGTTACAAAGCCTATCTTGTATTTATCTTATAGTGTTATAGATATTTGATGATATTTAAAATATCCATAGATAGGAAGGAAAAAACATTATGCCTTGCCACTATGCTCAAAACCTCATTTGTAAAAGGCAATGGCTATGGATCTTTCTTTGTGGCTACATTTAATTCTTTGAAGTTTGCATAGATTTTGAATTTTTCATTTTTCTTGGGAACCACAACTATTGGTGATAACTAGAGAACTTCGTCTACAAGTTGTATAAATTGTATGAATCCGATATCTAATAGTTTGTCTATGTCTTGTTTAACAATTCATCATAGTTTGGATTCATTTTGTACCTAGCCTAATGTGCTAATGGAATTGATGTGTCCAGTTTAATATAGTGTTGTGCCGATTCTGGAGACATGCCTTTTAGGTCTTTATAAGTCCAACCAAACATGTCCTTGTACTTCAATAATTATTTTTTAAAGGAATTCATGTTCTTCTCAATGAGTTGGGCATTCACCTTGATTGTTTATGGATTATCCTCTATTCCCAAGTTTGATATTTAGCAATTGTTGGTCTTTGGTTAAGGTCCATCCTACAATTTCCAATGCATGTATTTAAACCTTTGTCGGGGTCTCATCAATCTATACTTGACGTGGTTTGTGATGATAGTAAATCTCAAGGTACACCTTGTTTTTTAAACTTGCCCTAGGTTCTTTATCAACAATTGTTTCTGCACTACCTCCATGAATTAGAATAAGCTCTATAATAGGATCTGCGATATCTATTATTCTCCCAACTTGCATTATGTTGTTACAACTGCACTCACAATATTTAAAGTTAAATTAATTGTTCCAATAGAAAACAACTCAGGTTCACTTACAAACATCAAATCTTCTTCTTCATCTATGATGCCACTATGATATTCAAAGCACGATAAGACATCTAGTCTTTGCAGGTTAGTACCCAAATGTTTAATCATTGCTATATTATGACAATTTACCATTTCTTTGTATTGTAATCATGTTATTCCCCTAGTCATGTGCTACTTTGGCATCCATGAGCCATGGTTTACCGAACAACATAGAATAACTCAACTTTACAACATTGTTATGTAGGACTATAAAGGTGGCTACATGTATGGGATACCATGCATATACATTTTCAAATCTTTGATCAATCCTACTAGTTTTGTTGTTGTTTGATTTGCCATGTGCAAATTGTAAGGTGTAGGCTTAGGTTTAGGTAGTCTTAACCTAGCTGTTAATCACTTTGTGATGATATTTGCCCTTGACCCTCAACCCAAAAGTACATCATCAATAATGTTTATTCCTATTTATACTTGAATAATAGCCATATGATTATTTATAGCAACTACTGTTGTGCTAATGTTAGGAACTATAGACGGGGTTATTTTGTCAATCATAAGCTTAGTGTAAATCTATGGTTTATTTGTTTAGTTTTTGCCACAAACATTTTTTCAAGTCTAGTGTTATTTTGAATAACTACATGAGGTTCAACATATAATTGGTTTCCAGCATTTATAAATTTATATCTTGAAAAATCTCTTCAATAGAAATGAGTTTGCTTGGAAAGGTAGAAGGAACTTCTAATGGTTTGGTTGGTTCTGTAGGTTCTACTTAACTTGGCATCCTAGTCCAACTAGTAGTCCATTATCTTGTTGTAGTGGTAGGTATGTCAAGTGGTGGACTAGTTGGTTGCATCTATTATGGTTTCCACCATAGATTTTTTAAACTTCTCCTCTACTTTTTAATGAACGATAATTCTGTTATTTCTTGGTTTTCAATCTTTGAACACCTATTCTTCATTTGCTTTATTTCGAGTAGTCACATGAACATCAACCATGTTAATTGAGGCACTAGTAACTTTTACCTTCATTATAAGCTTGGGTTTTGCAAATTTACCTTTTTTGTCCTTAAACATTTTTGCATTTTGCCAAATCTTAGATAGTTCATAAATTTGTGTCCCACTATCCCACAAATATTACAAGGATAGTTGAATGGTCTTAGAGGTTTACTAACCTATGTAATGGCTTTAGTAGTAACTATAATAGGTTCCTCCTTTTTGCTTTTGCACCTTTTCACATTATGGTTTGTATGATGACAATTTGTACAATACATGTTGGGATTTGTAACTATCTGGTTTCCCATAGCTACAATATTTGTTTTTAAAGTTTGTGGTATAGATAATGAACTTTGTGATCTAGTACAAAAATGTCTTCTTCACACATCAACATGGATTCCTTGTGCTATTGCAAAATTTCTTATTTCATTCCTATTGTAGCAATGTGTAGATAAGATTGTAGTCTCAATTGGAACACAATTATTAGAAAATTGTCAACAGTAAGAATTTGCAAACTATTGGCCAATTTTCATAGTCTTTCATAGTACATTGTACACCTTTGTTTGTTTTGTTGATTCCTACTTCAAATTCTTTAATTACAAAATATACCTATTCATCATTTTGGATGGTTCAATATCTTCTACAAAAAACTTCTTCTAGTTCTACGAATCTAAGGTTTGGATGATTTCACATATAGTTGTTGCACCAGTCTAATGCATTATTTCTCAATGTAAAGTTGAACAAATTGGCCATTTTTTCATCTACCATTTCATCATTAATTTTGGTAGCAACTTTGAATACTCGCACATGAACATTTGAATCATAATTTTTCTTGTATTCAAAATAGTTAAGAGGTTTCATGTTAAGCCTAGAATAAGGTATTACATGTTACACAGATGTAGTACCTAGACTATGGATTCTAAAGGGTTGCCTTTTTGAATTTGGTGGTATTGATTTCGTAGTAACTATATGGGTCAAAGCAAGATAAAATATACAGAAAAAGTAGATGTCTCCACTTTAACCTTATGTTGCTCATATAACTACCATAAAGTAGCATCAAATTAGGTGAAAGTATGTGTCAAGTAGCATTAGTTTGCTCTATTAAGTTTATAAAAATTTAATTAAAAAAAATGAATTTTTAAAAAAGATAAAAAACACATTTGAAACTAACTAAAAAATATGTGTTCAAACCTACTTTTTTGTTAGAAAAATTAATGAAATTGATATGTCATAAGTTAGGAAGTGAAGATCAACATATGTTTTAGTAATTCATCAAAAAAAATTCTATTTCCTTTTTGTAAGAAACTACTTTCACCTTCTTGAAACCAAAAACCCATAGTGAAAAGTAGACGTCAAAAGCTACTTGTATTTTGAAAAACCTACTTAAAACCTACTTTTACAATTTGAAATATGAAAATCAATGCATATTAGTGTAACCATACATTATATTTAATCATTAAAATGAAAACATTCAATGTTCCACAATTCTATAATGGGTTTTGTTGTTATTTAAAATCTACTTGTTCCAATTTTGACAAGGTAATCAAGTTGTTCATTTTATCTTGCTTACACCCATATAATGTGATGGTATTCATGTAATTAAATGTATAATTACCTACATTAGATTTAGGTACTACAAACACTACAACAAAAGGTGTCCATGTATGCCAAATGATTTCACTGGATTTTGAGTGAATTCATTAGTTGTAGTGAACGAGGACTAGTGAAGAAGCAATGAATTCATTGGTCTAGTGAATGGGGACTACTGAATTGCACCCACATTTTGTAGTAGTGAAATCTCCTTAATCCAAAACTAGTAGGTATAGTTCAAAAACCATGTGAATAATTTGTTTATGTGGTCATAATAGGTTTAGTATATACCAAATTGTGTAACGGAAATTTTCAATTGGTACTACAAAAATTTCTTGGTTTTTTACATTTTTGGATATCCTACTTCATTAACATGCATAAATTTGTTTTGGTATGTAATTGCTATGGTTAGACCATGTGTCCTATTATTAATTATTGTAACAACACTATGAAAAAAAGGGGTGTTTTGCAACTAGCCTTGTAACTCATTTTATTTATATGCTATGAGTGTTAATAGACAAATTACATGAATTGCTGAGTTGCAATTCACCATATATATAGTGCAACTCATTATAACTCAATTACAACTATGTGAAAACAATTCATTTTCAATTATTAGGCAATTACATTATAACTGCACCCATGATTTCATGCTAAAATCATTAATTGTCATCCATTATTAAAATCTAACACATGGCACTATGAAGATTTTTTGAATATAAAAATTATTATTATTTCAAAATATTGATTTCCATCGCCCATTATGATTATTAATGATGGTTTGAGATTGTGACATGTGGCACAATAAAAAATTGCTAGGTGGCATATTAATTATATTTTGGAAAAAATACACATATATAAATATTTTTATTTTAGTAGCTAGGTGGGTTGTACATAACTATATGTAAGTAGGTTGGTAGGTCTTAAGACCTACATTCCTATGTATTTACTTAAGACCTACCTACTTACCTACATAGGTAGGTAGAAAAGTGGGACCTACTTACTTACCTAGGTAGGTAAATAGGCATGAAAACACAAGACTAAGTGAATTAAAAAATAACCATGAAATTTTATTTTCTAATTTTATGTTTTATTTTTAAACTTAAGTTTTGTTGAGTTCATCCCAAAATGGCACATGTATTTTAATGTGAAAATGTAAAAAAATAAGCCTTCTTTATATAATTTATAACATGGGATTCAAAAACAAAGTGTATGGGTTAAATTTTTTAGTTATTCCTTAGTTGCGAATTAAATTGTAATTATAGAAAAAAATTCCCACATGCTTTGTGTCTATTTTTCATTATGTAAGTTATACAATTAAATTAGTGATTATATGATAATGAAATATGTGAATTAATTATCTAATATCTAGTTATTTGAAATAATTTATTTGAATTAATCAATCTTATTAATTAATTAATTAATTACTGAAATAATTATATGAATGAAATTTATTTAAATTCATAATAATTAAATAAATTAAATATTAATTAATAAATTAATATGTAATATATTATTGGAAAATAATTCATTATTAAATATGAATTTGGGTAGAAAACATGAAGGTATAAATAGGCATATCCATATGTACATCGAGTTGAATTTTTAATATAATATACATATTGCTTTTAGTTTCATATCTAAATTAATTATATGTATCCAAATAATTAATTAGTTAATGAATTTAAATATTTAATGATTTGGTAATTATTGATGAATGAATAGTTATATTAAATAATCGCTCTAGATCATTATGAAGTATCCCTAATTTGGATAAATATTTATCTGATTAATATTTAATAAGTAGTTTTTAAAATTAATGTAAAATGAAGTATATGAATTACACTTATTTATTCATATTAATAGTCAAATTATTGAAACAATAATTTTTTATAAACATTACATATGAATGTTTATCCTTATTAAATTATAAGCATTTGTATTATAAACATAACATATTTGAATAATAGTATTTTAGTAGTGGCACACTATTGGGTGTACTAATTGTATCAATGGGATTCGTAGTCAAAAACTAATTGCAAATGTATCCCATAATGGGTGGTGGAAATGTGAACATGTGGTATAATCACATGTATGCACATTGTATACTAATTGCAACATAGTTGTTGCTTTAGTGCCACATTTACAACAATTTTAAAGTAGTTACCCCATGTAACTACAATGTAACTTTTGAAAAAGTCAAACATAGTTGACTACATATGCATGTACAATGTGTATAAATTACTATATAGAAGACCCAATTTTAATTCACTTGCAATTATAATACAACTAACTGATTTTCTAACGTGACAATTTATTTATTGATACATTATATTTCTAAGGGGGTAGTTGCAGGATAGTTGTAATACCCAAGAGATAATTGCACAATAGTTATATATGAGTTTTTTTTGGGTTTTAATTGTAGGGTAATGTGGTCTCAATAGACATAATTTCTCATAGTGCAAATTATGGACCTATATTAGCCACTCCATTACGAAATTATACACTACCATAATGTTTAGTTGATGTGTTTAACATTCCTTTGTTCCTTACTCTAGGCACAAATCCAGTACCTTTGAAGGCTACAATTTTTGCACCACTCATAGTAGGATGAGTTGTAATCATCTTAATTTTCTTTTGAACAAAATGGGGTTGTTTGAGGGTTTGAGGTACCCTAACATTAGAGGGAGTCCTTTGTACTTCACACCTTTCTATAAGGCGATTTATTTTTTTGTAGTTTTTTCCTTTGGTTATATTGATTTCATAACGTTTTATTACATGATCATTAAATTATGTTTTTTTTCCAGGTTTGATTCAATTTGGATTCTGGTTTGGAAATGACTAATCATTTATCCCGTACATCTTTTTCAATGAAAGGATAGTTTGTGAAAGCATGGTCTTTCTATTTCTAGAAACTATAACAATTAGTCATAAGTTTGGGTTTTTGACCTTCACCTTGATTAAATTTACTCCATATTTGTTCTCTAAGTAAAAGTACATTTTGTTGACTTTGTCTAACTCTGAACTCATTGGTTTGTAACACATTAACACTAATTTTTGTCCTCATTTCTATATGGATTACTATTATTGGCGGAGTGTTACATTCAATTCTGCATTCTAGCCTTGATTGGTAAACTACTTTAGTTGCAAAAGCTTGTTCCTCCAAATCTTCTGTGGGTGAAATCATGATCAAAGGAGCTAAGGACGCCAAGGTAAAAGTCTTTTTTCGAAGATTGCACATGACATGTGTTATTTTTACGTTGGTTTATAATTTAATTTTTAAATTTCAGATACCCCATTTAAGATTGCATTTTAGATATAAATACATTTCGATTACAAAAATAACTTTATATCATGTATAATATGCATTCATGCCCTCTATCACATATATATGAACAACTTTTGTTAAAGCCACATTTTCAAAATCCATAATGTTCAAGGTCAAAAACACTTTTGAACCAAATGTGTTCAAATGGGTTATAAAAAAAATTTCATTAGTTCAAGTTCTTGTGCCCCTTTAATCTTCAATGTTAAAATCCTCCCCAATTTTCAAAAGGAATGGTGCACATTTGGTAACTTGAATAAAGATGTTTGAAAAGAACAAGGATTATCCATTCTTGAGGTTTGAGTGCTTTGAACATGCAAAAACATTTTTGATATGTGTCAAATTTTGAGCATGTAAACTTTACAATTAATGAAAAATGTTTCAAAAACATTTATGACAATCCAAACTATTGTGCTTCCTTTGTGATATTTTAAACATGCAAAAATGTAATTTTAAGCAGTGTCCATTCACTTAGGTGGTTCCTTTGACTATGATTTTACCCCTATCTAAAATTTAGTTTCAACATATTGTGCTATTGTTTATTCAACTTCATCATTGTTCAAGTTTTCATCGCATTCTTGAGAACATTGAAGTGAATTATATTACCAAGCAAAACCTCTATTCATGGATCTTATTTCCAACCTTTTTTATGCTTCTTCATGGATATGTAGTATCTCTTTAAATTTGTACAAATTACCATGTCTTTGGGATGACAAACTCATATATGTTCTAGCCTCTACCTTTTGTTGTAAATCTACAAGGGTAACCTTGTTTACATTGTCTCCCCATCCTTTTAATTCAACCTTTGGAGGTATTGCCTTCATTGACAACCTCATTCAAATACTAAATCACCTCATTGCTCTACTAATGAATTTTTTTGACGTTCCATAATTGTTGTAGATGGCATCCTATACTTTATAAGCCATTTGATGCACCCCTAAATTCCTCAAGAGACTAAAAGGTGGGTCCTAAAATGAAACCACGAAAGAAGAAGAAAATTTGGGCATGTTCTTTAATTTGTAGCACTTCGGGGATAAGAGGGCGTGCTAGAGCTTCGGGATGGGACTAGGATGAACTCATAAGCGAAAGTTCAAAATGAGATCAACATGCACAACCAAAAAAAAAAGGCGGTTAATGCAAGTCGAATGAAAATGGTGTGGCAGACTTAATAGGGACAACCTCAAGCACAAGCTTTACACAGCCCACAACCTTTGGGAGGAGGCACCACTCCCCTCCCTATAGTATATGTTGTGCCTCTTCATGGGGACTACATCCAAATGTCATTTTTCCTTGGGACTCCCAAGTGGGAATCCCAAAATTGAGATTCTTGCTATCCCAAAACTTTGGACATTCATATCTATCTTAAATCAAGTTTTTTGAGAGTGTGAGGACAATATTTTGTAACCCTCGAAAATAACTTTCCAACAGTGTATAACATGTTCCAATTAGACCTCATTTGACCTTTGCTTTCAAGGGATTTGTGGTCGGGAATCAAATTCCCAATTTGACTTTTGCCCCTTCTTTTGATCATAACTCATGCAAGTCAAGTTTAAATGAACAATGGGAGAACACTTTAAGCATTTACGTTTCAAGAATTTTCTAATGGTATCCTGGGGGCCCAATTTGATGTTTGTTTACCTTTCCAACCAAGGTTTTGAACATTTACAACTCTCGCACGAATGTAACTCCCAAAGTGGGAATGCACTTGAGAGTCATTGGGCTTCATCCCTTACATTCCCCCCCATTTGTGAGAATATCTTTCACACCTAAACACACTCTTAACCTCATGGGCCCTTGCACTTCCCATTTTGTCGCGAACCCAATGTTACGGTTGTAACAATGTTCCTCTATCCTAGGTATTTTTAACATGGTAAACTATATTATTTTTGGAGTGTGAAACTACGTTGCATCATTTAACAACAATAGTTATTTTTCTATTACATTTTCTTCTTCATTTTGTTGAATTGTAACTTGATCTAGTTGCTTTTACAAACTTTGGGTCACCATGTGTTTCACGTTTGTTGCCATTTTACCACTCTTTTTTGGAAATTTTTTTGCCACAAATTTAAATTCTTACAACAATTTTTTTTATAAAATTTAAATCCTAAAAATTTCTTAACCAATTTTAAATTTGTGAACCAAAGAAAAACAACAAAATCTCTCACAATAACCTTTTTGTGTTTTTCACAAAAACCAACGAAAACAAAAACAATCCATAAAAACTTGAATTTCTACCCCAAATTCAATATTAGGGATGGTCACCAAATGGTAAACACTAATATTCTAACATTATTTCATTCTAGAATCTATATTTTAACATGTTATCTTTAGACATATAAATTCAGTTTAATAACAACTATAAAAATCAAAGATCAAATTCAACCAAAAATGTATTACATAATGCAAATTTGCATAATTATGATTTATGTAGTGATATGAAAACAAAATTAAACCATCATATTATGTGGAAACAAAAAATATGAAAAAGAAATCATATTGTAATATCCCTATTCTTTGTCATCAAAACTATTTTCCATAATTCTAACATGGATTTTTCCATATCTTGAAACTACTTCCTCTTCTCTTTGAATCATAATTCTCATCATGTTTTAATGTAATAACTGTTTATCATTACCAACACATCTCTAAAAATTATCTTCAAATTCCTAGCATAAACCTCAATTTGAATCAGTCCTCATAAATTTTAATCCTACACAATCTTGTTACACCTATGTCCACCTTGTCAAATGTTGATACTACTTCTGTCAAGTCTATGCAATAGGGATAACACAACTCTGCCCTTAATAAACACCTTGTTAGTTTATATCTTTGCCTTGGCCTTGCATTTTGTAAACTTTGGATTTTCTTACCACCATTTCCATCTTCGTGCACAAGCAACAAGTCCAAGTTTTGATACCAAATGACATGCCTCTTTGTGCCTACCTTTGCATTGCACAAGCTATGCGAACCTTTCACATTGTTTAACCTTTTAACTCCCAGTGAATTATGCATCCCATGACATGTTGAGTTAGTTTCAATGTTTTGACCTTCGCGAATGAACTTGATTGACTTCTTATATTCACTAACGAAATTAAAACTTAGCCTAACTCAAAGTCACCTTAGGAATGCCTTCATATTCTTGGACTTTTTTTTTAGGTCAAACATTTAGGCCGACCCAACAAAAAGAGCTAAATCAAAACAACACTTAGTGTTGTTCTAGGACAACCCTTATGGTTGCTTTTAAAAACTTTGTTGCGACAACAACAAATGTTGCCCCAGGACAATCTCTAATTGTCTCAAGGGTTTTAACACCGTCATGCAACCTTTAGTTGTCTAGCAAAAGTTTTAAAAGGGTGGCACCTCGGGTGCCAAAATCCTAGAGACAACCCCCATTTGTTTCCTTGGCTTGGACAAGCCTTCACTTATTAGCCTTGGCCTCCCCAATCCATGGTGACTTAGGGAGTTGAACCCAACAGATGCCACTTTGACTTAAGCCTCGCACACCACCATGGTGCCCCACTATGGTGGTCTTGGCACAAGGCCCACCTTGCTTCGGTTAACCCAAGTGGAAGGGTATGTCAATAGCTCTTGCCCAAAGCTATGGCAAAACTTGGAGCACGTGAAAAAAAAGTTAGGAATTACACATGCAATTAAATCTCACAACAAAGAAATACATCTTAACGAACCCATACCTAAATTTCAATTCACATGGGCCTAGAATAAGTTGGATTTGATGCTTTCAATGAATGAACACTTGCATAATTTGGTGCTTGCAAAAAAGTCACATGTTGAGCAATAATTGCCTAGTTAATAACACACCTAGCCCATTACAAGCTAAGAAGATTGTCTAAACACCACCTAGTGCATTGCACTAGGGGAGCTAGGTTAAGAAGGTTGACTAAGTGGGGTCTTACCCTTTTGCAGTCCTCCTCACACTTCAAAAAATGGTTTCATGGGAAATGTTTTTACCAAATCCCCCTTAAATCTACATGGATGTGCCCAGCGAGCAGCCTGTTGGAAAGATTTTCTTGTTGTGCAGCCAACGAAAAATAAAAAATAAAAACATTTTTTTGAAATTTAAACAGTTCTTGCCTTATAGGCGTTTAGGGTAATGGTTCTAATCTAGCTTGCTTCCAAAGCTTGACCATAGATATGCATGTCCATGGCATATTCTCATAGGCATGCCTCTATAATTTATGTGGCGTTATTAACAAGGAATGCCATATTGCAAATTGCGGGCCCCGAGGAGGAAGAAATTAGGACCAGTTGAGCCCCAGCAAGCTGACAAGGCATACTTGTTTAACGGGCATTAATGACCCATGGTCAGTTAAAACTGAGTTTAATGTGAGAGGTGAATGCAGCAAATCCGGTAAATGAGACCTTTAGGCCCGCAAAAATTTCTTGACTATAATCACACTAGAGAAACTTGCGTAAAACAGAGGACTGACCGAATGACGACACCTCTGCAGATAGATCTGTTGGTAGATCTGATGTAGATCCACATTCATAAGGTGCGTACGCAGTTCAATTCTTTGGGAAGGTCTCACGTCTTCAATGCCATTAAGGAATGTCTCTCATTGCATGTGCCCCTTCCCCACATAACTCCCTGATCATGCCGGGTGTAATTAAGTCGCTAACGCAGTCTTTCTGGACTCTGATCGAATCAGCCAACGGTACTTGCACACTGTCGATAATTAGTCTCGCGTTCTTCATTGGAGAGTATCTATTGAAGAGTTCGCTCGTTCTGCTACCGTCATTTGTCAGCTAGAAGAGGTCAGCATCATGTGCCTAGCACAGACCCAAGTCCTTTTCAACTTCACAACCCATCAGAAAGCCATCCGACTAACCAATTAAAGTGTACAGTAACGGCCAAGGAGCCGGGTGTTCGCAGAATAATCGGCCACCCAAGGTGGAGCTGAAGGGCCCTTACTTCGTGAAGATCCTGCTCCGAGGGCAACAGCCTGCTTAAAGCACCTGCAGAATTTTGTTCCCATTTTTCTCCCTTCATCCCAGTATCCCAGAAAACCATTAAAAAAAGAGGTGGGCTGTTTCAAAATGTGAAATGCCTGCTGGAGTGGGCATTTCCTTGCTTGAAATGCCCTGGTGTTTGCAGAGAACATATTCTGCTTGATTTTAAGCCCTCAAGGTACATGAAAAATAAATTCTGCTAATTCTTTACAGCCAGAACCAACACAACCCAGTAATCCAAAGGCCGAAAACATATTCAATCCTTCATGAGAAAGATTTGGCACATCATGTGAAACAGAATTATTTTGATGACCTGTCAAATTCTTTTATTGGGCCAGGCAGTTTGATGAGGACCATGCATTCACTTGGGTCTAGAACACCTTGCTAGAAGTAGCTTGGACCTAGTGGGGGAAAATATAGTTGATATTCAACCACACTATAAAGAGTACTGAAGTTTAAAACTAGCTTTAAAGAACCTAAAGCTCTAGAAGTAAGTAAGATTAGGCAAATTACTTCATATATTTTTAAATATATATTCTAATTAGTCTTTTAGCTATCTCATTTTATTTTTTTGAACAATTTATGGTTTAGTTGCAATTTTAGTGTTCTGTTCACTAATATTAGTTGTATGAATTTGGATAGTGCAAGCTGAAGTGTAATTATAACTAAAAAATAAGTTAATATAATAAAAATATCATGACATGGCTATTGTTTATTTTGTACCTTTATCAGATGCATTACTTGATGACTGACGTCCTTCTTCCCCAAAACCCTTTCATTTTCCTGTTCCCTTTGTCGTCCCCCTCTTGTGTTTCATGAAGAGGCTCAACAGTGTAGGACTGAAGAACACAGGGTGTGCAGAAATTACTCATTGCAGGCTTGTACAGCCTTGCGTGAAGCTTTTGTTTCAAACAGTAAGCTTGTGAGTCTTACATTGAGATTGGGTACGTAGTTCTTCGTAATCAGCTCCAAGGTGATGCAAAACACTTTTGTGTTTATCTATTCTTTGGCGTTGGTACATGGAGCTTTAATATTTTCAGTCTTCCATATGACCTCCCTTTTGGAAGAAGATAATGTGAACACCTAGGCACCGGTCTTTTTTTTGGGCTGAAAATTGCCAAAATTCTCCAAAACATCAGGGCCGGCCACCTGTAGGCTTAGATTTCAGGGGTCAAATCCGGCTCTTTTCACCTAAAAACATCATGACACCTTGAAAGCTCGCCTAAAACCTCATCGCATTGTAAACTTTTCACGTGTCCTACGACAAAGACGTGCCAAGATGTCGTCAAACTATGCTTTTGATGAACCCTAATTCACCTACTTACCTATCTCAGTCATTTGATCGTCGTCACCTTTTTCGTTTGCATCCAGACTGTTTGCCAAACCTTTCTCCTCCCTCATAGAAACCTTCGCCTTCTCCTAAAAGCCCATGGAAGGGAAGACGCAATAGAACAGCAGCATAAGCACACAGGAGCAAAGGAAGGGAGCTACAATATCCTAAATCGAAAAGGAGACCCGGGCAGGGGGATCGATCATTGAAGGCATTGGCTTATTTGAATTGAGCCGTTTGAGGGAGACCACTGGCACATTGCTTATTCTCTGTGAAGACCTGGATTCATTTTGCTGAGAAATGCCGGCTTGAGGGTTGAACGGCCACTGGAGGCCATCTTTGTCTTCTGAGCTGGAGGCCGACGACCAAATCCTTGGGTATTCTGAGAAAAGGTCTGTAGTCTGCGCCCAGAGAACTGGGATACTGTGCACCTTCATTGATGGGAACTTGACTGTCGGAATTTTACCGCTGTTATGTTTTGATTGATGTAAACCTGATTCACTTCTATTGCAGAGTAACGAGGAAAGAACACGAAAAGTGGGGAGTAGAAAAATGGAACCCAAATGATGAATAAGAGAAATTTAAAAGCCCTTAAGTCTTAGTGGCTCTAGCAACAGCTAGTAATAGATCAGACCTAGGTAGGTGCGGTGGGTCCTCCAAAAGGGTAGGTTAAATGAAATCTAACCTGAGTACCACCACTTAATCTATGAAGGAGCTACCCCATCTTCTTGTCAGAACCAGCTAAAATTAATTTAAAAAATGGTTGAAGAGAATCGAATTTCTCAGAAATTTCATGAGAATTTTGATGGATTGTATAAAAATTTGGAATCCATATGGATGAATATTTTAAAAGTTTCAAATTGGAGTAATGAAAATGTGAAAATTGGTCCATGTTGCCTAATGTGACTTATGGCTTACATTTGATATGACAAGGAATCTTTGTAATTAAAAGCGAGTGAAAACAAGATCCACTTGGATTATAGCTCTACTTTTGAATGATAATCTGAAGATATCTTATGAAACAGTTATAGTGATGAAAAAGTAGTGGACAAGAGACATATATAAAACTAAAATCATAATATTTAAAAATCACAAGTGTTGAACCTAAAAATAATAATTTGAAGTGCTGAAATGGCCTTCTACCTAAATTCAATTGATTTCAGCACTTATCAAAATTGACCATCCCATATGATATTTACATTTTTGTAAAAACTTGTGTTGTTTTTACTAGTGTATCAAAGGACACCTTACAAAGCAAAAAGACAAACAAGTTTTTCAAAAAGTTTAATGCCCACAAAGGTAGGCATTTCATTTTTCAAAAATTCTATTGGCTTTTTCTCCTATGAATTATGGTGGGTAATTGGTGGGTACTTGCTAGGTATTGTGGGAAAAAATATACTAAAGAATTGATGATGGTTTTCATGTCATGTAAAGCCCTAGTCCTAGGGCTTTACCCTACACATAAAAACCTATTCCAATTGCTTTAATGTAATTGGAGGGCAATTCTATTTAATGTTTTTTTTTTCTTCTATTTGGGTAGCATTTCAAAAAATGAAATACTCACTAGGTATCATAAGAAATGTTAAAAAAGAAACCAAAGTAGGTCTTTACTTACCATAAAGCTCATGGTCTTGGGTTTTATCCAACATGAAAGCGTAATTTGTTTCTTAACCCATAAACAATCGATAAGCCAAAAATGGTAATATGAAAATCTGAAAAAATCTAGACAACATAGATTTAAATGTTTATAATTTTTTGATTGAGTGCACACCTCAAATATATTTCTAATTGTTTGTTACTTGAGCACATCCAAGTGGAGCTAGGGAGGGTTTGTGAAGATGACCCCATGTAGCCCCATGCACATGTGAAGGGGGAATACCCAAGGGACAAAGTCCACCTTCATTCAACTTTCCTAGTTGTTAAGGTTACTTGGAAATATCTTGGGTTTTTTTGTATCAAGGAAACAAGAGCAAAGAGCAAAGGTGAAATACATTCATTGCAACTTTTTAAATGGCAAATAATCAATGACATAAAATTCAACCAATGATAGTTCAAATAGACTATCATCTTTTCAAATAAAAATATGTGAAACAAACTTTTAAAAAGTCAAACATTCAATGTTGTTTAACAAATACAACTTCAAAGAAAAATTAATTTTCAAAAACTACCACTTCAACAAGAAGCAAACATAATTTCAAAAGAAAAATTGCACTTCTTCTCAATGGAAATGATGAATGGAAAAGATGACTTCAAGAAATAATTCCACATCAAAAAATTAACGAACAATGGATCTTCCACACTAACCCCAAACATCAACCCCAAGGTCCTAAGTAAATCAAATGTAGAATAAGGGTCACAAATGATGATCTTGCCAAAATTAAATAAAAAGGCATAAAATATCTCTAGAATTAACATAAAGTCTTATCTTGTTTTTAGAAACCTAATTTAAAACTTGAGTTAGGTAACTAATATAATGGTTCTAAAAATATATAATCATTTTGGCATTATTTTTTGGTAAAAATGAATTTTGATACATAAGTAATTTTAGGGAAAAAATATTTTTTGATAAAAAGGGATTTTGATAATTATAAGGTGTGTCCAAAAATAAATCTAAAGTCTATTCTAGCCATTAACACTAGCCTAGTCAGGCTAACTTTGAAAACTGATTTAAAAGCTAACCCAAGAGTTCCATCAATGAGATATTTTTTATTTTGTTGCTAATTTTCAATGACATTCACATTCTCATTCTAGAATTTTTGCACGGTTTCATTCTTACTTGAAGAATCACATTTTTAAATCTTTTATATATATGTGTAGTTAATTTATTCATTGTGAATGCCATATTAGAATGCATGCATCAATCTATGTCAAAGGTCTTTTTTTGGTCACTTAAATTTAAAATCCAACTTGGGCAACACTTGCTTAATCATGTATGAACTCAATTTAAGTTTGTTATTCATCATCTTTTGTTTGATATTGACTAAATTTTTTTATCAAAGAATGAAAAGTTTGTAAACTTTGAATCCAATGGTTGGATTTGTAATTTGATTCATGGATGAATAGACTGGACCAAATTTCTAACTAAGGTTCAAATAGAAGTAAAATGGTTGTAAAATGGGCTTTTATTCTTAAGGTTTAAAGAAAGGAAGTAATTGGAAAAGCGCAACCTTCAATATCCCATTTTTTTCTTGGAATAGTTGAATACATGTGATTATAATTTGTTCATGTAAACAACAAAAGAAATTTGTGGGTGGCGATTTTAGTAGTTTCTATGTTTGGCACATTG
>Ga0209611_10006849_pt1 | contig 18477 bp, 9 predicted proteins | sample S1TSphgellanicum_3_FD_187693 | JGI IMG/M metagenome (GOLD analysis project Ga0209611, IMG submission 187693) | Host-associated microbial communities from peat moss isolated from Minnesota, USA - S1T2_Fc - Sphagnum magellanicum MG (SPAdes) (version 2) | ecosystem: Host-associated > Plants > Peat... | reverse complement strand
CTTCTCCTCCAACTGAAAAAAAAAAAAAAAACAGCCTTCCTGTGCGCCTCACACCTACATTCCTGAATTGTATTTCTCTGTGCCTGCCTGTCTGTCTGTCTGTTGTGCGCAAACTGTGTTGTAAAACCAGAACCTTTTCTTCTCTATTGACTGTGTTCCTCAGTCTGTGTGCCACAGCAGTTGACCTTCTTTCGGAGATGCTTGTCTGTGTGCCACAGTTAACCTTCTTTCAGCTGCGCTCCACAAGCTTTGGTACGTTCTTTGCTACTCATCAATTTTGTTCTCCTCTTCTTCGTGGTTTGAACAAGCTGTTGCAATAGCAGGTGTCAGTCGCAAGGGAATGGGAGTATATATAATATATACACTTCAGAGTTCTTCTGGCGAGTTCTTCACAACACTTGGAGAAAGCTCGGAAGGTTTGGAGGATGATAGAAAATTCAAACGCGCGTTCCAAAAGCAGAGACAAGAAGAAGAAGAAATTGGGAGAAGAGTACCTCTTCTCCGTCCGTGGTGATGGCTCAGGTATGGCGGAGATCCGTTTGTCGAAAGAGTGGTGTCATACAGCATGCCACAGTCAACATGCCAAGAAAGATGTGTATGAAGTAGTAGACTACTCCTGAAGACTTCTTCAAGCTCAGAGACGACAACGCTGCAACCCGTGCAAAAGAAACCAGACACGAAATCGGACTGGACTGTGAAGACAGAAACAGGCTTTCCAAAGAGAAAAAAAAAAAAAAAACCTCTTCGGCTATGGCGGCAGCGACACGGAGAGAGGGAGAGAGAGAGAGAACTGCGGAAAATTCTTAAGACAAACTTGTATTGCTCTCTATGTCAAAAAAACTCCAGCGATGCCAGATGCGGGACATGGCAGATAGAAGTACAGAAGAAGACTCCGCGAGCATCTGAACACACATAGAAAAACGGAACAGAAGCCACGAGAAAAAGAGAGGAGACAAACAAGAAAGGCAAACGCAAGGGAAAAAAAAACAACAAAACCCGAGATGCACAAAAACTACCTCAAAGTCTCCTCGCTACGACGTTTCTAAGTGAGCTTCTCAAGAGTGAAAAATAGAGATTATGGCGCTCAACGACCTCCTCCCAAAAAAAAGGGAAAAAAAAAGAACAGACAGCTGCGCTGAAAATACGTAACGGTCAATCTGAAGAAGGTTTTGGAATCAGCTTGAGAAGCATGTAAGAAGAAACAGCAGCAGAAAAACTGCGTCGCGCTCGCATTCCTTGAAGCAAACCCTGACTTCTCGTCTCTGTCTCTTCTCTTTCCGGCTATGGCGGGCCCCGACGTCTGCTTGCGCGAGGTAAAGACGACGGCCGTTTCTCCGGGTCGTTGTCCGCAGCCCTCAAGACACCAAGCCTCAAGCCTCCGGGTGGGTGGGTGCCACCAGGACCTCAGGTCCCGGTCTCCCGAACCTAGTACTAGCCTCCCGAACGTAACATTACCTTCAGGATCGGACATAAGTTCAAAAACATAAAACCGTCTTACTGAACCTAACTTCCACTCCGAACCTGGGACTGTCCTCTCGAGCCTAACTTTTACCTCCGAACCTAACCCATATACCCGAACCTACCTTTTCTCCGAACCTAACACACGGTTCGAACCTACAGTTCAACAATACAAAATGTCCATGTTCGCACTTACACACCGGTTTGTCTGTCGAAAAACTAAATAGCTGACCTGGAATACTTACGTGGCATGTTAAGTAAAGCTTTTAGGTGGAGAAGTTTGTCCATGGACTCTTTTTGACAAATTGGGGGATTTTGGAAAAGAAGCCCAAAAAGCTTTTTAAGTAGTTCAACAACGGATTCCAAAGAGATCTTACTTTTAGTTCGTTTTCTTTTATTATTCCAATTTGGATGTATTTTTTTTCGTTAACTTTTTTTTTTGGCCTATTGAGTTGGAAAAGTCTTTTTTCCAAAAGAAAATTCCCCCAAAACAAACAAACAAACAAACAAATACATGTTCCCAAATGAATGTTGCCTCTTTTTTAGTCTTATGCTGCTGCATTCACACTTGATGTTAAGTCAGTGTTCAATGAAAAATCTAGGTGGCATCATTTCATTCCTATGTGGCACACAAATAATAAATAAATAGGTGGATAGCCTTCATGTGAAGAAGTGAATGTTAGCTTAACATATAAAATTTCACCAAGTGTGAATGTACCCTTTACCATGAAAATTTCATGTTAAGCTAACATTCACTTCACATTAAGGCTGTTGCCTGTTTTGACATTGGGTGCCACCTAGATTTTCATTTCAAACTGACTTAAAAATCAAGTGTGAATGCACCTTTAGTGTTCAATATGGATGGTTTTTTGTCTTTGCCTATTTGGCTTGGAACAAAAGTTTTTATTTTCCAGCCCAAAAAAGAGGATTTCGTCTTCATGATTGGAATGATCACACTCCACACACACACACACACACACACACACAAACACACTTATATGTTGAGTTTTGTCATTTTGCTTGGGACCAATATTGTTTTTGAGGATTCCACATTGTATATATTATATATATATATTTTTTAATTTTTTTTCTTGAATAGTCCACAATATTCTTTATGTTCCTTCACAAAAAAGTTTAATTAAAAAAAATCAACATTTTTACAAATAATTTAATTAATGTGGAAGTTGAGAGCACATGAGAACCTTTTTATAAAAAAAAGCTTTTCTCTATTTATAAGTTATCAAGTATTGTGGTATACAACAAGTAAACACCAGTGTTGGGTGGGTGTCTCCTTTTAGTTAGTTCAAGAAAAGAACCGGCGGGTATAAAGGCCCAGGTGTATGGGCCCCTGGGAATGTAGTAGTAGGTCTCAAACTATCTAACCGAATTGGTTTGTGAAGTTGTAAACTCGTACCCACGGTTCTAAATAAATCGATGAACTTGTCAAAGAACCTACGTTGAACCGCCGGTTCCTAACCACTTCTTTCAGGACCCACTCACCGGTCCTTTGAGAAATTTCAAAATGGTGGAACCCGTGGTTATTTTATTTTTTGTGATTTTTTTTCATAAAACCCGGAACGAATGAGGGGTTCCTTGGTTTATAAAAACTTTCAGAAACCCGGATCCGGAGGGTATAACAAAATCGACATTTAGGTTGAAGGTGGGTTCAACAATAGTAGGTGTGGCCAAAGTGCCTAATAAAAGATTTCCATGAAGTTGTCAGAAGTAGGGATGAGAATGCCCAAGTTTAGCAGAAACTACGGACAAGTGACAAAAAGTGAGGATGAATGTTTAACATAGTGAAGAAAAAAGGAGGGATGAAACTCCCTGTGGCTTCAAAACTAGTGTTTGAATGTTTTTGAACCCCTTTTGTCATTGGTCCCCAATTTTCAAATTTTGATACCCATTTCAATTGACTTCATGAATGTAGAGCTTTATGAATGTTTTTTAATACCCTATACTCATTATATTTCACATGTGTTCCATAATATTATAAGAATATTATTATGTAAACACTTTAAAAACTTGCAATGTGAATACATCTTTTGAGATTAAAACATAAAAAAATCAAATATTGATTACACTTGTTATTTGTGATTGCACTTAAACATCCATGCTTATATTTTGTGAACTCAATGTTAACATGTGTTATATACATATGGTTCACTAAAGGTCCAATCACATTTGAAAACAATTCAATTTTAAGTTATTTGTTAAGATGTAATACATACATCATATAATTACACCTAAAAATGTTTTGATACATTTTTTTAACATAATTATTTATATAATATGCAATGTTAATAAATTGATACATTAGTGTTAGTTAACTTCTAGCGTTAGCAACAAAACATAATTTTTCTATTGAAATCAAAATATTAACTTAACATGAACAAATATAGTCTTTTAGTTTCATGTTAACAACCACCCAAATCTTGGTGTTATGTTCACCCCCCTCTCTTGTACTCACTTGCACAAATGCCTTTCAAGTTTGTCATCTAGTATTATATTATTGCATGCGTTTGTGCCCTATTGGGTACGATGGGAACATACTTTCTTTTCCTATGTGGCGGAACGGGCCATTCCAAGAAATAACTGACATAGTAATTTTGACGAGGAATTTCCCATAGTCATGACTTTCTGAAATGGTAGAATGTCGTTGAGCTTTAGGGTTTCAAGGGTCGTCATCAGGGGTCATCATTGCTTCAATGCCGTGCCATGCCTTGCAGGCACGGGTTACCACTAGTGTGTACCAAGTTTTACTTTTCCTTTGTTTACACAACTTTGAACGCTACTATGTTACATTCATAAACAACAACCAAGGAAATAAATATATCACAAAGCCAACATATGAATCTTTTGAATCTTGAATGTGACCCTTCTTGCAAAAAAAGAAACATGAAATTAGTTTTCTTATTGAATCAAAATGTGAACCTAACATGAGCAAACAAAGTGTTTTAACCTCATGTTAACACCACTAGGCCTAAACACTTTACTCATCTTCTTGAATCTTCTCCCCTTTAGTTCCTCATCTAAATTTGCATTATTGCTTTGCAATCTATACAAATTTCTACTCCTCTTCAATTTACACTATTATGTTGGACCTATGGATAACAACCAAGGAAGCAAACATGTTGTAGAGCCAATCCATAATCAACATATGAACTTTCTAAATCATGATTGGGGCCCTTCTTGAACCTTGAAGTTTTATTGTTCAGATGGTGATGAATCTTTGTTTCGCACAACAACAAACCAATTTGTGTTAGTGAATTTGCGTACCACTTGCTAAGAACACCACATTATAAGGTAGGGGGAAAAGTCCACCGAGCAAAAGGAAGGTAATGAAAGTGCCTATTCTTTTCAAAACACCACATTGAAAGGCGAAAGGCAAGATTCTTGAGGCAAAAGGAAGAGAAACGCAAATGAATGTGTTTTATGTTTTCAACCTACAAGGGTAGAAAAAGACAATCACTTGGTGCAAGAACAAAAGAATCAAACATTTTGATAATGCAAACAACATGACATGGTGATAGTTATGAAGTGATATTAAGGATAACATTAATAAAAAAATACAAATAATCAAAAGTTAGAAATGATGTTAAATCAATGTTAGGTAAATTGGAATTAGGGAAACTTGGGGGCAAATGGTGATTATAAGTTATTACTGACACTAACATCTACCATAAGGAAATTGTTCCAAGGTTGATGTGCATTGGTGTTAACAAGGTCCATGCCACCCTATGCCTTAAAATGAAAGCTACACCTTTATCCAATCTCATTACACCTCTTCATCATATTTTGGCTTCTATGGCACATTGGAAAACTTTATGGTATTGATGTTTTCCAATTATCTTTAATGTTTAATATTGGAAATATTTCAAAATCTTGGTGTGGATATTTTAACCATAAACTCAAAGGACATGGAAATTTATTGAATTGGGAGAGATAATGGAAACTAAACACATTAAAATCTTGTTTATCAAAACTAGATGAATTTTTATGATCAGCTTTGTGCAATGTGTGCATTTTGAATGTTGCATCCTCCTCATCTTGAAGATGGCGATGGATTAACTTAGAACAACAATGCTACATGCAAATTGTCTTTTATCATTATTATGGAATCATATTTTGGATTGAATGTCATCATATCATTACTACTTAAAAGTAGTGCACTCCTTAACACATTTGCACAATTTAAGAATGCATTTGTATACTTTCATGCTAACAAAACTAAAAATATGTAAAAGGATGCACATTGCAATTGTTACAACAATGAAGCCTCACTCTAAGGCAATAAGTACATTCAATTTCGCGATTTGATTAACTTTGCTCATTACATAATTATTCATGAAACAATGAATTTCAATGTTGAAGTTGATCATCTAGGTTAAGTGCCACTTTTTTGTGCGGATATGTTGATATTTCAAATAAATGGCTAAATTTTGATTGCAAAGAAAAAACAAAAATAGTTGTGGGTAGCCGTGGTTAGATTACATATGTTCTATTCGATTGTTTTACAATTTCAAAAATTACTAATCAAATGACTATATAGCCTCAATTGTTTTTCAAGTAAACTTTGGCTACAGATAGTGCATTATAATAGCTCCATACGACATTTGGAAGTTTGGCAATGAAATAACAATTTTAGAATCTTGTTCGTGATAAGGAAAGTAGAAAATGGAACTTGGTGCGTACAAGCTTCATACATACACCTTATATTTAAGGGTTTAGTAATGTTAGACCTTGGGGTGTCACTTTTTTTTTGTGGTAAAAAATTATTTGAATAAAAAGTAAGGTCCCATATATTGGTTGTTGGGTAGAAATAATAATTTAATTCTAATAAGATTATGTTTATTTTCAAAATCCAAATCTAACTAACATAAGGTATGCATTAATAATAGGGTTTATATATATATAAGAGACATAATAAATATTAATTGTTAATAGGTTAAATTAGTAAGATGAAAAGTATGTAATTTATATTGAAGGTTTATAGTAAAAATAACATTAATGAGATGGTATATTTTACTTGGTCAAAACAAGACATTAATGAATGCCCTCAAATGAACAAATTGTTGGTCCATTTATTTTAGTTACAATGCAAGCATTATTCACTTTATTTATATGGAACTCAATTTTTTTATATGATTTTTTTTTTCTTGTGGAAACTAACCAAGTGTTTTTTTGTTTGTAATGACTTTGTGAATGCCAAACATGGTTTTCATCATTTTAAATGTGCTAAAAAAATTTATTGTATTTTTAGAATTAGATTTGAACATTTCATGCATGATATTTTTTTAATCATGCACAATCACCTTATTATTTTTCTAAGCACTACTCATACCTTCAACAAAAACTAAAAATTCAAATAAATATATGGTGCCCAAATTCAATGCAAACATAAAATTTAATAAATTTAAAGGCGATTTGAATATGTGGATATTAAAAACTAGTTAATAATGAGGTGAGAAAAAATAAAGCTCCTTCACATAATATCATACAAACAATACGTTCTTTGACACATGTGATGAAAATTTTAAAACATAGTTATTCCCTTAGGTATTTAAATCAATGTTGATGATGACAAAACATTGTTATTTATGTTGCAAAATCGTTATTGTGATTGACATGACAACAATGATTAGCTATTATAATTATTAATTGTTTTGTTCCTCATGTTTTTAGTTGAGTTATTTTCCTTTTAAAGTTTAAGGATTAAAGGTTATATAGATAGCTAGTAAAAATAGATTGGTTTTGAGTTTTCTAAACAAAATATCTAAGCCACATTTACTTGTATAATGATGGGACATATATTCATGTTACAAAAATAGACTATTTATGCACATACAATGTGCTTTGTGTAGCAATTGTGTTAATGAATTTATCACTCAATTTATTTCGAAGTTGTAGGGTAGGACCTAGCCCAAGACCTAATGGATGCATTCAGAATTTTCAAACTTTAGAATGAGTTCGAACTATAGATTAAGAAAAATTCATTGCTCATTTAACAATTGTTAAGGCCGGCCATACCGACCCAAGAAGGTAGGACTTGGTGAGTTGAAGGTTATAGGAGTGTTTTCAACCACTACCTTTGACCTAGAGGGATCTTTGTTCATGTTTACCATGTAGAACAACTTTAAGTTCACAATGGCAAAAAAAAATATTATATGATGTGGATCACCTCACCAAGTTGTTCATAGGCTACATTCTTACACTTAAGAAAATTTTCATCCATCATGTGATACACATTATTTCAAGTCGTTTAATGTGTATCACATGATGGATGAAAATTTTCTTAAATTCCACATTCATTGTTTAACTTGGTTGTAAACACATGAATTGGCACACCCTTACATTTCTTGGTGGGTTCTTTCATTGCACAAAAATTGATCCATGAAACATTAGTTTTTACAATTAAAATTGTGGCATATGACTTTTTTTAAAAAGTAGACTTGTTCACGAAACCTCACTTGTGTTTTTATGCTTGTTGTTTCCATGATCCATGCTTATTGAGAAATGATTACTTTCCCTTTTCGTTGAATTAGTGGACACCTATGACGTCGGCCAAGGTAAAATAAACCTTGCGCAATGTCACTTATCTCAATACTCTTCCAATCAAAGTGGATTAATTTTCAAAGTCCTTGTGAAAAAATAATTTATAAAATAATTTAATTAATTTTCAAGGATGAAAATCATTCTAAATTCAACAACTTTTGCTTTGTTGGTTTGAAAATGATGAAATGAACAAATGTGCACACTACCTCATCACGTGCCAAAGTAAAAGCAACACGCCTCATGACTCGAGACTAGGGTTACAACATGATCACATCCAAATGAACATTCTAGCTAGCATAGCATAATATATTGATGCTACAATGGGTAGGGCCCTTTTGGGTTCAGATTAGATGGATTCTATACTACAACAACAACATACGAAAAAATGAGACAAAAGAGAACAAACACTCTTCTTCGACCTTTACTCAAATTTAGTGATGTATAGCTATAAATTTACTAAGAATTTCATTCTACATGTCAAAACTTACCAAATTTTGTTTCCTTGATGATTGCTTGCTTGCTTGCTTGCTCAAGATTTCTAGATTCAAATGCCATGTGCTAGCCAAATTGACAATATACACATCCATGTGTGCAATATGATTCAACCATGGACAAATTTGCAACCAATTGAACTAAAATTGAGAACAAATTACTAATTTATATGTAAGTTGTGGAAGAATCAAGATTCAAGAGTAATTAAGAAATAGAATTACTCGGTAGGCATGTGGTGCAAGAGGTGGTGTTACCCAATCAACATAATTTTGCTTTTGCCCCTTTCCCCTCTTCATTCCATAGGGCGTGCCCTCTAGTTTTTTGCCATTTCTCTCTTGAGAGAAAGACTCCAATTCTTTTATAAGCTAGCTTGGTATGACTTGTTATGAAGCAATGGTTTTTTTTTCATCAATTTTGTGATTGTAGCCAAAGTGGTGATTATCAGTAAGAAAATTTTAGCCAAATTTGAAAGATATGAAAAATAAATAAAATTTAAAAACATCCTTTTTATATTTTAGGCTAAATATTGGGGAACCAAAATATAGAAAATTGGGTCAATTTGTATTACCTTCTTTTTTCGAGTTTTTAAAATGATTGAAATACTCAAAAATCGCCTCATTTTTTTCATTTTCCAATTATTATTATTATTATTTTCTTTTTAGAAAAATCTCACCAGCGAATAAAAAGGCTGGCATGAAGGATTGATCACTTTGTATTCTTTATTTCCTTTGTTCCTTTTGACTGATGGCACTTTGAACTATAAATTTTTATTTTTATTTCAAAAAGTGGGTATGGTAATTATAATTATAATTAATTATATTATTATTATTATTATTATTATTATTAAATTTAGGGGAAAATAAAAAGGAAAATAAAACTTGGAACCAGAATTGGAATCCACAAACCACCCTCCAACTAGAACCAGACCCAGAACTGAATCCAGCCCCAAAACTACCTGGGTTATTGAGGTTCCAGTTGTGAATTATTATTATTATTTTGTTTTTAATTTAAAATTTTAAATAAATAAATAAATAATTCTGTCTGGGGTTAGACATGTTGTTAGTTTAAGCGCAAAAATGGGGTTTTGAACAATAATAACAACGAAATTTTTTTGAATAATAATTTGGGGATGGGCTGAGGTGAGCATTAGGCATGTAGTCCTTACTTTTGGAACCTGTCTCAAGTCTGGAATATATATATCTATATATATAATTATATGATTATATATAATTAACTATTATTATTATTTAAAATTTTTTGGGGTCAGTTCAAGTACTTAGTTAATATAGGTTATCACATTTTATTGGTGGTACAATATTAGTAGTAAAAAAGAATTTATTATTATTTATTTTTGGCTATACATAGTTAGGCAAAATTGAATCTCGTTTGAAGCAGGACTTGCCTAAAAATTTTTTTGAAAAGAACTTGGAACCACTATTGGGTGATTTTTTGATCTTTTTTTTTTTTAATATCATCTGGTTTTGGGTTTTTCAAAATTGAATATCAGAATAAAATAGCATCCTGCTCTGGCTTGCTGGGAAAAATTCAAAGAACCGGCGGGTCTTTTGAAAGAACTGTTGGGCAGTTCGGGTTAGGCTATTTGATTTGGTTGTTGGCTTCTTGAGAACCGTTCGTGAAGGGATCAATATACCCTCAGCCCTTACTCGCCAAGTTCTTTCTTTGAAAAAGGAGAGAACCAGCCAACACGGGTTTGGACACCAAATACCCACCCAACAAAGTATCAAGCTCCACAACAAACATCCACTCATATTTTAGGTGCCCTTGTCCAAGACACCAAATACCCACCCAACAAAGTATCAAGCTCCACAACAAACACCCACTCATTTTTTAGGGTTTACAGGGTTTAGGGTTTACAGGGTGAGTCACCTACAGACCTGCATTGCAAAACTTGTTAAACTTTTCACACACACACATACAATAATAACATTGAAGTTTTGGGACCTCATGGTTGGTTTCTGGCAAAATCACAATTGATATTTTGCTAAGGATACAACAATTAAGGATGGGAACCTACAATCAATCAATGAGGCCTCCCATTTGGGAGTTTTGGAGTAGCTTACTAGTCCATTATCTCTTAGGTATCAAGGGTTTGTATTTCCAATGTATAGGTAGGGTACTTACTTATCTTCAATGCATCATAGTCTCCAACTTTTAAATCCATTATTCATTGAGGTACCACAAAGGTAGGTAGGTAGGTAGGTAAGTAGGTAGGTGCTACCCAATTTTTAGGACTAATTTTTGCATGAGGTGTTTAACATGTGTTGTGTACAACTAAGAGTAGGTATGGCAATTGTGGACATTGTAACCACTTATATTACTTATGACCTAGGGATAGGTACTCACTTACATAGGTAGTGTGAGGGGGAAGTAAGAGGGTCTACATGACAAATAGGTGGAAACATTGGAAGCAATCCAAGAAATTGCTCTAGTTTGGGAGATGACCTTTATCTTTGAACAATATCACTCCTTAAAAAATGAGAGATCTTATTATACCTTCTATTTGGGAGCATGAGGGATCGATCTCCAACTCGTTAAATACTTGGCATAAGATGCGATGCTTCCCATTCCAACGGCCGCCTCCGTGATCTATGTATGTATGTATGTATGTTGAGGCTTATGATAATAAGGTTTGGCCTTGTTGTTTACAAAGGGTTTTAAGCTTTTATATAAATTGGGGGACATTACCAAAATGGAAGGCCATACTCAACTACCACCTCATCTTAGGAAACATTAAACTAATAAGTTTAGGTTGTTTGGACTCTTTTCAATCCCCCCCATTTCCAATGGTATTGGGATCAGTTCCTTCTAAGTCATCCTCCGTGTTAAGTATAATAGCCAACCCAAGTATAAACAAGGTGTAAACAATCATCCAAGAAAACACCAAATCTTTGGGTACCTACGGGTCAAAACCTTGGGAGGAAATTGAGGAACCACATGCCTCAAGGCTTTGTATACCTAGTGACCGTGTTCAAAAGGAGGCCCTTGACCCTAAACCCTAAACATGGTCACTAGACCCTTTTAAGGTGCCTTATGAGGTGAAGCATTATAATGTCATGAAGAGTTTGTCCTCCAAGTTTTGAGAAAACTTCACATTAATTACACTATGTGAACTTTGTCTATTCTTTGGGTCCCCACCTTACCATATGTGCTATCTTGATGGTTTTTTCCAAGATTAGAAAACATGTAGAAAACATTTTCTAATTTAAAAAAAAGCCCAATTGATTTCCACATGTTAGCTTCCCAATGGTCCCATTATTGCCCAATTTGAAATTGCTTTGCTCAAAATATCAGATTCAAATATATCCATCAAGTTTTAAGTCCTAGGGAGAAAATGCAGTACATCATGAAAACCTCAACAAAGCTTTAATTGTGGAAGATATCAAGTTTCCTTTGCACAGAGTTTGCGACATGGGGAGTTCTTGGGTCTTTGTGTAGGGTAATGCCAAGGAGCAGACTGTTCACAAGCTAAGCACCCACCTGATGCAGAGCTGCAAGGTGGGGTCATTTCCAACACCCCACCATAAAGCAGGTCATGCTTTGCATGAAGTAGATAGGATCTAATGGGAGGTATGTTATGCTCTCCAAATACACTAGGAAATTTCTGCTTGCACATGCATGTCTAATGTGACACAATCATTCTGGAAGGTCTTGTAGTGTGCTGCTACCTCCTAAGCATCAGATTGTTCATTTGTTGTTTCACTGTTGCAGGAACTGTGCAGAAGAAATCACCACAACAATCCAATGTTTGCTGTTAAGGTGGACCACCTAGCCCACAATCATCCAGTGCTTTTCAAAGAAGGCTAACAAAACATGAGGCAAAAGACAGTAGCCAAGGATCTCCACAAGCTTTCCAACAGCATACCATTCCCAGCTAATCACATCCTCTGGAAGAAAACTAAGTCCATTTGCATTACTTGTGAAGTATTCACTATGTCATCCAGCCTCACATTTGTCCCTGCAACATAAATTTCACCCCACAAAACACAGTTGCATTGCAAAAACAGCACCAGGAAAACTGGTTTCTTGGTGTCAGACCCAACCTTCCAGCCTGAAGGCAATTTCACTATGATTAGTAGTAGAGTAGTAATTCAGCAGTCTGCATGTAATCTGATACACCCACATATGAGAACCATTCAATTTGCACTGCAGGAAATATACTTGAGCAATAAGGAAAAAGATTTTGCAACTATTATGTGGACATTTATTACAGCAAAAATTGAGAGCCTCACTACAAACCAAATGATCCTGACTGAAAAATGGTCCAAAGTCCCCATTTAAAACACATCCTACATCTTTGCTCCTTTGCCCTCCTCCTTGAATCATTGGAGTGGAATCACCGACAAAGAATCTACCAATGTGTCAAACAGAGCAGGCTTCCCACAATGGACTGCACAAACCACACCTATGCTTGAACCAATGATTTTAGGTAACGAATATGAACTCTCTGTCCAAGCCAAAAGGTTGATATGCAATTGATGCCACGATTTTGAGACCTTCTAAAATAGGTAACTCATCCTTTCGAGGAATCTTCTCACGCCATATAAAATCATTTTCATTATCACATTTCCTTAGCATGTTCTGAAGTGCATCTTGCTCCTGTCTAAATGCTATCTTCCAAGTGTCATCACCTGCATTCACCAAGGAGGCAGAGTTATTTAAGGAGTTCACCAACACTAATGGCTGATCATGCCTGAGTCACACAGCACTCTGTCCTGCATAAATAATCAACATCTTGAAAACCAACCCTACCATGATTGGTGCAACTGTCATCCTGCGCAACTGTTGTTGGGTGCCAAAAGCAAATCACAATAACCATGCAGGATTCATGAGTGTGAAAAGAGTACTTGTAGGGCGGACTTGTTGAACTCTGCTCAGAGAATATCGGAGCACCCCAACAGCAACACCAAACCTCTCTATCTTGGTGTATTCAGCCGCTATAAATCGTTGACTGCGTGATTCATGCAGCACACTGCAGATCGAGATATATCTCTGTGACAACAAACAAGAGGTTATACTTTACCAGTGCTGGCCAAGTTGTGCAATACATCTTAAGCAAAGAGCTAAATTGAAAAGTGGAAAATACAAAAGAAAATTGAAGATGAACACCAAGAACCCATCAAATTGGGTGCCTCCAATAACGAATATTGAAGAAAATAAATCCTGTCACAGGTTCTATTATAACTTAGAATTTGTACCCGCAACTTGTCAGACACATCATTCCAGTCACCAATGTGAGCACGAAGAAGAGTAGCTGCCTCCTCCAGGAATTGGACTACCCCATAGTGCAGCTTTGCCAGGAGACCCCCACTTGTTGCCTTCTCCTCTGCTCTCCGGACTGTCACAGCCTGGCAGACAACAACAAATGCAGATTGAATTTCTAATCATTTCTCATTTGGATCATACCAGTGGATGAGAGCAACATATTTCTGCATTGAATACATAATAACCAAAGCAAACACGAGGATGCATCCTGGTCTGTAGTACTGGATTTCGGAAATGGTTTTTTATCCTGTGCACAACTGGAACAACATGATAAGATGGACACCTGTGCTTCTGCGAGGCAGACAATGCTCATAATGGATGCCATTGACACTGTGGCTTCAGGACACCTGTCAGGAGGAAGCATGGGCTGCAATGGGGGAAGTACTGTCTCAGCCAAGTGCTGGAAGACACCAGCTGCTCTCCTAAATAGAGTTGCTGACTCCACCATATCTGTGCAAAAGAAGGTGTTTCCTGCTGATCAGAAGCTCTCAGGAGACTATAAATGTTAAATCCACCTTCAGTGATCTTCTGAACCACTGCAATGACTGACAGCAAAAAGCTCCAGACATTAACTGGAGAAAACCACCAACAGCAAGAATATAGTACTAGTATATTCTTATACTAGTAAAACTAGTATAAGAATTAACATGAGAAAAGCACCCAACAACAAAAAAAACATACCTGTAGGAAGGACCTCCAAGGCAAGTTCCCGTAGCAGGCCACCATACAAGAAAAAAACCATTGCAAGCTCAAACCGCAGGTCATCCAGTCTGAAGTAGCGAGGACCAGTCAACCTATTGCCAGTAAAGCCACTCATAGGACTTGTCCAGCGGATTGACAGATCTATAGTCCATTTTATAATCTGAGGATTATCCTTCTTGGCTTCCACACATGTTACCAAATTCTCCAAGAGTGGTAAGTACCGTTCCAGCTTCTGGAGGTCCTGCAAAACATGCATACCACCACACCTTGTTGCCAAATCCTGATACTGTTCTTGATGACTCTGGCTACACATATACAACCTCTCAAACTGCTCTCCCTAGATCCTGAGAAGTAACTCGAAATTTCTTGCATATCTTTCTGGACATCAGTATTTGTTTGGTAGCCCCTCCGCTTTGCACATTGTTCTCTTACAGTATACCAAGCCTGCGCCCAAAGAAAATATTCCATCACACCCAACAAAAGTAAGAAAAAAACCTGCAAAACAGGAGAAGTGACACCCCCAGCCATCTCCCTTGCAATAGCAGGTGTGATTTTGCTGCTTCCATTGATGGACTCTTCAATGGCCTGGCGCTTAGTACTAAGCTCCTTCAGTTGCTCTAGTGTGCCTGAGTCCCTTGCATAGTACGTTTCCTCATAAACCACCTGATGAACAAAACAACTGTTATCTTCTATTTTGCCATACAATGGTGATGGATTGGACATCTCTCACCATAAGTCCACCTGCTCTTTTGTCCTTAGATTCAATGGGTCTTGAAACTGGAGGAACATCTTTCTCTTTGATCTTTCTCACCAGCAGGTGGCTGGCAACCAAATGCAAGAGATCTAAGCACCAAAGAAGATAACCCTTATTGTCTTCAGATTCAATGGGTCTTTGAACTGGAGCAACATCTTTCCTTCATCTTTCTCACCAACAGGTGGCTGGTAACAGACTGCAAGAGATCTAAGCACCAAAGATGATGACCCTCACACCCTCATTGTCTTTAGATCCAAGGGAGCTTTGAACTCCGGAGCAACACTTTTCCTTGATCTCTCACCACAAGGCAGGTAGCTAGCAACAAAATGCAAGGGACCTAAAGCATCAAAGATGATATCCCTTACCCTCTTTGTCTTCAGCTTCAATGGATCTTTGAACTGGAGCAACATCTTTGCTTCATGGAAGCTGAGTACCAAGTGTGGAGTATGTAGTCAAACTGCAAGCCTCTGGGAAATGTGGATATACCAAGATCCAGCTACAGATTTTTTCCTGCAAACCTTGTGTCTTAATTGCTACAAGCTGTTTGCTTCTTCAATCCTAGAAGATGAATTCAATGGCAATTGAAACAGGTTTTCAGATTGGTTTGGGGACCTAAGATGCCTATACAGCCTAGCCACTAATCCGAGATAAGGGTTTCCCCACTGCTCCCCGATTGGCTTTGCTCCCGCAATCTCTCCTCCTGTTCCAGTTTTGCAATCTCTGATCTTATTTTTGCCTGATGCACACAAAAATCAACAGATCCACATGCCAAAGGTGGTGAGAAACAGTGGACACATACAGGAAGTGCTCCCAATACTGCAAATTCTCAAATCCAGCATGTTTGTTCACAACAACAGCATTGAAACAACCTGAAGAATCTGATAATAGTCCCATCCAGAAAAATAACAAGCTGATGTTCTTCCACGCATCCACACATGGTTTTACAAAACTCTACAGATGGGTCAAGAAAACTCTACAGAAGGGGATAAAAGAAGAAGAGGTAGCTCCTCCAACCTGGTACTGTAGTTCAGCCTTGTGCATCACGTAGAAACCCAAAGCACCCCCGACAAGAGTGCCCAGCACTATTCGGAAATGTCCCCAGTACTCAACCATCACAACAAAATCCTGCCGATGACAACAATCCTCAAAGCCCTAGTACACAATGAAGCTATCAAAACCCTAGTACATCATGAGGCTCTCAAAACCCTATCGTTTCTCTGAGTCCTCTCCAACGTCAACGGCATAAAACACGAACTCTCTCAATCTTCGGAATTCCTCCATAGATTTGCTTCGAAAACCTAACTCGTCAAAGAACTACCATCCTTCAACAAACCCTCATGTACATTCACAAAAATCATCACTTCCAGATGGTTTTTTCCTTCTCAAAAGATGTGCATTCTTCACAGATTCATCTGCTTCTGAAAGAAAAATAGCTTAGCAATCTTTCAAAACATGTCCAATCCAAGCAGATTACTACCAGATTGCTCGCTTCCTTTCACAAAAACCCTCTAAGTACTTTGAATCTCTCAAAACCAAAAGAAAAGTCTTCGCTAGAGTGCCTTGGATACCGCTCTTCAAAAACACACCAAAACCCACCGCAAAAAAAATTAGGAAAAAAAAAAAGAGAGAGAGAGAGAAAAAGATTATGACTACAGCGATTCCGGAATCAAAGCAACGCGTGCGCCGCAAGCGATCTTACGGGGGGGAACCGGATTTAGAAAAAAAAGAAACCAGAGACTCGAGACTACAATGAAGCGGAGCTCTCTTGTCTTGCCCTCGGCTTACGACGAAGAAGAAGGAAAAAGGCCGTCGCCTCGCTCCAAGGCAGCGCGCAGGCAGGCAGGCACACGTTCAGGAAAGAAGAAGCTTCCGGCGAAAAGATGACCGCTCTGGTAAAAGACACAGCTTGCAGTCAGTTGGCCATTCACAAACGGGATAGCCAGCTCACTACCGAGGCAAACAGACACAAGACCAGCTTAAGTAAAAGATGAAGACTCTGATTGATTAGGGTCCAGGTGCATTAATTCCAGTGTTGGCCGGTTCTTGACTTTTTTTTTTGAAAATTTGAAAACCAAATACCCTCCGGTTCCGGTTCCAAAAGACAAAATTACAGTGGTTCTGGTTTGCAGAAAACCTGGAATCCGGTTTCCGCTTCCGGTTCTTAAAAAGCCAAAAACCCTGATTCTGGTTTGGGTTATGCTTCTAGAAATCGGAGCTGATGATTCCAATTACCATCTAGACCACAATCAGCGGTTAACTTCTGATTAACCTCTGGTCAGCCCTTGGTTCTAGTCCCCCTGTTTTTTCTTTTTTCTTTAAATTGATTAACCTCTGGTCAGCCCTTGGGTTCTAGTCCCCTTTTTTTCTTTTTTCAAAAATTCAAAGAAAAAAAGAAAATTCTTGCATCCGGTTCCAAACCCGGTTCCAACAGTCAGACCCAACCAATAGTGGTTTGGTTCTAACCAGGTACCCACCCAACACTGGTAATAGTCCAATGTTGGGTGGTTATTAGAAACGGGAAACTAGCCCCCCTGCAATTAGCAGGGCGGTTCTTAGGATTGCTAATCATGGTTCTCAGAAACATCAAAGACCCGGCTATGGTATATTATCAGAACTCGGGGGAAAACAAAAATCCGGTCGGAAAATCGCTTGTTCTTCATTGGTTCTTTTCACAAAAATCACAGTTTCTTTTCAGATTGTTGAAGTAACCGAGACTCCCAGTTATTTGATTCTGATTTTTCTTTTCAAATAATCAGAACCGGCGGTTCTCTTATTCTCCAGTATTCCAACAACCCGAACCAGTGGTTCTTTGAAAATTCTAATAACCGTACGACACTGGTATATTCTGGGAGTTTGCACTGGGCCAGATTCTGAGAAAGGAACAGGAAGAAGAAAGCCACTGCTGATTCTGCTACCAGAATCAGCCCCCGCACCCAACTCCAATTCTGCAAATTCTGCATTTACTCTTGTGTTACACAGGAATACACAACTGACGTGGCATGAAACTATTGGACAGAGCTCCGTAACAGTCTTGAACAGGTGGCGGAATTTCTGGATGCGCATTCAAACGGATTTCTTTCCCCCACGACTTTTGTTACTTACCAGCTGGAGTGCGACAGACGGGCCGACTAAAGATGGTAAGTTACTAGTTAGCCCTTGGACTGCCAAAGAGGAGTCTGAACGTAAAAGATGGGCTGAACGTTTTTCCCCTCCCCCCCCCCCCCCCCCCCCCC
>Ga0209611_10006847_pt1 | contig 18482 bp, 11 predicted proteins | sample S1TSphgellanicum_3_FD_187693 | JGI IMG/M metagenome (GOLD analysis project Ga0209611, IMG submission 187693) | Host-associated microbial communities from peat moss isolated from Minnesota, USA - S1T2_Fc - Sphagnum magellanicum MG (SPAdes) (version 2) | ecosystem: Host-associated > Plants > Peat... | reverse complement strand
TTTTACAAACTAGCAAAGAAATTTTGACTGTTTTCGGGCATCTTGCATTAGAGGCTAAGCCCATAACTTACTCCTATCCCAGAACTATGTACTACATTATTCAATTCAGCTCTTGTTTTCAAAATGCTGAAAACATTGGGCAACTCACAAAAATTCTTATAACATGTAGTTCAAGACAAGAAACTCTCATGAGAACAGTGAGCCATACTCAATGACATGACAACTATCAACCTTTGTGCATTAGATTTTGAAACCATTGCTCCCAACTAGGATTACTACAAGGGGGCTGCCATGAATTTTATATTGAATAATTGATCATGTCATGGTTAGGTTAGCCTAAACTAAGTTAGGCTAATTAATTGTGTTTAATGGTAGACTAGTTGGGAATCATGTGAACAAGGTTCCAGACTTTTCATGGATTGAGTATAGATTCATGTGCTTGTGATCTCAAGTGATTCGAGATTTCAAGATTTGTTTTTTATTTATAGAATTTTTTTGTGTATGTTTATGCAAGTTTTCTTGCAGATTTTGTGTGATTTTTGTTTTACAATGCTTGGGCTTGGATTTTTGTGTGTTGAAAGTGAGTACATCTTTTTGAATTATCAAAACTTTAATTTAGTTTTGTGTTGTATTACAACAAGATTCAATTTTTGTTCAAGCATTATGTTTATTTGTGTTTTGCATGGGAATTTGACCCGACAAGTTGTTGTGTTATGTTATGCTTGTTTTTTTTTTGCAAAATTTGTATTTGTTTTATTCTTGTTACAACACAGTAGGAGTTACAACTTGAGGGGCATTTTTTATTTTTTTTGGCATAGTGATTTTGAATTTTTTTGAATTTTTCTTTCATCCATCACTCCCTAAGGATTTGAACCCTAGTGAGGCCTTTGTTTACCCAAAACATGAGGTTGGGTGATTAAAAAATGAACGCAATTAGTGGAAGCCCCTACCTTTGCCACAAAAGGGTGCCCTCCTCTTTATTTCCCTCACTTTCTATCTCTCTTTTCATTTCTCTATGGGTTCAATGAAAAAAATGCAACAAGAGTGGGGGCAATGACAGTCATAGCCACCATCATTAAAAGTTCAAACTTGTTTTTCATCGCAACAAACCAAGGTGAGAGCAAGGGAGACCACTAGACCCCTCATCATCATGTTGATCTTCATCATCTTCATGGTCATGGGCACCACAATAAAAATAACATTTCAACCATAACAATGCAAAAAGGTAGATGAAAAAAGTGGTGGGGTGGCCATGGCAAGAACAAAAGTCCATCACTATTAATTCGCTTCCAAATGTTCTTTGAACTTATGAGGTTTAGCACATTTGGGAGGTCCACAAAATTCAAGGAGCCTCAAGATGAAGGGGTATGGGGGTCCAATTCAAACCTCTTTTTTTATTTTGGTTTTTTTATGATTTTACAAACCTAGGGGATAGGTTCAACACCAATCTGAACCTCACCCAAACTTATGAGGTTCATTGTGTTTGGGAGGTCCACAAAGCCTAAGGGAGGCTCAAGAAAAGGGGGACAGGCGGGGTCCAAATCAAACCTCCCCTTTTTATTTTCTATTTTTGTGATTTTTCAAACCTAGGGAACATGTTTGGCACCAATCAGAACCTACCACACGAAAAAAATTTAATTGTTACTTTTTCATTTTTCATCCATGTGGAGGTGGTTTTCATCCATAATTTGGAATTTTCATCCATTTTCCCCTTTTTGTGTAAACAACTAATTGAACAACAATTTGATTACCACACATGGGTTTTTTGGGGGGACATTTTGAGCATTGTGACAAAATAATTTAAATAATTTAAATTCAAAATTACTTTTGAAATTAATTTGCAATTTCTTTTCAAAATTCATATATTTGGTGTACAACATCATATTGGAATGTTGTCCACACCGTTGAATTCATAAAAAGGAAATCTGCAAGTATGTAAATTTTTAACCCCTTTCAAGGTAGAAATGTTTGGAAGTTTCATCATAGGTTCATGAAAATGGTGTGTGCAAAATTGGTTTTTAATAAATCCTTAACATTAATTGTTTATTATGGTAAGTGTAATTGTCTATAACCAATAGGTGGTGGAATGTCATGTTTCAACAAATATGGAATGTCATGTTGCCAACTTTTGAATTTTTGTTGTTATTTATTAAAAGATTTATAAAAGTGAAAATTTAAGTTGTATAAACATTCATTCTCATGTTGTGTATTCCCATTATTACAACCCTAGCCTTGGGTTTGCAACCAAAACAAGAGCTTGCAAAGGTGTGGGCAAAGAGTAAAGCCCAGGAATCACATTTTATGCTCTTGGGAGTGTAGGAGAATGAGAGGAATGAACCCCCACACTCCCAAGTGAGCTCCCACTTTGGGAGTTGGAGATTCAATGGACTTCCAAATTTTTAAAAAGCGATTACAAGGGTCAAAACTCAATGGATTGAAAAGTTATTTATATTGTAAGAAATATCTTTAAACTTAGATGTCTAAAATGAGTTCGCATAACCCATTTGAGAATTTAAAACATAAGTTATGGCCAAAATAAAGGCCAGGAATCAAATTGTCAATTTGATTTTTGACCATTAAAAGTTGGAAATCGCCCTGATTTACTTACGTTCATGTGACATGCCATATATCATTGGAAAGCTCTCAATGAGTGCTACAACTTTGTTTTAAATCTCACATTAATCGGAGGTCTACACTAAAAGCTATGGGCCTCCAAAATCGCGATAGTCCCAATTTCGAAAATTTAGGGACTCCCAACTTGAGAGTCCTGGGACAAAATGACATTTGGGTGCAAGCCCCATGGCTAGGCACAAAAAATACTATAGAGAAGGTGGTGGCTTCTCCCAAATCCAAGTCGTGGTGAGTCTTGTGAGTTTGTGTTTGCCCGTGACTCATCTGTGCACCAAAAGTGCTCCAACTATGCATTAACCAACTTGTTGTTTAGTTTGTGTAAGTCTATGTGAATAATTGACCCACTTATCATTTGTCCTAGTTCCCATCCCGGAACTTCAACATGCCCTTCTACCCCCGAAATGTTGTGAGCCAAAGAATGTACCCCAACTCCTTATCATTTCATTGTTTTCACCTTAGACTTGTAATTGAGTCTATCAAAAAGCTTGGGGATGTGTCAACCATGTTGGAACCTAAAATTATTGTTGTCTACCCACACACATCACAAATAACAAAAAACCACCTTAATGGGGCATCATCTCTAAAATGCCCCTTTACACGGTGCAAAGGTCTCTTTAAACTAAATAGTAATGTAAGGAATCCTTTTTGTAAATCCACCACAAATGAACACCTTGATTTTAAAGTAAAAAGACCAAGAAGTTGGGTGCAAATGTGAGCCCCATTGTTAGTCACCTAACAATAATCTCCCCAAATCCTCAACCAAATGCACATCATCATGGAAAATACTTAAGGTACCTCCCTATTACCTAACTATAGAAATCCTTAAATTTATGTCGCACATTGAAAGCAAAATGATTTCCCAACTAAGACTTCATTTAAGGTTGGCATCAAACATCTCATATGTTAACCTCTTGAACATTGGTCACACATGACCAACATAGTTGATGCCTTTTAAGATTGTTCATACAACATACACCAAAGGTTAACAAGGATAATAACCAAAAAGGGGTCAACTTAACCATCAACATTACAAATATGACATGGTGTGCAATTTCACACATGGTCCTTCCATGTTTAACCATCTTGGCCCTCCAACAATGATATTAAATGAAAGGCAGTACCTTATGCACCTACAAAATAACATGTATTATAACCACATCCAATGTAGTTAGTATATTTGTTATGTGTATACATAATCTCCCAACTTGAATATAGGAACTTGAGGTCAATAACCACCTCCTCAAATAGTGGCGTAACATGATGTATCTTGATGTTAAGCAATTATCAAATTTTCCATAACCATAAGCCTTACACATCAAAACAAAGTTATATGTTTACATGCCTAAAACCACATTCAAATCATCCAAATCAATTATTGCCATCACGTCATGTTGGATTGAAGTTAATAGCTCAAGCTCACGACCAAACAATAAAATATATGGTGAAAAGGATGTAAGAAAAACTTGCCACACCAATATCCCATGATTAACCATGGTAATTATAGATTTCAATATCTAGTATGGCCCTTTTGAAGTCCATAGTTTCATAAACTCCGTTTCATTATGTCCATATGTCCAAATAACATATTTGCTTCAAGACGGTTTCAAGTGAAATTGTGTAATGACCAGTCAATGTTTTCTCACATGGGACTCTTACAACTCTCCATGAAATTATGTATCTTGGTCAATGAGTACTTTAGCTAGATTACCAAATTTACTAAACATCTTATCTATAAATGCATATGCAATTCCTTCATTACTATGAGTTGACAATCACACTACTAATCATTTTGAAAAATGTTTGATCATAACCAAAACAATTAATTATGTAAAATTATTAAATTCAATGAACCAACAAATCCAAACTTCATTGTCGCATAAGCCCCATGATGGGCAATGGTTTAGGGTTTAGGGTTTAGGTGCAGGTGCAGGTGTGGGTGCATTGAATGACACTTGCACTTGAACCACTTGACCCCATGCATGACATGGTCACATTCCTTAAATGTCAATCCAATTGAAATTTTGCTTGCTTGTGAATATGCATCTTCATGTATATGTAAAGCATTGTTGCCTTTCAATTCAACTTTACATCATGAAACTACCCATTACCCATGTTTGGTCTAAAATACATCCTTGCAACATCCCAACAAGGCACATAGATATGTAAAGACATGCCAACCTATAACTACCTCCGAATCCACATCATCATGCCAACAAGTTTTAATGGTATTTTCTTCATTGGAACTTGGGTTCTAATGTAACCCATTTGCATTTTCATTAAACCTACTAGTTTAATGAACTATGTGAAAGTCATAGTCTTATAGGATAAAGTGCCATCTTGCCAACTTTCTTGTGAGATAATTTACTTTAGGAATTTCAAAGGCCAATTAATTGTGTTAAGGCCGATTCTCTTGAATTTTGAAGTAAAATTAAATAAGTTTAGAAAATACACATGCACTTTTGTAGCTTTAAAATGACAAATAATCACCTTCAAACAAAATTGTTGGATGAGGTAGTTCAAATATATTACTAATATTCTTCCATCAAAAGGTAACAATGGGCAATGGAAATTAATATTTTCTAGAAAATCAATCACATGAGCTTTGAAAGCAAACACAAGTTCAAAAATCACATAATACATTTAGAAAGACAATTTCAAAGATTAAAAAAACTCAAAAACTCTCCACATTAAAGAAGTAAAACAACAATGTCCTCTCTACCTCTACCGAATTTTCCCATAGAAAGTCTTGTAAAACAATTACAAATGGTGTAACACTAGAAAGTTATGGAAATCCCCAAAAACAAATCTCTAAATTGAAAGGAAAAAAAGATCTAATTTTATTTACATTTTAGAAGCCTAAATTTAATTGTGTTAAATTACAAAATAATTGATACTAAATATACAAAGAACTACTTTGAGTAATAAATTTCAATAATGTGGTTTACACATTTTCAGGAATGAAATCTAATAAAGATTTTTGGTACCATTTTTGGTAATCTTTTTACAGTTCCTAAAAAATATTAAAGTCTATAATAACCTTTATCAATCTATAACCTATGTGAAAGGACTACTAAAAAAATAACACCAAAATGAGAAAATTACCTAAACAATGACAAGGCATTCCTTGTCATATGAATTGAACTTGGCCTCCATCTTGTTATTAAACCAACTAACATATGCCACCACTAATTTTCAACCATATCATCAAGTTGAATAAACATGATTCCTAGCCTTAAAATACTCCAATTAATATGTAACTAAAAAGTTCATCTTCATCTATTGTTGCAAAATGAAACACTACAAGAAATCATGGCTTTTCAAAAGGTGAACTTGATCGAAGTGTTCACATTGACCAAAAGGTATGTCCATTTCGACTAAAAGTTTGGAACATAAAAAACACATGTTACATTTTATTAATACATTTGACTAAAGTGACTTTTTTGACCAAGTGTCAAGCTAAAGATTTGGTCAAAATGAACAAATGTCCATCAAAATGGCCATGGCTTAATCAAATTGTCATATTGAATGGATAGGATTTAGTCAAATTGATCATCTTGATTTGATTCTTAATCAAATTGACCATTATGATTTGACACTTAGTCAAATGAGCCATATATGATAACTTAACCTACTCGTTAAGCCTAGGCTACCTACCTAACCTAACATAACTAGTAGATTAGGCTAAGCCTAAACTACATGTCTAGCCTAACATAATTTTATAGGTTAATAGGCTACTTCTTAGGTAATAACCTATCTAGTAACCTAGCTAGGTAGCCTAGCCTATACCTATATATCTAGTAGGTTACCTAGGGCATAGTTTAGGGCTACTAAGTAGCCTATAACTAGGTAATGTAAACCTTTTAAATAGGTGTCCTAAGTGACCTAGGCTTACTAGGTAGACCTATTAATCATGTAGGTAACATGTTTTATTAACTAGGTAAATAGCTTAGGCCACCTAGGTCTATTAGGTAGATAGTCTAACTTAAATTATTAAGGTTTACTTAATAACAACAAACATAGCGTAGGCCACTTAAGCTTAAAAGGTAACTTAATTTAAGCAATTTAGGTTTTTAGGTATGTAGGCTAGTTTATATAAGGTGAATTTTTTGGACATGTTGTATTGAACATGATTTTGGACTAACATATTATAATCAACTTTTATGAATTTTTTTTTCAACATATTACATTAAATGAATTTGAAATGTTTTACATTATTTACATAAATAAGTAGGTTAACCTAGGTATGTAAGAAATATTTATTATTAAATACACATACTTAGGTAACATGTAGTTTACTAAACCTTATAGGTACCTACTAGGTTTGTGCTTATACCCACTTAGTAAGTTACCTACACCTATGATAGGCTACATAGGTACCTACTAACCTATTAAAAGATTTAACTTAGGGATAATAAACATGTAGTTTAACCTATTAAGTAGGTCTAGGCTTAAGCTACCTACTTAATATTAGGCTAAGTTACCTACCTAGTAATTTAGGTGGCCTAACCTAGATTAGCTAAATACCTATTTAGAAGGCCTAGGGTGGTAGTGCAACAGTTAAAACTTGACTTTTTAATATGGAGGTGAAGAGTTCAAGTCCCCACACTTGCAACCTAGGCTACCTTGGCTACTTAGGTGACCTAATTATGTAACCCATGTTGCAAAGCCTATTAAACCACCAAACCTAGGCTATTTAGCCTAACTTAAAGGGCTTGGCCTACCCTAAGTGGCCTGACCTAAGCTTAGGACATAGGGTTGGTAGGTAAGTAAATAAATAATCTTTTGGCATAATTAATTATTAGGTTTATTAATTAGGTAATTAAATAACGTAGGGTAGGTAATTAATTAATTAGTATTTTTATATAAATTATAAATTCTATATTTCTGGTCATTGCCCAAATTATATTATTGTCACAGTGGTTCAATAAAAAAAACCCAGTCAAAAAAACCAACCAAAAAAACCTAGTCAAAATAATCAGGTCCAAAACGACTTGTTTAGAATGGCACTTTGGTCAAATTGAACATGGGGACCAAAAAAATTATATGGGGGATTTTATTAATTGAAATTTTCGGCAAAAAGGTCATGATTTCTCATAGTGAAAGTTAATGTGAACCTAATTTTCAACTCCTAAAAAACAAATTCTTGTGTTTTGCCCAAAATGTATTATTGGTCAATTTTCATCAATCGGGTCACACATTTGACAATGTTTATAAATCTTTTGATGAATATCCAATAATAATTACACAAGGCTAAAAATTAGGCTCATAATCGATTGACATCCATTATTTAAAGAACATTAGTTTGAACCTCGTGCTTAATGCACAGGTGTGTGTGTATTTGAGGGTACATATTACAAAATTACAATTACAAACAACATTTCCAAAACCTCTTTATATACGACATTCCGCATGTATCCATTGAGACCCTTGCAGCTAAAAATCTTGATGTTTGCATTGCTTGTGACTCATGAGATAGTAACATACAACTAACCATGGGAATAAACCGGAGACAGCAAATATACCCCAACATTGTTCAACTTGTAAGTAAGTAGTAAGTTACTTATTTAGTAGGTATCAATATGTTGAAAATTATTTCTTTGTTTTTGTATGTTGATAAGTTCCAGTATCCAGACCCCCTCCATGTTAATAATGGTTAGGATTTTTGGTGCAGCCAATTTTCACATGCATCATAATAATACCTTTGGCATCTAGCATATTATTATTATTGGAAAAATTATTTTTTTGGCCAATCTGATCATTGCAATTACTAATATATCTATTAAATTTGTGTTAAAATGGCAATTAACATCCATTGCCATTATTATTATGGCAAATGCAAGCCTTGAAATTGCCAATATCTAATAAAAGTGTGTTTAATGGTTGTTCGCTCTAACATCCATTGAATTATAATAAAAAAATTATGGCAATGTAAAAAACATTGAAAATTTCCAATATTCTAAATAAATTTTTGAAAAAACCCAACCCAACCCAACTCTTTCAATTGTTGTGAAAGAAACACAATGAGTGTACCTAAGTCCAAAAACCCCAAAATAAAAAATAAAAATAAAAATAAAAATGTACAACACTAATATATATTATTCTCCATTGCGCCACGTATGTATTCCATTCTTTCTCCACCCCGTTGGAGTAAATAGACCATGACAAGATTGATGGATGACCGGACAAATGGACGAATGACCTCAATTAGTAAACTTCTCATGTTTAAACCAGGGTTCGGCAGTTATTAACAACTCCACCAAACCCCCGTTGGGTATTAGGGCAATTTTTAGGGATGATGACCACAGTTCTCAAAAAATCAAATACCCAGTTCCAATATATAACCACAATTATCACAAAAAAAATACTTAGTTCTAATATTAAACCATGATTATCAATTTTTAGGGTTTAGGGTTAGGGGTTTTAGGTTTTGGAAATTGGACAACAAAATGTACTTGAGGAAAGAGTTCCGAAAGTTGTAATGTCATTCTATAATGTGTCACCATCCTCATCTTCTACAACCGAACGTGAAACATTATACTCATGATATCGTAAAGAATTAATCTTCTTCTAGAAGTCCCAAGTATTTCCCTGGGATGTCATTATCAGTAGCATTAGCATTTTTGTAGACAAAGAAGGTGTTGAAAGCAACCGGTGGTGGTCCAGGTCTAGAATTGTTGGAATGTGACCATGTTTTTCAGAACTTTTATCATTGTGAAATGCAAGTAGCTTAGCATTGAGAATGACCGCATCTTTAGCCATTGCCTCCCTTAAACCCTCCTTTACTTCCTGTAAAACACATAGCAAAAAAGGCACCAAAAAAATGATGTTCACAGAAAAGGTTTGACCAAGCAATAAAGGAAGATGGCACCATTGATAGAATATTAGATCACAATAAAATAATAAGGCTAGACACAAGTGAAACCCAATATGGGTTTAGGGTTTATGTCTCTTTTTCATTTTCTCTTTCTCTATTTTTTATGTCGGCTGGCTCACATTGAGGAAAAGTGTTATTTGGTCCACGATTGTAATTGGTGCACATTCAAAAGCCAGATCATCCACTGTCTATATCACATGAAAGCCACCCAAAATTAGACCCACACACACATCACAACAATGCTTTAAATTCCAACAAAGAACTAAAGAAAAGGAAAGACAATCACACATTTGCTCTTGGAGGTTCAGAAAACAACACTTTTGCAAGGCTTCTTTTTTTTGGTGTATTTGTTGCCATGCATGTTAGCTAGACTACTTGTTTTTTTCTGCTTCAAACTCACCCCATTAGGATCAGTCTCCCCCTTGTTTACACAAAACACCCCTCGTGGTGTGACCGTAGAAAGTGGGTCAAACTTATCCAAATATCTCTCCACTGACAGCCTCATCCTAGTTCACATCAATAACATAAAAACACTATCAGCTTTTTAGTGCAAGTCTGAGTCCTGCCCAATGCAAAAGCCATAGCTTCTTACAGGCTTTATTTGCGACGAGAGTGTGTGCGGTACTTACACTACTTCCCAAAGAACATTATTTTCCTTTCCTTTTTTACATATAATCAAAATTGATTAATTTATCTTGTTCCTTGGATTTATCGAAAGTCTATGGTTTCAAATGGTATATATATATATATGAAACTTGTAGTATGATGATATTAAACTGACCATGACGAGACAAATGGATGACCGGACAAATGGACGGATGGATGACGAGACAAATGGATGAAATGATGCTTCATGTCACGACGTCCTTTAATATATGTAATGTGAGACAATTTTAACTTTGGCCTTGTGAACCCATGATCCATCGAGATAAAGTATATGATTTAGGTATTCCATTTCAATGTGAAAAAGTCAACATTTTTCAAAATGCAACTTTAAGTTATGTTCTTTAAATCCTTCCTCATACATGTCTTGCAATATGTGATCCTTTGGAATTAGGCTAAAGACAATAATATCATCAATGTAACATTTAGCAAAACCAATACCCACCAATAACCAATCCATAACCCATTGGAATTTTGTAAGGGCATTCTTCAAACCAAAGGGCAAAAATTGTCATTGATATAAATGATCCTTCCCATGAACATCTATCCACCAAAATCTTGTCTTAACCTTATCACCGTCCCTCAATGGAAATTAATGGTAGCTAAATTGCAAGCCCAAAATATTGAAACCCTTGGCCTACCTAAGGGCATCAAAGATCTCCTTTCGTGAGGGCATTGCATATTTGTTCAAATGGGTCTATTTCTTCATTGTATATAACCTTCACACATGTAACATTCAATCCAATTGCCAAAAATAAATTTCTTGGCTAGCACATTGTTGTCGAAGCATATTCAACCATAAACAATTCTACCAAACTAGCATCTAACAACTTTATTGTCTAAGTTTGAACCAAGGTTCTCTCCACCTCACCAAAAATGTAAGGTCATTTGAAAATTGGATTATCATTCTTCAACATAATTTCAACCTCTTATCCTTTCAACTAATTTAATTCTTTCGGGTTGAAGACAAAACATTCGATGTGATCATGTATAAATAGTTGTTTTACTTTACACATTTCGCCTCGTGACCACTAGACCAATCTTTGGCTCCCATGTTTATGCAATGATATGTACCTTGGGCTATGATGATGAAGTATCAAAATTGCATGAGGATGACAACATGGGTGCAATTGTGTAACATGTAAATATTGCAAAGTTCGAATCAATTCCCAAATTAATCATGATTTAAAGTCTGAAAGTCCTTGACACAAACATTTTGAAATGACTAGATCAATTGGCCCAATCTTGGCCAAACTTGGTGAACCTAAAGGATTTTGTTGGATTCAAGTGTTTAACCTTTGATGTTGGGCAAGGTGGTAGTTGCAAGTATTAAATTGATGAATGTCAATTTCAATCCATGCCCCTACAAACTTTTATCATCGATGGACAAGTCGAAAAAGCTTAAGGATCAACCAAACATGAAGTTGTGATCTATGTCAACTTTAACAAACTAACACAACATACCACAATGTGAGCCCAAGCAATGGTTACCCATGTTACATCTTATGATTTATTATTTAGAGAAGTGGTTTTATGCCCTTTACATGTTTTTCTTAATTCTTAAAAAAAAACCACATATTACCAACCGATATGATAGACAAGAAACAAATGTAGGGCCAAACAATATGCACAACATATTTTGGGTTTTGTGATTGGCCTTTACAACTACATACTAATCAATAAGGACATATGCAACTAATGACTAGTGAGTTGCTAAAACCATGTCATTTCACCCATTTAGTCGCAAGGGATGTTCAATTGCAAAGCCTAGTCATGTCATCATGTTAACTTTGGTATGATGTGTAAAATGCATGTTATTTCAACTTAGTTATTTTATTCAACTAAATGTTACAAAAGACAATTTGATGGATGGATGACATGTGTCAAAAATCTATAAACACATTATGAATCATTACATATGACCAAAGTCAATATAGTTTAGCCTATGTAGCTAACGTAGCTAAAAGTCAACCTAACATAACCTAACCTAGTTAAGCTAAGCAACCTAGCCTAGTTCACCTAACCAAAAGTCAACCCAGTTTAACCTAGTTTGGTTAGCTACCTATATTGTTAAACAATCTAAGCTCTCTAACATAAATTACGTGGCCTAAATAAATACAAATGTTGGGCTCCTAGCCCAAATAGCCTATACTAGACTATTTAACCTAAGCTAAGTGGCCTAGGTATCACGAGTTGCAAGAATGAAAACTTGCACCCCTCACCTTCACTTTAAAGTTCAAGTCCTTATCCATTGCACTACCACATTTTTTTATACTAATCACATTTAACACAAAGTTATAAAATTAAAAACTTTTAGTTTTGAATTACCCTTGGCCACCATAAGTTGAACTAGGTCAACCTACCTATTACCTACCAACCTAGCCTAGACCTAGACCTCCTTAGGTTGATTTAAGATGAACTAGTTTGTCAGCTTATAATATTAATAACTAACCTAGTTATCTAGGTATTCTTAGGCTTAAACAAAATTTAACCTAAGATAATTATGTCACATCTAGTCGTATCATAATCGCATTTAATTGCACAAATTTGAGGTAATTACAAACTAGATAAAATATTTTGTAATGAGGCTACTTAGGTTGACTTGGCAAAAAACCTAAAGCTAGGAACCTAAACAAGCTTATTTAGGTTAACCTATTAGTAAGTTAACCTATTAATAGCTATTAATAGGGTAACCTATTCTAGGTATATTTAAATATACTATATGTAGTAAATTTTTTATGTCTAGTTAAGTAACTTACAAAGTAGTGTATATTACAAAGTAGGTTTTTTACTAGTTAGCCTACATACATAGGTTATCTTAATAAGTATGTTGACTTCAGCTAGTTTGTTAAATAATTAAAAAGTCAAGGAATTATATGTCACATTTTTCAAAATGACTATTAATATTGTAATTATAATTACAAGTTAACAATATAAATTGTTTAGTACACATACACATGCATGTGAATTCATGACTCTAAAAACTTCATGGCACACAAAACATTATAGCATGCCATGACAAATATTGGTGCCATAAATTCAAGTCACACAAAAAATTATGGTGTCACAAAAAATCATGGATTGTCATGAAAATTTATGACACCTTGTTACCAAATCGCATGCCATGTCATCATCACATGGAAGATCAAATCATTATTAATTACAAAGCACAATAATATTTTCAACTAACTAATAAATGAAATTAATTCATCAAATCAATGGCATGAATCGTGATGTTGACAAATAAGGCTACATCATTTTGTTGGCATATAGCATGTCATGTCACCATCATGGGAGATTGAATTGTTATTAGTCATAAAGGTGGATGGTTCTTGCAACTAATTAATTAATGAACAAAAAATTGAAAAATAATATGATAATTTACCAAAAAACCAACAAATTTTCATATTGATTACAATTGCAAAACCATGATGCCATGTGGCATGTTGATGCATTTTCCCATTACTTAGTGATTGTTATGATTAAGTAGTTAAAAATGTAGTTGAAAAATACAATAAGCATTTTTGTGTTTAGTTCAAAGGACAAGATTTATTATAGTGAGGGTAAAGTTCATTGGACTTGAATCTTGATACAAAACTACATTAAAGGATTGGACATCATCTCTAACATAGTGACCGATCAATAAATGCTTCATTTTATCCAAAATAATGCACAAGTCATCAAGTTGATTAATAGTCAAATATTTTATTACTAGCATAATGCCACGACATGCCTTTTACAACTAGTCATATTCAATTATAGTTATTTTTTTAGTCATTTTTAAAATCACTTAAGTAAATTTCTAGCCATTTCTCCCATTGTAGTTGAATAGGACAAGTTGTAAAAACATGTGAAATGTCACATCATCATGTTGTGATACTAGATTTATTTTTTTAGTCACAAAAATTAGGGCATTTTTAATTAACTAATTTTAATTTATTTTAAAAATATTATTAAACTTTTAAAAAGTATATATATATATATATCCAAAAAAACCCATTAGTTGTCATACTAGCTATTTTCACAAAACCACAACATCACATGACATTTCAATGGCCTTTACAACTACACAATGATTTTTGTGATTAAATAATTATAATTGTAATAAAAAACGATAGTAATTATTTCTTTGACTTGTCAAAAAACCCATAATGTGTTATTGTGTTAGATTTTCAAACCTTCCCCATGGTTTTGAATTATGGGAATATAACATCCATAACTAAGGTGAATGTTACGACCCTGGCCTTGGGCTCATGATTAATGCAAAGACTTCCAAAAGGTGTGGGCCATGAGTGAAGCCCGAGAATCACATTTCATGTTTTCAGGAGTATAGGAAGGTGTGAAGGCATGAATCCACACACTTACAAGTGGGTTCCAACTTTGGGAGTTGGAGTCCCAATGGACTCCCAAATCTTCAGAGAGCAATTGCAAGGGTCAAAACTCATTAAATTGAAATTTTCCTTATATCATTGAAAAGTTCTTGAAATGTAAATGTCTAAAATGGGCTTGCACTTCCCATTTCAGTATTTAAAACACATGTTATGGTCAAAAGAAAGGTCGGAAATCAAATTGCCAATTTGATTTCCGACCACTAAAAAATGGGAATCGCCTTGATTTACTTGCGCACCGGTGGTGTGCCACATACCTTTGGAAAGCTCTCGACGAAGGCTATAACTTTGATTTAAACCTCACTTTAATCAAAGTTCTGCACAAAAAGTTATGGGCCTCCAAAGTTGCAAGAGTTCCAATTTCGGAAATTTTGGGACTCCTAACTTGAGAATCCTAAGACGAAATGACATTTGGGTGCAAGCCCTATGGCCACATACAAAGAATACTATAAGGGGGAAGGTGATGGTTTCCCCCAATTTCGGGCCGTGATAAGTTTTGTGAGTCTATGTATGCCCGTGGTTCATCCATGCATCAAAAGTTCTTCAACTATGCACTAATAAACTTGTTGTTTGGTTTGTGCAGGTCTGTATGAATAATTGACCCGCTTGTCATTCGTCTTAGTCCCCATTTTGGAGCTCCTGCACGTCCATTTACCCTTGAAGTGCTACAAATTAAAGAACATACCCAACTCTTTCTCCTTTTGTTGTTTTCACCTTTGGATTCATAATTGAGTCTATCAAGGAGTTTGGGGGTGTGTCAATGAACCCCCTAATGGTGAATTTGTAATGTCAATGGTATGTGAAATGCTATCTATCCAAAAATCGACCATAAACCTATGCCACCATGGGGCACATTATTGAAATTGTAGGCATTAGTTAGTTGCTACATTCATTCATTAGGCTTCACACATTTTGTCATCACCAAGCCCAAAATTATTTGCAAATGCTGGTAGTGGGCCACTAAGATTGAACCCATTGGATACCAAAGTTATTTAGTGGCACATTCCCAAGGATGGGATTTGCTTATTAGAGTTGTTTGGAAACGTGAATTCAAGTCTAGCTATAATATTGTAGTATGATATCAAGATTTTACAATACCATTATATGGAAAGGTAGCCACAAGTTAAATTAGCTTCCATGTCCCACATTACGATGTTACAACAAAGAGATTTTAATTTGTTGCCAACATCAATGATTTAAGGCTATTAACATTCATTTCTCAATAACATCATATTGTTGGGGGCATTAGATTTGGATAGGATTGGGTCAATTAATATGTTCATTTCAGGAGGGCCATGTTAAGGGCTTTCACGAGTTAACATGAAACAAGGCCTTTTAGACCTTATATCATGATTTTTTTAGGAGTTAATTCATGTTAATACTTGTTAGTCACACAAATGCACCCATGTGCAGACATGTTGAAAAATGTTTGACCACTAAATTGTTTTTGGTCAAATGGCAACAAATTCAAGTTTGGATTGATAAGCCAATGCAAGTGGACACAATAATAGTTGGTTGAACCATGGCCATCATTTATGATGGTTATGGACTAACCTAGCACCACCAAAGGCGATCAAGCAAGCGCATCCACTCATCCTAAAGTCACACACCTGTTTGGTGGATGACATACTAGGTTTGGGATGTTAATCATGCGTAGTTTGCCATGATGCCGACCACCTTTCACATTTGTATTTAGTGTTGAACTTCCACAAATAGCCTTCTTGACATTTTTAATTTTTTCGTGCTTTCATGCATTTTGAATTGGATGCTTACAGATCATGGTAAATGGAGGAGCCCAATGTAGATGAAAAGGAGTGGGCCACGGGCTTCCACATTTACACCATGGGTGTGCTTCCTTTCTATGAAAGAACATGGAAGCAAATTTTAGGGCATCATGAACCTTAATTAAGTTGTTTCATATTGAATTTCAATTTTGCATTGGTAAGACAATAACGTTTTGCCCAATCACACCCACCCACTCCACCTTGTCCTTCACATGTTACACCTTTATTGGGATGGCCATGTTCGTGCAAAAGAGACGGTGTGGTGTTACAACATTTTGAGTAGTACATATTTGGCAATTATGGGATGAAGAATGTTAAGAGGGATTTTGGTGTGTTGGACAAGAAATTTGTACAGGTGGGGTGCCAAATTAATTAAATACCTCCCCACATCCTATGTAGCAATCACAATACACACCTTCACATCAAATGTTGGGATATTTCATTATCGTAACCCAAAGTACTAATGATTGTAGAAACATGGGCACTAGATATTGGTTCAATACTTATAAAGGTGAAGTGTGAAAAACATAACTCTATTGCATAGTTATATTAGATATTTAACATTTAATTTGAAATAATTAAGCCAATTGAAAGGATAAGTGACCAACATCATATTTGAAAATGATAATCCAATTTTTAGGCAACCTAATGGGTTTAGAGATGTGAAAAGGGTTTTGGTTCAAACTTGGACAATATAATTGTTGGAGTTTAATTTGGTAAAGATGTCTAGGGGTGAACATGTTTCAATAAGCCAATTGAAAGGATATGAAATCCATATCATATTTGAAGATTATAATCCAATTTTTAAGCGACCTAATAGGTTTAGTGATGTGAAGAGGGCTTTAGTTCAAACTCGGACAACATAATTGTTGGAGTTTAATTTGGTAAAAATGTTTAAGGGTGGATATGCTTCAATAATAATGGTGTTAGTCAAGAATACCTTTTTATACAATTGCACAAAACCCCACATGTTAAGATTATAGACTAATGAACAAGTGGATGCATTTTGACAAGTATCATGCCATGCCTTTATAAGAGGAGATTTTTGATGCCTTGGGCAAGCCAAAGTTTTCAACACCTTGGACTTTTGTTTTAGTTACCATTAATTGCCATTGAAAGAGGTTGACAAGGTCAAGATGGCATTCTAAGGGATTGATCTCAATGGGAGTGATTGTATGTATTAATGATGATATTTTTCCATTTGCTTTGAAAAATTCCCTTTAGAATTCTAAAAGGTTATAGATTGGGCGGCAACTTTTAACTTTGTTAGGTGTTACATTCATGATGACATCATTGTTTTTAGCTTAAGTCCACAAGAACACATACAACATCTACAAGAGGTATTTGAAAGACTTAAGGAACATAACCTTAAAATCATATTGGCAAGTGTTGGTTCTTTCACACTCAAGTGGAAGACATGTGTTATATGGTTTATTTAGGTGGATTGGGGTTTTAAAAGGTGAAGGTTAAAGTTATTTCACAAGTTTCCCAACCATTAAATACTAATTGATAACAAGTTATTTTTGGAACTTATGTAATTATTTCTAAAGGTTTGTTAAAGGATTTAGTAGCATTGTTAAGCCTTTAACCTAGTTGCCAAGGATTGACCAAGAATACATTTGGGGTGAAGCAGAAGAAAAGGTTTTTCAAGAATTGAAAACCAAGTTCACATCAACACCCATTTTATGACAACCCATTAAGGGGTGACTTTTCTAATTAAATATGGATTAGAGCACCTTAGGCTTAGGAAAAATGCTTAACCAACTTGATGATGATGGTCAAAAGTTCATGGTGGATTATGTTAATCAATCCAATGAAATGAAGGTCAAATACAATTTATATGAAGGAAAATGCTTCACTATTGTTTGGGCAATTTTTTCATTGTTGTGATCTATATTGTAACCCATTCGCTTTGGGTACACATCACAAGCCTCTAAAATTTTTAATGGAATCAAATAATTTCATAGAAAAATTAGTGAGGTGGGCACTTATATATCCACATGAATATGACTTTCATATAGTTCATAGGGTTTGTAAGGTTAATTAAAATGTCAATGGATAGAGTTGGAACCCAAGTTCCAATGAGAAAGGATGCCCTTAGGGCTCATTGGCATGGTGACATGAATTGGATGAAGTTCCAAA
>Ga0209611_10006846_pt1 | contig 18484 bp, 17 predicted proteins | sample S1TSphgellanicum_3_FD_187693 | JGI IMG/M metagenome (GOLD analysis project Ga0209611, IMG submission 187693) | Host-associated microbial communities from peat moss isolated from Minnesota, USA - S1T2_Fc - Sphagnum magellanicum MG (SPAdes) (version 2) | ecosystem: Host-associated > Plants > Peat... | reverse complement strand
AAAAAAAAGGAGAGAGAGAGAGAGAGAGAGAGAGAGAGAGAGAGAGAGAGATTAGAAATTCTTAGAAAGAGAGAGAGAGAGAGGAAAAATTCTAGATCATGTAATAATCATCAATAATGGAGGTGTACTGTAGTCGTCTGATGCAAATTATGTTTCAGTCTAAATCTGCTGATGCTACCAGCAGGATCATGGTGGCCCTTTGATTGAGCAATGATCCTGCTGTTTCTGTTGCTGCTGCTGCTGTTGTTGTTGTTGCTGTTGCTGCTGCTGCTGCTGATGCAGTAGTAGTTGCCAGGTGATCAATATGGCAATCAGCAGAAGTTTGAAACATTACCATTGTTGTTATGATGGAGGTTATGATAAGCAAGAAGGTAAAAAAAAAATGCTGATTCTACAATTTGTCAGTGTAAATCTCTTCTTATAAGTACTCAATCCATCTTGCTGCTGCTGCAAACTCACTCAGTGCAGTCGTGATCTGAATCCATGTAGAGCAGCTGCAGCAGCTCCACAGCTTTCCAGCTTTCTCTGATCAATCCTCCAGTAGCAGCAGCAGCAGCAGCAGCAGTGTTGTCTGAATCCATGAGCTGAGCTGCAGTTTGTCTGAATCTTCATTATATTTATATCCAAGTCTGCAGGACTTAAGCTGCCACAGCAATCAATACGCCTGCAGCAGCAGCAAGAGTAGTAGACTTATTAGTACAGCATCTTGTACTTGTTATAGTCCTTGTTGACAAGAGAGAAAGATCATCGAGATCAGGATTGTAGCAGCTGAGTGCACTAGTTGTGCTACTCGATCCACACACCCCAAGTGCTGCTGCAGTTTTTCATCTTCAGCAGCAGCTTGACGCCAGTAGTATTGGAGCTGCAAGCTGCTGCATTCCGTGTATTCAACGTTGCAGTGAGCAGCTGGAAAATGTCGCACTACATGTGTTTTTATCAACAACAAGATTGCAAGAACTAGCTGATCATCACTCATCAAGAAAGCATCGACCGAGCTCGACGCTGCAGTTGTTTTCTTGCGTGTTTTCTTTCCCCCTTTTCCTTTTCTCTTGGGTGGGTGGGTCGGTTTTACATTGTGCGAAGTTCTGAATTTCGAGAAGTTTGGTTTCCAGTCGAGTCGGATTCGTAGAATTGTTCCTGCACGGGATCATCTGCAATTCAAGATGGCGGCAGCGATGAGATCAGTGGTGTTGAACTCGACTGGCGTGATGGGTTTTCTCATGTTGAGCTGCTGTGCGATGATGATGATGATGATGATGATGATGAAGGGTAGTGACGCGCAAACAACATACACCACCTTCGCAGAATCGCAGTACAGTAACCAGTTCTTCGTCGCCTGGCAACCTTCCAATGTGTGGGTTGTGAACGACGTTCTGGAGCTCGCTGTTACCAAAGAGAGTGGTGAGGCCGCAATACTATATTTTTCTCTACAAGATCTCAGACGAGAATGTTGTGAACTTCTGATGATCTCTTTGCAAAAGTGAACCATTTGCAAAAGTTCATCTGATCTCACTCTGGATTTCAGCTCAACAGCTTTGCTTCCCTAGATAGTGTTGTTGTCTTATTCCCTTGCTGCACTCTTCAACATCTATTATGATGCAGCATTTTTTCTGAATGGGCTTCAGTTGTTTTTCATGTTCTCACTTTACTTTTTTTTCTGCTGTTGCAGGAACTGCAGTGCAGTCGTTGAATAGGTACTTGTTTGGTTACTTCCGGGTGGGTCTGAAGCTTGTACCCAATGACTCAGCAGGCGTGCTCACTGCATTCTACGTGAGCATATCTCAATCTCTAGTCATCCCACAGCTGCTTTTTCACAACTCAATTGACTGCAATGATCAATACTTGTGATGATGCTTGAATGAAGAATGTAAAGGATTTCAGACTGCTGGAGTCCATCACATCTCTTGGTTGCAAAACCTGGCCAGCAATCAGCTAGAGACCATGATTCACTAGATCCTTCAGGAGGGATGATGAGTCCTGGGATTCTCCTTGCAGCTGAATCTGAGTCCTTGTACTGAAAACTGTCTTATGAATCTAGTTCTATTTTAGCCAGCTGATCAGAGAATCATCCCTGCAACATTGGATTCATGACCAGTCTCATCACATTCTAGACTTCTTCGATTTCATCATTGCAATAACAACCTGCAGGGATCAAATCCAAAGTTTACAAAAGTCTGGACTTCAGAGTCCCTGTAATTTTCCCCTTCTGTGTGGAATTTTTTCTTGGAGTCTTCCTTTGAAAGCATCAGCATTTCTAAGGTTTTAGCTGGATATGGGTGTTATGGTTGCATGTGGTGCAGCTCTCTTCACCAGGAAACGCTCATGATGAGTTCGACTTCGAGTTTCTTGGCAATTCCTCAGGCCAGCCCTATGTCCTGCAGACCAATATCTTTGCAGCAGGTGTGGGTGGCAGAGAGCAGCGGATCAACCTCTGGTTTGACCCACGCGCTGATTTTCACACTTACACCGTCATCTGGAACCCCCAATCCCTCTCGTAAGTAGTTCTTTTATAATCCTCCCCATGTTGCAGTAACAAATCATGTTTAGCAACTGGTAACAATCATTCACAAATCTGCCAATTTTTTTTCCTACTGCTGGGACTAGGAGGCTTCCAAATGATGTGCTCACAAGATCTCACCCTGAAGCACAACAAGAAGGAAATTTTGTCTTGATTAATCAATGACAAATTGAGATAAAGAGCCAAAACACACTGCTCATACTGTGTCTGGTAAATGTATGAAGCATCTGACAAGAGTCTTTGTGACAGTGTGAGCATTGCAATGAAGCTCAAGTACTGCTCATTGTTGCAGGACCTCATCAAACCCAATCCTACCCAACTTCCCTCTTTATAGTGCAGTTTGGCAGTTAGAAACTCTGCACATTTGAGCAAGGATGCAAGAAAGACACACTGTTGTTGGTGGTGATTGAACACACCCACACCCTGAACCTCATGGCCAACAAAAAATCACTTGACTTCCAAGATTGATTCTGTGAACTCCATTGTTGCTCAGAGACTAGGCTCTAGACTGACCACAAGAGAACTTGGTGCTCGATGTGCAGAATGTATGTGGATGATGTGATAATCAGGGTGTTCCAGAATCATGAGAATGAAGGCCAAGCTTACCCAAACTCACAAGGTGTGGGTGTCTATTCAAGTTCCTTCGATGCCTCCGGCTGGGTTACTCAAGGTGGCAAAGTGCCAATTGACTACTCTCAAGCTCCCTTTGTGTCATCCTACTCAAACTATGGCATCGACTCATGTGTCTTTGAAGCCACCTCCCCAACTGCCTGCAGCAATCCTCCAGCAGGTACACCATTAGAACAACAGATTGCAACTACCAGCTCTTGTCATCACTGAAATTCCTGTCTCAAAACACTACTCCACTAGTTACACATTTCTAGAATAGTATTTGCATGCAAACACTTCAACTCCACTTCTTGAATACCTCAACATTTCTAAGTTCTCTTGATGGATCTTCATCACACACAAGAGAAGTCTAGCTAGGAGGATATTTTACATGCAGTCTCAAGAATTTCTCTTCAACTTCTCATGTGCAGGAACGTGGTGGAATGCCCAAGAGTACCAATCAGTACCATCGTATCGTGTAACCCAACTGCAATGGGTGACGACCAACTACATGATTTACAACTACTGCACTGACACTGCACGCTACCCAACTCCACCTTTTGAGTGCACAGCTCCTCTCTTCTAGAACAAATTCATCAAACCAGAAAATCCACTTGAAAAATTCCCACACAGCCTCAATTGACATAACTTGCAGATTGAGGAGTTCCATCATCTCCAGATTTTCCTGAGAAGCTGTGAACCAATTTGTCATTTATGATGCAGAATCATGATCTACAGATTTATCCAGAGAAGCTTAGAGGATTCAAAATTGATATCAGCTAATCTACAAATGGGTATATGATGTCCACTGCATGTACAACTAAGCTGGCTTCAAAAGGATTCAGCAGCGTAAGAAGAGTTGGGAATTGTTTTTCAACTTACCAAGTTGGTAGATCCATAGACACAAAACAGGGTTGGCAAACCAAAAGCTATTGAAATTATGTGTTGTGAATAACTGGATCTCATAGTCCAGCGAAGGGGAAGGGAAAAAACCACTCCATGCTTTGGGCTTGAATCTTTATTCAGATCCATGATGAAGTTCAGAAACTGTAGGAAACTTGGGGGCCTATTGCATCTCCCTAGATTTCAATATATATTTTTGTGTTGTATCCCCCTGCCTCCACTGTGTTTTTTTAGTTACATTCACATCTCCAATCTACGAGCAGGTAGGTCAGTTTTGGTTACTTATGTTCTCCTCTCTAGGTTGTTTCCTAACTTGAGGAAATTAGATCACAGCTGCAATGTGAGGAGAAGCTATTAGACAGACCCGCAAGAAAGTGATGAGACTACTAAACCCTTAGCACCACCAACCAGCACATGATCGCCTCTCCTGTAAAGTCACAGCAACAAAAGCCAAGGAACAGTTGCACCCACCCATGACATGCATTTTACCAAACCCTTGGCACCACCACCAGAGCATGCATATCACCTCTCCTGCAACAATATCACAGCAACAAAAACCAAGGAACAAGCACACCCACCTGAATGCAATGCATTATGCAAAACCCTTGGCACCACCACCACCACATGACGATCACCTATCCTGAAACAATATCATAGGAACATTGCCACCATCCGCATGCATGACACATTTCTTCAAATCCCCGGTCTTCGGTGTAGATGAAAACATACTGAATGTCAAATCTTGCTACCAAAACCATCTTGGGGTAGTAACAATCACGAGGAAGCTTGTGAAGATGACATTAGTACTATTATTGTCTCTAGATCTTGTCTGCTTCATCATCTTCACCTGACAAACAGGCTCTTGTTACAGAACATGATCATGGGAGGTTTCCTGGATATCAAAGGATGTGAGCTTGAGAGAGTGGTCAAAGGCAGGAGTGAGTTTTCTGAAACAGATCTGAAGCATCAATGCAAGGAAACATACCTGAGGCAAAATAATGTCACCTTCTGTGTGCCTGTTGAGCTCTGAGGTTGCAACAATGAATCGAATGTTCATCACACGGACAAAATTCATTCTTCTCCTCCTCTTGTGCATCTTGCAGATTACGGTTACCAGATATGATCTCCCAGTCCTTGAAAGCAAAGGTTGTGAAAAATCTTCTGTCAAGCAAAGTTGGACCAAGAACAAACACATCCAGCTTCCTGAACTCTGCTGGCCTTGTCTTCTTCAGCTTGTCCATCATGTATGTAGTGAGAAACAAACACACTTCTGATGACCCTAGTTCTTCAACAGGAAGACTCTTCTTCTGTCAGATATCAAGCCTTCCGCAACTAATGAATACCTAGGGCATCGATCACCCATTACACTATGGAGATCTCTCTCTGCGACACTCGTCGAGCAGCTAGCTACAAACAAATCGGGCCCACGTCGAAAGAAAGAGAGACACACGCGCAGAGAGAGAGAGAGAGAGGCTTTTGCAGTTGGGTCTCTTATGAAGACTTGTAGCTTCTGTCTGTCTGTCTGTCTGTCTGTGTATGAGGTTCTTCACAGGTTGCCATTCCTGAGACTGAGCGAGAAGGAAGAGGAAGAACAACAACAGGAAGAAGAAGAACGCTCGCGGAGATGCAGAACATGAGCTGTGGACGAGGAGGAGGTTTTGCATTCCGCAGTTGTTGTTGTTCTTGCTGGACAGCTCCGTGTCTACTACCTCCCTCCTCTCCTCGTTTGCTGCTCTTGTGTCCTCCTCCTCATCGCTCTTCTTCTTCTGCCGCCATCAATACTACTAGCACTACTGCTGCCTGGACTCTGGCATGCCAGACCTCGTCTCTGCTGCTTCCGCCACAACTCCTCCGTCAGCAATCACTCCTCAACAAGCTTGTTGTTGGGAGCAAGTCTTGTGTCGTTCCAGAATCTCAAAAGCTCGGCCATTGGAATTGGAGATGGAGTGCAGTGCGCCCCTTTGCCAGCCTTGGACGGCGGGCAGAAGAAGACCAACAACAACAGCAAGAGAAGATGAAGACGCTGAAGGAGATGGAGAAGGAAGCAGCAGGAGGGATGCCGCCTGCAGGAGACGAAGAAGCTAATAACAAGAAGGAGCTTGGCAAACCAGAAGAGTGCACGGCAGATGAGTTGCACTATGTTGCGGTTCCTGGCACTCCTTGGAGACTCTCTCTCTGGCGCTATCTTCCTTCTGCTAAGGTAAGATTGCATCCTCTCTCCATGGTGCTCTTTTGCTGCTGCAGATTGCATTCTCTCTTCTGCTGCAATGTCTCTCTGGTTGTTGCTGCATCTGCTTGTGAATTCCCTGAATCCAGTGCAATTGCTAGAACCCAAAACCTCCACATGAACCTTGGCAAAACCCTGGACAAAATTCTTGGATGCTTGTGGAGAGTTCAGGAGCCTGTCTTTCTGGGGTTTGCAAGGAAAAGGGTTTGTGGGGGAAGAAGAAGTTCTGTATTGCCTCTTGGATCCTTTGTCTTTTGCACCATGGTGTGCTCATGATCCTGATGATCATGATTGCGTACAGATTCATACAGAATCCTTCCTGATGATGATGTACTACAAATTCATGCAGAATCTTAGAAGTCTCCAAGAAGAATATCCTGATGATGTACAGATTCATGGCAGAATCTTGGAAGTCTCCAGGAAGAATTGTCTTGTCGTGCTGTTTTGATTTTGTGTTGTTCATGTTTTGTGAGGTTCTCTTGCATGCATGGTTTGAACTGCATGACAGATAATGATGCAGGCGGTGAGAATGTTTCTAGAGCATGTAGTAGTTTTTTGTACCCTTGGTGGTGTTGATGAGTTGTGGTGGCCATTTTTCTCCTCAATTCTTGAATGAGCTTCCAAGGTTTTGCCCTAGTATTTGCTGCTGCCCCAGCTATATTCATTAGGGTTTCTCAGTGTCCCGTCTCCACTCTTGTTTTGTGGGTAGTGATGTTGTAGATATTCATCTCTTTCAGCAGTAAAGAAGAGTGTGAAGAATGTGCTTGCCTACTTGAGGTTACAGTATCTCATGAATTGGATTGGATTACTGATTCGACTTCATGATTGAACAACAATTGCTGCTGCTGCTGTGGAATTGACATAATTGTGTGGAAATTTGCAGGGTCCAAAGAGAAATCATCCTGTGTTGATGCTTTCTGGCATTGGCACAAATGCAATCGGGTTTGACTTGGATCCTAGTGTGAGTACATAAATACACAATGTCATGTACTTGAGAGAGAAGGCATAGATTCTGCTGGATATTTTTTTCTCTCAGTTCTTCCATGATGAATTTTAATCTGTGCTTTTTTGTACTTGAGTTAGAGGATTAAGCCAATATGTTTGGAACAAGGGGTGAAACCGTAAAGGAGAGAGGGAGGAGGATGGTGATAGATTTATTCCTTTTTCTTCTGCAGCTATGGTGATGTATGATTTTCCTTTGACACTACCGCAGCTGTCAGGAATTTAGAGAAGACAACTTTTTGTGCATTGGGGAGGGACTTGTGCAGGTGTCTTTGGCGCGCTATCTTTCAGGAGCAGGGTTTGACACATGGATTCTAGAGGTTAGGGGTGCAGGGCTGAGCAAACGAGAAGGTGAACCCACTTCCAGTGAGCTTGGTGGGACTTCCAGAACTTTCACAGGAGCAATTCAAGATGCTTTTGTTAAAGCAACGGTCAAGACTGCCACCAACAGGAGAGCAACAACAGAAGAGAAGAAGCAAAGAAGTTCTCTCCAGGGAAATGTTGAGGCTGTAGAAGAAAAGGAGTTGATGGCAGTCAAGAAAGAAGACAAACCCATGGCAGCTCAAGAGACAACAGAAATCATGACAGAAGTACAAAAATCTGCAGACACCCAAGGAATAACATCAGTCAAGAAAGTAAATGATGAATCTGTATTGGGTCAAGAGACAAAGGCAATGGAGAAAGTTGATGACTCTCTGCAAGATGAAGAGACAATGGCTACACGCCTCACTAATTCAGTGCTGCAGTTATCACAGAAACTGAGTGGTTTGGTCAGTGAAGGGCAGTCACAGCTTCTCTCAGCTAGATTCATTGAGAAGGTCAGTATTAGGACTGAGTCCCAACTGGGAAAGTGTGATTCTTGCTTTCTTGGTGCTAGTGAAGCAGTCTGTCATCTGTTTTGGTCCTCTGCAAATCCACCCATCTAGTTTTCCTTAGTTTTTGAAGTCATACTTTGTGTGTCACTACTGCCTATAGTTTTTGAAGTCATACTTTGTGTGTCACTACTGCCTATCGCCTCTCTTTGAGCACTGCAAAAAATCTGAAGAATGCAGATCTCTTCTCTTCTGGAGGACGGTGTATTGACTGGGCGACTTGGAGAGCTAAGAGAACGACTGACAAGCCTTGTGGAAGGTCGCTACAACAATTCAACACTCTCAACTCAAATTGCAGACTTAACAAAGAGGGTTACACTGTTGCTGGAAGAAGGACAGCGTTCTGTATCACCAAGAGTTTCGAACTTGCAGGTATGTATGACTGGTTCTGCTTTTTGCTACTTGTAGAGCAAGGTAAAGATACTATAATAAGCACAGATCTCCTTTGGAAGGTAGGTACTCGCTTTGATGTTAGTGAGTGAATGTGATGTGCAAAGCAGACACTTGGAACTGTAAATGTCATTTATGATTATGGTTAGAATAATGTACATTCCTTCTCCCCCAGTTCTGAAATTCTGATTTGTAATGAGAATTTCTCCACAGGAGACATTGAATGCAACAATTGGCGAGTTTCAGGAGATTCTTGATCTCATTGCAGAGTATGATTGGGATTTTGACAACTACCTCATGGAGGATGTTCCAGCAGCGGTAAAAAGCTTGTTATTATTCAGTGGAAAATTCCTTTTTTTTGTGTGAACTCAAGGTTATTCTTAGAGCTGATATTACTTGCAGTGCCTGCTTTCATTTGTATTTCTAAAGGTTTTATTTTGGTAGGCAGCACTTCTGAGCATCCTTTCAGTTTGAAGCACTTGCATAAACATCTCTGCTGTTCCACATGGTTTTCTAGTTTCCACTTGAGCTTGGGTGCCAAATATGCATGCAGATGGATTATGTGTTGAGCCATAGTGCAAGCAGAGATGGCAAAGTTTTGGGTGTTGGCCACTCGATGGGCGGCATCCTCCTGTATGCTATGCTGGCCACCCATGGTAGGTGCAAGCACATATTTGGAGGCCCCATCTCTGATGGTCTATCAAGATCAACTATGCTTGCTGCAGCTATCCTGATTCTTTAGTGGTGTCTTCTTTCCTAGCTAGGGAGAAGACAAGGGGCAAAGTGCTGGGTCTTGAGTCAGAGTGAAATGCACAGTTTTGGTTACAAATATGTTTGACAGATTTGAATATTGCATAGACAAAGGTTGCATAGTTTGGTCCTCATGCTGATCAGTCTACATGCTGTGGCAGCTGAGCAAGCAGTACTTGCAGGAGCTGTCACAGTGGCATCGTCTTTAGATTATGGGGTGTCTGACACCTCCCTGAAGCATCTTCTCCCTCTGGTAAGTGGCTGCCAATAGAAGAAGACTACATAGTAGTACGTGAAAGTTGCATCTGTAAGGGAAATTTCATTTTGTCAATTCACCCCAAAAGAAATGGAATGAATGGTAGCTCAAGTAGCCAGCAGTGTTCAATTTCTGAATCAAATGGGCAATAGATGAAGTTGTGCATGTGAATTGGTCTTTGAAGTGGTGAGGTGGAGAGTGCAGGCAGACCCAGCTGTATTGTTCAATGTGCCAGTAATACCTCTGGGGGCATTGATGAGTGCTCTCCATCCATTGGTCTCACGGCCTCCTTATGCACTGTCATATTTGGGCTACCAAGTCTCAGCACGCCAAATGATGGACCCCGCTCTTTTCAAGAAGCTAGTGTTGAATAACTTCTGTAAGGCAGCTGCTGGTGTCTCCGCTTCTGAAGTAGTAGACTGTATATTGTGAGACGTGTGACGACAAGTTGTCATTGTGCTGCTCTCATCTCATTGTAATTTGCTGAAACCATGTTTTGGAAGCAGCATTTTTCTCACACTGGTTGTTGCTGATGAAGGTACTGTTCCTGTGAAGTTATTATTACAATTGGCAACAGTTTTCCAGCCAGGGGGTTTACGAGACCGATCAGGGACAGTTATATACAAAGATGGCTTGAAAAGCTGCAAAGTTCCAGTCCTTGCAATAGCTGGCGATCTAGACTTAATTTGTCCCCCTCCTGCTGTTCTCGGTAAGGTTCCTTGACATGCATCATTGGGTTTCTTTTGCATTGAAAGACCCATTGTGTGTAGGAAGTGTGTATGGGATCAGGTAGTGTGCTGATGAAAATCCTGTCATTCCCTTAGATACTATCAAGGCATTCCCTGGGGCCACTGTCACCTACAAGTTGTTTGGAGGGAAGCATGAGCGCCACTATGGACACTATGATCTACTGTGTGCCCGTACAGTAAGTTCCTTTTCCAAACTGCCAAATGTCTTTTGCACACTCCAGTTCCCATATATAACTGTCACAAAAAACAATGCTATTAGAAGTCCTCTGATTACACCATATCTCCTTGTCTAGAATGCAATGTAAAGAAAGCAACCCCAAGTTAGCAGCTCATGTCTGTTTGTGTTGCAGGCAAAGCGAGAGGTGTTTCCAATTGTGGAAGATTTCCTTGAAAAGTGCGATGGTTCAAAGTCACGTTTTGTCAATTGACAAATGAGTAGTGGGGCTCAATTTCAGTATCATCAACAGATTTTTTTGAAAGAATTTCAAGCACATTGTGTTGGGTGCCACTTGTGTTGTGACTGTGTAAAGCAGAAGCCCATAGGCCTTTTGAACCCACCCAAGGTTTGCAAAGTGTGAACAGGTGGTTTGTTTGCACAGTTTTGAGGATAGTACCTCATGCTTCCTCCTGTCATTGGGCAACCCACAAGACACATCACACCAGTGAACTCCTGCTTCACGATTGGCACAAGTGTATCATTGTCATGCATGCTATATTGTCTCTAGCATCCACCAAATTGGACAAGTGCGTTTGTCGGGCAGTTGAATTTCGAGGAAACAGTAGACAGGAGTGATCAAAGGTTAGTGAAGTTTTCCATTTTTCATGTCTGTCAATTTTTTAGAGTCATCAATTGCTACTGCTAATGTGGCTTCACTAAATGAGGATTTTGAAAATACAGTGTACAATGCACACAGCATGTATTCTACTGGTGAATAAAAAAATAGCACCTGTTTTTCATCAGTTCAGAACTAGCTTTCTATTTAGTCAGAGACAGCTTCCTCTCGGCATACTCCCTCACCTTTCTGAGACTAAGGAAAGAGATAGGGTTAGTATTCTCTCAAATATTGAGATATTTGGCAGTTCATACCAGGTCAAAGAACTAAAAACATTGAGCAACATCAACACAACATTTATTATCAACCAGAACCAAAAGGCATTGAGCAAGGTTCATGGCCCACTTGATCAGGGACCAAACCCTTGAATCTTGGATGCAACATTCTAATTTCTCTTTGCAGGTGCTGCTGTAGTTTGATGAGCTTGAATATATGATGGAGAAGGATGTGTGGAGTGGCAGTTGTTCCAAAGGACAATTCCTTGGAGGAAGAATCCAGCGGATGAAATTCAGAACCTGATAAAAGTTCCCTTGTGTTGTTGTTGCAACAAAGGTGTACTTTGAAAGAATATTGCGAAAACTAGAGATTGATGCATTTGCAGAAAGAGCTCCAGTCACAGAAAAGATGCCCCCTCGAGTTAAAAGTTTCAAAGTCCCTTAATTCTTATCGTACTGGTTATTTGAAGTTGAATCCACAACCCTGAAATCCAGTATTTATTGATGACATGGTTTCCAAAAAAATTGTCCAGAACATAATACATTCACGAAAATAGATAGCTATGTCCAACACACATTCATGTTCTACTACAAAACCAAAAAGAAAAAACCCAACATTCATGTTTTGCCAGGAAATGAATGAAAATTAGATTTCAGATTCAGGCTGAAGAAGGTGTGTACCATTTTTCCCTCTTCAAAATTTGTATCATTCAATTCGGCCAACTGCACAACCCCACACTAGTTGCATCCAAGGAAACAATAGTAGTACATATCAACTTCAAACTAGAAAAGACAATAGATACTAAAATTTTGGATGGGTGATTCAAGAAGTAAGCCACAAGACCCAAAAAGATCAGGTCATTTGCAACCCTAAAACCCTAAACCCCTAAACATACCATAAACAAATAAATATATATATATATATATATATATATATATATATATATATGGCCATTAATTTTCAATGAAGTTATCCAATAGTAGATAATATAATTATAATTTCTTCAGTGTAACATTTGAATTCCTTGAACTCCTTGATTAACTACTTCACTCACCTCTTCACCTACACAATGATGCACATGCAAAACTGCCTTATAAGCACCAAACTGCACCAAAACAAAGCTAGAACCAAACTCGGGAATGTAGTGAACTCTTCCTTAGAAACTGGAGCCCTTGGTTTTTGTTTATATTTTGAAAAAAAATTTCTTACAAGGAAAGAGTAAGTTGGACTTTGCCAAGTTCCTACTACAGCTCTTTTTACCCTGAAAGTGAGGATGCTAAAATTGGAAGTAGTGGGTTTAGGGTTTAGGGTTTATGAATGCTTTTGCTAGAAGCCAATTCTGAGCAAAGGTCTTCTTACATGGTCTTTGAGGATTGCAGACCTCACAAACCATTCATGACTTTGGAGAGAGGTAAAGTGATGCCGCAAAAATAGAGAAAACAGTATTTTTCTCAACTTCAATGGCTCTATCAGAAGTTTGTGCGATGTAAAATCTGCAGAAAAAAATGGTTTTGCAAAAATGCAGCTACCTCCTTTTGAAGTTCACATGATTCTTCTAAACGCACAAATGCAATGCAATGAATGATATTTTTGCACTTACATTTTGATCTGATCACCATCCCTGGCAGATCTGAGTTGCTGCTGCTGAAGTTTTGCTTCTCAGGGACTTAGTAGGTGTAGAGGATCAGCAGTGTCATTCCAAATGCGCTTCACTTTGCCAGTCCCAAGACTCTGGTGTTGGAAGCCATACAGTTGCAAGACCTGGTTGTCAGCAAAGTTGAAAGCACGCTCCATTTGCTTCAAGCATTGCTCAGCCGGGTAGTCACCAACTTTGTTGCAAGGCTTGCAACCCACAAAATGTGTAACAAAGGGCCAGCGGTCATCACCATAACCCGGATGATAATTCTTCATCAGCTCCTCATACTTGTCCACAATGATCATCCAGTACCCATGCAGGTAGTATGATTCTTCCAGATACACTTTGCTGGCCCACAGCTCCTTCTGTGTTATGAGTAGATAAATAAGTGCCGATTGGTCATCAGCTTCGAATTTGGGTCTTCCTGCAAGGCTCTGGGTGAGGAGCTTGCCAGCTTCCATTCGAGCCGGACCTTTGGGACCCATAGGAGCCCATGCATCCAACAGATCTAAAGACCACTGACAATTTCGCATAAGGAAGCTGCCAGTGTTCAGACCCACCCAACTCTTGTTTTGGTAAACTTTCTCCTTGAATCCATGGACCACCAGGTTATGGTCTTTATACCTGTCAATTGGGATTTCGAATACCATGTCAGTAAACATGGCATCTGAATCCATCCACCAAATCCATTCACTCTCAGGGTGAGCAAGCATCAACTTGCGGATCAAGGGTAGCTTGGACCAGAAGCCGGCCATTTCTTTGTCCAAATGTGCCATGTTGTAGAAGATCTCAATCTCATGGAGTCGGCAGTAGTCAACCTTGTTCTTGATTGATTTCAACAGGTAGTGATCACCCACAGCATTCTCACAAACCTGTGGCTGAGAGCCTGTGACAAGGAGAAACCGGTCCTTGCCATTTGCAGTCTTTGCTCCTATGTGCGGGTTCTCTGACAGCCAAAGTGCACGCTGCTCATTCCAGTCCTTGATCTTTGGCCCAATGCTGTAAGGCACATCAGGATCAACCACAGGATCCTCCTCCTCTTCGTCCAACTTTTGCGCAGCCAAGATTCGTCTGGTCTCTCTTGAACTGGCCAGGTTCTCATCCTGGGTGGTTGCTGGGCCATAGAAGCTGGTACCACCCATGGTTCCTCGCAGTACAAGGATTGTGACAAAGCCACAGATGATGGTAACCTTGAGATTGTTCAGTGTCTTCTGCACTTGTTTCCCTTTCCGACCCGACCATGCCTGGTTCCATGAATCTACAGTTGGCAACCCTTTCTTCAATCTCTCCCTCATGTTGTCAATCACAATCTCTCAGTGCTCCAGCAGCTCCCAGAATGAAATCTTGTATGTTGTAGAATAACTAGTTGTGAATGACACAAAGAGGGACTAGAGGAGGGGACCTGGAGAGTTAGAGAGAGAAAGCAACAGAATAGGAATAGTTGGTGCCAGGATTGAAGAGAAAAAATTTCTCCAGGAAAAACCCTAATGTAGATCACTGCAGCACCTCCTCCACATGTGAAAGCAAAAATTCTTAGGTTCTGGACTTTAGGTGGGTTGGTGCAGCAAAACCAATGGGTTGACAAAATCTCATATACCCAAGGTGATCAACCCTCTTCTGAAGCCAATCCTGCTGCCAAAGTGCATCAGGGTGGCACCAGATTGTTTAAGTTCCTATTAAAGGATTGTCAACTTTCATGTAGTTGAGTGCACAGAGAGCCTTCTTGCCATCAGCAGATTGATCTCTTTCATGCTGGCTCCTCTGTGACTATGTCAGTGCCACTAGAAGCTCAGGAGCAGCAGCATTGTCTCCTTTCCTATTCAACAGCAAGAAAAATAAAATCAGATCATACTCTCAAGCAGAAATCTATGCACGTAGGACTCCAATATCCAGAATAAACTAAACTAAACAGCATCAAAGATCAAGAAGAAGCAGGAATCCACTTTTACATGGAGCATTAGAAACCCATTCAGAGCTCTCTTACAAGTCCACTGCACCTGTTGATAGGTTAAAATGCATATATGGCCATTGGGTCTTTTCAAAAAGAAGAGAGGTTATTCAGTCAGTAACAGGAACCATTCTTAGCACACTTCACAACAACACTTTTGAAGGTAAACTCATTCCAGTAACTAATCAGTTCTGGCAGGCAAAAAACCAAAGAACTAACACAACAACAAAGAATGAAGTTGATGAGTGTGGATGGTTGAAAAACCCATATGACCATCAACTTTGCTATAATGAAGTTTATCCATACCAAGCTGCCATCATTCTTCCACCCGCCCCTACTGACTTCATTGATCAGCTCCCAAAAACAAGAACCCAATACACATACACAAACAAAAAGAAGAAGAAGAAGAAGAAGAAGAAGAGAGAAATTATAGGTGGAAGTTTGACACTTACTTTTGCAGTTTGTTGAAGAAGCTGGCTCCAAAGGTACAAAACACCCAACACCACCACCACCACAAAAACAACAACAACAACAACAGCTGCTGCTTCTTCTTTGCTCCTGCTCCAGTTTCCACCCAACTTGAAGCATTTCCAAATTTGAAAGGTGAGAGTGAGTTGCTAGCAGCAACCTGACAGTAGTAGTGATAGTATCATTGATTGTTGTTCAGGGGTAGGCTACATTTGTTTACCATTTGTCCAGTTTGTTGTCTTCATCAACAAGGCTTGCCTGTTTGTTTTGTGCTTTTCTCTTGCAATCCAAAAGTTGGCAGGGTTTATGTGAATGAATGAATGAATGAGAATATTGTGCATCATCATGGTGGAAAGGAATGCTGCTTACCACTTGTTGCTTGCTTGCTCCACTTGTGGATTGGATTATGTGATCCAGTACCTACTTCCCAGTTTTTTTTTTAATAAATTTATTAAATTTTATAAATAAATTTATTTTTAAAATTACTATTTTATTTAAATTATTTATTTATTCATTTATTTATTTAGAATAAATTTTAATGTGGCATGGATGGATGGCAATTTATCTCACAAGAGATTTAGCATGAGTGGCTATGCTCCCACAGAAAGACTTAGCTTTAATGGCGAAAAGATTTGAGAAAACTGTCAAAATAATTTTTGAAAACTAGCCAAAAAAAAACTGCCCACCAATGCACCATCTATTTTGAAAACCCCAGATGACTCCAGTGACTGACTAATTAGTTACGTACCCTCTAAAAGCCCCTACTACCCCCACCCCCCCTTTACACAACCCTAGTTGAATGGCCGGTTCAGCAGAAATTATATTATTTTTTAGACATGCAAAAAAAATATTTTTCTCGAAGAATTTAAATTTTTTTTGAAGGAAATTGATGCATTGTCTTGAATATTTGGGAATATATATAATTTTTAAAAATTAATTCTTCAAAATTAAACAATTAATCATTAGGAGACCCGACAAACCTACTATTCAACTAGAGTATGTGCGAGGATTTCTTTTTCCTAAATGGGTTTCTTCCTCAACTTTCTTCCCTAAAAAACTTTATGTATAAACACACCACACATTTCAAAAATGTACAAAGGAATAAGAAAAGATCGAGAAGGGAGAATTTGAGCGAAGTCAAGTTAGCACAAACTAGATATCAAAATCTCCCCATCTCAACAACCAACTGCATGTAAGAGATCAACCATGACCGTCATGGGGATGGGGATGTGTTCTAAAGGGGTGGAAGTCTGGAAGTAATTAGGCTTATGGCTATCACTTGACTTAAGATGGAAGATATTTGCATCCATGCAATGTAATTGATATTTTTTAATTTTAAAAAAAATTAAAACAAAAAAAATTTGAATCCTCTAACCTTTTGAAACTCCAAATGGCATTGACACAATCGAATAAAAACATATCAACTTGTTTGTGCAGACATTCAAATACTTCAATCAATAAACAACCCCAAGAAGAAAGGCCAATAATAATAATAAAAATAAATAGATAAATAAATAAATAAATATCCCAAACAGATATTGATAATTGCTAGCAATGAAACTGAAATCACCCATCAACTATACGATTCTGAGCTACCTAGGTACCATCATATCCCATATGCAAAGGCTAAGATTGCGATGACAATATTGAGAAAATCATAGAAATCATAGAATTGAGAAAATCATAGAATTTCAAACATGCATTCAAGAAAAGAGTGGCCATGAGGATTGGAGACGTGGAGACCTAATAAATCCTTCGGAAAAAAAAATTAAAAATTAAAAAAATTGAGTGGGAAAAAAAAAAAAAAAGTGGTAATAACACTATCTCTTCTTGTACATGAGGGTAAAAGTGATGAAAATTTTTGGGATCCATTCACACTTGATGACCCCTTGATACTATAGGAGAAGATATGGACCTTTTTACATTCAAGCATTTTTTTGGGGGGGGTGTTTCACTAGGGAGCATATTTTGTCTTGTCCTCTAACAACTAACTTCCAGCTATTAACTCAAGTTAAAAGGAGAGTGTATGTATGTACATGATTGAACTACATGCAGGTTTGTTTTATTTTATGCAGGTTTTCTGGCTTTTGGTGTAAATTTATGGCATAATAAAAACCTTTAACTTCATGCAAGGTTTTTCTTATGCAGGTTTTCTGGCTCTTGTTGTGTAAATTTATGGCAGTTTCAAGCCCTCAATTCCAGTCTATTTTTCTTTGGCAAAATTTTCACCACTTGGGTAATCAGTGTTTTTTTTGTAGGAATTATTTTTTGTAGCCAAAATGGCTATTATATCCATAGGAAAATGTAGAGAAAAGTGGCTATCATCCCAAGGAAGATTTAGCCAAATCTGGCTATAAACCAAATATGAAGTACAAATTTTCAATCGTCCTCCCATATTTTGGCTACACACTGACAACCAAGTATAGAAATCTGGCATTATTACTTTTCTTTATTTCCACGCTTTTGACGATCGAAAACCTCGAAAATGACTTAAATGCCGAATTTTTAATTTTCAATTTATATTTTTTTGGCGAAATTTCGCCAATAGAGAAAAGGTTGTTTTTGGCAACCCAAAAAAATCCAGCATTTTTGGATTTTGGCGGAAAAAATGTGCCAAAAGCTTTCTGAAATCGCCATAATTAGACAATAGGTTCCAGCAAGTATGCCAACTATATATATATATATATGGCAGGATTCTTAAATTTTTCTACTTTGGTCTCTGACCTGTAGCCAAATTTGGCTAAAATTCCTCTTGTGGACGATCACCAGTGTAGCTCAGGGTGTTTTTTTTAAAAAAATCCTCAAGAATGTTCACTGGCGAGGATCCCTAACATTAATTATCATTAAATGGCGACTGACTGTCCTAGGTGAGCTGCAGCCTTGTTACTAAAGTGCTGCTAGCCTACTACAAGCGATGACCTAGGAAGTGCCTAGGTCTAGATATGGTTATTTTTTTAATTTTCTAATTTCAAAAAATGGCTAAAAAAATCCCTGAGAATCACCCAAAAAAATTCATGATTTTTCCATTTTATGAAAATAAAAATAAAAATCGCCAAGTTGCAAAATTTAGCCATAATTTTTTTTAAAAAAAACACTAGTGTAGTAGG
>Ga0209611_10006845_pt1 | contig 18485 bp, 16 predicted proteins | sample S1TSphgellanicum_3_FD_187693 | JGI IMG/M metagenome (GOLD analysis project Ga0209611, IMG submission 187693) | Host-associated microbial communities from peat moss isolated from Minnesota, USA - S1T2_Fc - Sphagnum magellanicum MG (SPAdes) (version 2) | ecosystem: Host-associated > Plants > Peat... | reverse complement strand
CTCCCAACTCTTCCAAAGACTCAAATGTGAGTCCAAGTAGAAGACATCGAAAAAGAGAGGACTCGGGGCACGCTCCTTAGCTCACAACACTTTGAGGGGTAAAGGGGTGTGTTGGAGCTCCGGGATGGGACTAGGAAGAGTTGACAAACTTCACTCATTCACACAGGCCTGCACACAACCCACACAAAGTGGTTAGTGCATAGTTGGAGCACCTTTGGTGCTAGGACAAGCCACGGGCAACATGGACACACTAGACTCACCGTGGCCCAGACTTGGGGGAAGCCACCACCTTCCCCCTTATAGTATACTCTCTGGCTGGCCACGGAGCCTACATCCAAATGATTTTTCTCTCTCAAGACTCCCGAATGGGAGTCCCAAAGTCGCGCTGGTTAGGACTCCCGCAACTTTGGAGCCCCATAACTTTGCAATTAAACCTTGGATCGTGATGCAGTCTCAAGCAAAGTTATAGTTCTCATCAAGAGCTTTCCAACGGTATGTTGCATGTTCCTTGCAGCCAAGTAAATCGGGTCGATTCCCAATTTTTTATGGTCGGGAGTCAAACTGACAATTTGACTCTCGGCCTTTTTGGGGGTCATAACTTGTGTTTTAAATGTCCAAATGAGCAATAAGAGCCCATTTTAGACATCTACGTTTGAAAAAAATTTCAATGATATAAAGAACGCCCCAAGCTATTGAGTTTTGACCCTTAAAATCACTTTATGAAGTTTCGGGAGTCCCTTGGGACTCCATCTCCCAAAGTGGGAGTTGCTTTGGGAGTGTGAAGGTTCACTCCCTCACACTTTCTTACATTCCCTTACACTTCTTACATTCCCGAGAGTATGTGATGTGATTCTCGGGCTTCTTTTTGCCTTGACTCGCGAGCTTCCTCTTGCCTTGACTCGCGGGCTTCCTTTTGCCTTGACTCGTGGGCTTCCTCTTACCTTGACTCCCAGGCTTCCTCTTGCCTTGATTCTCGGGCTTCCTTTTGTGTTGACTCTCGGGCTTCCTTTTGCCTTGACTCCCGGGCTTCCTTTTGCCTTGATTCCCGGGCTTCCTTTTGCTTTGATTCCCGGGCTTCCTCTTGCCTTGACTCTCGGGCTTCCTTTTGCGTTGACTCTCGGGCTTCCTCTTGGCCCACAACCTTGTAACCCCTTTGCTTTGGTTATGAGCCCAAAGTTAGGGTTGCGACATATCACATCCGGGAATTCCTCTAACACTTGTTTGATGCACTTGTGAAAGCTCACCACCTTGGTGGCTTCCTTTGCTTCAAACTCATCCAACACCTACATCACGCACAACATGCCATAGCCTCCCACACATTTTTTTTCCAAGGTCTTTCCCAACATCAAGTGGATGGTGGTCCCACCCACAGTAAGCACTTCATGTGCCTTCACTCACACAATCCCATCTTTGGATGGGATCCTCACTAGCCTATTGTGCCCTTTTATGAGCACATTGTTACGTGTGATTTATTCCATCCCAAAATGCAATCCATTCCCCCTAAGGTGGAAATTAACAAGTCCACCTTGCCTTTCCAATTCCCCAATTAGAGGGGCACATCTTTTGCTTGTAACTTGGTGCGATGGGGAATCCCATCCGCAAAGTGCACCTCGATGGGTGCCTTGAACTTTTCCAATGAGAGCTCCATTCTTTCGGTGCTTTCTTGGGTTATGAAGTTGTGGGAAGCCCCTATGTCCAAAAGACATAACACTTCTCGTTTAGAAATCTTTCCCTTTAAGAAAATAAAGCAATTACATTCACCTTGTGCTAGGTTGGCAGTAAGGGCAATTACCTTAAAAGCCCCACTCCCCGGTTTGGGTTTGGGGCAATCCTTGGAATAATGTCCCACTTCATTGCAATTGAAACACCCTCCTTTAGGTTTCCCATTAGCATCCCCCTTGGGTTGGCTCCCTTTGAAAGGAGCCATTTCTCCACAAAATATCCCTTGGGCTTGAACCCCAAGCTTTAGAAGTGTTTGGGCTTCCTTGTCCTTGGTTCCATTCCCTTTCATGGCGTGCCTTCTTGTGAAGGAACTTGCCATCCCTTTCGAATCTGGACTTCTCACCCCGTCCCACATCTGAAAAGCCTTCCACTATCATGATGGCTTTGAATAGTGAGGCGAGCCAATTCTCTTCAAGCTTGCGTTTGGCTCAAGTTGGAAGCCCCATCACAAAGTGGCACACCCGGTCTAACTCATGCATATGCCTAACTTCGAGCATGAGTTCTGAATAAGCCTTCACGTATTGACGCAAGCTATCATTATTTACATTCACAAGGTCACAAAGTTTGCACCTCAAAATGTAGTCGAAATTCTTGGGAATGAATTTCGACTTAATACGTTCCGTGAAAAATTCCCATGTGTAACCATGGGTCTTCCCTTCCTCTTGCCTCACCGTCTTCCACCATGTGAAGGCATAGCCTTTCAAATAGGATTGGGCAAGTTCCACGGCCGAGTGCCGACCAACCTTGGTGACATGAAGGTAATTTTTCAATTCCGCAAACCAAGCATCCACAACCTTTCGATCTTGGGACCCATCAAAGTTCCCGGGCCTAGCATGCTTGAACTCCACACCTTTGCATGATCCTCCCTTGAGGGCCGCAACCAATTCATTGAAATCGGGCCTATTCATTTTGAATAGGACCTCTAATTGTTCCAAGGTGAAGAGGACTAGGAAGAGTTGACAAGCTTCACTCATTCACACGAGCCTACACATAACCCACACAAGGTGATTAATGCATAGTTGGAACACCTTTGATGCTAGGACAAGCCACGGGTAACACGGACACACTAGACTCAACACGGCCCGGACTTGGGGGAAGCCACCACCTTCCCCCTTATAGTATACTCTCTGGCTGGCCATGAAGCCTACATCCAAATGGCTTTTCTCTCCCGGGACTCTCGAGTGGGAGTCCCGAAATCGCGATGGTTGGGACTCCCGTAACTTTGGAGCCCCATAACTTTGCGATTAGATCTCGGATCGTGATGTGGTTTAAAGCAAAGTTGTAGTTCTTATTGATAGCTTTCCAACAATATGTTGCATGCCCCCTGAAGCTAAATAAATCAAGTCGATTCCCGACTTTTTGTGGTCGGGAGTCAAACTGACAATTTGATTCCCAACCCTTTTTTGGGTCATAACTTGTGTTTCAAATGTCCAAATGAGCAATGAGAGCCCATTTTAGACATCTACGTTGGAAAAACTTTTCAATGATATAAAGAATGCCACAAGCTATTGAGTTTTGACCCCTAAAATCACTTTTTGAAATTTTAAGAGTCCCTTGGGACTCTAGCTCCCAAAGTGGGAGTTGCTTTGGGAGTGTGAGGGTTCATTCCCTCACACTTTCTTACATTCCCTTACACTTCTTACACTCCCGGGAGTAAGTGATGTGATTTTCGGGCTTCTTCTTGCCTTGACTCTCGGGCTTCCTCTTGCTTTGATTGTCGGACTTTCTCTCGCCTTGATTCTCGAGCTTCCTCTTGGCCCGCAACCTTATAACCCCTTTGCCTTGGTCATGAACCCAAAGCTAGAGTTGCGATAGCTTAGGTCAAGATTAGATTTGACTTGAGTTCTTCATGAGGGGAAGGATGGAAATTGCCTCCCAAATGAGGGTTTCGTCAATTAGGCTAGTTTAGGTCTTTTGACAAAGCAATTGTTAAAGGTTTTTTATAAGACCTTCCCAGGACTTGTCAAGAAAGTGTTGGAAACTTGGAGATGCCTGAGTTAGCTTGAGGCAAGGTCTTGTCGCGAAAGTTGGCATGTGATGGCCAAGGATCCAAAAGAAAGAAATTGCAATTGTTGAAAGAAATTTTAAGTGTTAATGAGGACATTGACCTCTTCTTCTAGTGGGGGAGAGTGTTGCAACCCTAGCTTTAGGCTCGCGACCAAAGCAAAGGGGTTACAAGGTTGAGGGCCAAGAGGAAGCTCGGGAGCCAAGGTGAGAGGAAGCTCGGGAGTCAAGGCAAGAAGAAACCCGGGAGTCACATCACATACTCCCGGAAGTGTAAGAAGTATGAGGCAGTATGAGGGAGTGAACCCTCACACTCCCAAGGCAACTCCCACTTTGGGAGATGGAGTGTTGGTGGACTCCCGAAACTTTAGAGAGAGATTTCAGGGGTCAAAACTCAATGGCTTGTGGCGTTCTTTATATCATTGGAAATTTCTTCAAATGTAAATATCTAAAATGGGCTCGCATTGCTCATTTGGACATCTAAAACACAAGTTACGGCTAAAAAAAAGGTCGGGAGTCAAATTGTCAGTTTAACTCCCGACCATAAAAAGTCAAGAATCGACCCAATTTACTTGGTTATAGAGGGCGTGCCACATATTGTTGGAAAGCTTTCGATGAGAGCTATAACTTTGCTTTCGACTGCATCATGATCCAAGGTCTTCTCGCAAAGTTATGGGGCTCCAAAATCGTGGGAGTCCCAACCGGAGCGATTTCGGGACTCCCACTCGGGAGTCCCGGGAGAGAAAAACCATTTGGATGTAGGCTCTATGACTAGCCAGAGAGTATACTATAAAGGGGAAGGTGGTGACTTCCCCCAAGTCCGGGCCGTGGTGAGTCTAGTGTGTCCATGTTGCCCATGGTTCCTCTTAGCACCAAAAGTGCTTTAACTATGCACTAACCACTTTGTGTGAGTTGTGTGCAGGTTCGTGTGAGTGAGTGAAGCTTGTCAACTCTTTCTAGTCCCATCCCGGAGCTCCAACACACCCATGTACCCCTCAAAGTGTTGTGAGCTAGGGAGTGTGCCGCAAGTCCTCTCTCTTTCGCTATCTTCTATTTGGACTCACATTTGAGTCCTTTAAGGAGTTGGGAACGTGTCACAGAGTTTCTACCACTAGGTAGGTAATTCAGACTGATGGATTCGCATCTGGTTCAAGTCCTGTTACCAGGGCTAGAGGAGCTCAAACAATCATGCCACAATCTTTTTGGCCTTTCAACATGGAAGAAGAACACACCTTGTTGGCAAGGTGGGAGGAGAGTACTACACCATAAGCTGTTCGGGCATCAAATTCTTGTGTCCCAAGAGTACTTGTATATCAGGAAAACACACAATTTTCGACTGATCAGCTTATGGAATGCCAATTTCAAATGCATGAAGTGGCGCAAATGCTTGTGAGTACACCATTGTTTAGTTTTCAAGATTTGAAGCTAAAAACTAGGGACATAATTGCAGTACTAGAGGATACCTTGAACACTACATTAGGTGGCGTGCTCCCAAGTCCTTAGTTAGCCCCAAGTTGGGGCTAAGTCATTCAAGTTGCGGAAATGCGGGGGATTTGGGGCACGCTCCCAGCTTCTAGCACTAAAGGGGGGTAAGAGGGGCGTGTTGAAAGCTTCGGGATTAGACTAGGAAGAGGGAGAAGCTATTTAGTTACTCAGACCTGCATCCAAAACCAACTAAGAAGTTGGTTAGTATTCATTCGAAACACTCTTAATGTTGGGATAAGCCACAGGTAACCTTGGATTCACTTGACTCACCACGGCCCGAACTTTGGGGAAGCCACCACCTTCCCCCATATAGTATTCTCTCCATCTCACCGCCGCACTTACATCCAAATGGCACTTTTTCTCGGGACTCCCAAAGTGGAGTCCCGAAACTGTCCCGCTTTGGACTCCTGGGACTTTGGGTGTTCATAACTTCTTGCCCCAACCTCCGATTAGGACAAAGTCTAAAGCAAACTTGTAGTTCTCCTTGAGAGCTTTCCAACAGTGTGTCACACTCCACCTACACACACCAGGATTGGGTTGATTCCTGACTTTTAGTGGTCGGGAGTCAAATTGCTAATTTGACTCCTGGCCTTTCTTTTGACCATAACTTGTGTTGCATATGTCCAAATGCCTCATGTGAGGCCATTTTGGACATCTACATTTTGAGACCTTTTCAACAATATAAAGAACACTTCAATGCAAGGTGTTTGACCCCTACAATTTTGTTCTAAGTTTTCAGGAGTCCCAAAGGACTCCCAAGTCCCATTTTCGAGAGTGTGAATGGCGACCTCACACTTCCCTCAAAATGGGGTTGCGACATTAGGTCCTCTACCAATCCTTAATCCACATGCTACAAAGGTCCCACCTTGGAGGGACATTCAATTAGCTCATGTGTTGTAGATGGTGTTCGTAATCTAGTCACTAGTTCTAACATGGCTAAACTAGTGGGTTTTCCTACTTCTGATTCTACATTCACATATTAGAAGGGAGTTAGGAACACCTCACTTGTGAATTTATTACTCATCAAAGGTGTTTTGGATAGCCATTTTCTTCACAAAGTCTCTCACTCATTTTCGAAGGTGGTGCCTAGTGAGAAAACTTCCATTGCCACCAAAGTTGCCATTGTCGACAATACTGGGTCAACAATCCAAGTGGGAGGACATACACCCAGAGTGGTACTTCTTGACACAGGTGCCCAACTAGTAATTCTTGGAATTCAATTTGCCAAGAAAATGGGCATGCTTAACTCTAAACTACGAAAATCTATGCGCCAGATTCGCATCGCTAATGGGAGCATAAAGGAGGTACTTGGGGAAAGTTCAGATTTGATTGCATTTAACTTTAATGAAAGTACAGATTAGAAGCTTTGCTTACAGGTCAAATGTTTAGTCACCAATGCCACCAATTATGATGTGTTCATTGGGTAAAAGGCCCTATTTCCACTAGGTTTCATAATTAACAATTGCTTCAAACATGCGTATTGACACGCTCCCAAGTCCCTAGTTAGCCCCCAAGTTGGGCCTAAGTACTCAAATTGCAAAATTGTGGGGGATTCGAGGCACGCTCCTAGCTTTTAGCACTAAAAGGGGGTAGAGGGGCATGCTGAAACTTCAAGATGGGACTAGGAAGAAGTGATAAGCTATTCACTTACTCGAACATGTATCAAACCAATCAACAAGTTAGTTAATCCACATTCTGGAGCACCCTTGGTGCTAGGACAAGCCACGAGCAACTCTGGACTCACTTGACTCACCATGGCCAAGACTCGAAGGAAGCCACCACCTTCCCCCATATAGTACACTTCGTGCCTCTCCGCAGCACCCACATCCGAAAGGCTTTTTGTCCCGGGACTCCCAAGGGGGAGTCCCAAAACTATCCCGGTTTAGACTCCCAAGACTTTGAACGATCATAATTCTTTGTTCAAACCTCCAATTGGGATAAGGTCTAAAGCAAAGTTGTAACTTTCCTTGAAAGCTTTCCAACGGTGTGTTGCACTCCACCTACACGCACTGGGGTTGGGTCAATTCCTGACTTTTAATGGTTGGGAGTCAAACTTGCAATTTGACTCCTGACCCTTCTTTTTGTTTTAACTTGTGTTGCAAATGTCCAAATGGCCAATGCGAGGCCATCTTCAACATCAACACTTCAATAATTTTCTAATGACATAAAGAACACCCCAATGTGAGATGTTCTGGCCCCTGCAATTGAACTCTAAATTTTTGGGAGTCCCGAAAGACTCTCAAGTCCCAATTTCGAGAGTGTGAGTTTCATCCTCACACTTCCTTCAAAGTAGGGTTGCGACGCGTATTATTGAGTGGATTAGAAGACTGATGGCCACCACTTAAGATACATACCTCTTGATTTACATGGGAACCATAGTCCTATGGCTCACCATTGTATGCTCAAGGAAGCACACACCATTTCCTACATCCAACAAGCTAGCCACGAGTGGATAAGGAAGATGAAGAGGAGATAGCTTACGTTCAAGCTACTGAAAGCTTGAGGGTGATTCCTACTGACATTCAACATGGACTAGAGGTTTTACAGAGGTTCAAAGTAGCCCACAAGCCCTTGGTCAAAGCTTTGTCTAGTTTTGAGAGCATGGAAAACCATGGTGAATCGATTAAACCATTACTTTGTTAGCTAATCACTTGGCCACCACCTAAAGAAAGGATTACATTACTAGAGCTCTTTGGTGGTATTGGTATAGGTTTCGAAGCCCTACTACAATTAGGGATGGTGGTTTGGAGGTATTTCTACATAGACATTGATCCTATTGCAAGGCAAATGGTGGCATCGAAAATGAGGGAGCTCACAACAAGATTTTCACAACAATTTGCAACCACCACATGGAAGGCTAGTTTTACATTTTTGCCTTCTGACATATAACTAATTCAAAAGAAGCATATTGAATTACTTGGTCTCATTAACCTCATCATTTCAAGTTGGGAGTGTCAAGGATTTTTAGCAGCTAGATTTTGAGAAGGCTTGAGTGACACAAGATCTGGTCTTTTCACGAACATGATACGATTGATCACCTGGGCTCAATCCTACATTTGGTTATGTAATTGAGAACACCCCTTCTCAACTTGATCAAAGGGAGAAAGTCTAGGAGCACTACACATTAGTCAAACATTACCTTGGAAAGTCGTTCCTATTTGATGCGGCACAATGCGGTTCCTATGCGCACCAATTGCGCAATTAGTGGACCAACTTGGCACCACTTTTAGTTCTACAGCTAGCTCTGAAATACACTATCAGAGACCCCAACCTACAAGTTTTTCACATATTAGATGATCAAAGTTCTTGCCAACCAATTACAAGGCAAGATAAACCTCTTTGGTTTCCTGCGAACACAATAAGAAAACCAAGAGGTGTTTAGCCCACCTTTGTCTCCTTCCTAGGAGCACATGCCTTTCAAGGGTATGGACCAGGCCCGGTGTGTTGTCATGCTTTAGCCACTTGGGATGAACCAAGCCAGAAGAAAAAAAAAGGGCTATGGGGTTCTAAGCTAGCACTACTAATCATACTAAGGTGACTAGATTAGAGCGTAATGCTTTACTGGGGAGAGGCATGGACCTGAACTCCCTTACATGGTTGTTGGTAACTTGTGTATTCTTTCGAATGTACACAACACCAACATTGATTCAATTAACTTTTAATTCTGGCGATGCAACCACATAGCACCCTGACCAAGTACACTTTCCTATTTTCAACAATCTACATTTCACTTTTAGGGTTGGGGGGGAGGAGGTACCATGTAATTTGATTCAAGTTGTGTCTAATACACTTAGAGGTACATCAGTTTCTAAAGAAACAATTACAACCTTCTATGAATTTGCACAGTTGGATAGTGGAGAATCCAATACACTAGGTTCTTCAAACACACTTTCCAACTACCCTTTCGTTATGGGGAACCAGCTTACCAAGAAGGAAAGAAACCAAGTCACAGACTTGCTAATTAAATATGAAAATGTGTTTGCATTCTCAATGAAAGACTTAGGTAGGTGTAAGACCATGTAGTTCTCTATAAACCTTACAAATGAGACACCTGTCTATCGAAGGAGGCATAGGTTAAGCAAACATGAGTGGGACCTGGTAGATGAAAGATGTAAATAGCTCCATGAGGCTGGTCTCATTTAACCATCAAATTCTGATTTTGCAACCACTACAGTAATGCCAGCAAAGAAAGATTCAGTTGGATTATGGACCGAGAAAAGGATATGTGGGGATTATAGGCCTTTGAACCTAATTACACCTTAAGATAGGTACCCATGCCCATCCCTGAAGAATTGTTTGATAACATTGGAGATTCAAACATGTTCACAATTATGGATCTGAAGTAAGGTTTCAACCAGATTGTGCGCGCTACGAGGGATCGCAAGAAAACGACATTCCATGGAAGCAACAAATTATGGGAATGGCTTGTGATGCCTTTTGGATTGAAGAATGCACCTGTCTTTTTTCAGCGAGTCATGGACCAGGTTTTTGAAAGGGCAAATTTCTTGAAATGCTACATAGATGATGTCCTAGTGCATAGCAAAGGACTCCTACAACATTTGGTTCATCTTGAGGAGGTATTCAAGAGGCTCCACGAAGTCAATATGAAAATCCATCCTAAAAAGTGTGAGTTTGCTATCACCTTAGTAATCTACCTTGGACATAGAATTTTGCCAAATGGTATTATGATTCATTGGGCTAAAGTAGTAGCCATTTTGGAGATGCCCAATCCTACTGATGTTCACATGTTGAGGAGCTTCATTAGATTATGTAATTACTATAAAATTTATGTCCAAGACTTTATTACTATTGCTCATCTTTTCTATGCATTGCTGAAGAAGGATGTTGCTTGGACATGGAGTGATGTGGCTCAAAAAGCTTTCAACACACTCAAGGAAAAGCTTCCAGAGTTCCCCATTCTGAAAAGACCTGATTTCAACAAGGTCTTCATTCTACACACTTATTAGAGTGCTCTTGGTATTGGAGCTATCTTGGCCAACTTGATGAGGAAAGCAAGGAATATGTTATCTCCTATGCATCTCGAAATAACAACAAGGCTGAGAACAACTATTCTTCATACAAGGGGGAGTGCTTTGCTGTTATATGGGCCATCATACATTTTAGGCCTTATCTTTATGGCACTAATTTCACTTTGTATATTGACCACCAGCCTATCAAGTGGTTGATGACCAACGATAAGCTTATTAGTAAGTTAGCTCATTGGGCGTTTATACTTCAAGAGTATGAGTTCAAGGTTATTCATTGACCTGATATTACATATCAGAATGCGGATACCATGTCACGGAAACCCTCACTACCTCTGAAGATTTTTCAAAAGCGAAACAAGATTTTGACCAAATTCCAGTAGTACATGTATTTGATGCATCTAGTTATCTTGCAATACTACAATGTAACCTGGTTGAGCATCCCATTGTGGATATGTGGGAGGACTTGGACACTTTGAAGTTTCTTCAGCATGGGGAATACCTTCCCTAAGTTACTTCAAGTCAACGAGATCGCATGCAACAGTGGTCCAAACGCTACTCATGGAGGGACAATCACCTCGTCCGATGCTTACCACAAGGCGACAGAGTGGTTCCACCACCACATGAACGTCCTGGTCTTATTCAAAAGGTACACTTAGAGCTTGGACACTTTGGAATTAAACATACTTATAGCCTTCTTGCTCCTCATTACCATTGGAGAGGTATGTATGCTCAAGTCTGAGACATCATTGCTAGGTGTGAATAATGTGATAGAGTGAAAACTTTTTTCTCCTCTCAACAACTCACACTTTCTCCACTCCCTATTCAAGGCATGTTCTATTGTTGGTCATGTGATTTAGCTGGAGAGTTACCACAAACTTCTAGGGGTAATGTTTACATCATGATTATGATTGAGCATTTTTTACGCACTTCGAACTCCTTGAAGGACGCAAATGTGAATCCAAGTAGAAGATAGCGGAAGAGAAAGGAGTTGGGGCACGCTCCCTAGCTCACAACACTTTGAGGGGTATAGGGGCATGTTGGAGCTTCGGGATGGGACTAGAAAGAGCTGACAATCTTCACTCACCCACATGGGCCTGCACACAACTCACACAAAGTGGTTAGTGCATAGTTGGAACACCTTTGGTGCTAGGACGAGCCACGGGCAACACGAACACACTAGACTCACCGCGGCCCGGATTTGGGGGAAGCCACCACCTTCCCCCTTATAGTATACTCTCTGGCTGGCCACAGAGCCTACATCCAAATGGCTTTTCTCTCTCGGGACTCCCGAGTGGGAGTCCTAAAATCGCGCCAGTTGGGATTCCCACAACTTTGGAGCCCCATAACTTTGCGAGCAGACCTCGGATCGCAATGTGATCTAAAGCAAAGTTGTAGCTCTCATCAAGAGCTTTTCAATGGTATCTGGCATACCCTTTGCAACCAAGTAAATTGAGTCAATTCCCGACTTTTTGTGGTCGGGAGTCAAATTGGCAATTTGACTCCTGGCTCTTCTTTTGGCCATAACTTGTGTTTCAGATGTCCAAATGAGTAATGAGAGCCCATTTTAGACATCTACGTTTGAAGAGCTTTTCAATGATATAAAGAATGCCACAAGCCATTGAGTTTTGACCCCTGAAATTACTCTTTGAAGTTTCCGGAGTCCCCCGAGACTCCATCTCCCAAAGTGGGAATTGCCTTGGGAGTGTGAGGGTTCACTCCCTCACACTTTCTTACACTCCTTTACACTTCTTACACTCCCAGGAGTATGTGATGTGACTCCTGGGCTTCCTCTTGCTTTGACTTCCGGGTTTCTTCTTGGCTCGCAACCCTGTAACCCTTTTGCCTTAATCGCGAACCCAAAGCTAGGGTTGCAACAATTTTTCAAAGTGGGTTGAGCTTGTTGTGCTACTGGACAAGTCATCACACAGCACTAACGAGGCTTTCTTACAATAGGTTTTAAGTAGGTTTGGGGTTTATGCTGAGTGCCTTACTGATCAAAGATTAGAATTCAGGGGAGAATTCCAGGACCTACTTGACCATGCTCTCATTGACCATCGTCGAACTTCAAAAGATCATCCCCAAACTAATGGCATTGCAGAAAGGATGGTTCAAACGTGCACGAAAAGACTTTAGAAAATTTGCCTCACTGAGAACAAAGAGGATTGGGACTTGGCCCTCCCTTACATTGCCATGGGTTATAGGATGTCCAAACACGCCTCTTTATTTCATTTCTCTCCTTACTTTTTACTTTTTGGGAGACATACCATTCCACCCTCTTCCATTGCCACTCAAATGGATTAGGTTGTGGACTTGGATTCCCCAGACATTTGGGCTAAGGTCATTGTAAAAAGGGCTGCTCTATTCTAGAAGGTTATGCCCATGGCCATGGAGAACCTATCCATTGCACAACATTGAAACACCTTATAGTATGCACACACACGAGGTGGTACTTATAAACCTAAGGTGAGACAATTTGATGTTGGTGATTTCGTGTATCTCCAATGGCAGCCTAATGATACTCTAAACACTTCTTTCGGTTACACTATCTTGAGGATTAAGGCGATTAGGCCTTCAGGTGTGTTGGAGTTGCAAAGAGCTGATGGACGCACAATTCGAGATCATTCCAAAAATTATGCACCTCGCCATTTACCGAACTTAGATCCTACCATCATCACATCGATTTGGATTCCTCCACTTGATTATCCATGTCATGTATGTCAGAGGATAGACGATGCTGATCAAATGCTGCTTTGCAATAACTGTAATGGTGGATATGATCTCTTTTGCTTCAAGCTGGAACTCACTCAAGTTCCTTCTGGCAATTGGTATTGTTCATGATTAACTCCATTGAATGAAGATGTGTCATAATAATAAGAATGGTCCATTGTCGTGACATGTAGTGTCATGACGTACGGTGTCATAAGGGTGTAAATCCATAATAAACTCTAATAAACAAAAAGATTAAAGCTAGTCAGAGGTATAAACTAATCAACCAAAAAGATATGCATGCACACATATATATATATATAATGCACAAGAAGAGGGTGAGATGAAATTCTCATGTATCCCCCCTAGACCTGAATCGGGAAAAATGTGGCATGGTCTGAATAGGAATCAAGGTGCTATAAAAGAATAAGACAATTGTGTATTGTGTACAACAAGTACATCCATGTGCATTGGATATATACCAATAAGTGTACTAATGAGTGGATTGGATGCAACATTACATACAAGACTAAATTATAATTAACAAGCTTGTATTAATGATCACAGACATTTGGGCACTTATACCTTTTCACCATTACAACATAGAACCACTTCAAAATTAAACATGCAAATTATAGCCATATACAACATTTTAAGGACATGATTCATGAATGGTGCCCATTGACAATCCACTACATGTGCTTAAGTGGAACTAGTGTGGAACTATAGTGGCAATGGTCCACCCCACTACCAAGACTTAGTGGGTTGGGTGAATTCCTTTCCACTTGGCTTAAATTGGGTGGATTTGCATGGTGGTTTTGGGCAAGTATCAACAAGCCATCAAGTTGTTCCTAGTTAATATTATGTTAAAAAATGTGGATGGTGAGAAAAGTAACAATTTCCATCTAATAATATATCCATGGGATATTTTCATGGAAATAACGTACAATATTGTCCACTAAGAATGACCAAAATATTAGTTCAATTGTGCACAAATATTTGCATGCCTATGGAAACAATTGCCTAAAAATTGTTTCAAGCACCTTCAGGCATCTTATTATGCGATAGTTTCAAACATGACTATGTGCTAATCCTCTTCCTCCATTTTAATTAATTGCTTCATCTTTTGTAATTGATGGTCGTAAACTTGCTCATATACCAAACACATCATGTGCACAAATAAAATCAATGACAACACTACACACAACCTACATCACAAAATTGTGTAATTTAAAACAAATGTGTAATCTTCATCTTGTGATTATTGCAAACAGAAACCAATACATTATGTGCAAATGTTCATAAAGCCATGTACTAAAATATGAAAATGATAACAAATGCAAAGAATTTGTATCCATAAGACATATTATATGAAACGTGTGCAAAAATGTGGCACCAATAACAAAGCATATGATCAAACTACTAGTGTTTGCAAACTATTGACAATTGGTGTTGGAAGGGGTTAAGAATCATAAGGAGTAGCTGGAGGTGAATGGTGGCAACAAAGATCAAGGTAGTAATGTGGTATGGTGGCAGACTAGAGAGATTGACATGATATCTCTATCGTGTGATCATAATTGATGAAGATGAATGTAGAATATTTATCCATCCAACAAATGCGAGCGCATTAAAAGGCAAGATTGTGGGCTAGTGCGGATCCTCTATCACAAATGCCAAATGCCACATTCTTGCATTAAGTATACCACAACATCAATTGTCTGAGATCTTTGCAACATTAAATAGATATAATAAAAATCCATTATGTGTGACCAATTGCAAACTTGAATGAACTAACATATTTCAATGCATTGAAAAAAATCAACAATCCTACAATAAAAGTATCTAAACACAAGCACCATGTTGCCTTGAATAGCATCTCCAATATATATATGTTAACACAAGCCTATAGAAAATAATCCTCTCCAATAATAACTTTCATCAACATGATATATAACCATTCAGGCATCAATGCATTCCCACCTTGTAATTCAGAAGATGACAACATTTTTTAAGAATTATACATTTGACATCAAACACTCCTCACATATAGTACTAATTTCTCCTAGGGAAAACAGGGAGTACATGGAAGTTCATAGGTTTAATGTTGCCCATTTGCATTTAGTTGTCCAACCAACTTGAAACCATATGCAAAAATGACCCACTTTATATCCCACATCCAATTTGTCTAATTACTCAAAGACAATGAACCAATATGTGCACCAACACATGAGCACACATTGTAAGCAAACTTTAGTAAATTCAACAATAGTGGCCCAAGGAATACCTGAAGAGATAATGGGGTAGAAATTTCCCAATTAATAGAGCTTTTGAGCTTGATCATTGACCTAATAGGTTGCAATGAGCTAACAAGGGTCGTAAATCCCCACACTAAATTTCTCCCCCCATCTTCCTACCACAATATTATATTATCAATTTGGTGCACATGTAGAATGTAATAATGAGTGTCCATATTCCATTTGTCCATACCTCAAGGTTTTCATGTAAAAGGATGCTAGATGCATGTCTATCCAACCATCTTTGTTGGTCACTCAACAAATCAATCTCAACCTTTTCGAGTTTAGGGTTACATTGGAATAATTGGTGCATCACATTGGGGCTTTGCTAGCAGTTGTGGTCATTGTTTCTTTCTTGGGGTTTCTTATTCAGAAAGTTATCGTGATCTTCAATATGGACTTACTCCACCTTTTGCCTCTTTGCTCTTGCTTGCTTGCTCGTTGTCCTCTTGTTAATAAAAGCTTCCCTACCAACAATCCAAACTGGTTAACTCAAATTTATATACTAATTCAAATCATAAAATAAATCAAAATTATATACCAATTGAATCATAAGATAAATCCATTCACATGTTAAGTAAAATGATGCAAAAGAAGAAGAGTTTTGAGAAAGCCCAAAGGTCATTGGAAAATTGTAATGACCAAGTTGCTACAACAATCTGATTTCAAAGAGCTTGATCCAACAAAACAATAAGAGACTTTTTATTCTTCTTGCAACAAGTGCCACTTTGGACTCAACATTCTAGGTAGGTGGAGGAGGAGTTCTAGGTCTGATACATTTAAGCACATTGCCATGCAACTTAATCCACCAGACAATTTGTTCAGCTACGAAGACTCAGCAACTTACACCCATATATACAACACAATACCTTTGTGTTCGAAATCCCTCAACATGATGGCGACAAAGACCACAATCTTGTTGGAGAAACATAGCTTGGAGTATGCTTCATTGTATAACCTTTGCTTCCTAACAGTAGACAGACCTAATGGTGAGCTTTTGACCAGATTGATGCTACTACTAACACCACAAATGAACGATGACAATGTGACATAATTTTGTTTTAAAAAATAGAGACACATTGACAAGTTGATGCCTTTGCACTGTCCACAAAGTGTCTGCTCCACTCATGAACTCTCTTACAAGAGGGCCCACAACTCAATCAGTGCTTCCAAGCATAAGTTTGTTGCATCCAAGCCTTATGGGAGTTGATGTTCTCGAAATGTGTGTCTATGTAGTGAAATGCACTGAACACATCCGCTGAAACTTGAAAAAGATGTAGCGAGGGAAGGTTGGCACGAGTCACAACTGTAGTATTGCCACTACATCGCCATCGCTCTACAATAGCCGTTCCTTCACTTCGATTTACCACCATTAGATAATGACGCAATCTCACGTGAATCGTCCGATCTAATGTGGCGCTCACAAACCTTAATTTGTTGTCTGAACTCCATCTTCAGTATGTCTTGTTTCCAAGTTCGGCAATGGCATCGGTCTATTAAGCTCTCTATCTTCGCATGCATTTGTGATCTATTTTACTGTGACGTGCAGAGAGCGTGGAAATTTTTCTCTATCGCAATTCCTTGTGGTCGATTGTAGTATGCCTTGTTTTTCATCCTGATGATATTTTGTGTATTCAAGGATTCTCGATGCACTGATTTGATGGCGTTTTGTTTCTTGATGCGCAGGTATGTAGCTTGAGAGTAGAGCCTTCGCGTGAGATCACTCAAGAACACAACAAATGTGCCACCACTAATGCAGCAACGAGGCTTTGAGATTTCCAACCCTAGTGAGTAGTTTATTATTGCTGTCGGTTGGTCCTTGGTGCAAATTCTATATTGGGTTCTAGTGCAGGTGCAACTCACTGCATGCTATGAGTTGGATGGATGCATTATGACCCAGGTTTGCTCGAAAGCAGAGTGAAAGTTGGTTTGCAATTGCAACATAGGTTCAGAGTTCTCTATGTTGCATTTTAGAATTCACCTTTCTCACAATGTCATCATTGCAAAATGTGTCTACAGGAAGAAAGTTGATGGATGCTGCATACTTGGAGGAATCTCTGGAACTTCAAGATATTTGGAACGTTATTGTAATTAGCCAAGGTATGAATGTGTTTTATAGCAAATCATAATTGTCTGCAATGTGGTCAGATGGTTTATGTTGTACAATGCATAATTTTGAATGTTTTCTCTATTTCTATTTTAAGAAGTATGTTCTACAATCTACTGGGGATCCACTGCTGACAACTCAAGGTTTCAAGCTCATTGAGAGTCTGTGTGTTGATGACATTTTGCGGCAAGTGTGAATAAGCAAGTAGCAGCATTTAAACAACATCAACAAACATCCAATGTGAGTGAAGTGTTAATAGCTACTAGGTCAGTCACTGCCTCAATGTGATGGAGTTATATAATTTATTGCTTGGCATGCATCTTCAACAATGCAAGTGGAGGCACTCAAATATTCTTGGCTATGGTTCCTCCTCTAAGGCTTGGAATACTTCTGTTGTTGTGCCCTAGAATGTACTCTGAGCTTGAACCTAAAGGGGCACAACAGACTTCCCTTCAGAATACACACTAACCTTACAAGACGGATTCAGGGAGAGGCTGCTGTCAACAAGCTCCAAGAGCAGGTAAAGAGCCCAGACTTTCCTTGAGAATATAGACTGACCTTACAGGAAGGATTCAGGGAGAGGTTGTTGTTAGTAAGCTCTGAAAGTGGACACAAGGCAATGATGCAGGGAACAAGCTTGTATCCTTGCTCCAGGCCAGCTACTTTTGATGTGAGAGCACTGCATTCATCTTCTGCTTTCATTTTATGGTGCAACTACCCCAACCACCATCTCTTCCCCTACGAGCAAATCAAACCTTTCTTAATCTTCACACCTCCCTCATCAAGACCAAAGAAACAGAGTGGACCAAAGAAAGTCCAAAGCTCTTAGATGTTGCAAGGCTATCTCAAGAGAAGACCTGCAACATGTTTTACCTTCTCCACTGTTGTGCCCACTGTTGAGACCTAAGCTCAGATTCTCTGACTGCAAAATCAAGCAAGCAAAAAGAAATCACAAAAAAAAAAAGAGAGATCCATGAAGTTGCAGAGAAATCTCCACAACAACAATTAAAGGTAACACGACAATGAGTGCAGTCATAACCTCATGCGAGTCACTCACAAAGTGACAGACCATCACCTTCATCACGAACGGCAGTGACGAGCTGCCATGACTACCCACTGAGTTCATCAGCTCCCAACAGTGGGTGTAGATAAGCATATAATAATCTTCCCAAAAACTTG
>Ga0209611_10006844_pt1 | contig 18486 bp, 18 predicted proteins | sample S1TSphgellanicum_3_FD_187693 | JGI IMG/M metagenome (GOLD analysis project Ga0209611, IMG submission 187693) | Host-associated microbial communities from peat moss isolated from Minnesota, USA - S1T2_Fc - Sphagnum magellanicum MG (SPAdes) (version 2) | ecosystem: Host-associated > Plants > Peat... | reverse complement strand
GTTTTTTCTGAGAAGCCAGACCTTGTCTCCAACCTTGAAGTTTGGATGGTCCTTGCGTCGGCGGTCTGCTTGCTTCTTTTGCCACTCCTGTGTTAGCTTGAGTTCTGCCATAAGGTTTTGTTGAACATGTCCAAGCCTCGTGGCCCTTTTTTTCAGCCGAGGGGTTTACGAAGTCTCTAGGAATTTCAAGGCTGAACCTAGGATGAAAACCGTAATTGGCAAAGAATGGACTGATCCCGGTCGATGCACGTGTTGTGTTGTTATAAGCAAACTCTGCTTGATAGTAGGTCCAGCCAGTCGTCCTGTTGGTAGTTCATAGTGCAACGAAGGTATTGCTTGAATGTCTGGTTTGTCCGTTCGGTTTGTCCATCTGTCTCGGGGTGGAAAGCTGAAAATAGTCGAATGTCAACTCCAAGAAGCTCAAATAGACGATGCCAGAACTTGGATGCAAACTGAGGACCTCTGTCGGAAACAATTTCCTCGGGGAGTCCATGCAGTCAGACGATCTCGTCCAGAATTAACTGAGCTGTCTCTTCTGCCGTGATTGACTTGGAACAAGGGGTGAAATGGGCCATTTTGGTGAGTCGATCGACCACAACCAGTATTGAATTCTTGGTTCTGACAGTAGGGAGGTCCGTGATGAAGTCCATTGCAATAGATCCCCAAGGTCGACTAGGAATCGACAGAGGCTGTAGGAGTCCAAACAGGCGATGTCTGGGAGCCTTGGATCGAGCACATGTATCACAAGACTTGACATACTCCCGTAGCAGCTTGTTCATTTTGGGCCACCAGTAAGTCCTTGACACTAGTTCGTGAGTCCATGCTATTCCAAAGTGACCCGCCAGGGTGTTGTCGTGACATTCTCTCAGGATTTTTAGGCGTATAGGTCCTTCGGGTACATAAATCAGGTTATTTCGAAGGAGAAGTCCGTCTTGCTGCTCAAACTGATCCAGGTCATCACGATTTGGGTTCCTTGGTCGTTCCTAGAGTTCCTTCTTGATGTTGGTAGCCTAGGTGTCTTCTTCAGTTACCATCTTGATGTCCCTGACAAGGTATGAGTTTGGGAGGGTGCTGATTGTTGCTACAATTCGAAATTGCTTGGGGTTGATTAAAGTTTGGTTCTGTTGACTGTAGGCCTCATCCCCCACTCAAAGTTCATATTCTGAACGACGAGATAGTGCGTCAGCTTTCCCTTGCTGGGTGCTGGGTTGATACTGAATCTCAAAGTCGAAATCAGCTAGGAAGATAGACTAGCGTGCCTGGCGACGATTTAAGGTCCGAGTAGTTGTGAAATAAAGGAGATTCTTGTGATCTATTAGAACTTGGACTCGATGTTGAGCTCCGGCAAGATACGGTCTCCACTGTTCGAATATCGTGATGATTGCCAGGAGTTCCTTATCGTAGACCTAGTAGTTGATTTCGGCACTGGTTAACTTCCGTGAATAGAAAGCAACTGGAGATAGAATAGTTCCCAAGGCAAAATCTGAAACGTCCGTTTCCACAATGAATGGCTTGGGAGGATCGGGATGTATCAAGATGGGTGTAGAGGTGAATGCCATCTTGAGAGTATCAAAAGCAGCTTGGGCCGTTGGGTTCCACGAGAAGGGCTTGTCTTTGCAAGTCATGGTTATTAATGGTGTTACGATCTTGGAGTAGCCTTTGATAAACCGACGATAGAAGTTGGCAAACCCCAGGAAGCGTTGAACGTCCTTGACCGAGGACGGAGTAGCCCAACACTCGATGGTCTTGACCTTTGACTTGTCCATGAAAATGCCATCTAGAGAGATCACGTAGCCGAGGAACGCCACTGAAAATTTGTCGAATTCACATTTTTCCAACTTGGCATATAAACCATGTTCTCGGAGCATTGCAAGCACCAATCGTACATGTTTGTCGTGGATTTCCTGGTCCTTGGAAAAGATTAAAATGTCATCCAAATAGACCACGACAAATTCGTCCATGTAATCCCAGAAGATATCATTCATCAGATGCTGAAAGACTGCGGCTGCATTGGTGAGGCCGAAGGGCATGACCGTGTATTCGAAGTGGCCGTAACGTGTGCGGAAAGCTGTCTTCCATTCATCATCGGGACGAATCCTGAGTAAGTTGTAGGCTCCATGGAGGTCAAGCTTGGTGAAGATCTTCCTGGTACGTAGTCGATCTAGGAGACCTGAAATCAAGGGCAAAGGATATCGATTATTTTTGGTTATCTTGTTGAATCCACGATAATCCACACAGAGTCGAAGGGAGCCATCCTTCTTCTTGACAAAAAAAATTGGGGCGCCAGCTGGAGACTTGGAATGTTGAATGAACCCCTTGGCAAGATTTTCAGTAAGGTAATCACGCAGGGCTTGGAGTTCCGGTTCCGATAGGCCATAGATAGGACCAAAGGGTGGTGAGTGTCCTTCTTCTAGATCAATCGGGCAGTCATATGGACTATGGGCGGGGAGCTAATCAGCATTAATTTTTTCAAAAACATCAACAAAGTCCTTGTATTTCTCGGGAAGGTTGACAGGTGTTGGTTTTGATGGGGGGTTTGTGTTGTTGGCTGGGTTGACATGGATGGCAAAGACTTGAAGATTCTTAGCAGCCCAATAGAAAGGGACATCTCTATCAACGAAGATCTGGACATGGTTGGTTTTCTGGGCAGGATTCTTGACAAGGTTCTTGACAGGACAAGGTTTAGTTCTGACCAACTGGGGGTTCTTGACTACAGGACTTGACATAACAGACTTGAGAAAACTGGAATTGGTTCCGACCCTCTTTGGGTTCTTGACCACAGGGTTCTTGGCAGGACTGGACAAAGTGTTTTTCTAAGCGTGGGGTTCTTAAGAGGTGCATCGTTGTGTGTTGAAGGTGAGAGTTCTAGACCGCCAATCAATGATAGGGTTGTGTGCTTCTAGCCAAGGCAGACCAAGGATAATGGGATGGTGAGGGGTGGAGATGATGTTGAGAACAATCTTCTCCATGTGCTTGCCGATACAGAGTTCTAAAGGGGTTGTCTCGTGTGTGATTGCACTAGAAGCAATGGTTCTCCCATCAATAACCTCTATCGGAACATGGGTTGACTTCTTGATCACAGGGATGTTGTCTTGAACGACAAATGTTTGGTCGATGAAAGAAGAGGTGGCACCGGAGTCCACCAAAGCTAACACTTGTGGTATGTCTTCTGGAATACGAATGATGTCCACATACTAAGTGAAACTAGGACTGGGACCAACAGCGTCGCACGGCTCTTACTCTGACTGGATGTTCTTGTTTTCCAACTCTTGGGGAGTTTCCACAACTTGTACTTGAAGTTTGACAAGCTTTTGAAGGCAATGACGAGCTATATGCCCTGGGTTGCCACAGTAAAGACATAGATTGTTTGTCCTTCGACGAAGTTTCTTGGCTTCTATCAAAGATTTAAACTTAGTTGTGTCGATCTGCATCGGAGCAGGTCCAAAAGAGGCAGGTCGGGCAACTGGTGTTGTTTGAGGAACTGAGGGGAGCGTAGTAGGCCGACTGTTCCAAAGCTGGGGGTTGGAGGTGACTTTCTTTTCCTGGCGACATTCGAACAAACAATTATCGCATCGAATTGCCTGGGTGATAGCTTCACTGAAGGAAGAAGGGTCTGCGAGTGTCAACAAAAAATCTTGAACATCATCACGAAGCCCACAACAAAACTGATCGATCAAGGCAGCTTCTCCCCAATTGACGTGGCAGGCAAGTTGCCTGAATTCTGAGGCATAGACGATGGCCGAACGTGTCCCTTGCTGGAGGGGACACAACTTGTTAGCTGAAGTCCTGGCCTTGTCACTGTCCCCGAACATTGCTTCAAATTCCGCCATAAAGGCGTTGAAATCTTGTAGGAGAGGGGATGATGTTTCCAGGATGGGAGCAAACCATGCTGCAGTTGTCCCCATGAGTAGGGTTCCAATGAATCCTACACGAGTGGTGTCATCAAAATAACGACAAGGGTGTAATTGCATGATCAGGCGTACCTAGCTAACAAAGCCTCAAAATTTGAGGCGTGTTCCATCAAAATTTTTTGGCAGACTGATCTTGGGCTTTGGGGTGACCATTGCAAGAGCAGGAAATACTAGGGCAGGAGGTGGTGGCTGATTCTGTAGGCGGGTAACCGAGTTTCTAAGCACAACATTTTCTTGTTGAAGGTGCTGAAGGGCGGCGAGGATTTGAGTGAGATCGATGTTTGATTCTGAGTTGTCCATGGTGGTAGTTCTCACACTTTTGCGCTTCCCAATCTTCAAACTACTTCCTTCAAGATCTCCCAAGTTGTATTTGCTCCACTTTAAAACTTTGGCTTTGATGTCTTTTCAAAACAAACTTCTGTCATAACAATTTTGCAAAGCTACACTACTCACATATGACCTTGGATCGTTCTAAAATTTTGGTAAAACATGAGCAACTATGTCTACTACCTTCTCACAAAATCTGAGCTCATTTAATTTCGTAAAGTGAAAGATCTTGCTACTTCTTTGAAGTCACCTCAAACTGGGACCTAAACACAAAATGATTTACAACTCGCTCTCAAAAAATCAAAAATCCTTGAGATTTTGGGAGACACATAAAATATATGTCTTCTATATCTTCTCAAAATTTCAGGCCTATTGATGATGACCACAAAGAGATATCACTTTCAAAAGAAACTGACTTCAAAACTGAGACTGAAACTTCAGATGCTTGGATCTCTCACAATACAAGTCCAAATGACATGAAATTTCTCTCACGCATATATTCCTATATGATCTACAAGATCACAAAGTTACAGACCCAAAAAGCTTAAACAAAGGAAATATGACCAAAAACTAGATCTGACACAGAGTTTTCAAAAGCTTTTAACTCTCACAATACAAATCCAAATGACATGAAATTTCTCTCACATATATTCCTATATGATCTATAAAATCACAAAGTTACAGACCCAAAAAAGCTTAAACAGAGGAAATATGACCAAAAAACCAGGTCTGACACAGAGTTTTCAAAAGCTCTTAACTCTCACAAAACATATCCTTTTCTTTTGAAACTTTGAAAGTAGAAGAGTCCTGTAGTTTTCTATAACCTTTCCAAGTTTCACCCCAAGATACCTCTAGCTACTTACTGAAACAACAAAACAAACAAACAAACAAAAAACTGTTATGGACCGACTACAAACAAGTGGAGAATTACAAGACAAGATAAGCTTTATTGATCCATCAACTGGTGTTGATCTGCTGAAGGGTTGTTCCCCAGACTATTTCCTTTTATAACCCTGAACCATACTAATCCCAAAATATCCTAGGCCATGATATTGCCAAAAGTATCTCAAAATATCCTAAGACATGACATTGCAAAAAATATCCCAAGTATCACAAAATATCCTAAGCCATCATATTGCCAAAAATATCCCAAAATATCCTAGGCCATGACAGATACACAAATTATTTTTCATACATTTTGTATATGTGACAAAGTATTTGGGATCAAATGCCGTGTATTTTATTGCATTTCCATTAATCAACTTATAATTGTCTCCTACTTTTGAAACAATAGTAGTTACATATAACAACATTGAAATATTTGTTGTAGTATTTGATGTGTTTTTTTGTTTTTTGCTTCCAAAGGAGTAAACATCTTATTACAATTATTTTGCACATGATTAAGCTTCTTACAATAGAAGAATCATAGTTTTTTCTTCCATGTGCTTATTACATGATATCTTCATATTATCAACAATAATTAAGCTCCGTGATCCTCACTCCCAGATGACTAGTTTTTTTTTTTCCTCTAGTTAATATTCAAAATTTAGACATAATTAACAATGCTTCCTTGGGATCATGGAATACTCAAAATTCTTGTTTAATTTTTTTTGTTGCAAGAAAAGGAGATTCTGAAAAAGGCAAAGGAATGAAGCATTCCTAATTGTGTAAAAAAATAAGCAAAAGTTATTGGGATAGACAAATAGTGCTACTCTAAAAGCACACCTTGTAATCAATCAAGTGGATCCCAACATGTCAATAATAATTAACATTATTGGTAACAAAATCAAAACTACTACAAATGTATGCATCAATCTTTACCATAATCTCCATCCCATCTCCATTTCTATTAATTGACATTACCCTTGGAGGTCTGTGGTAATTCTCCTACTAAATCACATGACCAACAATAAAACATGCCATGAATAAGAAGTGGAGAAAGCGTGAGTTGTCGAGAAGGAAAGGAAGTTATCACTCTATCACATTGTTCACACCTAGCAATGATGTCTTGGACTTGAGCATACATACTTCTCTAATGGTAATGAGGAGCAAGAAGGCTATGAGTACCTTTAACTCCAAAGTGTCTAAGCTCCGAGTGTACCTTTTGAATAAAACCAGGCGATTCATGCGGTGGAAGAATCATTCTGTCGCCTTATGGTAAGCATTGGATGAGGTGATTGTCCTTCCATGAGTAGTGTTTGGACTATTGTTGTATACGATCCCGTTGACTTGATGTAACTTGGGGAGGGCATTTCCCATGTTGAAGAAACCTCAAAGTGTCCAAGTCCTCCCATATATCCACAATGGGATGCTCAACCAGGTTACATCGTAATAGTGCAATATAACTAGATGCATAAGATACATGTACTGTTGGAATCTAGTCGAAGTCTTGCCTGGCTTCTAAGAAATCTTCAAAGGTAGTGAGGGGTCTTCACGACATGGTATTTGCGTTCTAATGTGTAATACCAGGTTGGTGAATAACCTTGAACTTATACTCCTGAAGTATAAGTGCCCAATGAACTAACTTACCAATAAGTTTGTTGTTGGTCATCAACCATTTGATAGGTTAATGGTTGGTATACAAAGTGAACTTGGTGCCATAAAGATAGGGCCTGAAATGTATGATAGCCCATACAATAGCAAGACACTCCCCTCATATGAAAAGTGGTTGTTCTCAGCCTTGTTATTGTTTTAGGATCCATAGGCGATAACATGTTCCTTGCCTTCCTCATCAAGTTGGCCAAAAATAGCACCAATATTAATAGTGCTCCGATTAGTGTGTAGAATGAAGACCTTGTTAGAATCAAATCTTTTCAAAATGGGTGATGCATTCCCAACTCCTTGAAGGATTCAAATGTGAGTCCAAATAGAAGACATTGGAAGAGGGAGGAGTTGGGGCATGCTCCTTAGCTCACAACACTTTGACGGGTAGAGGGGCATGTTGGAATTCCGAGATGGGACTAGGAAGAGTTAACAAGCTTCACTCACTCACATGGGCCTGCACATAACCCACACAAAATGGTTAGTGCATATTTAAAGCACCTTTGGTGCTAAAATGAACCACGGGCAACACAGACACACTAAACTCACCACGGCCCGAACTTGGGGGAAGCCACCACCTTCCCCCTTATAGTAGACTTTGTGGTTGGCCACAGAGCCCACATCCAAATGGTTTTTCTCTCCCGGGATTCTCGAATGGGAGTCCCGAAATCGCGCCAATTAGGACTCTAGCAACTTTGGAGCCCCATAACGTTGCGAACAGACCTTGGATCGAGATGCGGTTTCTCATTCTCAATGAAAGATTTAACTAGGTGTAAGACCATGTAGTTCTCTATAGACTTTACAAATGAAACATTCATCTATCGTAAGACGCATAGGTTGAGTAAGCATGAGTGGAAATTGGTAGATGAAAGATGCAAAAAGCTCCATGAAGCTGGTCTCATTTAACCATCAAGTTTTGATTTTGTAGTCGCTACAATAATGCCATCAAAAAATGATTTAATTGGATTATGGACTAAGAAAAGGATGTGTGGGGATTATAGGCCTTTGAACCTAGTTACACCTCAAGATAGGTACCCCATACCCATCCTTGAAAAACTGTTTGATAACATTAGAGATTCAAACATCTTCACAATTGTGGATCTAAGGCAAGGTGTCAACCAGATTGTGTTCGTTGCAAAGGATCGTGAGAAAACGACATTCCATGGAAGCAACAAGTTATGGGAATGGCTTGTGATGCCTTTTGGATTAAAAAATACACTTATCTTCTTTTAGTGAGTCATGGACCAGGTTTTCAAAGGGGTAGATTTCCTAAAGTGTTACATAGATGACCTCCTAGTGCATAACAAGGGTCTCCTGTAACATTTGGCTCATCTTGAAGAGTTATTCAAGAGGCTCCACGAAGTAATTATGAAGATCCATCCTAGAAAATGTGAGTTTGTTGTCACCTTAGTAGTCTACCTTAGACACAAAATTTTGCCCAATGGTATTATGGTTCATTAGGCCAAAGTAGTAGCCATTTTGGAGATGCCCAATCCTACTGATGTTCACATTTTGAGGAGTTTCATCGGACTATGTAATTACTATAAGATGTCCAAGACTTCAGTATTATTGCTCACCCTCTTTATACATTGTTAAAAAAGGATGTTGCTTAGACATGGAGTGAAAAAGGCTTAGGAAGTTTTCAACACACTTAAGAAAAAGCTTTCAAAATTCCCCATTGTCGCAACCCTAACCTTGGGCTTGCAATCAAGGCAAAATGGGTTACAAGGTTACGGGCCAAAAGGAAGCTCGGGAGTCAAGGCAAAGAGGTCACAAGGGTGTGGGCCAAAAATAAGCCTGGGAATCACATCACATACTCCCGGGAGTGTAAGAAAGTGTGAGGGAGTATGAGGGAATGAACCCTCACACTCCCAAGGCAACTCCCATTTTGGGAGATGGAGTCCCAGTGGACTTCCGAAATTTCATAGAGCGATTTCATGGGTCAAAACTTAATGGCTTGTGGCGTTCGTTATATCATTAGAAAGCTCTTAAAATGTAAATGTCTAAAATGAGCTTGCGTTGCTCATTTGGAATCTGAAACACAAGTTATGGCCAAAAGAAGGGCCGGGAATCAAACTACCAATTTGACTCTCGACCATAAAAAATCGACCTGATTTACTTGCTTGTAGGGGGCGTGCCACATACCATTGGAAAGCACTCAATGAGACCTATAACATACTCATACTTAATTAGCAAGTATGTGACTTGGTTTCTCTCCTTCTTTGTGAGCTGGTTCCCCATAACAAAAAAATAGTTGGAAACACATGGAATGGAGTTGGAAAGTGTGTTTGAAAAACCTGGTGTATTAGGTTTTCCACTATCTAACTAAATAGATTCGTAAAAGGTTGTAATTTTTTTTCCAAAAGATGATGTATTTATAAGTGTATCAGAAACAACTTGAGTCAAATTACATGGTACCTCCTCCTTCCACAACACTAAGAGTGAAATGTAGAGTGTTGAAGATAGGCAAGTATACTTGGTCAGGGTGACATGTAGTCACATCGCAAGAATTGCAAACTGATTGAATCAATGCTAGTATTGTGTACATTTGAAAGAATACACATGTTACTAACAACCATGTAAAGGAGTTTAGGTCCATGCCTCTCCCCAGTAGAGCATTATGCTCCAATCTAGTCACTTGGTGTGACTAATGGTGCCATTTTGGAACCCCATAGCCCTTTCTCTTTCTTCTAGGCTGGGTTCATCCCAAGTGGCTGAAACATGACGATACACTAGGCTTGGTCCATCTCCCTGAAAGGCATGTGCTCATGGGAAGGAGACAAAGGTGAACCAAACACCTCTTGGTTTTCCTATTGTGTTCAAAAAAAACCAAGGAGGTTTTTTTTACTTTATAACTAGTTGGCAAAAGCTCTGATCATCTAATATGTGAGAGACCTACAAGTTGGGGTCTTTGATGGTGTATCTTAGAACTAATTGCAAAACTGAGAGTGGTGCAAGGTTGGTCCACCAATTGCGCAACCGATGTGCATAGGAACCACATTGTGCCGCATTGAATAGGAGTAGCTATCCAAGGTAATGTTTAACCAACGTGTAGTGCTCCTAGACTTTCTCCCTCTAGTCAAACTAAAAAGGGGTGTTTTCAATTACATAACCAAGCATAGGAGAAATGGATTGTGCCCAAGTGATTAATCGTACCATGTCTGTGAAGAGACCGGATCTTTTGTCACTCAAGCCTTCTCCAAATCCAGCCACTAAAAATCCTTGACACTCCCAATTTGAAATGATGAGGTCCACAAGGCCAAGTAATTCCATTTTTTTTTTTGAATTATTTGTATGTTAGAGGGCAAGAAAGTGAAATTGGCCTTCCATGCGATGGTTGAAAATTGTTGTGGAAATTTGGCTTTGAGCTCCATCATTCTCGATGCTGCCACTTGCCTTGCAATAGGATTAATGTCTGCATAAAAAAACCTCCAAACCACCATCCTTCATTTCGAGACTTGTACCAATACCACCAAAAAGCTCTAGTAATGTAATCCCCTCCTTAAGCGGTGTCCAAGTGATTAGCTAATAAAGTATAAGCTTAATTAGTTCGCCATGGCTTTCCATGTTCTCAAAACTAGACATAACTTTGACCAAAGGCTCGTGGGCTGCTTTGAATCTCCATAAAACCTTTAGTCCATGTTGAATGTCAATAAAAACCACCTTCAAGTTTTCAGTAGGTTTGGTCTAAACTGTTTCTTCTTCATCTCCCTCTATCCACTCTTGGCTAGCTTGTTAGATGTAAGAAATAGTGTGTGTTTCCTTGAGCATATAATGGTGAGCCATAGGACTATGGTTCCCATGTAAATCAATGTATCTTAGGTGGTGGCCATCAGTCTCCTAATCCATTCGGTAGTACGCATGCTCAACTTAATTGTCAATTGTGAAACTTGGTGGAAACAGGGCCTCTTGCCCAATGAACACATCATAACTGGTGGCATTGGTGACTAAACATTTGATTTATACGCAAAGGTCTTGATCTGTACCTTCATTGAAATTAAGTGCAATCAAATCAAAGTTCTCCCCAAGTACCTCCTTTACGTTGCCACTAACGATGTGAATTTGTCACATAGATTTTTGTAGTTTGGAATCGAGCATGCCCATATTTTTGGCGAATTGAACTCTAAAAATCATTGGTTAGGCACTTGTATCAAGAAGGACTACTCTGGGTGTATTTACTCCCACATGGATTGTTGATTTAGTATTGTCGACAATGGCAATTTTGGTGGCGATGGAAGTTCTCTCACTAGGCACCACCTTTGGAAATGAGTGAGAAACTTTGTGGAAAGAATGGTTATCCACAACGCCTTTGCTAGGTAACAAATCCACAAATGACGTGTTTTTAACTTCCTTATGATATGTGAATGTAGAATCAGAGGTAGGAGAGCCCACTAGTTTAACCATGCTAAAATTAGTGACCAGATTATGAATGCCATCTTCAACACGTGAGCTAATCGATTGTCTTTCCAAGGTGTTGGATGGGACCCCTATAGCATGTGGATTAGGGATTGGTAGAGGACCTAATCTAGTGTTCAAGGTATCTTTTAATACTATAATTATGTCCCTAGTGCTTAGCTTCAAATCTTGAAAACAAAAAAACGGTGTACTCACAAGCTTTTGCACCACTTCACGCATTTCAAGTTGGCACTCCATAAGCTGATCAGTGGAAAATTGTGTGTTTTCCTGATGTACATGTATTCCTGGGACACGAAAATTTGATGCCCTAGTAGCTTGTCGTGTAGTAGTTTCCTCCCTCGTCGCCAACAAGGTGCATTTTTCTTTCATGTTGAAAGAACGAAAAGATTATGGCATGACTGCTCAAGTAACTTTAGCCCTGGTAATAGGACTTGAACCAAATACGAGTCCATCAGTCTGAATTACCGGCCTAATGACAAAAACTTTGGGTGCCACATTAACCTCTTGTGTCGCGAAGTAGGAAGGGCAAAAAGAAGCAGTACATTTTGGTGTGAGACTAGAATTGTGTGCATTAAAAAGAACATACTCCCCAATCATGGCATCGTGTGAGCCATATAACAACCTAGGAGGTCCTTCCTATGATCTTGAACCCTGTACAGGTTGGGCACGACTAGTTGGTTGGGAAGACTTGCCTTTTAGATTAGCAAGTTGGGCCCTCAATGATTCGACTTCATTTTGTAGAGTTTGAACTTGAGTTACATGGGTTTGAAGCACCTCCCTCTTATTAGCATTGTGCTCCTTCACCTTAACATTCTTACTGGAATTACCCTTGGCATGGAAAGCTTGAGTGGAAGGTTGAAGTGCCTTGGCTTTTGGTTGAAGGGCAACAGAAGATGCTGGTAGATTTTGCAATGGTAATCGGAGTTGCTTTTGTTCCGCAAACTTGGCAAAACAAATAGCTTCTTAATGTCCCTCTTTCCCACAATAATCATAAAAAAGATCTTCAGAAGGAATGTTACACTCACTAGCTTTGTGGGTAGGATTACCACAGTAGTTGCAAAAAGGTAACATGGGTGAAGCCAAGTGCATCGCTTTAGCCCTTGAAAAAAAATGTTATGATTTGGTTGGTGTAGCTGGTGGAGGTTGAAGCCTTGAACATGATGGAGGCCTCATAGTATTGGCCTCATGGTGTGCATGAACTAGTTCCAACTTTTCAGAATTGTTGTACACATCCAACAAAGTGTACGAGTTTCCAAATTTTGTAAAAACATGCGCATGGAGTGTCAGAGTACCTTCCAACGAACGAAGATACTAATGGGGAGCTTCTAGGTTTGTGATGCTTTGAGTATCCTCTTTAAGTTTGAGAAACCTCATGTATAGCATCTTGATGGTTTCATCCTTTCGTTGAAAAAAGGTGGCAAACTGCAAAAAAAATTTAGAACTTTTAACCGGAAATTCTAGTTCAAGAATTCAAAAGAATTCCCCCACTAGATCAACAAAAGCTGGTGCAGCAATGGTGGGAGGAATGTTTGCGGTAGCAATAATGAGTTATTAAGGAGAAAGGTTTATTGAAATATGTACCGGATCTGGATTATTTGGGCATAGTCCCATGATGTGCAATGGCAGCTTGGAGTGCACCTTAAGAGGTGGTGGCGATGGTTGTGGCAATGGTTGTGGCATAAGTTGGATTGGGGATCTGGGTGACGCCCAAAATCTTTGAAGAATGTTGCTCGTAGACATCCAATGCTTCATAATGCACATAATAGGCCAGTTGTTTGAATGCGAACACCTCAATGTAATTAGTGCCATATTTGAACTCCAATTCACAAACCATAGTTGAGAAAGTTATCTTGAACTCCTTCAAAGAAATGGTTAAATTTCTTCCGCTGAACTTCTCAATTTTCCTAGAGGAACTGTTGACCTCCATGGTGTATATGGGTGTAGAGGTAACATCTTGCAACGAAATATACAGTGATGGTGTGAAAGTTGGTGTGGCAACATGCGTACCCCACAAATTAACCCCTCTAAATGGACTTTGATGTATCGTTGATGTAATGTAACCTAAACCTAAATTCATAATAGGAGTTGTACTAGATGACAGTGGCACTGTAGACGCTTGATGGTATTGACGTTTGACGCTTGAAGATCGTGAGTTCAAAAAAATCAGCTCAAATGATTGTGTGTTACTTCGTAATTGATACCTTGGCTTTCACTGAGCAATAGTGCTTTCATCATCCAAGGACATGGTGTTATCCCATGCCCCAAAATTTTATAGCAATATAGAACACTACCTGTAAAGTTCTAACATAACATACAGTTTGAAAATATAGTGCGTCAACAAGGATGAATGACGATGGACAGATGTCGGTGGATGGACGTTTGTGGACGGACATAAGTGGACGAAAGGGGCTAGACAAATGGAGGGAACAAGGACGAATGTTAAATGGAATAGGGACAGATGTCGGACGAAATGGCAATGAAAGTCGAATGAAACAGTGAAACGAAACATAATAGACAGCGACTACGTCGACAACGGCACTGTAGAGCAATGCACGTCTATGAGCTTTACAACGATGGCATGCAGAAGAGAAGAAATAATTTTTTTTCTTCTATTTCATGGGTTTTTTTTTAAAAATTCTTCTTCTTCTGCTTTTTCTTCTTTTTCTCCTTCTTCCAAAGCTGCTACAAAGGCTACTCACTACATGACTACAAGCTCAAAAACACATAGAAATGCACAACCCAGATGCTAACCTCCTAACCCATGTACAAGGAAAGCAAATGTATGGGGTTGCATCATTTGGTGTAGATCTTGTACTGCAATCAAACCTTGTGTGTGTGTGTGTGTGTGCATGCTCCCAAGACCTAAAGTTGGCAATAAAACAAGCTTTGGAACTATTCGTTCCTTCCTCCCTCTGAAGCTCCAGAACTCAGAACTTCACAGCTTGTAGCTTGTTTTCGATGTCCCTTCTCCCTCACTTACATTGTTGTTAGTTAAGGTTGTTGTTCATGTTGTAGTTGCAGTACAAGAGTAAAAAATGAAAAAGAAGTAGCAACAACTCAAGAACACAATAAACTAGCAAACAAAAGAAACCCATGAAGCTCAAAGCCAGGAAAAATCTGCCGCTTTCAACATTAAGCAATAGAGTACGATTTTTCTAAAATTAAATTGAAAAGAAGGAAAGAAAACGTAGTTTATGTAAATGGCAGCCGTGCAATAGTCACCGTGAGCATTTAAAAATCCAATCTAACTATGGAGGAAACTCTCCTTGACAAAAGAACTCTAGAAAAACTAACAAAAGAAGGGAAGAGCTTGCACTTTTATACATGCGTCAACAAAGCTAAAACCCTAAACAAGCCATAACCTTAAAACACTTAATAACATATGGTAACCTAAGAACATACATTAACCCTAAGAGCGTACATTAACCCTAAAGGCATGATTGGCATGCCTGTAATCAGCCGTCGTGCATGAGGCCATGCATACGGGCATGACATTACACCCATTGAAGTTTTTTTGCTTGTTCCAAATTGTAATTGTTTCTTAAAGCTATATGCATTGTTAATTACAATTGCACATTCCAAATATTAAGTTGAATCTTAAACCATTGAGGCTTACATTTGTGCAAAACCATCTTTGCATATAATCACCATCTTACATGGTAGCCCCCAATTCAATATTAACATACAAATAATGCATATTCATTAAATGGCTTCATGCATGGTTTACATAATACCTTCACAACAATCAAAAACATCCCCTCCTAACCCAAGGCATAGTTAAAATACCCAAATGAAGGCATTACATACACTCTGGATTTCTTTAGGTAAATTATGCAACATCCTCCAAACAATATGAACACAATGTTTCAACCCAAGATGTATATGGAATACCCATATGAAGGTATTGCATACATTTTGGATTTTCTAAAAGTTTTTGTAATATTGTGCATACATTCACAATTTTTTAACTTGGATGAAACCCCAACTTAATTGACGAAGGCAAAAAAGCCTTTTGTGCTACTAACAAAGGAAGGAACCAGATCTTGAACATGGCCAAACCTTATTAAAACCCTAAACCCCCATTGAAAGGCAAAGTATCATATGACGGTTAGAACAAAGTGACACCCATTAGTGCATAAATCCAAATGGACGGTGCATTGATAGATTTCACTTTTTCATCCATGTGTTAACCAAGTTCGTTAGCAAAGGTTGATTTTTTTTTCACATGCTCAACTTTAATAACTAAAGGTATTCTGATTTACTAAATAATTATTTTTCCCCACCCTTCCACCTTCCTACCTACTAGCCATTGAAGTAGGTAGCTACCAAACCCCACCTACTTGGTTGCACCTACTTCCCCAATTATCTTCCAACCAACCCCATAACTACCAAAAACAATGACAAAAAAGACAAAATGAAGGTATTTGCAAGGAACTTGGAATTTGTTACTCGAGCAATATTTAAGGCCATGATTAATTTTATTTTTTTTCGATTGCACCCATTGAAGGTATTGCATAAACCTAAAAAATCTAGAATGTATGCAATACCTTCAAATGGGCGTTTCATATATTTATTGGATTGGAACATTGTGTTTAGATTGTCCCAAGCAACTACTCATTGGTGTTGTTGGAATCCTTAAGGTTGGAGATTGGCCCAACGATGGAAAATGATTCATTTTCACCATTAGACTTGTCTCTAACTCCTCATATTGAGGTTCCAAAAAAAAAAATCACCAAAAGATTCCTCCCTATTTTTCTTTGCTATTATTCTATTGTTGGTGCTTTCACAAATAGCTATACAAATAATCCATAAAAACCCATCAAGTTTTAATCAATTTGAAAATTCCCCTTTCACCCACAAATCTTTAATACAATAATTTTGTTGGTTGAAGTATTGAAGGTTTTGCAACAATTTCAAGTCTTGTGTATTAATTACATTTCATGATTATGATTGAGCATTTTTCAAAGTGGGTGGAGCTTGTTGCGTTTCTGGACAAGTCATCACATAGCACCAACTAGGTGTTTTTACAACATGTTTTAAGTAGGTTTGGGGCTGTGCTGAGTGCCTTATTGATCAAGGATCAAAATTCAAAGGAGAATTCCAAGACCTACTTGATCAGCTTTCATTGACCATCGTTGGACTTTAAGGGATCATCCCCAAGTTGATGGTCTTGTAGAGAGGATGGTTGAAACATGCAAGAAGGGACTTTGAAATATTTGCCTCACTAAGAACAAAGAGGATTGGGACCTAGCCTTACCTTACATTGCCATGGGTTAAGGGATGTCCAAACATGCTTCTTTGTCTCATTTCTCTCCTTACTTTCTATTTTTTTAAAGACATCCCATTCCACCTTATTCCATTATTGCTCAATTGGACCAAGTTGTGGACTTGGACTCCCTAACCACTTGGGCTAGGGTCATCACAGAAAGCGCTAATCTATTTAAGAGGGTTATGCCCATGGCCATGGAGAATTTGTCCATTGCACAACATCAAGACACCGTACGGTATGCACACACATGAAGTGGCAGTTACAAACCTAAGGTGAATATGATGTTGGTGATTTTGTGTATTTCTAGCGACAACCTAATGATACTCTAGACACTTCTTCCAATCACATTATTTTGAGGATTAAGGCGATTAGGCCTTCAAGCATGTTGGAGTTGCAAGGAGTTGACAAACACACAATTTGTGATCATTCCAAAAACTTTGCGCCCTGCCACCTACCAAACTTGGATCCTACCATCATCACGTTGATTTGGATTCCTCCATTTGACTATCGATGTCAAGTATGTCAAAGGACAGACGATGCTAATTATATGTTATTTTGCGATAATTATAATGGTGGATACCATCTATTATGCCTCAAGCCAAAACTCATCCAAGTTCCCATCGGCATTTGGTATTGTTCATCATGTTCTTTTGCAACACTTTGATTTTTATTTAGATCATGCCATGCTTTTCCCAGTTCAGGTCTAGGGGGGGATACATGAGAGTTTCATCTCAACCTCCTCTTATGCATTGTATATATATGTGCGTGCATATCTTTTTGGTTGATTAGTTTCTACTTTTGATTGGTTTTAGTCTTTTTGTTTAGTAGAGTTTACTATGGATTTACACCTTTATAACATTGAACTTCACAACATTACACATCACAATAGCAAGCAAGATATTTTGTATATATTTGTTACCTTGTTTTCTACTCGAAAACATTAAAAAATTAGTCTTTTAAACTTGAACTCAATAAAGTACCACAAAAATATCCCCAATAATTATTTTAAAGAATTGGGGATGATTTTAATTATGAAAAAAAATTCCATCAACCAAAAAAAATTATATTATAATGTTCACCACATCAATATTGTAGTGTTTGAAAATTAAAAACAAACACCTGCAAAAACATTTCACCTACTTTCAAATACTTAAACTTCAATTTTCAAACTACCACAAATTTTAGGTCCAATTCAAGTACTTGCAAGTAGTTAAAAAAACACAATCATAACAATTTAGCTCTTGAAGTCCATGCAGATGAGTTAAAAAATAATGTACCCAAAAATAATATTACTATCCTTGTAAAATCATTTACTTGTTAATTTTTTTTATTTAGGGACCCCAATATTTTGTTGCTTATATATATATATATAATCATGTTTTCACCCCAATAAAGTTTTTGAATGATAATGTAATACCCCCACCATTCATTCAATATATCGTTAAACATGAATTTTGACATCATTTTTTGCAACCCTTCATGCATGCCCATTGTACTATATGCAAACAAAATTGAAATTCATATTTAAAAAAATATTGGTAAACAACCTTGTAGACATTCACACAAAATGCTACCAAAAAAAAAGATATATTACATGAAAAAATATGGGTGTTGCCATGTGCACCATGGTGCAACATTGTCCAAATCAAAAACCTAACCAAAATGGTGAATGTCTTTGGGTTGTCAGTTTTACTAAGAAAGGAGGAGATTCATTATCCAAGCCCTTTTCTTCCTACTACTACTATTACTATTATTGCTACCACCACCATCATGGATATATTTGGGCTTTCCTTTTATTGTAAAAAAAAACCACAAGAAAATAGAAACAAAAAACAAAAAGGTGAAAAAACGCAAAAAAACGAAAAGCAAAAAGAAGAGCAAGAAAACAAGCTTTCAAGACGAAGAAAAAAACACAAGAAAACAAACTTTCAAGAAGGAAACAAAAAAAGAAGAAGCAAGAAAACAAGCTTTCAAAAAAGAAAAAAAGAAAGAGCTAGAAAACAAGCTCTCCCAAAAGGGCAA
>Ga0209611_10006843_pt1 | contig 18487 bp, 20 predicted proteins | sample S1TSphgellanicum_3_FD_187693 | JGI IMG/M metagenome (GOLD analysis project Ga0209611, IMG submission 187693) | Host-associated microbial communities from peat moss isolated from Minnesota, USA - S1T2_Fc - Sphagnum magellanicum MG (SPAdes) (version 2) | ecosystem: Host-associated > Plants > Peat... | reverse complement strand
TAGCGCGTCTCAAACGTGCTTGACAAAAGCTGTTTACGAACGCGCTGGCTTGCGTTATGGATGGAAGAAACAGATAAGATGCACCAGAAAAGATTACACTCTTAATTGTGTCCTGACAGTAAAGACTCAAAGTCTCCACACCAAAGCTAACCCAGGGCTAGCGGCTAAATTCCCCCACCGGACTCCCACACCACTCGCGATCGCTCTTGGGGCTGCTGCTTCACCCTCACCGAGGACTGCCTACACCTGAAAGTGCCCCCTCTCAGGTGGGGAAGCCATTATTCTCTTCCGTAAGATTAGTTGAAATTTTTACTTTATTTACTGCGGTACAGTGAGGGTATAGTTTCAGCATAACGAAGGCAAGATTTGGGGTACACTCACGGTACACTCACTGTACAGTTAGGGTCCAAATTCGTGTTAAATTTTTCAGTTAAAGCGCCTGTCTGAAAAAAGCGTATACTCACTACACCTTTTTTAAAAAACTTCATTCCAGCTATTTTGACTTGGGAAAAATTACCTAATTGAACCCTCATGCAGCATTTTTTCGATATGATGCATTTAAGCGTTTGTAATTGCGTTTGTTAATCTGAGTCCCTGATAAAATTAGAAGCGAAAATCGAAATGGAAGATCAGCCAGGGGGAAGCTATGCCAGCAAAAAGCGAGATCACAATTAAATTTAGCGGCGAACTACCGACAGCAACACCAGCAGCAAATAAAAAAGTGGAAATCTCGCTCACTGATCAAATTTTAGATTTTAGATTTGTGCCACAAATGAATTTGGGGGCTTGAAACCTTTTTAGATTTCAGATGCAAGAATTTTCAATCCAAAATCCAAAATCTAAAATCTAAAATCTAAAATTGCCTCGGTCACAGAATCTGCACGGATTGGTTCTAAACTCAATTCGGTCTTAAGTACCTTAACTTTTGTCGGTGCTTCTGCCAGTAACCAACTAACAAATTCTCTTGGGTATTTTTCAGCTAAAACCTTACAAACGTTGTCAAAACTCACAATCTACACCCCATTTCACATTTATTTACAGTTGCAAAACCGTCTACACCATAATCTAAAATCATAACTGCTAAAGAATTAATCATTCCAATACTTGTTATCCTTAATCTCCCAATCTGAAATAGATCGCCCACGACGCAAGCGCACTAATCCTCGCGTTGCCATAAACCTCTTCCTACACTTAGTATAAGATATTTCAATACCTTTTACAAATCCTAACGGTATGTAAAGGAAGCTGGAATAATTAACAAACCTTATGCATCATAGGTGGTTGAATTAGTTTTACTAACTCAAGCAATTACTCAACCAATAAACCAGAAAACCCCCTCAAGTTTTGAAGGGGTTTTTCTGAAAGTGTTTATATGTAGGGGATACGGAGAGGGAGGGATTCGAACCCTCGTATACATTGCTGCATAACAGCATTTCCAGTGCTGCGCCTTCAACCACTCGGCCACCTCTCCAGGTGCCACGATTTACGATTATATAATAAAATCCTAGAAAAATCAAAGATTAGGAGCAAACATTTCTATAATTAATTCTACAAGCCCACCTTTTCAACACCAAACCAGATGGACCAGACACACACAGTTAGAGTACACCATCGCGCCATTGGCCAAGAATATATCCTGAAAGTCCCAGCAGACCGCTACATTCTCCAATCAGCCGAACAGCAGGGAGTAGAATTACCCTTTTCCTGCCGCAATGGCGCTTGCACTACTTGTGCTGTCAGGGTACTCTCAGGAGAGATTTACCAACCAGAAGCGATCGGGCTGTCACCGGAATTAAGGCGCAAAGGTTATGCCCTGTTATGTGTGAGTTACCCCCGTTCTGATATAGAGGTGGAGACACAAGACGAAGATGAAGTTTACGAACTTCAGTTTGGACGCTATTTTGCTAGGGGTAGAGTGAAGGCGGGTTTACCTTTGGATGAAGACTAAGATTCTTGCCATCATATTAGCTTGCTCATTACTGCTGGGGAGTTGCCAAGCCAAAAACTTTCCCCCTTCAAATCAGACGGAAGTCAAAGTAGCGCAGGTAATTAGTGGGCAAGGTTTAGAAGTACTCGGAATGGCAGAACAGCCAAATCTAATTTCCCTTGTGCGGTTAATTGGGGTCAGTGCCCCGGATTTACGACAGGCCCCCTGGGGAGATGATGCTAGAGAACTCCTAGAAACTTTGATTGGGGACACGGATAAACTTGAGCCTGTAGTACTGGAATTTGATCTGGAAACTAAGGATACCATAGGGCGAACCTTAGCATACGTGTGGAAAGATCAGGTCTTATTAAATGAAGAAATAGTGAAACAGGGATATGCTCTATTTACACCCCGATCGCCTAATCACAAATACGACCAGCGTTTAGAGCGTGCTCAACAATGGGCCAGAATCGTAGGCAAGGGAATTTGGGACCCGGAAAAACCTATGCGCGTCACACCTGATGAGTTTCGTCGCCTGTATCCTTAAGGAATTTTGCATTTTGGATTAGGAGAGAACAAATCAATCTCTCCTCTACTCCCTACCTCCTTAACTTATAGGTAATCCAATTCCTCAGAACAGAACATCTGCGACAATGCCTGAAAGTAAGGCATTAAAGTATTAGCTTGTTTCTGGGTTAGGCTGTCTTGGATTTCATGCCTCAGTAAATGGAGCATTTGGCGAACTAAATCCCAATGTACTTTGAGAACAGGGTAGAGCATGACACATAGAGGAAATAACTCCTCTTGGACGGAGACTAGGCTTCCTTCTAAAGCACACACCCACAGGTATACTTGGAACATCTCTACGTCCCGAACACTGGAAATTTTTACTACTGAGTCAGTTAAAGTACCAGATATGGAGTTATAATTTGGGAAGAGTACAATTATCCCTTGACAAATATTTCTGGCAATCTGTGTACTTCTGGGTAGTAGGTGTTGTACTCCGGACATCACTGGGGAGTTATAATCGTGGGCTGCTGCTGCTCTATATGCTCTTTCTAAGGGCATATATAGGTAGTCATCAACAACTTTAAAGTAGGCACTTAGGATCACTTGCTCTACAGGTGTCAGTGATTCAATCAGCATTTGGCTAGTGTAATGAAATTGCATACTTACATAGCCAATGAGTTTAGGATCAATACTAGTATATTTCCTTCTTAAGGCTCCTACCTCCCCACCAATTACTGTGGCTAACTGGCTGGGGGCTAACTGTTCGGTATAGATTCCTAATGCTTGTTCATCTTGTGAAGTACCTCTAAAGGATAGAGGTTGAATAGTTGCTTGTTGGATGTATACATCTAGTACTTTCTGGTAGATCTTAAACGAGTCTGCAGCAATCTCCCACGGATTAATTATTTTGGCATTGATGTGATGTTTCTGGACCCTTGTTGACAGTAGTGCTTCTGTCTTGTTCCAGGCCTGGGCGCTGACACTGCGTAAAGAATCATTAATCTTTTTAACCGTCTTTTGCCGTCCTGCTGGCGACAATATCTCCGACAGATTTTGGGGTCCAGTACTTTCTTGAGTACTGGTATCAATCTGCAGGTTCTGCAAGTACTTTTTAGCCCATTGTTGGGCTAAAGACTCAAGAGATATCTTACTGTCTATATCTGACACAGGCTTGGAATTTTTATTATCTCAAAAGTTTCAAATAACCTAATTATATCGGAAATTAACGTAATTGGGATTTCTTAAGTGGAAATACTAACGATTAAGAAGTGTAACTCTATATAAGTAGTGCATAATTCTGGTGGAAATCTATGTTAAGAAATGTATTGTTATGTTTGCTAAAAAAAATATGTCACCAGAAGAAATTGGGGCTACATTAACAGAATTATTCGGTGTGGAAATTGTTAGTGAGATCACGCCTGGTTCGTGGCAAATAGAAACTTCTAGTTTTCGGCTATTAGTACTATTGGCTGAAGATCAAACTTGGCTGAGGGTATTATTACCCATTGTCCCCATGACCCAAGCCCAACCATTTTTAGAACAGTTCCTAGAAGCCAACTTTGATCAGACACAGGAAGTACGCTACGCTTTGTATGATGGAGTAGTGTGGGGAGTATACCAGCACAACAGTAAAACATTAGTGAGTACGGATCTTGCTAATGCCATCGCTCGCCTGATAACCCTGCATCAAGCTGGTTTAAACGATGTATTCAATCAACTAACTGAAAACCGTATCCGCCAAATTATCCAAGTTGCCAAGCAGCAGGGGCAATCGTTGCAAGCGACAATGCAAAACTTAGGACGCTTTTATACAGAAGGATTGTTAGGGGAGTTAGAGCAAACCCCCCAAGCTAGGGAGCAGATCCTGGCTGCCTGGCAGCAACAATTGGAACGGTTATGGGATCAAATGTGATGTGCTGGCTGCTTAGACTATCTATACTACTAGGCGAAGTTGATCAAAAAAATCAAAGTGCCTCTCCCCACTATGGACATCATTGAAATCCTCAAAGACGACTATCAAAGATTCCCCCTTAACCAAACCTACAGCATATACGCATCTGACGTTTATTTTCAGGACCCCATGAATCAATTTCATGGGGTTGAACGGTACGAAAAAATGATTAGCTTCATCCAGACCTGGTTTGTCAGCACCAAAATGGACTTGCATCATATTCATCGTGTGGGGGACACAATTAAAACTGAATGGACACTCAGTTGGAATACTCCCCTACCCTGGAAACCACGGATCTCCATCGCAGGGTGGAGTGAGTTACATCTTAATTCGGAGGGTTTAATTGCTTCCCATCTTGACTATTGGCACTGTTCACGTCTTGACGTACTTAAGCAGCACTTCCACCCTTTTTCGGGAAACAGTTAATAATGTAAATAAATGTAAACGATTCTCAGGCAGGAAAAATCGTCCATGCGTGTAATTTTAATGACGGGTAAAGGCGGTGTAGGTAAAACCTCCGTTGCTGCTGCAACTGGACTCCGTTGTGCAGAACTAGGCTACTGCACATTGGTATTAAGTACAGATCCTGCACACTCCCTAGCAGATAGTTTTGACCTAGAACTAGGACATAAACCCAGGGAAATTCGGCCAAATTTATGGGGTGCAGAACTAGATGCCTTGCAAGAATTAGAGGGAAACTGGGGTGCCGTGAAACGCTACATAACCCAAGTTTTACAGGCTAGGGGTTTAGATGGGGTACAGGCAGAAGAATTGGCGATTTTACCAGGCATGGATGAGATTTTTGGCTTGGTGAGGATGAAGCGTCACTACGATGAGGGTGAGTTTGAGGTCTTGATTATTGACTCAGCCCCTACTGGTACAGCACTGCGACTGTTAAGTTTACCAGAGGTGGGGGGTTGGTATATGCGCCGTTTTTACAAACCGTTTCAAAATATTTCCGTTGCCCTTAGACCTTTGGTGGAACCAATTTTTCGACCTATTGCTGGTTTTTCCCTACCAGATAAAGAGGTGATGGATGCACCATACGAGTTTTATCAACAAATAGAAGCTCTGGAAAAAGTATTAACTGACAATACCCAAACGTCCGTTCGTCTTGTCACCAATCCAGAAAAGATGGTGATCAAAGAGTCTCTCCGCGCCCATGCCTACTTGAGTTTATATAATGTGGCGACAGATTTAGTTATAGCTAATCGGATTATTCCCCAGGAAGTCCAAGATCCATTCTTCCAACGCTGGAAAGAGAGTCAGGAGCAATACCGTCAAGAAATTCATGACAACTTCCTTCCTCTACCGGTGAAGGAAGTACCACTTTTCTCCGAGGAAATGTGTGGGTTGGCAGCATTAGAAAGACTCAAGGAAACCCTCTACAAAGACGAAGATCCAACCCAAGTATACTACAAAGAAACCACCATCAGGATAGTTGATGAGAATAACCAATACACTTTGGAAATTTACCTACCCGGTATTCCGAAAAATCAAGTTCAGTTGAGTAAGATAGGCGATGAACTAAATATTACCATTGGCAACCATCGCCGGAATTTAGTACTGCCGCAAGCCTTAGCTGCACTCCAACCTGCAGGGGCAAAAATGGAAGAAGATTATCTGAAAATTCGGTTTGGGTGATGTTTTGTGGGGAATATGGGGGAGCCTTTGGCGGGTGCTTCTCTACGAGACTCTGAGCGTAGCTCGCTTCCCGCAGGGTACACCATTGCTTGGATGAGGTAAATTTCGTCCTAGATTTTACTTTTAATACTTTGATTTGTGAGGGAGAAAGAATTTTAGATTTTGGATTTTAGATTGTGAAGAGATATGAAGAAAACCAACCCTCGATACCAACTAGAGCGTCGGTCGAGTCATCAATTCTTATTTTGCTGATTTCTGACTTTTTCAGCATACCTCACGTATCAGCGATCGCCTACGACTTGATCTATGTTCCCAAGCCAACCCGATTTCTCCCACAAGCAGTAAAAAGGAAACACCCCTTGACTTTCAAGAAACACGAGCCAGAACACTCATAAATACTAGATTTTTGGTCCGGAGTGTTTCTTCGATTCATGGAAGGTAGCAACGCTGCCTGTGGGGGCGCTCCTAAGAAACACATTTTGAAATCCATATATAGCAAGGCTTCTAAAGATTTGAGTCAAATGTGTTTCTTTCATATTTCACGGGAGCGATCGCCGCGCCCGTTAGAGGCTCAGATCTTGCACCTCTCCGTACCAACCCAGGCATCCTAAAAAGATGCGCGATCAGGCTACCTTATTTTTATAGGTTTTTCTCGCTAAATCAAGGGTTTGTGATTCATACTGTGTGATTAAATTACATCAAATTTTATTGGTGCAAGATGTGAGTTGACCCACAATCCGAAACCCCTGCATAGACAGAGGCAGTTCTTGCTGGAGCCACGACCAAAGGGAGTAAGGGTTGGGACCCCACGCCAAAATCTCTGATTTGGTGTCCTGCAATCAGTGTAGGTCTGAAGCCTACACGGCAACAGCAAGAACTGCCCTCTGGAGCCTCCTGCCTCAAAACCTCCACGAAAAGGATAACGGGAAAAGTCAGATTTGGGTTGAGTGCAAATCTAGCTGTTCGGGCTTGTGCCAGAGTCGGAGCTAACCGTAAAACTGCCAAGGAAAATAATCGTCCAGTTAGGGTATTTAAACCTACATCAGTGGATTATGATGCCCGGATTCTCGCCTACAGAGAAAAAGATGCGACTGTGAGCTTAACCTTGATGAATAGTAGAGAACACATCAAGTTAAATCTTAGTAACTACCAAAGCGGAAAACTTAAAGGACGCAAGCCAACATCAGCCCAACTTTGTAAACATCAAGATTGTAACTACTACATCCACATCCAAATTGAAGACGAGCCACCTACACCTAAAGAATCAGACAACGTGATTGGGGTGGATTTTGGTGAAAGAGATATCGCTGTTACTAGTAATGATGATAACTGGGATGGGGAGAAGATTAATGGGAGCATCCCAAGGCAAGTAAAATCATTACTAAATTAAGGAGATTGCAAGGGTTTCAGACCTTGAAAAGGGTTAACTTGCAAAAATGGGATACTCCCAGATTAATGGCGAATGCTATGACTCCAGAAAAGTCATCACCTTACCATCAGGAGTGAGAACAACCCGGATTCTGATACTTTGCCCATTTTTATTAGCAGAGACAAATGGTTTACCAATTTGAGGTATACCAGCCTGATCGACATATTGCCTTGCTGCCTGATTCAAGGGCAGTATCCGTTGTAATGAGCCATCAACTCCTACATCTAAGCTATACTCAAGTGTTTCTGTAAAGCCTTGGGGTGGTTGCCAACGCTGTTTGAGGTACTCTTTGGCTTCTGATACCTGATGAGTATCAACTAATGTACCAATAGTAGCCACATTCGTTGATACAGGTGTTTGGGTTGATACAGGTGTTTGGTTTGCGGTCTTCAGCCTTGCGACTAATGAATTGACACTGGGTGAAGTAGTGTGAGGGGTGTAGGCACCAGTGGGGATGTTGCTGGTTATGGTGGTAATGGATGGAGGGAGCAGAATTTTACTTTGGTGAGGGAGTAAATTCTCCTCTGGAGGCAGGAAAGCTGTAGAGTCCTGTAGGGGATCTGCCGGGATAGTAATTTGGGTCCGTGGTGGTGTGGGGTTTGGCCGAGAATTGCCTCGAATTGAGATATGAGCCTGAGGTTTAGATATTTTCGGTATCTCTTGATTCAAAGATGATACAGGGGCTTTAGGGATAGGGGAGTAATTAGGCAGTGGTAAAGGCTTTGAAGACAGATTAGGATTCGGCGAAGGTGAAGCGTTAGGAGCAAAAATGGGGAAAGATGCCAAATGATTTGGTGCCGTAATTCTCGGATCTGATGGTGGGAATTCAACGGCAGGTGAAGGTGCTAAGGCAATCTTTTCCTTGGCTGGCTCGATCATTTTGGCTGTCTGCTGCTGCTGTTGCCTGATGCTATTGGCATAGTGCCAAGTCAAGGGAGTAAAAAAAACAGAGACCACTAGTACTGCAGCCACAGGTGCCCATCTCGGCAAACTTTGACTAGAACTATTACCTTCAAGGGTAGGTAGAGTCATAACATCAACCGAATATTCATCTAGAGCAGTTGCTAAATCAAACAGTTGCAAGAGCGTCAATTGTGTTGAAGGGCCGGATACTTGGTTAGCTAGAGGACCCAAAAATAGCTGATGGGTAGCACTGCTACTAGGTTCTAGGTGGATATGTGTTCCGGGGGTCTTAGCAGCAGTTGGCTTTAAAGTTCTAGTAACTTGAGCAGAATCCGCTAATTTGTCTGTCTCAGATACTTGGCTGGAGTCTGAAGTTGTGGAGAAACTCACCCAAAAGGTTTCTGGAGACTGTTGGAGAAATTGCTGAACGTAGCTGGCTACGGTATCACATAAAGCTTCAAGTTGGTCACGATCGCCCCGAATTGTGATTCTGCGTTCTTCTGGTAGTCGCGGATCGTCAAAGCGTAGCTCAAAACTGACCTGTTTCAGGACAGTTTTTCCTATCCAACGGGACAAAGGAGAACTTTGGGCTAGTACTTCTAGTGTGCAGGTGGGGGGAGTGTAGCGACGGATAACAGAAATTGATCGTGGCATGACGGGAATTGGAAGGGAGACAATAGGGAATTTCGGATTTTGGATTAGTTATTTGAAAATCTAAAATCTAAAATTGTTTTGTAGATCGGTCTATCAGTGCTAGCCACAAACGGCGGTATCCACCAGATGGACTGTAAAAGAGCAAATCTACCAGCAACTTTAGTGCCAAGTGGGTGAGTGAATCCGTTGAGACATTCTCGTCCTCTTCCATCCGCTCTTGATATGTATTACAGAAAGCATCAATATAATCTCCCAGTAAAGCAGTCTGATGAGGTTCTCGATGGTTTTCCGCCATTTGTTCCAAGAGACCAACAGCGCGGCGAATTAATTCCTGGTGCTGTTTGGCAAGGTAGCAGATAATCAGAACCAGTGATCGCGCTTCTTCTACATCAAGTTTTTTTCTTCCTCCTTGGCCTTTGCGTAGAGGGTTAGACTGGCGCAGTCGCCATAAAGCTACACGATCTGGAACCTTCGACTCTAAATTGAGATTAATCGCTGCCGAGAGCATGGCATCAGAGCCAATACCAGCTAAAGTTTCCAGCGCCAATAATACCAAATCTAACTGGGTTTTGATATTGTCCCATTGAACTGAGTTGGGCGTTGGTAGCTGGGTTAAGTCCTCCCACTGAGAATTAGGTGTGGCCGAGTTAGTAGCCGATTGCATAACTTTTAGCATAGGTGATCAAGCTGATAGAGGCGGTTGCTGTTACCTAATTTGAAACCAGACTCTCATGAAAATTTTGGATTGGGGAGATACCTAATTGTATAGTTTCCCAAACTTATTGAAATATATGAGCAATGGTTACACCACTGCCGCCATCTGCTGCTGCTGCTGCTTCGTAGTGACTCACTCTGGCGTGCTGTTGCAGAAAAGCATGAACACCTTGCCGTAGTTTCCCTGTGCCGTGCCCATGAATAATCCATAGGGAGCCAGCAGCATCGGCAATGGCTTTATCTAACATATATTCGGCATCAGCTACCCGTTTTCCGCGCAAATCAATGGTATTTTGGGAAGTACGAATGGCTAGGGGTGGAGGTGGGGGTGTGACTGGGGCTGGGGCTGGTTTTAGTTTGACCGTTGGTTCTGCCTTTTGCCCGTCTAGGGATTCTACATCTGCTAGTTGCACTGTCATCTTCATGATCCCAAAGCGGACAGTTAACTCCCCATTCTCATTGGGGACCGTCAATACTTCCGCTGTTTGCCCTAACTTAGGAATCCTCAAGCGATCGCCTACTTTGGGCATAAAACCGACTGGCGGTTTTGGTAGTTCTGCGGGTTGTAATTTTTGAGCAATTTGGTTTAGAGCATTGGTTGCTTGCTGGGCATCTTGGGCAGTGGGTGTGCCTTGTTGGAGACGGCGGATCACTTGGGCAATTTCACTTTTAGCTTGGGAAATTGCTTGCTGCACGGCTACCTCTTGGGAAGTCCGCAAGGCTTTTTCTCGCTCCTGCAAGTCCGCAGCTTTGGCAGATACTTCTTGGTACAGAATTTCTGCTTGCCTTAGCAAATCCTGGGCTTGGGCTGCTTTAGTTTCCTGATAGCGGCGTTGGGCTTCCAACCCAGCGATGACTTGGTTGACTTCATCACTGGCTTCTCCGACTTTGGTTTTGGCCTGAGCTACTACTTCTGGTTTTAAACCTAGACGCAGGGCAATGGTCAAGGCATTAGAACGCCCAGGAATCCCCCACAATAGGCGATAGGTTGGCGACAGAGTTGTTTCATCAAATTCTACTGAAGCGTTTTCAAAGCGATTGTCTTGGTATTTTAACGCCTTGAGTTCGCCAAAGTGGGTAGTGGCAACGGTGAGTTGGGTATGGTCTGCCAGATACTGTAGCAGGGCGATAGCCAGTGCGCTCCCTTCTGCCGGATCAGTCCCCGCTCCCACTTCATCTAGTAATACCAGAGATGAGGAGGTCTCCCCAATGGTCTCTAAGATCCGACTGATCCGGCGGATATGACCGGAAAAAGTTGATAAACTCTGCTGCAGAGACTGTTCATCCCCGATATCTGCCAAAACTTGGTCAAACCAAGGGATTTCCACTGGTTCACGAGCAGGCACAAATAAACCAACTTTGGCCATCAGTGCTGCCAGTGCTAAAGTTTTGAGTGTGACGGTTTTACCACCAGTGTTAGGGCCAGTTATGGTGACTACCCGAATTTGGGGAACGATGAGCAAATCTACGGGAACTACTGCCTGTCCTTGTTCGTGTTGCTGTTGCCAAACCAACAGAGGATGGCGTAAATTCCGCAAAGTGATCAGCTCATTTTTCTCTCGCTGAATAAAGCGGGGAGGATTAGCACCAATCCAGAAACTGTAACGAGATTTAGCTACTGCTAGATCTAAGGTTGTAGCTACTGCTAACAATTTTTCCAGATCAGGCTTGACTGCCGCTACTTGCTCAGTTAAGACTCGACGAATCGCCTCCTCTTCTGCTTGTTCTTTTCTGATTACCTGTCGCAGTTGATTGCCCATATTCACAATACTATGGGGTTCTATATAAAGTGTCGCTCCACTGGTAGAAGTGTCATGAACAATCCCCGGAATCGCATCTTTTTGCGGTGCCTTGACTGGGATCACGTAGCGATCGCCCCGTTGGGTAATTAGTTGTTCTTGCACTGCCCCCGATTTGGACTGGATGATGTTTTGCAGTTTTTGGATAATTTGGCTGCGTAGTCCCCCCAGTTGGGTGCGAATTTCTCCTAGTTTTGGGCTAGCACGATCTGTTACCTGAGCGCGTTCGTCGATACAACGGTGAATTTCTTGCTCTAGTTCTGGATAGGTTCGTAACTCAGCCACCAATTCCTTGAGCAGTGGCACATCTAGCTGACTATCAATTACTCGGCGTAAATTTCTCGCCCCGGCCAAGGTAGTGGCAATGCCTAATAGCTCGTCCCCAGCTAAGATGCCGCTCCTTTGAGCTCGTTCTAAAGAATCACCAATATCTTGGATGCCTTCAAAGGATAGTCCTGTAGTCAGGCGAGTTTCCAGTTGGTAAGTTTCCTTGGTCTGGGCTAATAGCTGCTCACTTTGTACCTGAGTTTCCGGAATTTTTAGCTGCCGCGCAGCGATCATCCCTAATTTTGTGGCTGCAAATGTGGAAAGGTGCTGGCACAGACGATGCCATTCTAGTAGTTCTAAAGCTTCGGATTGGCTCAAGGGGATTTTAGATTTTGGATTGGGGACTCTTGATTTTGGGTTGGGATTGGGGATTGAGGACTCGGGACAGATTAATCTTTTCCTTGGTTCCCCACTCCCCTATATCTCCTGCACTATGACATAGGGTTCAACAATTAGAGCACTAAATCGCTTGTTGGGGCTGGCATTCCAGGTACTTATCTGTGCAGTGGAAGGTTTAGTGAGCAAATTTTCTTCAATCCACCGACCTACTGAGGTGGTGTTATCACCTGCGATCGCTACCCCTACATCTAATAAGTCTAGCTCTAGTGCTACTAAAATCACCGCGTCTCTTTGGAGGTGGGGGATTAGCCACTCCCACTCTGCTTCATCCAAATTGGCTGTTAGTTCTGCTCTTAAATCGGGCATACTCTCTGAATTTGCTAAGCTATCGCCCTAGATCATGCATTTCATTAATTACTGTCGCACATTTTTGGGTTAATTCTTCTAATTCTTGTTTGTTGGTGGAATTAGGAACATCTATCAGCTTGCCGATCCTGACGGTGATAGGGATCGGTCGTGGGAGTGGTGAACCCGATTGGAAAATTTTCTCAGTCCCCCACAAACTTACTGGCAGTAGGGGAACTTTTGCTTTGGCGGCTAGTAGGGCTGCTCCCCGTTTGGGAGCATTGATTTGCCCGTCTGGAGTCCGGGTTCCTTCTAGAAACACGCCCACGGCCCAACCCTGTTCTAAACATTCTAACGCGGCACGAATGGCAGCGCGATCGGCACTGCCTCTGCTCACTGGGTAGGCACCGTACAGCTTTATAGCTTGTGCTAAAATTGGCACTTTAAATAACTCTTCCTTCGCCATGTATGCTACAGGACGACGTAGACAATTGGAAACAGTTGGTGGGTCAAAGTAGCTGGCATGGTTGCTGACTACTACCAAAGGACCCTGCTGGGGGACGTTTTCTACCCCATAAATGCGGATTTTAAAGTAGGCGTGCAACATAGGGCTGACAACCGACCACTTGAAGGCGTGGTAGAGTACCAGACTGACAATGGGTTCGCGACTTTTGTTCATTGGAGACTGAGAATAGGGGAGGCAGATGTTTCAAAATTAGGCACCAGAGAAAGTGATTTGGCAAACATTTGGATTGCGGAGTAAATGTAGACTAGGGTCCAATAATTTCGGATTTTAGATTCAGGGGCAGCAAGGGAGAACAGATGAATTTCCCCCCTAATCCCAAATCTAAAATCCAACTGGAAAGTGAAAAGTTTTGCATACCCACAATAGACTGCATCAACCCTTTAACCAAGCAGTCCAGAAAGGTTCAGGACTGGTGGACTTTCCGGCGAGTAATTTTGGCACTCAGCAGATTCTGCCTGCTTCCGGCTAAAATCATAGGGGTATGATGTTGTAGTGTCAAACGTACCACGTGTTTAGTGGGATAACCGTGCTGGGGTAAGCCAATTTTAGATTTTATAAGTAACTGAACAGAAATATTTACAAACTAATATGTAGACTGGAGAAACGTTCCAGCCCAGATTTTGTGTAATTAATTCTGTTCAAGTACTTATTTCCATGAATGTCAGACCAGATAAACTCAACTTAGCCTTTATCTAGTCCTACATCCAGGGGGGGAAATTTAGTCCCCTTGAATTCTTTTACATATCAAGTTGGTATTTTTCCAAGATATCTACCAAATTAACTTGGCATTGCAGTGGCAATAAATCGAACAACGGTACTTCTCGTCTACCACCACCAATCTTGATAGGAATAGATGTCAATACTGCTGTAACTCGGTCTTCACTCACATTTTTGGACGTAATGAGAGGATATAGCTGTTCAGCGACAACTGTATGCAGCTTGGCATCACCTAGATAAAGATGCCATTTAGCAATATCTATGTAGACATTCTCGCCAATTTCTGCCGCTAGGGCTTCTATGAGTTCCGTGGTATTAGTATTAGCCATAAAAATAACCGTGTAAAGAGCATCGACTCTCAGGTTATCTCCATTATTACTTAATAAACCAGGGATGTGGGCACAGAAGATCGCTTTTAAGGCTTGATCACCTTTAATGATCTAGCTCTTACCTAGTTTACCCCTACTCATACTTAGCGATGGCACTAATATAGACGAGATGTACTAACAGGACCACAACCCAGCTTGCCGTCAACCAGGGCAACCACTCCCAATTCACAGCTTTGAGATTATGGAAAAACCATAACCCAGAACTTACGGTTGCAGCGATCGCCACATGCAGGGCAAAATTCATCCTGTCATCTAATTTGCGGAAATCTGGATCTTGACGGTCAGGTTTACGTGGCCAACGGGGAGGCATAAATATTTGTTACGGATTTTATAGTATCCTGACTATTTTAAGGTTTTTCGGAAATCCTGGCTATCTAAAATAAAATGGGAGGGTAGATCTCTGACTAGGGGACAAGATTCACTAGGTGTCTGTTTTTAGATGCTTTTGCCAATGCAGATTTATCTTCTTTGTCAGATAATCGCAAGTTGTATCTTTGCCTAATCCCATAACCATCTTATCCACAGCATGAAAAACTTCAACCACAAAACGTGTGTGCTAACAATTTGGGCAAGGAAACAAAAGGCTTAGACTATATCAAGATTTGCGGGAAATCGTATAAGGCTTCTTACTAGTGGAAAGAGAGTAAACTACGAAGCTAGGGTGCTTTGACAACAAGCCAGCTTATGAGCAGTCAATGGGTTATACAAAAACTCCCTAATATTTAACCGCAATTCTAACTCTTGAATTCTGACATTATCACTTTAGATTCCCACAATTTAAGCCTGATTCATCTTTTTGATAGAGGGAACAAATAAGTTCCACCGTGAAGATAATAATAACCTTTAGATGTGGATGAACATGACTAAAGCAAACCCAGTTGAATTGCAAAAACACTTAAAAGGCGTTGACTATCCTGCCGATAAGCATGAGTTGATTAAGCATGCTAAACAACAAGGTGCTGATCGGGATGTGCTAGCGCTACTAGAGCAATTGCCAGAAGGTGAGGAATACGAAAATCCGGCTGATCTCAATAAAGCCATCGGTGAAATCCAGTAGTCTATGAGCTTGGTGGGGAATAATCTCCTGATTTCCCACCAGTCTTACTCACCAACCGAATCCCTTCAATTTGGATCGACTTTTCTAGAGCCTTTGCCATATCGTACAGGGTCAAAGCCGCCACAGCAACCGCAGTTAAGGCCTCCATTTCCACACCTGTCTCCGCTTTAGTCTTAACTGTGGCATAAATTTGATAACCCGGTAATTGGGGGTCTGGTATCACCTCAACAGCAATTTTTTGTAAGGGTAGAGGATGACACAAAGGAATTAAATTAGCCGTCTGTTTAGCTGCCATAATCCCCGCTACCCTAGCAGTTGCTAACACGTCCCCCTTAGGGGCATTTCCTCCTTGGATAGCTGCAAAGGTAGCTGGTAACATTCGCACCTGACCTGCCGCTACAGCCTGGCGGTCAGTGGGCGTTTTATCTGACACATCCACCATCTGTATCTCCCCTTGGGAATCCAGATGGTTTAAATTAGATGGAAAATTAGCTTGCATGATTTGGCTAAGGAGTGTTATTATAGGTTTTTGTCAGGGGCGTGTAGCTCAGTGGACTAGAGCACGTGGCTACGGACCACGGTGTCGGGGGTTCGAATCCCTCCTCGCCCGTTTGATTTATCTAGAGCATAGATATCTTGATGTTGCCACATAAGCTATCTATTTGTCCTTACCCCGAAAGGGAGGCTCCGAGGAGCGAAACCATTATGCGTACAGTGTTGTGGAATCTGGAGTGGCAATTGTCCCATTGGAAAGTACACCAAATCCAACAGCCCCAAGGCAGTAATGGATGAACAAAAAAGATCCACTGCGACTAAAGTCGCTGAGTCGTTTCCCTCTCTTTCTCTGAAGCCACGCTCGTTTCCCACCTACCGAGTTTTTTTATGAAATTGCGCGGAAAATTTAACAGGATCTGATAGCCGTGCTAGGCATGGACTCGAAGACATTCACTAGTTTTTGATGTACTGGCTCAACTGCTGACTGTCTTCAAGATACGGAGATTCTAAACTAATGCTACGAGGTACGATAAATCCCCAGCATTGTCTAGATTTACTTTAGTAATTACCGCTGATCAGAATTAGATTTGGGAATGTAGGCTAAAATCCCCAGTCTCCTTACTGACTAATTCGTTGTCCCATAATCACTAAATCTCGTTCTAATCCGTCAATTTCGGCGATTTTCGGTAAATAGCCCCAATTTTGAAAGCCTAGTTTTTCAAACAGCCTTAAACTAGGGTAGTTGTGGGCAAAAATCAAGCTCACTAGAGTTTTGAGGCCTAGACTAGGACTGTCGTGGATAGCTTGTTCTAAGAGTCTTTGTCCTAGTCCCCGTCGATGAAAGGTCGGGGCGATGTAAATACTCAATTCAGCTGTTCTCAAGTATGCTGGCCGTCCATAAAAGGATTGGAAACTTAGCCACCCGCCAATTACCCCTTCTACCTCAATTATCCATAGGGGTAGTTCTGATGGCGATCGCCGCCTAAACCAAGCAAGACGGCTGTCTACTGATACTGGTTCTAAATCAGCGGTTGCGATGCGGCTGGGAATTGCGGCATTGTAAATTGCGACAATGGTAGGTAGGTCACTCTCGGTTGCATGGCGGATTATCATTACTGCCATCAGAGCAAAGTTTTTGGGAAAATAATCCAGTAATAATGCTGGCAATTCTGTGGCTTCCGCTTCAATTCTAGACTTAAAGTATGCAGGCAGTTCCATTAACTGTAATATGCTTGTACACTTATGCTTCGAGCATTAGACTTACGCCAAGTTCATATTATAGTTGTTTGTTTCCTCTATGTCATCACCATAATCCATCATCGCAACGTAAAGTCCAACCTCATGCAGCACGACAAGAAATAGTCCAGTTGCATCCACCTTTTCCACTTCAGGTACGTAATGCTTATGGGGTGATTTTTTCTGTCCCGTTCCCTTAGTGGACAACAGATCAATCTCTCCCTGCCCCCTACTTAATATCCAAACACCAGAATTTCAAAAGTACCTGGAATCGCCTGTGGTCTCTTAGTTGCTTGACCTGAGGAAGTTGCAAATTTGGCAGTTGCTAAATATACCTTATGTGTCTTTAAATCCAGTGCCATTGTGCGAGATCCGCGTTGTGTTGGTACGTTTGAGACAATGCTGAATTTGTCTGAGGAGTCCTCATGGGCAATGGTCAGTGAGCCATCACCATTGGAGCTAAAAGCTAGCCCGGTTTTGGGTTCAAAAACCATAGCATCTGTACCACTGCCAATTGGTAATGCAGCTTTAATCTTGCCGGAGAGAGCATCCACCACAACCATCGTTCGATTATGACAGCCAATAAACAACCGATGATTTCTTTGATCTATTGCGATTCCTGCTGGTTCCGAGCAAGGTTTGAGTGGGTAGCGAGCTTTGATGGTAAGACTACGAGCATCTAGGGTCAAGAGTTCACTTTTATCCTCTATATTGAGGTAAATGCGGCCTAATCCATCTGCTACGGCAAACTCAGGTTTACCACCTAATTCAATTTTGCCCAGGACTTGACCATTTTTAGCCTGGAAAATAGTTGCTGAGTTGCTCTTGCCATTAAAAACGAAAACTTTTTGTGAATAGGGGTCATAGACAATAGTATCTGGATTGGACTCGGTTTTCACTTCTCCTAAAACCTGCAATGTCTTTAAATCAAAAATGGTTGCAGTTGCTGATTTCCCATTGCTGGTAAAGCCACGACCTAACTCAGGTGCAATTGCCACACCATGCACCCCATTAGTGTTGGGAATTTCACCCACCACTTTGTTGGTATTGACATCAAGTACTGTAACTTGTGTGCCGTTTGTAACATATAAGCGACCAGCATCACTGTCTAGGGTTAGCAGATCCCATTTACTTTCTCCACCAAGCAGAATTTTCCTAATTAAGTGATATCCCTTGGCTGGTAAAGGCTGACTTAACGCTGCTTGTGTCCAAAAGAAGCATGATGAGCATGCAATCAAGAAAGTGAGAATTTTTTTCATAGTGTTAACAGCAGTGTATCTATGAACAGCAAAGGTTACAGAATTGTTCTTGACTCAGGTTACTAGAGTATAGTATGGTTCATACATACAGTAGTGTTTCTATTTAGGGACTTCCAACTAAAAAAATATCGAATTCCCAGGGGAGCAGAGGGAGTAACAGTCGTGTTGAGTCCATAAATTGGGATAATTTAATTTCTGGAAGTCCCTTAACTCTTAACAGGGAAGAGAAAATGGGAGTAGAGGTGTACTGATTTGTTTTCAACAAT
>Ga0209611_10006841_pt1 | contig 18488 bp, 15 predicted proteins | sample S1TSphgellanicum_3_FD_187693 | JGI IMG/M metagenome (GOLD analysis project Ga0209611, IMG submission 187693) | Host-associated microbial communities from peat moss isolated from Minnesota, USA - S1T2_Fc - Sphagnum magellanicum MG (SPAdes) (version 2) | ecosystem: Host-associated > Plants > Peat... | reverse complement strand
AAAGCTAGGAGCTGGTGAGCTATGGTTGATACTCATCTTAATTGCAGCTGCAAATTGAATGCATATGCAGATCCGGACATTCTCTCCATGTTCCTCATCAGGGAGCTGTAACTGGGTGGAAACGACGGCACCCCTGCAGCTGGGAAGATGGTATGCAACCAACCAACAGTTGCCAGACGACACTGAGATTGTGTTGGGCGGACGCAGTGCTTTCACTGTGGAGTTCGTACCAGCCAAAGGCCACGGCCAGTACAATCTTCCTCTCCTGACAGCGGTAATGTGCAGCTGTATTCCAAGCAAAAATCTCCGCTATTCTATTCAAGGCTCAATTCAGATTAGTAAAACAACTGCCTCTTGGAGTAGTTGTGAACGATCAATTCCAGATTCTTACTACCGCCAGCGCCACTGGAACACGGCCCACAAAATCTCCCTCCGTTATGAACTCCAGTCCTACTACCAACAACACCACCAACGTCCGGCCGGCTGCAACACAGGAAGCCGACTGCACCTGAAACAGCAGAAACGCAAAACCTTTTAAGAAACATCTCTCATTCACCGCAAATTCAACCAAGCTAAAGAAGAAGCCACAGCCCCCGCCTACCTGCACTTTGCCTAGTTGCAAGTTCATATACGTTGGATCCAACCTAGAGCAGCAGATATGCACAGGATCAACGAATGAAGAGCAGGGGGCGATAATAGCCGTCGCCGATAACACCAAGAGCAACAGCGGTAGTAGCAAAAGAACCGAAGAAGAAGAAAGAGAAGATTGCCAGTTTAGAGACATAGTGGTATGGGAAGCTTGTCGCAGAGCTGTTGCTGCGACGTGTTGTTGTGGGGGTCGTCGTTGCGGCGGCAGTAGTAACAGCAAGATTAACATCTGGTCTTCTTCCAGCTTGTTATGTTCCAAAACGTTGTGCATCTTTGTTTTGTTCATAGGTTGGGGGTCCTGGTGGGTATACTGCTCCATAGAAACAATCTCTCCGCCAAACATTTGGATAGATTTTGCGAAAATCACGCTGGCCAAGCTTTGTGTGCGGACGTGTTGTCGTCGCCATGAGTCCTCGTCCTCCTCCCGTTCTTTGCCTTGGATGGATGGAAGGACGGATGGATGACAGGATGGACGACGTGACGGATGGATGGAAAGGATGACCACCCAGGGATATTATATAAGTAGACATGGTTGCTAATGAAGTGTGATATCTTTCACAACATGCAAACATCCTCATGATTTCATGTAATTTTTTTGCCAAAATTGTTTTAACATAAGAAGAATTCAATTGAGCTTATTGTATATCAAAGTTCAAGTATAAAACATGACAAGGGAGGGTGACAATCACATGTTCAATGAGATGATGAGATCAAAATATCACAAATACAACATAAATGTGATTAAATGATGAACATATTGTGAGAGAGAAAAAGAAAATATGGCAAACCTTATGTAGAATGTCGCAACCCTAGCTTTGGGCTCGCGACCAAGGCAAGGTCTTGTAAGGTTGCGGGCCAAAAGGGAAGCTCGAGAGTGAAAGAAAGTGTGAGGGAATAAACCCTCACACTCCCAAAGGAGCTTTCATTTTGTGTTGCAACCCTAGCCTTGGGCTCGCGACCAAGGTAAAGTCTTGCAAGGTTGTGGGCCAAAAGGGAAGCTCAGGAGTGAAGGAAAGTGTGAAGGAATGAACCTTCACACTTCCAAAGGAGCTTTCACTTTGTGTTACAACCTTAGCCTTAGGCTTGCGACCAAGGCAAGGTCTTGCAAGGTTGCAGGCCAAAAGGGAAGCTTGAGAGTGAAGGAAAGTGTGAGGGAATGAACCCTCACATTCCCAAAGGAACTTTCACTTTGGGAGTCGGAATCCCGGTGGACTTCTGAATGTTCAAAGAGCGATTACAAGGGTCAAAACCCAATGGCTTGAAGAATTCCTTATAACATTGGAAAGATATTGAAACATAAATGTCTAAAATGGGCTCGCATCACCCATTTGGACATTTGAAACACAAGTTTGGCCAAAAGAAGGGTCGGGAATCAAATTGGCAATTTGACTCCTGATCACTAAAAGTTAGGAATTGACCCGATTTCCTTGTGTGCAGGTGACATGCAACATACCGTTGGAAAGATCTTGATGAAGGCTATAACTTTGTTTCAAACCTCATCTCAATTAGAGGTTTTCACACAAAGTTATGAGGCCCCAAAGTCGTGGAAGTCCCAACTTTAATAATTTCGGGACTCCCACTTGGGAGTCCCAGGACAAAAAGTCATTTGGATGTAGGCCTCGTGGAGAGGCACAGAGTATAATATAAAGGGGAAGGTGGTGGCTTCCCCCAAGTCCGGGCCGTGGTGAGTCTTGTGAGTGTGAGTTGCTCGTGGCTCGTCCTAACACCAAAAGTGCTTAACTATGCACTAACCACCTTGTGTTCGTTTTGTGTAGGTCCATGTGAATAGTTGATGTTTGTCACTCTTCCTAGTCCCATCCTGGAACTCCAGCACGCCCCTCTACCCTTTCAAAGTGTTATGAGCCAAGGAGCTTGCCTCAACTCCTTGCTCTTCTATTGTTTTCAATTTGGACTCACATTTGAGTCCATTAAGGAGCTTGGGGGTGCGTCATAAAAGGACAAAATTCACATGAACAAATTTGAAAACTTGCTTTACTTTTTGGATTTCTGAGGATATTTGAACAAATTAAAGAAAATTAGTTGGAAAGCTCATGGTTTTCACAATTGTTATTGAAATGTTTCTGATACCACCATTTTTTTGGAATCAATATTAAATCAGCCTTAATTGACAATTTGGACTTTGACCTTCACCATTGATATATGCAACTACTGTTGCCAATATGGGTCAAAAAACTATATCACTAAAAGTGGTTCCAACACAAAAGATGGGAAAAGATTATGCCAAAGGGAAAAGGTCATACGAGGAAACATGGTAACCAATCTATATGGGGACAATCACAAAGGAAAGGATACAGTGTAGAATTCCATATTTGTGTAATTTATCTCATGTTGAACATTGCATGCATAATTTATATGAACACAAAGAATGTTGACAAAATGGGCTTGAAGGTTCATAGAGATCTAAAGCTAGGAACAAGGTTTGCATTTTCTACTCCCATAATTGATGTCATGTAAAAGTTTGTTTTTGGATTAATTTTGAGGTGGGATTATCCATTTCACAAGTGATGAATAAACATTTACATTATGTGAAGGATGTCATGGATGACCCAATATAATTAAGCCATGATCTGTCCATTTGTGAAAAAGATGTGTGTAACATTGTCAATGAATTAATGAAGGAGACTTTCCAATTATTAAATAATGATGAGCTACAAATGTGCAAATGGGGTTCAAGAGAATGTAGACTCAATATTCTTTTACCAAGAGACACGTGTTCAAGTTCATGAAGATTTTATGGGGTGGAATTTGCCTTTTACATTAGGTTCAAAACCCCTTGGCAAATTGAACAAATGTTTTGACATGGTCATCAAAGTAGTATTTTCTATTGATAACACTTTGGAACCAATGACAATAAGGGAGTTTTGTGTACATATGCATTTGTACCTATATACATGTGTTTTACAATATTACATTTTATATGTTACATAACATGGTTACAATGCATTTTCTAACACAAGACAAAATAAATTATAGTTCCCTTTATATACAATGATGGTTTTTGACAAATGATAGAATGATTGTTGAATGGGTTCACATTGATGAAAAATGTGCCAAAATAGATATTTCACTTGGGATGAAAACATTAAATAAAAATTGTAATCAATACAACCAAATTGGCATTCCCGTGCATTCATTGTTGATTTTGCAGATGTAAAGATTAATAATCTAATGTAAAATAATTGCATAACATTTATAATTAAATTTAATTGTTCACCGTGTTTAGTATATTATTGATATAACATGTTATAATTAGGTAGATGTAACATATTCACATATTTAAATATTGTCAAATTTTTTCATATCTTTATTGTTCAAGTTTCATAACCCTCATTGCAATTATTTATGATTTCTTTGCATAGAGTTGTGTGGCCTAATGTCAAAATATTCTTATGTTTATTGCATGTGTGTTGTGCATGGTAAAACAAACATGCAAAAAGATTCATGATCCTAGCCTTTGTGCCACAATCTTGCACGAATTAGGGTGCCTAATGTTTGATGGAAAAGGCCCCATAACTGATGGAACTATTGGTTGGATAATACAAAAAGTCAAAAACTTGATGATCAAACATCCTCAAGTGCATTTGTTCTAGTGTGACTTCCAAGTAAAATGGTTGCCCAAGGTAATAACGTGGTTTGTGACTAAACATAACCTTCCATATGTAGTTTAAGAACTAATGTTATGATTGAAAGTTATCATGGTAACATGAAGGCTATTCTAAAAGGACAAATGTGTGGGCATCATATTGATTGGTTGATAAATTAGTTTACAAGTGATGTTATCATTCATGATTAGTATCAAATTTTGCAAAATTCATATGGTGTTGTTGCCAATAAGAAGCAACAACAAATTATCATAGCTTTGTTATTGAAGGCAAGGACAATACCAAACAATCATCTTAAATTATCAACAATTATTGGAGGTGTTGCACTTTTGAGGTCTAGAATAAGGTCAAATAAGGTGTAGGCATTACATAATCTTGGATCACAATGGGCTTGTTGTGAATGTGTACATGTTCAAATTGCTAATATATGTAATCATCAAATCAAAATGTTAATGTTACTTCACCTAAATATAATCAAGGGCATTATTACATGTTTTTGTGGGTCACACAAAGGAACAAAACAAGGAGGTTTAGAAATGTTATTTTTTTCTAAAAAACCATACAATGTTAATGAAACATTACATGAACATATTACGAAATGGAATCCTCAACCACCACGAATGGAATATGAGATATGGTGGTTTGCAATATCTTTTATGGATGAGGTTTGTCATTCATATTTATTCATGGAACATTTACTTGTAGATTTCAAATGTGCTAAGGTTAAACATGATCCATTGAAAGTTCATGTATGTGCAATAGGGCATTGCATCCTATTGATGTCTTACATTTCCATTAAAATGATGATGCCAATGGCTTTAAGCTACAATGTCTTTGAAATTTTATTGAAGTTGGATGACATTAAACAATTCATTTACATTACCAAAGCATCCATATACAAGTAATTTTTAATTTCAAATATATGTAGGGTCAAAGAAAAATAAAGTATACATAAAAAATGACTCTAATGATTTGTTTCCAACCCGAGCTGAAAGAGTGCCAATCACCAAGCAAACAAGGTTTATTTTGGGAATTGAAAATGTGGGGCGTTTCCACTTAAACCATGTGTCACACATAAAACTACAAAAACATGACATCAAATTAAGTGAAAGCATATGTCAAGTAACATCCATTTGTTGTTTTAAGTTTATATTAATATAGTTTCCAAAACATTATAAAAAAATGAACTTAAAAAGTAGATGAAAAATAGATTTGAAATTGATTGATTTATACATGTTTACACCTACTTTTTCATTAAATTTTTTAATCAAATAGATATATACTAATTATTGATATGAAGATCATCATTTATTTTAGCAAGCCATCAATTTTTTTAATATTTTATATTTATTAAACCCTACTTGACACCTACTTAAAAGAAAAAGCCCATGTTCAAAAGTAGATGTCAAAAACTATTTGTATTTTTTAAAACCTACTTGAAACCTATTTCTACAAGTTGGAATTTGAAAATTAATGCACAATAGCATAAAAACATCTTATCTTTTATCATTAAAACAAAAACATTAAACGTTTCACAAATTTATGATGGTGTTAATTGTTATTTAAAATCTATTTGCTATAGTTTTGATAAGGTAAAAAGTTGTTCATTTTATATTTCTTACACCTTGCAAATTAGATATAGTTTATAGTTTGGTCATTAATTATGTACATTGGAATTGTTCACTATTCTTATTGCATTAGGTTGCATAAGTTCCAACTAATTATCAATACATGTTTTCAATTTTCAAACCTTTATATGGATGAAATGCAATGTTACATTCATTCCATACATATTGGTGTACGTAACTTTTTGTGGATGGTTTTTGTATTTTGTCAACTTTGTCACAATGGTATAACCAACAATTGTTAATAGTATGTGAACCTAATTCATGTGGGTATACTTATAATCACCATCTAATCTAAAGCCAAACATTTCATAACCATCAAATATGTAATTATGATTACAAAAAGTTTGAATCTTTGTCATTTGAACCATACGCTATTAGTATGTTACATGGGATACATGTTCCATCTTTCGAGGGGGACACTAATAAAAAAAAAGTAAAAAATACACGAGTGAAAATATATATTGGTTGTTAGGTAAAAGTTATATATAGGTAAAAGTTATAAGTTAGTTAGTTTTAAAATAGGGTACATTTTATTCAAATAACCAAATTGATTATAATAGAGGGTATGTAATAATATGTAATAATGAATTATAAGTAATATAAAGTGGCTTTAATATGTATATATTAGAAAATTAAATAATAATAGGGTAATAAAAAAATAGGTTGGACAATTATCTAATATCAACCCCCCCAAAATGGTTATTTGATGCACATAAATCCCAAATTTTACACTAAGTGTCCCCCCCAAGTTCCATTTTTTAAATCCAATGTTTTGAATTATCGTATGTGAGACCATATGTTACAAATATGTGCAATAGAATGGAAGATGTTTATATTTATGAACATATTCTTTGGAGCATACATTTGGCATGTTGAATATCTATTGAATATATGACATGTTTGAAATTTTTAACAAAATTATTATTATCATATTTGGTTTTTTTTTAAACATATATTTTTTCTTCTAATTTCTCTTATTGATTTCTTTTTCTAGATTGTAACATTGTAACATATTTGGAACATACATTGCTTGAAAATCTTTGTATATCATATTGAATATCTATATTAACATATTGTAGCATGTTTGACATAATTCAACTTTTATTCATTACCTTTACCTTTGGTGAAACATATATGTTAGACAAAAATAATCTACACATTCAATGATAGTGTCCATGGACAAATTAAAATTGTTAAAACAATGGATAAAGTTTCAATGGATATACATTTATATCACAAACTTAAAAATCATGTAATCTTTGTCATGCGGTTGTCATGCAATTTATATATCATAAAGTAAAAAATGCAGAACTCAAAACAAAAATGAGTGTTCCAATGGAATAAGGCACAATAAAATATTTCATAGGTCTCATAGGGAAGAATAAAACTCTACTCATGTTCAAGTATCCTTCTTGTCATTAATGATTTACTATGTAGTGCATATGGAATATGTACAAAAATTGGATTGTTAAAAACCATGTTTCGGTTCCACAAAATGATTACCAGCATGTAGTGTTGTGTATTTCCTCTAAATTGAACTTTTGCTAGGAACACATCAACATTTGCTAATTGAAACATATTGAATTTAACCAATGTAACCTTCATGAAATGAAACAAAACAAAAATAGATTAGCAATGTTACAATTATTAATTTTATCAATTACAACATTCAAGTTGTTAACATACACTTCAAGAACATTGTTTCAATACCCTTCAAGCATTTCAACATGGTGAATGATTCAACTTACCGATCAATACATGTTTGGGACCCTTTGATAACTATGCCATTTGCCATTGCAACTACATTATGTATTAGCTTATGCATTGTTAATCCTTTATGTCCTTCCATATGACTTTCCTTTGCCTTCACTAATGTTTTTTGACCATGATGCAATTGTAATTTTGTTACAGTTGCATCATCTCAATCAAGTAAACTTGCATGATATACCACACAAGAATCAAGTTATTTTAACATTTGTAAGTAAAGTAATAAAAGTAAAAAAATAAAAAATAAAAGAAAAGGAAGATAAAGTGTAGGTTACAATGTTTACTAATGTGGATTCTAATATCAAGAACCCAACTAATGTTTAGATCTTCTCTCATGACTAGGTGATCATCGTGATCCTTGTGATTAATGTTTGTAATTTGCCATGAATTTGTAAATCACGTAGGCTCAAATAAGATGAAGTCTTCAAGTGTTTACATTTGCACATGGTCCAAATATTTATACATTAAGCAAGGCAATGTGTTTGAATGTCCATGATCATAAGTTTGAAAACTTTGTGTAATTGTATCCATCATTGGTATGAAAAAAATGTACGACTTATAGCAATAGTTTAATTAGCCACCTTTAAAAGAAATTCATAGGTTTTGATCTATCATTCTATAATTTTGAACATCTTGTCAACCCAAACTTAGTAGGGCAATGTTGTAATAACATGGTTATTAAGAATAAGAATGTGAGAGGTGTCACTTGTATGGATTTAACCATTAGTGCAAGAAGATGTTAAAAACCTCTTTGGCCTCTTCAATATTATGTAACCAAGGTAAAGGTGGTAGCACTTCCCTCAAATCTAGATCACCCATGTAGATGTGCCAAAAGGGGGTGTTAATCTCATCTAATTTTTTCGGACTTGTATGTATGGTTGATATTTTAATTGGACATCTTTTCAACTAGAAACTTGTCCTCTAATTATTGCATAACATCTTTTGAATGTGACATATTCATAGAAAGCCATTTTTCTTTGTTTCAAATGTATCAATGATATTTGGTGATTTGGTGCACTTGGTTCCATTGTTTCATGTTGTTGTTTGGCACATTAAAAAGGCCCATTGTTTCTTGAGAAAATATTTTCATTTTATTAGTTATATTAACCATAAATTACAACAAAACAATAGAACAAGTGATCATGTCATTATAGCAATGAAAAATAATGTATTTAACACAACAAACTAACATTGTAACAAAATATATAATGTACTTGACATGTATGTATATTATCATTATAAATTATCATTCATCCATATTATTATTAAGAAATTGAAGATGCAACTTATTATGTGCAACTAAAATGGCAACCCATCTTTTTATGACCCATGTCCAGTTTTAAAAGTCAATTATATGATGACATGTGGAATTTGAACCACATTTTAATATTTAATGTTATTCATCCAATAATGTGAGAAAGGAATTCAAACCCTTTTCCATTTATGAAAGTTAATTATTTGATGACACATGGTAATTTTTAAAAGCCATATATATATAAATTTAGTTAATTAATTATGGATCATCCAATTTAAAGTTGACATGTTGTTAACATTGGGTGCCTATCAAGTTAGGTAATTAGGTTTAGATAAGAAAGTTGGTAGGTGAGCATATGCTAAATAGGTAAATTTTATTATTATTATTATTTAGGCCTTGATTATATTTCAATCATAGTCATGTATGTTGTCCATTTAGGTTTTAAGGAAAGCCCATAAAATCCATAACTACTTCAATGTAAGTGAAATTATCCCTGTTTAATATCAACAAGTGGTTAAGATCAAACATGGATAAATCTACTTAATTGAAGTCCATTGAATGATGACAAAATCAATTTGGAATTGATGAAATTCATTTCATGAATGTTCAATTTTAGTTGAATTGGAATTCAATAAATGAAGTTTATGTTGGCATGTCCTTGGGTCACAAAGCTCTTATTGCATCATTCACAACAATGCCTTCAACAAACCTTGGTAAATCATTCCCACCCTATGCTCTTGAAATATTTGTATTTCGTTGCAAAGTTCTATGATATAACTCACAATAATAGTCATCACTAAGTGCCATGTTCCACGTCGTAGGCAAGTTTTGCTTCAACTTCAAACAATTGAACTTTGTTGTTTTTATTATTCACTTTCAACAACACAACCCAAGAGGTAGAATGAATGAATGGAGCACATAAATGACACCTTGTTATTGAATGTTTGCCTCTGTTCACAAAACTTTAATCCTTCAAAAAAAAAAAACTTGAGTTTCCTTTTTTAGTTGTCTTGAACAAGGCTTCTAGCCACATAATGTGACAATTATAACAAGAAACATTTATATTGCAAGGAAAAGAATATTTCATTATGGGTGGAAAAAATTATGAATTTATTATTAAGACATTGCAATTGATATCACAAACTTCATTCGTTTGATTTGAAATAATTTGCTTATCTTTCATCCATGTGTAAATACGATCAATTTAAATAATTAAATAATTGATTTGTGTTATAATCATGTTATCACATATTCATGACATACAATAAGGGCAATGACACAAGGTGACATGCTCAAGGTGTCATGATGTTAACACATAATCAATATTTTGATAACAATTAAATGGATTAAAAAAAAATTAAATTAAATTTGAAAGCAAACCTTACTCAATGATAAACAATGTACATTTGTAATTTCAATAGACAACTTGACTTATTTGATAAGTCTAGTCATATACATGGAATTTTTCAAAAAATATATAATTATATAATTATATAATTGGAATGAAATTGAAGACAACATGTAATTGAGAACTTTTTTTAAAAAAATTTGGTGGGAAAAAAAAAGAATACAGAAAATATGGAAAAAAATAGAAAAATAATTAAAACTTTTTATAAAAAACAAGTAGAACAAGCATACAAGAAAATGAAAATGAAAATATTTTTTAAAAAAAACCATGAAAATAAATACAATTATTAAACATTTCATTTAAATTTTATTTTTTTCTAATGATCATTTTTAATTTTTTTGTGCAAAAGTGCTGGATTTATAACCATTTGCTCCAACAATTGTAAAAGTTTAAAGAATTGAAGGTTTAATATCCGCGTTGGAATAAATGTTTAAATTGTTAATTTTTTCATGTTAATATGTTTTTTTGTTTTTTTGCATAACATTGAATTTCACCATTATGAGCAAGATGATAGATGAAATGTGCAAATGAGGCATGGTGTTAATTATAATTTTCCTTGTAGTTTATTATTTAATACTTTATTTTCCTTTCAGTTTATTGAATAGGACTTCTCATTTTCTATTTTGATCAATCATAGTAGTCAAATGTTGGCTCTATTATTATTATCATTGGGCAAACATTTGAATTTTAAATCATTTTTCAAAGGAGAGTATACAGAGGAGAACAAACCAAAGGAGAAGGAGGATGATAATTGTGTGAAGAAGATTGTGGCTTCCAATAATCGATTGTGGCTTCTTATCGAGTGGCCTACTAAACCCTAAACCCTAAACCTGGGCAAGAACATCATGTCAACAACACCCTTACAATCAAGAGGAATGAATTCCATCAGACTTATTTAGGTCTTGACATAGCTAGGTGGGCAAACCCAAAATTGAACAATCCTCCATTTTCAACAAAGAGAATCAATGGTTATCTCCATACCTGGGTTGTGTCTCACGTACCTCATGAGTTTGTGGCAAGGAGGTCAGGGGAAGACGAGGCACATGAGTTCAACAGAAGTCAACACCGCCAACCCTGAACAAAGTGCACTCATCATGTCGATCACCTCTTGAGAATGAAGAGGGCATGCTTGTCCTATCGATTCCCTGCTGAGAATGGCAAAGCTGGTTACTGCACAAGTTGCAGATTGTTCAAAATGCTTCAGAATTCAGAACATATATCTAAAGGTCTGTGCAACAAACAGAGCTAACAAGCAAGGATGTGTGTTCTCCACTTGGGCTAACATAATGGGCAATAGGAATTAGCATTACTATTGTTTAAAATAAAGAAAGATTTTAGACCATAAACTTAGATTTAAAGATTTTTTCTCAGAACCGGGAGTTTGTTGATGACCAGAGAGTGATCACACTGGACTATTCATTTACAATGAATGCGTTCCAATTTTGCATATGGGGGGGAGCGACCTGACAGTCGTGACATGTCAATTTCAAGGACTCAAAAAGCAGAAGGGCTTGGCAATCTTACCATTGCAAATCTTCAACCAGAGAAATTTCCAGTCACTGCTGTCCAGCCTTTCTTTGGAACCAGCCAGCTCGAAAGTCCTCCTCCCATAAGTTTCTGTGTAGAATCTCCAATCTGGAAATGGTTGCTCCAAGATCTTTACCAGCTACATCAACCTTATTATCTCAGGGAGCTTAGAAATTTATAGACCACTGGCTGCCCTTGCTGTCCAGTCAAACCTACCAATGCTTAACCAGTTGATTGTCATCATGTTACTGATGATGACTTTGTCTCTTTCACTCTGAAACCTGCAGAGATACATTCTACATTCCAGCCAGTTGTTGATAATGGTGCACCATAGAACAATAGGCTTCAATGTCCCTACACATGCATCACGAGCTTTAGTCACCACCTCTCCTCAGGACAGAGGTGCTGTTATTGTACAGAAGACAGGAAAGTTGAAAGCTTGAAACCACCACCAGTGCATGCGCAGAGACTTCAAGTGATACCGTTTCCAATACTGCAATGACACAGCAGATTCTTCACATTGTTAGTTCCTAGTACAACATGGAAAAGAAGTGCTAATTACTACCATTGGTGCTTGAAGACATGGACATCTGTGCTAGAGGGGTTACTACCATTGCACAGAGGTCCATGTCTTCAAGCACAGAGATCATCACTGCCAATTGCTAACATCCTGAATATTGCTTTTCCCTGTAACATCTCTGTCCTATTGAAGACATGGACATATATTCTTATAGACCCTCTGCTCTAAAACCCTACTCCATGCTTCCATAGCTGATATTAGAGGCATATAGGAAGATAGTATCTATGAGAGCTTGGCCCATATGGGCCCAATCACTAGTGTCATCAAGTCACCAGAAACCAAATGTGGCTTGATCATGTGGCTGCTTGGAATGTGAAATCCTCAGTTAGATGTGAAGAAAAGAAATAACTCACAAACTATCTGGAAAGCACGAGAAACTGTATGTTAGAACAATGCATTTTAAGTAAAGACTGGTGACAAAAGTAGGTAACTTAATTTCTCACAGAGCCCCAAGAGTTGGAAATATCTGGGATTTGCAAATAGACGAGTTTGGTATCAGGAACACCATGCAACAGGGTGGACTACAAATTGGTTCTTCCACGGTTTACTCAAGTGGAATTATCAAGAATGCAGCAGCGTAGCTTTGCAACTGTGATACATGAAAATACTCATCATCAAAAATCCTACCATGGGCTTCTGATCAGCTTGATCAGTTGCATAAAAATTCTCCTCTAAGCTACTAACCATCACTCTGAATGGAGGAATAAAGAATGCGGACCAACTCTATGGACCATGAACAAAGGTCAGATGTTCCTACATTGCAGCATAAAATTCCTCCTCTAAGCTACTACCCATCACTCTGAATTGTTGAGTAACAAATGTTGACCAACTCCAGACCATACACAAGTCAGATCTTCCTACATTCTTACAAAAATGTTAGGATGAAAACTCTGCAGCTCTCAAGCCAAGAGTTTTGATCCAAAAGCTCCAAGTCTGAAGAAGCTCTCCATGGACCTCCAGGATAGTAGTTTTAGATATGTCTCATTGGAACTCACCCAAACAGGCAAACTTCTGCACAATCCTTCTCCATTAGGAAGCCACTCACCCAAACAAGCAACTTCTGCACAATCCTTCTGCATTAGGAAGCCTTCAGAAATTTTGGAGCATTTTTCTCATCTGTTCCAAAGAGAGAAACATAACAATGGCAAAGGGGCCCTGACGAGTAACAGTTGGGATGAAGCCCTTGTAAAGAGCCATTGGACCTTCAGATCGCACAGTCTTGAATGCACAATCAAGAGCACCTGTGTAGGGAGGAGGCTCACCGGCCCTAATTCTCTGGTTCATCACCCTGGTCTTCACAACATCCACAGGAGTGGCTGCCATGGATGCCAAAACGCCTGCAGAACAGCTTGCAACCACCTGTGTTGCGAGACCTTGTGGCACGAGCTTGTGTAAGGTGATGGCTTCAGTAATCTGGTCGTAAGTAGCAAGCTGGGCAGCCGTCACAAGCATCGCTCGCGTGACCGTTGTCGCCGAACCCCTCCACAGAGACTTCAACCCATCCTGTCTCACCATGCGCACCAACGCGTCCGTGACACTCTTATAGTTCCGTCTCAGATGAGAAGGAAGCCTTCCATCCGCCTGCATTCTCACCATCGCCAGATCTGCGGGGTTGCCAACAGCCGCACCTGCAGCTCCTGCAAGAAGCGCGGCTGTGACTTTCTTGACGAGCGGTAATCCAGTGCCTTGTTGTTGTTGTTGTCTGGGATCTCGCCATTGCATCTTCAAATGCTCGTAAAGTCCAATGCGCGTCGAGGAGTAGAGAAATTGCCGAAGGACGGATGCGGACACTCCCGAGTAGAGTGCTCGAATACCTTCTGCTTGCACCACGTTCATGCACATTCCTACAGGCCCTATGCGAGGCATTGCGATCCGCACCGGCTTGCCTTCCAATGCGTACGCAAGGGAGGTGACAGCAGCAACTTCCCCCTGCAGTTGCATGCGAACTTTGATGAGATCTAGAGGATGCGTGGCGTATCCAGCTATCATGGACGCCAATCCTCCCTGCACAAACTGAGCGTCCATGACAGTCACGGCGAACCGCTTCCTGTCCATCTCTTGTCTCTCGATCTGTAGGTCTTATTGGACGCGTTTCTCTTTGTCTGAAGAAAATCCCGTTCTATATTCCTCTCCCCTCTTCAGTTTTCTATCAAGTCAGTCGTCCCGATGCCTCTATTCTGCAGTTCCGGGAGGATTCAATCTCACGTAGACATTTTTCTTTTACACAAAGATGCAACAGAAGCACGCTCCAAGACTGCAACACATCACGCAACTCTTGTTCTCTTGAGAGCAGATGCTCATTTTGGGAATACCCGTGCCAAAACTTCGCTGACTCCGTATTGCCGCTGGCTTTTTCTTCCAGACGGATTCTCTATTGCGCTCTATAACAGCAAAGGACCTCCAAATGTCCGGTGCTTCGCGCGCTTCCGTCCTTCTCCCTCGCCATAACCTGCTCCTCTCTCTCTCTATGGTGGACATCTTTCTGCACACAAAAAAGGAAAATAAGCACTCTCCAAGACTGCAACTCATCAAGCAACTCTTGTTCAAATGTCTCCTCCTGAGACAGGATGCTCAGCATTGAGTTTGTACGACCGCCGGCTTTTTTCTTGCCAACGGATATAATTAGCCTCTATGACAAAAAAACTATCTCCAAACTCCAAACGACATTCTACAATACGATGTCCGATGTTTTCGCGCGCTTCCATCCTTTCTCCCTCTTCATGACCTGCTCGTCTATCCATAGAAGACGACCTTAACACAGAACGATGAATCAGTCTCCCGATCCTTTTCTTCTTCCTCTCCTCTTCTACAACATGACCGTCTCGACAAAGGACGTTCTACAAACAGAAGCAAAAAGTCACTCGATAAATCTCTTCTCATTCTTCTTCTTCTTCTTCTTTCAGAAATTTCTCGTCTCTAGCCAAAAATAGGATCCCTACAGAACGATGAAAGATCGGACAAGCACCGACAGCCGAAACTTCAATACGCCTACGCCGTTTCGAGGCTAAGCCTTTCCTCTCAGACGACCATCGAGAAATCACTCAAACCGGCTCCAAACTCACAAAAAATAGCTTTAAAAATTTCAAATTTCTAAGAGAAGAACATACCACTCGTAATGCTGGACATCCTCCTCAAGGAATCGCGAGCACTACAGCATCAAATCAGCCGCAAAACAGTCCATCTTTTGCCTCAGCAACCACGGGCGCCGCTAACAACGACGCCGCCACAGCGGCTGCTCCACGGGCATCACCTCCTCGCTTGTCCCTGAGGCGGTAAAAGCGCCAACCCTACAAAGAGACGGGTAACGGTACACAAAACCCCCCGAAAACACGGGTACTTCCAGCCCAAGAGACCCGCGAGTTCGAATCTCGGCGGAGCCATTTGTTTCACGTTTCCTCCCGTGTTAAGCGGGTATTTGATTTGGATAATAACCCCCGGTTCCTTCTCTCAGAGACTCTGAGCCCCCAAAGAACCGACGGTTCCTTTTTCCAGGAGGAAAACATCCAGATTTCAAAGGATTTCCAGTTCTGGTCGCTTGGAAATTTCAAAGAACCTGAGGTCTTCATGAAAGACCCAGAAAAGAACATGGGTTCTTGGGCGGTTCTTTCATTTTTTGATTAATATTTTTCGATGAAAGAATTTTAAACCCTTAAAGAACCGGCGGTTTTCATGGAAAACCCAGTTTATAATCAGCAGTTTTTGGGGCAGTTAGTTGCTTGCTTTTATCAAATTTTTTGAGAACCGTGTTTTACATACAAGCACCCATTCTTCGATTCTTGAGAATCATGGGTACGAATCCTAAGAACCATCCTGATATCCGTCAGGGGTCTATTCCTGTTTCTAACAAACTGCTCGACAGGGGGTTTCTTCCTTCAAGAACATTTGCATGCAATCATCCTCTGTAAAACTTTTGCAACATTTTTTGCACACTTCCTGAATCCACAAATTTTCATCACTTTCGTTCAAAAGAATCTGCACAAATTGAAGTGTGCTTGTGGAAAATGGAGGTTGAAAGTTTCAAGAAAAAACCCAACAACAAATTGTGCTATATTCTGCTCAATGAAATGATCTTTTTGCCTTCAACAAAACTCAAGAGTTAGAGAAAGAATGTTGTCTTGAGAGAATTTGTTCTTGAGAAATCTGTAGAACTCTAGAATTGCTGCAAATTTTTACAAAGGAAAAATTAAATTGCAGCATCGTTGTTGATTCTTTGGCAGGTAGTATGTAGATGTGCCACACCCAAAAAGGTTCCAATTTGCAAAAGGAATAGCAAAATCCAGCGAATTCTTTGGAACATTAGCAAGTCTGAATCTGCATTGTGGAGTAAGGGAAAAACAAAGAGTGCATGCATGTGTGTGCTAGTTTCAAGAGCTCCTTTTTGTTGTCATGTGCTTGGTTGGTGAACAAACTCAGCTTCACTTTCTTCATGTTTTCGAACAAAATACAAAATCAAATCCATGATGATGATGATGATGATTTGAGTGTTTAACATTTGCGGTCATTTGCTGGATAAAATTGTGGAGTTGAAAACTTATAAGAATGGTATTTTTTCAAACAAATTTGCAAAAATTACTTTCTTTGACATCTTCAAGAACCAAGTAACATGCACCAACAATCTTTGTGCAAACTCTTTTTCCCCCTCTCTCTCATAGACAAGCTCAAAGATGTTAAATTTGTTTGGCGGTTTTATGTTGTTAGAGAAAATAAATCACTTGCAAAGTTTCCTTTGCATTTGAGCTTTCCCCCATAAGTAATTCTTAGGAGACTTCAACTTGTTAATTTGCACCATCTAGTAAGCATTGTGAACACATGAGATACAATCAAACACCCTCCTCTTTAATTATCCACATTATAACTAGGAAAATGACAAGTTAATCAATTGCATCAAGGAAACCAAATCTTGTCTACTAGATATCAATATTCATGTCTGTACAATACAACAACAATTGAAGACAATTTGATAGTAGTAATAGTTCACAATACCTCTTCAAAATGGATGAGCTTCAATTGTTTTTCTCCAATCTAAGTCCTTCAAGCTCAATCATAAGCTTTGTTGTCCATCATACCTTTCATAAACCTTCAAGAATTTTACATTGAAATGTTAAAGACATAGATCTAACATTTCTTGAACAAATAATTTGCTTCCTTGATTGATTCAATCTACTATGCTCTAAACCCATATCCCCCAAGGAAGAAGCAATAATGAATGGTTAGTTCTTACCAATAATTAAATAACTTAACATCATTGGGGTGGCCTAATCATCTATGTAATATTGCCATCTTTGTACAAACAAGATTCTCATCTTCACATTAAATGTAGGATATTGAATTAACCCAAAACAAACAAAAATAAATTCAAATTTTTTTTGTATAAGGTGTGCACTTTTGCTTCCAACTAACCCATAACACAAAAATTCATCACATAACATGCAACATTAATGCAATTATTCATTTTGATTATTGAAGCTTTCGGACCATTATGTTATTTGATATGTGAAAACATATCACCTCCAATTGGAACCATCTAAAACAACTTGTTGATATGATCACTTGAGGATCTTATTAAACTCCCAAAAATAATGAGCACATATTTAATATTCAAGCTTCAAGGTAGATTGCCCAAACCTATTACCTTGAAAATGACATGGCCTTGCCCACCCATAATGTTAAAACATGTCTTTTACAACTGGTCTTATTCCACTATAATCATTTTTCCAATCATTTAAAAAGTTGTTTATGTCATTTTCTAGTCGTTTCTCCCATTGTACTTGAATGGGACAAGTCGTAAAAAACATGTTTTGGCATTGTGACCATAGCTATGGGCAAAACTATGTATTCACAAGCCAAAAACCAAGTCAAATCATAATCAAAATTGTATTATTTGTTACACATGCATAAGTGGTACCATTTTAATGGCATGTTAATCAAGTTGTGCCTTATGATTAATATGGATGTTGGTAAATTTAGATTAAATCATTAAATTTTTCAATTTCAAGTTTTGATTTGATCAAATGACCTTTAAAGTTGAACATGTGTTATATCAAACATGATT
>Ga0209611_10006840_pt1 | contig 18492 bp, 16 predicted proteins | sample S1TSphgellanicum_3_FD_187693 | JGI IMG/M metagenome (GOLD analysis project Ga0209611, IMG submission 187693) | Host-associated microbial communities from peat moss isolated from Minnesota, USA - S1T2_Fc - Sphagnum magellanicum MG (SPAdes) (version 2) | ecosystem: Host-associated > Plants > Peat... | reverse complement strand
CTACTCACTAAATACCATAATAAAACCCATGTTTTGTCGAACCTTGCGAATTTGGCGTTTGCTTCTAACCCCAACCTTCTAGAAATTTCTCACCCTTAATCACGCAACTGAGATTTTAAAACTATGATTACTAACTTTTGTCGAAGAAAAGAATTAACCCTAACCCCAATCATTTAATATTAAGTTTTGAAAGAAAAAAAACCCCCCATGCAACCATGCACACTTATCATTCCTTATTTTAACACAAAGTTGCTAAAAACCCCTAATAACATTATCACATTCGAATACCCCTAATGCAATTCTTAAAAATTGAGACTACCACACATGGTTATATCAATATGGTTCACACAAATCCACCTCATCACAACACGAAAGCAGAAAATCAAAACACTAAAATTCATTTACACACCCATCCATCTCCATTGCATTTGGATGTTGCTTTGCAAAACTTGCACACATTAAAAGACATTTAAGGTGCCCAAAATCATTTTTTGAAACTTGTGGAGGCAGAAGTTGATCAACATGTCACCGTCCCATGTGAACTACTCGTACTTTATTAGTCAAGGTACAACCTAGTTTATTTCATTTGCTTCCATACATGTTGAGGAAGTTTGATTGGGAAAGCTCTTCCCTATATGATTTCAAGGGCATGCTTGCAAGTTATCGGACTTGTCTAGAAGGATGGGATGAATGGATTGACAACATGTTTATGGCATCATTTGGTCTTTGGAAACACAAATATCAAGTAAGTCATACACCCTTTTACTATTATATTTATGAATATTTGATTTGTCATGCCATGTATATAACATGACACATGGTTGGATTGTTGTCTAAAAAGAAGCATGTGACATGCAATCCATTTTCATCACTCTAACTCCAACCTCTATAATTTTGGTTGCATTTATTTTATACAACATTGTTGCACATATTCCCAACGAAACACAATCAACATTGTTATTAGTCATGTGGTGAACTCTACAACCTTAAATGATACACTCAACAAATTAATTGATTATATTGAGTATAAGTTATTTGAATGAAATAATAAGAAGCTTGAAGCCCAGTTGTGGGAGGAACGTGTTTGAAGAGAATTTTTAAACATGTGGACAACAAAATGTGGGACTTTGATGGAATTGTTGTTCCAAAAGTTGAGCAAAGAAAATGGGGTTGGCACTCATTGTTTGACATCTTTACAACAAGTCCCTCTTTGTGGGCCCTTGCCCTTTGACACATAACAACAATGAGGCCATAACCATATGTGGCATAATTTGTAACATGGAAAGGGTTGGTATGTTTTACCTAGTGTCATGGTGTGCAAGATTTCTTAGGCTTTACACATTCTCACTTGTGGGATAAATATTCCCCTAGTCCACCCATTACATGGTGCTATTGAAAGAAATTGCAAATAATACTTTTCTAAAGGGTTCAATAATAGGCAATGGTAGACAATCTTCGCAATGATGCAAGAAGAGGGGCCATGTTGTTTGCAGGTGGGGTGGGGTCATTGAGTGGAGAGGATTAGCAAGCCCAGGCCTAAGAATAATTTCAAAAGCTAATAGATTATTCCAATTAATGGCCAAGATTATATACATGGTCACAAAATGTCCAGTTATGAGCCATCCAAGAATTTGTAGTGGGCAATAGGAAGGATTTTCTTGATGGTTGGTAGATTCATGCTTGGGGTACACTTGGAAATTTCTTCAATTCCACATTCACAAAATGGTTGATGCGATAAGAAGATATTGATCTTGGTCGGGTTATTACGAAAACAGGTTTGTATGTCCTACCCACCAACACAATTGTTTCAATTATCATGAATATGTTTTAAGTAACATGCACATTTGTGCATTCAATTGTTAGAGGAAACTATAACATGTTTTCATAACATGATCTATGATTGCGAACACTTAGTTTTATCAATTGTTTTGCACTAAATCCGGCTAGGGTGTATACTAATTTTGAATTATAACATGTGTAGTTATTGTAACATAATTTTTAGTGCCAAACATTGCACTATGTCAATTGTTTTGCCCTAAATTAACATTGGGCACATTCCAAATTTCAATTTGTAACAGGGTCTAAGATGCCAAATATCTATAATATAAGATATGGGTTTTGCAATTGTTGTTTACAATTAAAATTCAATTACATGTGACACATGCAACTAGAAATTCGTGTAGTTGCCTAAGACAAGTTGCACATGATAATTAATTACACACAACACTACATATATAACATGTATGTATGTGTGATGCTAATATATGTGTTTACCCATACATATCAATCCAAATGTAGTTGCACCTTATGTGCAATTCTCCTTGTAATATAGTGCAACTAATCAAAGTATGACACATGTTTAAAAATTGAATGACTTGTTTGTGGACACGTAAGTGTCATTTTAAAATGATTTTTGTGTTTTCAAAATTAAAAATTCATTGGATTAATCTCAATCATTAAAATTTCTACCACTAAAATGACACATGGCACACCATGGAATGTTCATTGCCAATTTGACATGTGTCCATTTTAAAACACCAATTATATGGTGACATGTGGTAATTAAGGCTCATTTTTTTAAATTTTAAATATTTATTAATGAAATTTAAGTCGTTTAATTTAAGGTTAATAAGATGTTAACACATGGTGCCTAGGTAGGTAGGTAATTATTACACCCTATTAGGTAGGTGAGTTTAATTAGGTATGTAAATAGGTTGAAAGGTAGTTAGGCTTAGGCTATATAGGTAGGTTTAGAATAATCCAATTTCATTTTTAGGTTTAACCATTTAATTGAAGTCAAGTTTTTTTTATTCATTCATCCCTAATGGCACTTGGTATTTGGTTCATACATGGTTATTGCCCCTAATTATACACCATGCCAAATTGGATTGGAAACCAAGCATATGGGATAAAAAATTCCATTGCAAACCTCATGAACCAACTTAGTTACACATCAAATGCAACTATTGTATTAGGGTAGATTGGCCCAAGGAGGATTTCGTTGCTTTTGGTGTCCAAACAAAACTTGATTCCCTTCTCCTAGCACATCTTATCTTAAGAATCATAAAAAATGGATTAAAAATGAGAAAGTTATGGCCCCCCAAAGTAAAGAGGGTCAATAATTTTCTTAAAAACCATTGACCATTACAAAGGTGGGTTTTTAAATGCCCAAAATATTCCTTTTATGTTACTTTATTGTTATTTGAGTTCAAAAATGATTTGTAGAACTTCAAGTGGTGTTCCTTTAACACTTTAAATCATTTAAAATGAATAATAAAAAAAATTTATTAGGTTTGAAAATAATTGGGGTCCCAAAAAAAGGGGAAATGTTTTTTTTTGTAATCTGAATTTTTTTTTCTTTTGTTAATTTTTCATTCCTCCTTTTCCTTTGCACTTCAAAGAAATTTTTAGTAGCTTTGATTACCGATAACATTGAATAATTAAAAAATCATAATATGAATTAATTCCGAGTAATAATAAAAATACTTATAAATATTAACTATTCATTTAAATTAATTTAGTTTAGCCATTACCTATAATATATTATTATTATTATTATTATTATTATTAAACTTTTTTGTTTAATCGAATTCACATCTTCTAAAAAAATTCCAAATAAAATAAAATAAAATAAAATACCTTTCCAAAATAAACATTTCAATATATTTGACAAATGAAATTTGAAAACTTGCAATACATATTTTAACGATGGTTAGTTTAAACTAATTTAATTTAACATAATTTAATTTTGCCTAATATAGGCATGGTTAGTTTTAGGCTAATTTAATTTAATTGAATCATAATCAATTGAACCTAATTTAGTTTAGCCATAATTAGGTTAGCCCATAATTAATTTAACCATAATTAATTTCACCCATGATTAGTTTGGCTTAATTTAATTTTTACATAGTTAGTTTAACTTAATTTGAATTAGCTTAATAAGTTTAGCCATTATTAGTTTAACCTTACGTAATTTAGCTATGGTTAGTTTAACATAATTTAATTTATCTTAATTTAATTTAGCCATATTTAGTTTAACATAATTTAATTTAATTTAAATTAAATTAGCCATAATTAATTTAACTTAACTTAATATAGCTGTGGTTAATTTTACCTAATTTAATTTAATTAAAATTTTAAAGCCATAATTAGGTTAACCTAACTTAATTTAACCATGGTTAATTTAGCCGTAATTATTTTAGCTTAATTTAATTTCGCCATGGTTAGTTTAGCTTGATTTAATTTCTCCATGGTTAGTTTAAACTAGCTTTAGTTAACATGGGTTTAACCTTATACTAAAGGTACATAATATTTTTATACATAATTTATGTAAATATATTAAGTATATTAATTTAAATTTGTATTAGTTGAGGCCATTATTTTTATGACACATGTCAATGTTGTTCACATTTAGTTGCATGTTAGTTGCACACACAACCATATGGCCCAAAAATTATACAATAACAAATTTGTAATTACAAACATGATTGATATAGTTGTAAATGATAGTCAATTGTATGCCAATTACATAGTGACTAGTTGCAAATGACAAGATTTCTACCAGTGCATTGCATTGTATCAATTATTTTGCCTTAAATTCACATAGGGGGGCACATTCCAAGTTGTTAGGGTTGCAACATGATCTAAGATGGCAAACACATACCCTTAGTAACCATTTTGCCTTAAATTCAATTAGGGGGCATTCCAAATTTCAACTATGACATCTACATAATTACAAATATTTCATAGAAAAAACTTACTTTTATTAAATTTTTTGCCCTAAATTGGGTTAGGAGGCATTTCAAGATTCGAAGCAGGGAAACATGAGTCAAAGACAACCACATGGAGCAAGATGAAGGACTATCACATGCAACAATTCCTTGCTGGGGAACAATTCTTTGTGGGTCAAAATGTTATAAACTTTGATGTTGTGAAACTTGTTTTTCATGGTGATGTTGAAGGGTTTGATGTTTTGACTTGGTGTTTACATATATTTCCACATTGTGCACATGGATAATCACATGAAGCCCCCTCAAATAGAGGTTATGAACCCAATATTTCTTGTGTGAACATTTTTTTGATGTAACAAGGGCCACATGAAAAGGTCCAACTAATAACATGACACATGAATTAGGAATCATTCTTGCCTTGAGGACAACATTCACAACAAATTGTTCTTATTTCTTATTTATCACAAACACATGACTTTTTTGTAGTGCATTGTACCAATAATGCACCAACTAATGCATGTATTGCTCGATCAACCTGTCTACCATGAAACCCTTTGGATGAATGAAAGGTTGCTTTTAGATTGGGATGGTAGTTCTCAATGGTTGCATTTGTATCTTGCCTTGCATAAGGTAAGTTCTGATAACCTACAACCCACATTCCAATCTTGGGCAACCATTTAGATTTCACATATAACCAAAGTGCCTATGTAATAGGCAGATTATTTGCCACTTTTTTAACTTAGATTTTTCCTAGACGCATCCATCTCTTGGTCTTTTGGGCAATCTGTGTTGTACATAATCTCTCCAAAGGATTTTAATGCAACTACATGAGTAGGTCCATCTTTGATTTTGATGCAAGCTTGCTTTAACCAAGCTTGATGGACATGGCCACAAGCATAAAAAGACTTTTGTTTGGGGCCACACCTCCTTAGATTACATGAGACGAAGGCCATTACTATTTGTGGTTTCCCCATATACAATCAACAACTACTACTCATATCTCCTTAACACTAGCTTGTAATGAAATCACTTATGTACCTAAAGCTATTTATTTCCACCTTTGCATCATCCATAATGAAAGCATTCAAATGTCAATCACTTTGCAACATTAACAACCTCTTGTTTAATGCATCCATCCATAGGGCTAGGTGTTGTTGTTTGTAACTTGATGTGATAATGTATGTCATAGGGACCCCATTGTACCATTCATCAAATACCATCATTGTGTATAGCAAAAACTATAACAAGTGATCTATTTTAGGGGGTGGTTCAAAGAACATTAAATTGTAAATGATGTCAAGACCTAATTTAAATCCCATACCTTTTATGCATTTGTTCCAAACATGGCGTTAATAGAGACACTGCTTTCATGGCCATGTTGTAACATCATATCTCATTACCATTTTGTTTGTATTCCAATCATGAAAGGCATATTATAACTTTGACACCCACCATCATCAACCTCAACATTGGTCTTTTGATAAAAGAAAACATTTTTTATGTTTTCAGCCACTTGCATGCACACACGCGTCATAATTCTCATGCTTCTTATACGTCTCTTTGGCTAACTTCCTTGCCATGTTACGAATGTCTTGCTCATTCAAGAACAAGTCCTTTGAATAGTTCCTTTCGATCATCTCTTTCACTTGGGGCTTGTGTTTGTTCATGACTTATATATGGAAAGACCCAATCGAAGGTGTTCCAACACAAAGGCTTGAGTATCTTCTAATACATGAACTACAAATGTTGACCTCAACCCACTTTTGATCAATCCATGAACAATATATATAACTAGTACCTTTTGTTAAGGCTAAAAAGTTTTATAAGCCAGTTTTGAAGAATTGTAATTTTGTACAAAAAATCAAATTTTACTGATTTTTGATATAAACTAGTTTTACACTTCTACCAATTTCATGTTTGTACTGACTTTACATACTATTGGTTTTAGGTTAAAACTGATTTTAGGTTGCTATCGGTTTTAAATCATTACTAGTTTTAGGTCATTACAAATTTTGAGAAGTTATTTATTAATAGAATCGAAAAATTAGATGTCACCTCTAACTTTAGTTCTAGGTTTTAGATGTAGGATAAAGTTGGATAACTTGGAGTTTAGGAGGATTTTCATGGATTTTTCATTTTTTTAGGATCCTCGCCATTTTCTAACAAACTTTAAGTCTTTTCTTGGGGAAGCTTGAAGGGTCTTTTTTTTTTTTTTTTTTGGTTTTTTTAATTGTTTTTTTTTTTTTTTTTTGATGATTATAATGTAATTTTGGCACTTTTGAAGTTCTTTGCATGAATGAATTTTGTCTTTGCTCAAGTTTTTGTTTTGCAAAATGTGTTGAAGTTATTTTTCTCACTTTCTAATTTGACTACTTGCTTTGAAGATGTTGCAAAATTGTTTATTGTTATTTACTTTTTTTTAAAAGAAAAAGTGGTAGGCTATTTGCCTAATTATTTTCTACTTGTTTTAAAGTGACTATTTGTCACTAAACACTAACAAATTTTTGGTGTTTAGGTCTATACTTATTTTCAATCAAATACCCAAAAACACCCAAGAATTCACCAGTGGGTCTAACATTTAATGACCATTTTGTGAATATAAAACCAAGATTTTTGGTTCAAGAGCTCTCTTGTTGAAAGATTCAGTCGAGACTATTTGTCTTCGTTGGAAAAGTGGGCATTATTTTTTCCAAAAGTTTCATTATTTGTGCAGTTCATTCTTTTGCTCAAAACTAAAAAATAATAAAAAAATCTTTATTATACGTGTGAACCACATTGTTTGTGAAATATGACAATTGTGTTGACAAGGAATATGAAGAAGCAAATGAATGAGGTGTTGCAACAAAAAGGTGGGGATGTATTTTCTATTGGTTAAGGAGGACACTTTCACATGATGGATTGGGAAGGCCTTGTTACCCTGCACGTTGCAAAGCAATAGGAGGTTGGAATCAACATTGAGAAAAGAAAACTGAAAATATGAATTGACACTGAAAATCACTTGATGGAACAATTAGTTGTGATTACGGTCACAAAACCTTCCTGGGGCCACGTTTGGACCCCTACCAAAAATGATGTTTTTCACTACCAGGACATTATTGCACTTAATATCCAAGCCCTAGATATTGAAAAGTTTCAACTTCAGAGGATAGTCGAGGATCTGGCAAAGTATTTGGAAAAGGTTACTTCCAAAATTGATAACAATGACCACTCTTTGACAATGAATCTTCATAGGAAACATGACTCATGTCAAATGATTTAAGTAATGTTTATTTTTACTATCGATTCCATGCCCATTAACCAAATCTGCACTTTTTATAAAGATCTTGCACATGTAGTTGGAAACTGCCCCTATAGATTTAGTCAAGTATTAATTTTTGTGATTGAATCAATTTTTAGTACCACCCAACCTACCATCTCAATTAACTCCTAGATTCTAATGACATAGGTCCTTGTAGTACTTGAATGTACCCCTTCTTTCACAACCCTAACCTTGGGCTCGCAACCAAAGCAAAGGCGTAGAAAGGTGCGGGTTGGGAGTGCAACCCGAGAGTCACATTCACACTTTTAAAAGTGTGGGAGAGTGTGAAATGAACTACACACTCCCAAATGGACTTCCAAATTTTCAAAGATCGAATTGAAAGGTCAAAACTCATTGGATTGAAAACTTTTTTTATACCATTGGAAATTTGTAAGACATAGATGTCTAAAATGAGGTTGCATTCTCCATTTGAATATTTAAAACACTAGTTATAGCCAAAAGAAAGACCAGAAATCAAAGTGTCAATTTGATTCCCGACCATTAAAAGTTGGGAATGGTGTAGGGGGCGTGCCACATATTGTTAGAAAAATCTCCACAAAGGTTATAACTTTTCCTTACATCTTGATTCAATGGGAGGTTTTCAGAAGAAGTTATGGGGGTCCAAAGTGGCAAGAGTTCTAATTTCGGGAATTTTGAAATTCCTAACTTAAGAGTTTTAAGAAAAATGTCATTTGGGTGTAGCTCCTATGACGAATCATAGAAAATACTAAAAGGGGGAAGGTGGTGGCTTCTTCCAAGTTTGGGCCATGGTGAGTTTTGTGAGTCCATGTATGCCCATGGCTTATCTGTGCATTAAAAGTGTTTTAATTATGCAATAACCAACTTGTTGTTTGGTTTGTGTAAATCAATATGAATAATTGACACACATTTCATTCATTCTAATCCCCATCCCCAAGCTCCAACATTCCCTTTTTACCCTTCAAAGTGTTACGAACAAAAGAGTGTACCCACCTCTTTTCGTTGTTTCCACTTTGAGATTCACATTTGAGTCTTTCAAGGGGTTTGGGGGTGCATCACCTTCTTTCACACTTGCCCCAAGTTACTTGGTTACTCAAATGTTAAACGAATTCGGATTAACCCTACTGGTTTGGTTAGGGTTTGGTTTGACATCTTAAGGGTATAAGGTGCAAGTTTTGGGATAATTAATCTTAATTTTTTTTTCAAATCCTCCATGATAATGTTAACACCTAACCTTCCATCCAACAGAACATCCTCCATTAGGTTTTTCCCCACATGCACCAAAATTAGTGCCATGTGAAGATTTGTAATGACTAACTTTACATCAAAAGGTGGAGCTTGAGGATGGGTTGGTTGACTACCGGGAGAAGTTCTAAAAACCACATATTGTTTTAAATTAGGGGCCAAATGCATGAATTGACCAAGGGTGAAAATATGTTTACTATTCAATAATTGTTGACTGATTTCTTAGAACACGTCATGTTTTTTAGTAATTGCTCCCTTATCAGTAAAATCGATTTCAGTTTCGATGGTCCAAATGACTTTTGCATCAGTGGTTGGCTCCTTAAGGCTATTTTTAATGTGGATTCCAGGGCTTGTTTTTGTTGGATGATTAATTCAAAGGTTTTTTGCAATTGCTTTTCCTTTTCCCAATCTTTTGTAGTCTTGGTTTTTCGGGGCTCCTTTTCCTGTTGTGGCACTAGTCTTAGGTTCTAGCTCTTCGTTTTGACAATTAAGACCATGTTGACAATGACTTCATCTTTTTTCGATTCTACATGGGAAACTTTATTTAAGAACATCTCTTGAGTAACTGATTTATGTAGATAATCATAAATTATGTTCCAATAAATTGCATATGAAGCAACAGTAGACTAAGGAACTTATTTGATTTCAATTCCCTTTATTTTCGTGGTTTCCACTCATTCCTCTCCATGCTTGAAGAGAAATTTCGTTCATTGAAACTTCTTTTTTATCCTTCAATTTTTTGTTTAGATTCTCTAGGTTCCAATGACAACACTCCTTTAGATGCCTTGGTTTATGACAAAAACCACACATCTTTTCAATCCGAATGTTGTTTGGTGTTTTCTCTGGTTTTTTTATGGTTTTCACAATTTTCAATACTCTTCTACATTTGCCATAATCTTCTCATAGGCAACCACATATTCTTTGTGTTCAAATAAGGTATCTTGCTTCATTCCTGTAATTATGATTCATAAGTAAGGGACCAACCTAGCTTGGAAAAAGGTTGTCAACAAGATATCGTCTGCTTTATGTTGAAGATAGTTGGCAAGTTTGAAGATTCATTCATAGTAAACCTTAACCTTTTCATCATTACCTTGCTTAATGACTCTAAAAGCCTTATCATCATTTTGAATAGTTCGATAGCGCTTACAAAATGCAGCTTCCAACTCTAGAAAAGTGCAACCCGAATGAAATTGCATAAATTTTTTGCCCCACTCCAAAATTACATATCTTAAGGTGAAATAAAACAAGTTCATTATGTTAACATCCTGCTTTTCACCATTAACCTAAATTATTTTCCAAAACACTCGAACATGCACATATGAATATGTCCCAATAGAATAAATTGGGTATGGTAGCAATTTCTTTGATGGAGTCATAGGGGTAGTGGATTTTGGTGGTGGATACCATGGGTTCCAAGGGGAACCTAACTAGGGAGCATTGAAAGGCACACATGCGCCTCTAATTAAAAATTCGCCTCCATGTCCTCTTGGAGGTCCTCCACCACTTGGGGGTCCACCTCTACTTTGAGGTGCGCCTTTACTTGGAGGTCCACCACCTCTTCCCAAAGGTCCATCCCCCCTTCGTAGTGGTCCTCCACTCCCATGAAGAGGACTACCACCACCTCCTGTAAATATCCCACCTCCAGAATTACCGAATCCTTAGGGGGGGTTTTGTGTGGTTAGTTGGAAATAGGGCGCCAACTTTCTAATAGAAAACACGCTAACAAGAACAATTATCGGGGGAGTCATCATAGATGCTTGGACACTTTGACTTCCTCCAATTGTTGCAATTTTGATATACACCATATTCAAGAATGGGTATCCCACATGTCCAAGTGCGTTGGAAAAAGTAAATGGAGGGTTTCCTAGGTAATAGGTTAGGAATCATTGTCCATGGGTTGGGAATATTGTTGTTGCTTACATAGGATGATCCATAGTTCCCAAGGTAGGCTGATAAAGTATTATTTTTGGTACAATTCATTGTCATCCATGGTATTTCCTATATTGTCACCTTCATAGTGATGAAAAATAATGTACTAGATGTTAGTTATTCCATGCTATTGGGTTGTCCATGGTTATGAAATGCCAAGGTTACACATGATTGGGGGAATAACCTCATAAGCATTGAGGGTAATGGCACTATCCGCACCATAGCGGTAACAAAGGATTTGGATAACAACACCAAACATTTAGAAGTCTTGTTTTGCTACGATTTTGTTAACAAAGTCACAAACAAGGAGGAATACGTGTTGTTGGTAGCTAATGCAAAAACTAGTACTGATACCAAAACCAATACTGATGCTGAAATCGGTACTAACAAATTGATTTTTTTCCACACACATTAAACGAAATTTTGGTGGACACTACACCAATTCAAACAAAGTGCAAGACATGAAGATGGCAAAGTGGAATCTATCAAAAGAAGTTTGAATTCGCCCACTAAATTTGGGTACTCATGACAAACCACAAGTGGTGAAGTTGAATGTCGATTTGGACCTTTTCGTAGCATATGCAACAAAACAATTGTTGAAAGAATATGTTTTTGTGTGGATGTAGAAGGATTTAAGAGGTATTCCACCCCACTTAGCACAACACCAAATTGAGTTTGATACTAATATACTGCATCACATCAAGCATGGTATCGGATGAATCTAAACTACATTACAATCATGAAGAAAGATTTGGACAAGTTGTTAATTACGGGATTCATTGGCCCAATGAAGAAGTAACTTGGCTTTCTCCCATTGTGCTAGTATCCAAAAAGAATGGGAAGCTTCAAATTTGTGTGGATTTTTGAAAATTGAACGTTGCCACGAAAAATAATCCATATATTTTACCTTTTATAGAGGAAGTACTAAACATTATGGAAGGGCATGAAATCTATTAGTTTCTAGATGGCTTTTTGATTTATCATCAAATAATAATTGATGCACCCCCACACTCCTTGAAAGACTCAAATGCGAATCCAAATGTGAAAACAACAGAAGAAGGAATTAGGGTACGTTCCTTATCTCACATCATTTTGGGGGTAGAAGGGTGTGCTAGAACTCCGGAATGGGGACTAAGATGAGTGACAAGGGGTCAATTATTCACACAGACTTGCACAAACCAAACAACAACTTAGGTTAATGCGTAGTTGGAACACTTTTGGTGCATGGACAAGTCACGGGCATATACAACCTCACAAGACTCACCACAACCCAAATTTAGAGACCACCTTCCCCATTATTTTATTCTTTGTGATTAACCATGGGGGCTACATTCAAATGTCATTTTGTCCCAAGAGTCCCAAAATTCCCAAAATTGGGATTCTCGGCACTTTGGAAGGCCATAACTTCTTATGAAGACCCTCGATTGAAGTGAAGTATAGAGAAAAGTTATATCCCTTGTTAAGAATTCTCCAACGATATGTGGCATGCCACTTTCACACACGTATTTAAGGGCGATTCATGACTTTTAGTGGTTGGGAATCAAATTAGCAATTTGATTCCCGGCCTTTCTTTTGGCCATGACTTGTGTTTTAATTACTCAAATGGGTCATGTGAGCCCATTTAAAACATTTATGTTCAAGAAATTTCCAATGGTATAATGAACTTTTTAATCCAATGAATTTTGACCCTTGAAATACCTTTTTGAAAATTCAGGATTCCATAGGGATTTTAACTCCTAAAGTGGGAGTCTATTTGGGAGTGTGTGGGTTCATTTTCCCACATTCTCGAGAGTGCAAATGTGACTTTTGGGTTGCACTATTGATTCGCACCTTTCCATGCATTTGCCTTGGTCACGAGCCCAAAGCTAAGGTCGTGACAATAATCATTTTGGAAAACATGTACAAGATTAATTTGATTACCGATTGGGGATCATTTATTTGGATATTCATGCCTTTTGGATTAAAGAATGTTCCACCAACTTATTAGCAAGCAGTGAGTATGGCATTTTGTGAATACCTCAAGGTGTTCATGAAATTTTTATGGATGATTTTAGTATATTCAAAGATTTCAAAACTCACCTTACTAAACTTCGATTGTGTTTTGACAAATGCCGAAAATTCAATATTAGTTTGAATCCGAAAAAATGCATGTTTTTGGTTTACTTAGGGGTGATACTTAGGTACATCGTTTCCAAGGCAAGAAAATTACATGATCTAAAAAAAATTTCAGCAATCATGAACATGCCTGCACTGAAAATGCCTAAAGACATACATGTTTTCAATGGGATGGCCTAGTTCTATTGATGCTTCATCAAGAACTTTGCCTTCATCATGGCCCCCATCACAAAACTCTTCCACAAAACATAGGTGTTTGCATGGTGTGAGTCATGGATTATAATACCACAAATTGTTAAGCTTTAGTTCCATAGTTTTCCTTAATTTAATGATTTGAATCCTGATAAACCTCCAAGTAATAATTATTAAGAGTTGAATTAGCCTTTGGATATTTCAGCGTAAAAGACTCTTTTATTTAAATTGATGCAAGGCTTAATTAATTTTAAGACCTAATAATTAACCTTTTAAGTGCATTATCCTTTTATGTTATAAAGAAGGGAAAAGGGATGTATAATTAGATGTGATTTATTGATGTATTGGGAATATAAGCCCATAATTAACAATAACATTTTGCCATGACAATATTAAGTTAGTCTATTGAATAATCTTCAGGCACGAATGATGTACTTGAAAGATTTCTAAGATGTAGTCCTAATACATCTTTATTTAGTTTTCATTTCTATCAGACTTTTAAATAAAATCAAAATCAAACTTAGGTATTAACATTTCCACTTGAATGGCCTCAGGTGAATTACAACTTAATAAACAACTTTAAGGGGATATATCACAATTGCAAAAACTCTAAAATGTGACGAATGGTGTGAGTTAGGTATTCGATTCGATGCTCCATGGAAGGGGGATTGATTGGGCCTCACAGCCAACAATAATGGCCATCACCAGGAACCCAAGTTCGACAATGAAGACGAACATCGTCGTCTTCACATTGACATTCTTCAAACCTTTATGGTGTGGCTCCACAAGCAAGAACAAATTCTAAATAGATTGCTAAGGCATGTGGGTTAGTAGACAGTCGACGATCCCATGCCAATTGATCGACTCGAATGCGCACCATTTTTCTGGACGGTTCTTTTTCGCGCGACCATTGAGAGACATTCACATCAAGTGGTGTTTCTTGAAGCTCTTCCTTTTCTATTAGTGAAACTAGAGGATTCGAGGGTGTAGCAACATCATCCGTCATGACTAAATTTTCACATGCATCAATAAAAACCAAGAGGGTAGTAGAAACAATGTGGTATTTGCGTTCAAAAGGGGTCGATGTTTTTTTATTTGACAAATTAGGGTAGGCATAAGGTGTGAGAGTGATGGCGGAACCTCATGAAAACTCGAACATCTTAAATTTAATGGATTCATCGAACCCTAATTTCAACGGTGGATCTAGAAGTATGTGGGGGGTTTTTGTGATGCAAATTTTAATTCCAATTTGCTATGTATTACATAGTTAATTAGTGCATGAAAGAAAAAATAAGTAGGGGATATCAAAAGAGTAAATGGTACGCGAGGATGTTATTTCAACCATTGAATTGATTTAATCGAGTAAGGACTCAAGGATGTTTACTTGTTACTACCGATAAATTGTCCTAGTAATTAGTTACTTGAAATAATTAGGATGAAAAAGTAGGATGTGAGGGTAAACAAATGGAAAGGATAAGGATCAAGTTCAAGAACCTCATCAAGATATCCAAGATAAGGGGAAAGATGAATCCTCCAATCCCATTAATCATGAGGATTGTCATCCTATTTGATTGGAGGATGGAATATTTTTTGTGTTTCATTGGGCCCAAGAATTTACATCCTAAACTCAATTGGAGGGCAAATCATTTTCAATTCTCATTGGCTCTTGAAGGATGAGGAGGCCATTGATTAGAGGGGAGGATTTTGAAGCTTCCACTAGAGAAGGGGAACAAGTTCAAAGAAAGGATATGGAAGCTTACTAAGGGAGAGGGGAGTTTTTTGGGTTAGGGAAAGGGAAAAGGAAGAGAAGGAATGTGTGAAAAAAAGATTAGTTCTTATGTGTGGAAAGGTGTTGTTCATGAAAAAGATGTGTGCAAGAAATAACAATGGATGGATTTTCATGACAAAGTCTCTAGAGTTTTATTTCAAATAATTGTTCCTCCCAAATCCACCGTTGGATTTGTGTCAAACTTTAAAAAGTTCTTGTTTAGGAAGTGTAAAAGGTTCTCTCCAAATTCAACATTATCGGTTTGGCTATAAGGGAACTACACTTGCTGGGAGTAGAGGGTGTTGGAGTGCAGTTCATGGAAGGATTCCATGACAAAGCTTCTGGAGTTTTATTTCAATAATTGTTCTTCTCAAATCCACCATTGGATTTGTGTCAAACCTAAAAAAAAATTTGTTTAGGAGGTGTAGAAGGTTCTTTCCAAATTTCAACATCATCGAGTTTGCTATAAGGGCGTTACACTTGCCGGAAGTAGAGGGGGTTAAGATTGTATGTTTTTTTCCTCAATATAAGCAAAGTGATTTTTAGTTCCGAGGCTTAACTCTTGATCAAAAGAATAAAAACTTATAAGATTTGTAACATGACTCCTTTTTAGATTAACTTTTCAAAAATCCAATGCATGTTAGATTATGAGGTTATATGTAAATGTTAGGACGGATGGAACAAAAGGGGTTCAATCATCAAGCGTAACATTGAATGAACATCAACATAATGCCCTTTCACATTCCATCATGGTGAGCTACGATTCTCCCACAATGTCTTTGTATCTTCCAAGTGGACACAACGCATTAGATTTTTAGTGAATTTCATTGCATCACATTGAACCACCTTACTTCTTAGACTATAAGTACATAGTAGTTCCACTTCTAAGCGGGTTTGTGAGTGCATATTTTCATGTTGAGGGTGTGCAAGAATGTCTCACACATGGATTATTCAATGTTAAAAAAAATGGGAGGCCATAAAACAAAGGTATTTGAATGCATTAATTTTAATTGCACCCAAATGAAACATGGAATTTCACGTCCACACATACATGTCAAATTAAAAAGTTGGGGTTATGCTGGTTCAAAATCATACCAAAAAATGTGGGCAGCCAATTTGGATATGCATCTAGACTTTTGAACAATGTCGAGAAAATTTACACCACCATTGACGCACCCCCAAACTCCTCAATAGACCCAAAGGTGGGTCCTATAATGAAATAGTGAAAGAAGAATATCGTTGGGGCACACTCCTTAATTTGTAGCACTTTGGGGGTAGGAGGGCATGCTTGAGCTCTAGGATGAGACTAAAACGAACTCACAAGTGAGAGTTCAAGATGAAATCAACTTGCACAACTAAGAAAATAAGGCAGTTAGTTGGGGCACACTCCTTAATTTGTAGCACTTTGGGGGTAGGAAGGCATGCTTGAGCTCTAGGATGAAACTAAGACGAACTCACAAGTGAGAATTCAAGATGAAATAAACTTGCACAACTAAGAAAAGAAGGCAATAAGTGCAAGTTGAATAGAATTGGTGCGATAGATTTAATAGTAACAACCTCAAGCATAAGCTTTACATGGCCCACAACCTTTGAGCGGAGGCACCATTCCCTTCCTTATAGTATACTTTGTGCCTCTATGTGGGGACTACATCCAAATGTCACTTTTCCCCACAAGTCCCAAAACTAGGACTTTTGTTGTCCCAAAACTTTGGATGCTCATATTTTTCTCAAATCAAGTCTATTTTGAGAGTGCAAGGACAATATCTTATATCCCTTCAAAATATCTTTCCAATGATGTATAGCATGTTCCAATCGAACTTCATTTGACCCCTATTTTCAACAGATTTGTGGTTAGGAATCAAATTTCCAATTTGACTCATGCCGCTTCTTTTGATGATAATTCATGCAAATTAGGTTTAAATGAACAATACAAGGGCACTTTAAACATCTATGCTTCAAGATCTTTTTAATGGTACCTTGGGGGTGCAATTTGGTGTTTGTTTGCCTTTCCAAACAAGGTTTTGAACATTCATAACTCCTGCACGAATGTAACTCCCAAAGTGGGAATGCACTTGGGCGTCACTTGACTTTATTTCTTGCATTCTCCCCAATTTGTGAAAGCGTGTTTCACACCTCAACACATTTTCAACCTCATGGGCCCTTGCACTTCACACTTTATCACAAACCCAATGTTAAGGTTACAATAACCATCAAAAGAAAAACATTTGCCATGGTTTATGTTTTACATAAATTTAAACACTATTTATTAAGAAACAAACTTTTTTTTAATGTCGACCACATGGCATTATTGTAGTTCATAAAAAAACTTCAACTATCAGGTCGACTTCAAGGTGGCTATTATTATTCTTATAATACAATCTTTTGGTTATCACAACCCTAACCTTACGCTCGCAACCAAGGCAAAGGCATGGAAAGGTGTGGGCCAATAGTGTAACTTGGGAGTCACATTTGCACTTCCAAGAGTGTGAGAGAATGAACCCACACATTCCCAAGTGGATTTCCACTTTGGGAGTTGGAATCCCTATGGAATCTTAAATTTTCAAAGAGGTATTTTAAGGGCCAAAAATTATTAAACTAAAAAGTTTTTTATACCATTGTAAAAAACTTGAAACTTAGATGTCTAAAATGGGCTCACATGACCCATTTGAATACTTAAAACACAAGTTATGGTTAAAAGAAAGGCCAAGAGTCAAACTGCCAATTTGATTCTCGACCACTAAAAGTCACGAATCACCCTAAAATACGTGTTTGAAGGTGGCATGACACATATTTTAGAGAGTTCTTAACAAGGGCTATAACTTTTTTTTAGACCTCACTTCAATCGAAGGTCTTCATAAGAAGTTATGGCCCTCCAAAGTGCCGGGAGTCCCAATTTTGGGAATTTTGGGACTCCCAACTTAAGAGTCTTAGGACAAAATGACATTTGAATACAACCCCCATGGCTAATCATAGAAAATATTAAAGCAACGGTGGTGTCTGTTTGTCTGTTTGTGTGGGCAGTGCTTGGAAAATTCTTCCAGTCACTGCCCGTTCCCTGTGGAGCTTCCCCAGATGTAACTGACTCCAGAGACAAAAGAAATCAAGGGCAGTCTGATTTTTTGAGGCGCTTCCCCAGATGTAACTTCCCCAAATGTAACTGACTCCATAGAAAAAAAAAATCAGGGGCAATCTAATTTTTTGAAGCAAAAGATTTGGTAGACCAGAAAAAAAAAATT